>FKKE01000505.1_pt4 | contig 52815 bp, 50 predicted proteins | sample 1106331 | NCBI WGS metagenome assembly FKKE01 (sample SAMEA3931202, study PRJEB13176) | freshwater metagenome | biome: Drinking water system; feature: drinking water; material: freshwater | place: China | collected 2013-02-06 | reverse complement strand
GTCGGGATCATCACCGTCGACGATGTCGTGGACGTCATTCGCGAAGAGGCGACGGAAGACATGTTGAAGATGGCCGGCGCCGTTGAAGAGGAGTCGGTTTCGAAATCGTCCAGTATGGCGGCGGCCAAGGTGCGGTTGCCCTGGCTCTTCACGAATTTGGTCGGCAGCCTCCTCTCCGGCGCGATCCTCTGGGAGTTCCGGTACACCATCCAGGAAGTGGTGGCGATCGTGAGTTTCATCCCGGTGATTGCAGCAATGGGGGGCAACGTCGGCTTGCAATCCTCGACGTTGATCATTCGCGGCTTGGCGACGGGGCTGGTCGAACTGACCGACGTGTGGACGGTGTTTTTCCGCGAGGTCAAGATCGGCCTGCTCATGGGCGTGGCCTGCAGCGTGATCTTGTCGCTGGTCGGCTGGATCTGGCACCAGGGATTTCTCGGTGTGGTCGTCGGCGCGTCGCTGATCACCGCGTTTCTCGTGTCGACAAGCATGGCGACCTTCATGCCGATCTTTCTGAAGCGGATGGGTGTTGATCCGGCCGTAGCCGCCGGTCCGTTCGTCACCACGGCCAATGACATCACCGGCATCACGATCTATCTGACGCTGGCCACCATCTTTATGGATTATCTCCGCTAGTAGGTCGTCTCGAGCACATCGTTGCCATGCCGCCTTGCTCTTTGAAGGACCTCCGCCATGCCGCTCGTTAAGACGAGAGCGATTACGCTGAAAAGCCGGAAGTGGGGAGAAGCGGACCGGATCGTCACGTTCTACACGAAGGAGTTCGGAAAGCTTCGAGGGGTGGCCAGGGGGGCTCGCCGACAGAAAAGCCGGATGGGAGCTGCGCTCGAGCCCTTGACGATCTGCGAGCTGAACCTGTTCGAACGGTCGGGCGATTCGCTCTATCGTATCACGCAAGTCGATCTCATCGAGCCGTTCATCAGCTTTCGGGAAGATCTCGCTCTGATGGGGGCTGCGGCGAGAATGGCCAACGTCGTCGCCGCCGTGACGCCGGACGGGGATCCGGATCTGCATTTGTTTGGGACACTCGAGCAGGGGCTCCACTCTTTGGTCGAGAGCCACGACCCTTCGCTGACCGCACTGCTTTTCCAGATTCGCCTGCTGGGCTTGACCGGGTTTCGGCCGCAGACGGACCACTGTACTGCTTGCGGCAAGACGAAAGTCATTCTGGAGCCACAATTCTCTCCAATGTCCGGAGGGTTGGTCTGTGCAGGCTGCGCAGCTCGTCTGCACCATAGGTGCCTGCCCCTGTCGCGGGGCAGCCTGGCCTTTCTGCAACAGGCGTTGCGGCTGGCACCGTCCACGGTGACCAGGTTGAAGGCGGTCGGTCAGGTCCGGTCCGAGGTGGAAGGCGCGATCGAAGGATACGTGACGGTCGTCGCGGGGAGACGGCTTCCACCGGTCGATTTTCTTGTGCAACCGCGATAGAGCAGAATCACGAGGGCAGGGAGGCGTTGAAATCGATGATGGCACAGGCCGCGCTGGAACCCAAAGACATGTCCTGGGTCGAGAAGGGTGTGTTGGGGATCGAGTGGAGCGATGGACATCGATCCGTCTATCCTGTCCGCTACCTCCGCCAGCAATGCCCGTGCGCTGCCTGCGTGGATGAATGGACCGGTGAGCGCCGCTTAAAAGCCGATGACGTTCCCATGCTCATCATGCTGCAGGATATCGAGTCGGTGGGCCGGTACGCGCTGCAATTCAAATGGAGCGATGGGCATGACACGGGCATCTATTCGTATCAACTCTTACGTCGGCTCTGTCAGTGCGACCTGTGTCAGCCGGTGAAACCGGCCGAGCCGAAAAGCCGGAGGCTGCTATGAAGAGTCGCGACGTCTTAGGCGGCATTCTCGGGCTCCTCCTGCTGAGTTGTTCGGCTTGCAGCAGCATGCCGTCGCTGGCCGAACAGGAACGGCACATCAGAGCGAATGAGTTGATGCTCCACAAACTATCGCCACGGGCCTTTGTCGGGGCCTGGGGGATGCCGACGTACCAACGAGCGGAGTTCATGCAGTTTTTTGTCATGAAGGACGAGTCGTTGATCCCGCGATCCCGACTGGCGCTGGGGGAGCCCCCCCGCGGATGGGAAGTCGGCATTGAAGCCGGTGATGGGTTGTTTCTCGCTTATCCTGATCGAGGTTGGTTAGTCGTATTCTTCGAAGAGAAACTTGTGTACAAAGAAGCTCTCACGGCGGCTCAGTTGCACGTGCTGGGACGCAGCTGGCAGCAGGAAGAAAAATTTAGATCCAAACTTGAGACCACGCCTTAGCGAGACCCCAGTGCGGGCGGTTCTTAGATAGGCATCCCTCCTTGAAGCTCGTCATCGCAGCATCCGAAGCCATTCCCTATGCGAAAACCGGAGGCTTGGCCGATGTGACCGGCGCCCTGCCTCAGGAGTTTGCCAAGCAGGGGCACGACGTGATCCTAGTGATACCCGGATATCGCTGTATTGACGAGGCGGATCGACCGTTCCGTCGGATTGCAACCTTACCGGTGTCAACTCTGGAGGGGATGACGGAAACGTTTGTGGAAGAGGATGTTATCCCCGTGGGAGAGGCCGGAGGCAGACTACGTGTTTGGGTTCTCCGGCAGGATACGCTGTTCGATCGTCCTGGACTCTATCAGGAGCAAGGGAAAGACTACTCGGATAACCTCCGGCGATTCGCTTGGTTCAGTCGCGCCGTCATTGAGGTGATCGCACACCTTCGCCGGGAGCATGGGTGGGGTGCCGATCTTTTGCATCTCCATGACTGGCAGACGGCCCTCTGCGCAGTGTACCTCAAGAGCACGGACAAAGATCGTGAAGAGGTACGGGGCGCCAGAACGGTTCTGACTCTTCACAATGTCGGCTATCAAGGGATATTTCCAGGAAGCCAGTTCGAGGTGACGGGGTTGCCGGCTTCGTTATTCGGACTGGAGGGACTTGAATTCTATGGCTCAGTGAACCTCTTGAAGGGCGGGATCATCTTTGCCGATCACCTAACCACTGTGAGTCCAACGTATGCCCAAGAGGTTCTCACTCCGGAATTCGGGTTTGGGTTGGATGGAGTGTTACGCAACCGTCAGGACCGTCTGAAGGGCATCGTCAACGGAATCGACATCGATCGGTGGAACCCGGAAACCGATACGTTCCTTCCTACGAACTATTCGGCGAAGGAGCAGGCTGGAAAGGCCTTGTGCAAACGAGAGCTTCAACGTGAGTTCGGACTGCCGGCGAAGCCTGGTCCACTCTTGGCCGCTGTGACGCGTTTAGCCTCACAAAAAGGAATCGATCTGCTTGAATCGGTCATTCCACAGCTGATGGAGTTGGACCTGCAACTCGTGGTACTGGGAACAGGGGAATCGCAACATGAGGCCAATCTCGAAGCTCTGCGAGCGCGGTACCCAGACCGTTTTGGCCTTCGAATAGGATTTGATGAAGGGTTGGCCCATCGAATCGAAGGCGGAGCTGACATCTTTGTCATGCCTTCGCGGTATGAACCCTGCGGATTAAGCCAACTTTATAGCCTCAGGTACGGGGCGGTCCCTGTCGTGACAAAAACCGGCGGTTTGGCCGATACCGTGATCCCATGGAATCCCGAATCCATGCGGTCAGGACGGGCGACCGGTTTTCACATAGCTGAGGTGACAGCGGAGTCGCTCCTAAAAAGCCTGCGACAAGCGATAGAACTATATCGCGATCAAGCTTCTTGGAGACAATTGACACAAGCGGGGATGAAGTCGGATTTCTCGTGGAAGCGATCCGCGCGCACATACCTGGAGCTGTTCAAAGCAGTTGTATCGGAGCGATGAATTCATCGCTATATAGCGAGTAGATAAAGAGAGGTGATGAAACCTTGAAGCTAAGGCAGCCTGAAAGAGACCTGGACGACGGGGCTGTCGAGGGAAGAGAGTATCGATCGGGCCTGTGAGGAATAGAAGGCATAGTCCGGTTCCTGATAGCCCAGGACGCTTGCGAGGAGCATTCGGGCCACGTCAATCTTCTGCGCGCCCACCGCAACCTGACCCGCCTTCAATGAACATGATGCCGCCATTGCCTTTACGTCCACGGCGAACCTGGCTGATGGGGTAGTCACGAGCCGCTCGATTTTGCCGGGCAATGGAACGACAAAACCAGCCTGGGGCAACGATCTTGTTGCGGCAGAGGTCAACAGATCGGCATCCTTTTTCAACTCCTCAAGGTCGGTGGCACTCTGGCAATGCGCGTAGGTATTCCATAGACTCATGAAACCCATGGGCTCCGCAGGGGCACCCTTTAAAGTCTGTCCCCCCTGGCATCCGATAAGGAGTAGGGAGAGACCGGCGAGTATAAGATGAGTCACTTTCATACCAGATGAGTAAGTTGTGCAATCCACGGGCCAATGATAATTACTATAAGAAATTCATAAAATCAATAACTTGCATGATGGTATTTCGATAGCCAGACTGTTGCACAGATCGCACTATTGCATTTTTGAGACGGCTACTGTGGCGAGTCCTACGAATTGAAAATCTGGACGAGAATGCCCGTCCGAGTGGATGAGTTGGTCTTTCTCATAATGTGCTTGATGTGCTCTTTTACTGTTTGTTCCGTGATTTGAAGCGCGTTGGCGATCTCTTTGTTCGTCCATCCTTTGGCCAAGTGTTCGACCACAGCCTGCTCCCGGTTCGTCAGTTGGAATTTTTCCTTGGCTTGATCAGTATTTAGCTGCTGTCGTCTGGCCAATTCCTCCAGAGTCACGACCAGGCGCGCGAACTGAACGCCTCCTCGGTCAGGGAGCCCAAACCCGCGCAACAATATGGGCTGATCAGGATTCCCCGTGACCCGCTTGATTTCGAATTGCTCCCAGTCCTTCGCCTCGGTTCGGACATGAAGGGCCTTCACGATTTCCCCGCAAAGCTCGGTTAGCGCGGTTGGGAGCACACCATGGGCCGTTCTGACCGTACCGCTTCCGTGCTCTGCAATGTTGATTTGTTTCGCGAGTTCAGAGGCCTGACGGTTCATATGTAACAACTGCATCGATGCTGACAATACGACGATACCGGGGCCTGCACGTTGATCAGCGAGTGTTTCTGCGGGATCTGAAGGAAGGGTTGAATCAGTCATTGGTGGAGAGAAAATAGAATATTAATTATGAGAGCAATGCTAGACAATCCAACGATTTCTGATAATGTACCCCAAGGAAAGAATAGCCCCTAAGCAGCGGAAACTTTACCTAACCCTTTCGAGGGAGTCAACACCCACCTTTTGAGACGCGTGGCATACATGATCGGTATTGTTCGCCTCCTCATTCCTACTTATACTGCGCGGTAAGCGTGGAGGCGCGCTCGGTGCGATACGGAGTCAAGCGCGCGGGGATGATGTCTTTTGCGGAAGTTCATCTAGGTGAATAGTCTGAGCTGTGCCATGAAACGAACCAGCAAGATAAAGGGGGGCGCCGTGGGAAAGAATGAATGGGAATGGCCGATCGAAAACAACTTCCAGAAACACGACGAACGGGTGGCTCTACTCAGGCCGATTCCTTTCGAGGTGACGCCTCACGCTCAAGATCCGACTGCGATGGCGCGGCAAGGGAAAGCCTTGTCCGTGAATATCAGTAGCGGGGGTATGCTTCTCTTGATGGATCGCGCTCCTGCGGTAGAGCAGGTGTTAAAGGTGTACGTTCCGACTCCTACGGCGGTGGCGGAAACTCCCACACTTGCTGAAGTGCGTTGGACAAGAGAAGTTCCCTTTGCGGATCACAATGGATTGGGTCCATTTTTTGTCGGATTGAGGTTTATGTTCTGATTGACGGAGTTCGGCGTTCCCCGCAGTAGGGTATTGGGTTTCGGAGATAGGTAGTGCGAGACAGGGAAGGTACAGGTCATCTCGTGGAGAAATGGTATGCAGTCATGGCAAAGCCGAGGCAGGAGAGATCTGCTTCTCTCTCCTTGGTGCAAGCAGGGATCGATACCTACTATCCAGAAATCAAAGAGTCTCAGCTAGTCGGGGGGAGAAGGCTCACACGTCAGGCAGGACTCTTTCCCGGGTATTTCTTTGCCAGGTTCAATTTTCAAAGCCAGTACAGAATGGTGTGCTATTGCCGAGGGGTAAGGAAGATCGTCGCGTTCGGGCAACACCCTGCGGAAGTAGAACCTGAATTTCTTGAAGACATAAAAGCCAGAATAGCCAAACACGATATCGTGGAGGTTCCGACCTTCAGTCCTGGAGAGATCGTTCGTATCAGCCATGGACCTTTAGCGGGGCTTAACGCGGTGTTCGAGTCGGCGCTTCCGAGAAAAGAGCGAGTCGTGCTCCTCCTGCGTATGCTGTTTTACCAGAGTCGAGCGGTCGTTCATCTTTCCGATATCGAGAGATATTCGGAAGCGGTATAAATTAGCGGTGTGACCATTTTTTTGGAGAAGTGATCTCCTGATGGGCGGTAGCCCATCTTCATGTTGCCAGGCAACAAAGAAAGGCCTCCGGATATGCGAACGTTACGTTCGATCTTTCCCCTTGCAGCGTCTCTAGCAATATTGTTGACCACTTCTGATGGATTTTCTTCGCAAGAGATCGACAACAAGAAGCCTGCCACGGTTGCGAATAAGTCAGTTCCTGTCGTGACAGACAAGTCACTTTTGATTGTTACCCCAGACTATATTATCGGTCCTGAGGATAGCCTCGAGATCACTGTCTGGAAAAATGCAGATCTCTCAAAGACCGTCCAGGTCAGGCCGGATGGAAAGATTTCACTGCCACTTCTTGGAGACATTTCTGCCGTTGCCAAGACTCCCGCACAGTTGACCGAAGAGATTTCGTCTGGATTGAGAGCCTATATGGAAAACCCTACCATTTCGATCATGGTCAAAGAGGTGAACAGTTATCAGATCTATGTGCTTGGCGAGGTCAACAAGCCTGGAAAGTATCCGCTAAAGAGCAAAACAACTCTCCTCCAAGGCATTACAGTTGCCGGGGGATTTACCGCTATGGCTGCCAGGAACAAGATTGTGGTGTTCCGTTTCACGAAGGATGGAGAAGGGCAGACCAAACTGAAGGCAAGCTACGACGACATTGTCGTCCGTGATGGGGCAAGCCAGAATATCGAATTGAAGCCGGGTGACCAGATTGTCGTGCCGTCAGAGACGATGGTGGTATTGCCCAGTCGGTAATTGACGCCGGAGTGAGCCTCATGGTGATATCGCGATCGATGTCGATGCCAGACGGTAGGCACCTCGAGCAATGCGGAGAGAGAAGACGATGATGAGTGGGAAGATCAGGAACAAGAGGACTGCGGTCCTTGTCGGCGCCATTCTTATAGTCGGACAGATGAGCATTGGAGGCTGCTTGCAACAGGACATGCAGTACCGCGGGATGTCTGTGCCTCCGACGGAGTTTCTCATCGGTCCGGAGGATGTTCTCGTGGTGACGGTCTGGCGCAATCAGGAATTATCCAAGGAGGTCATCGTCAGACCTGATGGAAGAATCTCACTGCCTCTGATCGGCGATATCAATGCATCGGGTCTTGCCGCGCAGGATCTTTCCAAGCAAATTGCAGACAGGCTGGCGGAGTTCATGTCCAGTCCGACGGTGTCGGTTCAAGTCAAGGAGATCAACAGCTATCACATTTACGCTGTGGGCGAGGTGGCGAAGCCTGGGAAAATCGTTCTCAAGTCATTTACGACTGTGGTGCAGGGGATATCTTACGCAGGTGGATTTACGACCTTTGCGTCGAGGAACAATGTGCACGTATTGCGAATGGTAAAGAACGGACAGGGTGAGACTCGGCAGGTCATGATTCCGGTGCCGTATCAGGACATCGTGCAGGGCAGGAATTTGGAGGCCAACTTCATTCTGAAGGCGGGTGACATCATTGTTGTACCGTGACATCCGCCTTGCGAGCAGGAAGATTGGCGCGCTTCTATCCTTGATGACAGTTCAACTGGTAATGGGGGGAGGGGTATTGGCCCAGACCCTTGTGATCCCGAGCATGACAGTATCAGAGACGTACGATTCAAACGTCTTCTTTACGCCAAAGTCGCTGCTGCCTCCCGGGACGAAGGCTGAGGATTTTAGTACCACTTTTACCCCGCAACTCAATATCGCGCACACTGGTCCTCTGATACGCGGGAGTATGAGTGTCGGAGGCCTCATTACAAGGTATGTGGAGAACAAAGGTTTGAACTACACCGGGATCAACGCCAGTGGCCAGTTGGATCTCCGGCAGTTGGCCTACAAGATTTCGCAAAGACTATCTTCGCTATCCCTTAATGGAACTTATCAGTTCACGCCCTCGATCGGTGCGTTTGGAGCCACAGGGGGAGCGGTTGGCGCAGGGTTCGGGGTCGTTGGGACGCCGACTCCAGTGTCCACCGGCCTCCTGACAAATCGTGTGAACATGCAGTTGATCAATGTTGGAACATCCGGAAGCTATCAACTAACACGTGCAACGACTCTGACCGGGACTTACAACCACTCAAGAATTTCGTTCGGTGGTCAAGCCGGGGGGGTGAATAACCAGTTATTCGGCACACAAGGCCATGAAGGGACAACCGCTTTGACTACCCAACTGAATCCTCGGGATACAGTCGGAACGACGGCGACCCTGTCCCACTATTTGCAAGAAGAAAGTGGTGGAAGTGGGCAGGGCAGCTTTACAACGGTCTCAGGAATGGGAACTTGGTCACGCGCGTGGACGCAGAAGTTGCGCTCCTCGGTGTCCGGGGGAGCGATCGTGACGCTCCCGATTGAGTCGGCCGTGCCAGGGCAAAGTATCAAGTCGCAGGCCGCGCCAGCCGCCGCGGTCAACGTGATGTATACCTCAGTTTCAGAAGGACTTAGAGCAATGGGGTCTTCGCCTGGTCCATTCGAGGGTCTACCGAACGTGCTCGGCAGTTTGAATCCCGGTGGGATCATTCCGGCCGGACAATATACCGCGTCCATGTCCTACAACTTCAGTGTCTTCCCCAGCTACGCATTCGGCTCCGGTCCCATCAAGGCGCATATTCTTGGTGCAAATGTCACGGGGGGGGTCACATCAAAACTTACGGCCCAAGTGGGGATGAATTACAGTCATGGTTCAGCGAGTTCCCCGCCCTCGACGTTCGACTCGGTTGGAGTGACCGGAGCGCTGAGTTATCTTTTAGGTCCTGTGTTGGCGAGCCTCACGTACAACTGGATGTATTTTTCGAACTCGTCGACGGACTTGGCCCAGAATAGGAGCGAATACCTCTTCTCCAAGAAGATGGTGATCTTGTCTCTGTCGACGGCTTTCAATAGTCAATCGTTTTTCAGGATGGGTGGATTTGCCGGCTTTGGAAGCAAGGGAACGACTGTGCCTGCAGAAGGGGGGGGCAGTCCAGCTGTTCCCGGATCCAGCAGCGTTCCTGCCGTACCTGGATCTGGAAAGTAGAGAGAGGATCACAGGCGTGTACATCGGACTTAGTACTCCAGAAGATTACCTTAGGGTAGTTAAGAATCGCAAGTGGATGATCATCATCCCGATCGTCTTAGGCCTAAGTATCTCTAGTGGCCTGTGCTACTGGCTGCCCAAAACGTATCGGTCGAACACCCTCCTCTACTTCCAAGAGCAGAAGGTACGGTACGTCAAGGGTGTTGATGCTCCCGAGACCGGTGGAGAACAGAGGCCCGACGTCGCCATAGTGGCGAGGATTGATGCGCTAAGGGAGTTTCTCTACAAGCGAGAACTCCTGACGCAAGTTGCAGACGAGTTTCACCTCTATGGATACGACAAGTCAAACGCTTCTCCCGGTTTGGACGTGGGTGTCTCGTCACGCCTAAGAAGCCTGGTGAACATCGATGCCCAGGGTAGCGGCTTGCTGAAAGTGTCTTTTGCAGACTCCGACCCTGCAATGGCGAAAGCCGTGACTGCCCGATTGGCGGAACTCTTCGTTCAAGAAAATGCCAAGGCGCGAACCGCGATTGCAGAAAGCTCGGCCGAGTTCATTCAGCACGAGATGGATGCAATGAAGAAGCAACTTGAAGCGAAAGAGCAAGCCATCGCGCAGTTCAAGCAGGCGCATCTCGGCCAGCTCCCTGAGCAGATGGAGAGCAATCTCCGTGCAATTGATAGGTTAGAGACCGAACTGACGTCTCAACAAGAGCTGGAGAAAACGCTGAACCTCCGCCTCGAATCGGTCGACAAAGCCATCAGAGAGTACGAAGATCCTACGAGCGAGACAGGATCGAAACTCGTCGCCAAGGATCCTCGATTGCAGAGGATCAAAGAGCTAGAGCGGCAGTTGGCGACCATGCAGTCGCTCTATAAGGAGACTTATCCGGACGTGGCAGGTGTGCGGAATGAAATTAGGCGCTTGCAAGCCATGTCCACTGAAGACTACATCGCGTTGTTCGTCGATCAGGAACCTCGCGTGGAAGAGTCCGGGAGAAAACCCAAGAGAAAGGTCATCGACCCCTACAAGGCGGAATTGATGAAGCAACGGGAGGAGATCATTCGTGAACAGGAGTTGATGCGAATGAGGCAGGCCCGCATTACCGCAGAAATCAAGAAGTATGAATCCAGACTGGAGGGTACATCGGTTCATCAGCAAGAGCTGATGGCAATTCAACGGGACTACGACAACCTCCAGAAGAATTATCAGGGATTGTTGGAGAAAAAGCTTCAGGTGGGTATGGCGGGGGATCTTGAACTCAAACGACAGGGGACACAGATACGGATCATTGAGCCCGCCAACATGCCAGGCTGGCCGGAAAAACCGAACCTCATGATCCTGATGCTGGGAGGTCTGGCTGCCGGTTGCGCGCTTGGTTTTGGAAGCGCCTTCGGAATCGAAATCTTGAGGCGCGGATTTGTCTCGGCTGAAGAAATCGAGGTGACCTTAGGACTCCCCGTCATCGCTGCAATTTCACACTATGAGTCGGCCTGGCCGGGGGGGACAAAACAATCGGCTGAGCTTCGGCGTCAAGACCGCTTGTTGGCTTTGCCGGGTCTGGCTCGGGATATCTCAGCGGGCCCGAGCGGAGCAAAGGTCGCCGTTGGTCCGGAGCTTGTTGCCATGTGGTACCCAAGGTCGGCGGTTGCCGAACAGTATCGGGTAGCGGCTACCAGACTTGGATTGATGGTCGATCGTAGAGAGAGCACTGTAGTCGTCATGTCCAGCGCCATGATGGGCGAAGGGAAGACCTCGACCGCGATGAACGTCTCGTACGTATTGGCGAGGGACATGAACAAGAAAACGATTCTGGTGGATTGCGATCTAAAGCGGCCTATGGTTCATGCGTATGCCGGGATAGAGCAAACTGCAGGGCTCAGTGAAGTACTGTTGGGGCTGAAACCGTTTGAAGAGTGCCTCAACTACCACGAGCAATTGGGCCTATGGATTCTCTCTGCGGGGATTGTGCAGTCGGGAACTGCGGCGCTGACTCATGTGGAGCGATTGGCTAAGCTCATCGGCGAGCTGCGGACCAAATTCGACTACATCGTTCTGGATTCTCCTCCATTGCTTCCCGTGGCTGAATCCCTGCTTATCGTACGAATGGCTGATGTCGTCGCTCACGTGATCAGAGCACGCGCGACCAGGCGGGATGTCGTGATGAACGCGCTTAAAATGATAGGTGAGGAGCGTCCGCTTGGCGTGGTCTTAAACGGGATTGAAGCGAAGGATTCGCCGTACTCTTACTATTCGTATAGCGCAAGAGTTTATGAGCCTCACCGCAAACAAATCGAATGACCCAGAATTGCGGAAGGTCACCGCATTCTCGGTCGACCACGAGCCGCGGGCAATCTTTCGTGTCCCGGGATCTAGGAAGCGAATCTTGATCCTGGGGGTCGGATCATTGGCCCAAGGTTTGTCGCAGATTCTTCAGTCCCGGAGCAAGCTGTTTACCGATTTGGTTGGATTCGTTGCAGCGGAGGATATGCATGTCGGCGAAGCAGTAGCAGGGACGAAGGTTGTCGGGACGTTTGACCAGCTTTCCTCCGTTGTAGAGCGTCATCGAGTCGATACGATTGCGGTGTGTCTAGAGGATCGCCGCGCCGTCCTGCCCGTGCAGTCCCTGCTGAACCTGAAGGGTATGGGGGTCGACATCTGGGACGGGCACCATCTGTATGAACAGGAATCAGGTCGTTTAGCCATCGACGACTTAAAGCCCAGTGCAATCATCTTTTCCCGCGAGTTCAAGAGAGGCATTTTCGTTCGGACGATGAAGCGGGCGTGTGATTTGGTTGTCGCCACGACCGGGCTGGTCCTTGTCATGCCACTACTTGCAGTGATCGGTCTGCTCATAAAGATCGATTCGCCTGGGCCGGTGTTCTACAGGCAGGTGCGAGTGGGGTTGCGGGCTCAACCATACATGATTTGGAAGTTTCGTTCGATGTTTACAGATGCAGAGCGTGAAGGGGCGAGATGGACTTCGGAACGAGATCCCAGAATCTCACGCGTGGGCTGGTATCTTCGAAAATGGAGACTCGACGAAATCCCTCAGTTGATAAACGTCATCAGAGGCGAAATGAGTCTGGTTGGCCCACGTCCTGAGCGTCCGATATTCGTCCAGGAACTGCGTCGACTCATACCGTTCTATGACCTTCGGCATGCCGTGAGACCAGGAATCACCGGGTGGGCGCAAACGCAGTTCCGCTATGGCGCGTCGGCTGAGGATTCACACGTTAAGCTTCAGTACGACCTTTATTATGTGAAGTATCTGTCTATGCGTCTGGATTTTCGCATCTTAGTCGAGACTGTGAGGGTGATCTTGCGCGGAGAGGGAGCTCGATAGTGGCCACGAGAGAAAAGCCAGTCCACTGTTTGTCGTTTGACGTGGAAGAACATTTTCAAGTGTCCGCATTCTGGTCAGAGGAGAGACGACAGCAGTGGGATCGATATGAAAGCCGTGTTGAGGGCAACACAAGAAAACTCGGAGAAATTCTTGCGCAACATGGAACGAAAGCAACGTTCTTCGTGCTCGGATGGGTTGCGGAGCGGTATCCAAATTTGGTGAAAGACCTGGCAGGTGAAGGTCATGAAATCGCCTCCCATGGCTTCGGCCACGAATTGGTGAGCTCTATGAGGCCTGAAGAATTTCGTCGAGATGTCCGAAGAGCCAAAGGGGTCCTGGAGGATCTAATAGGGAAGGAAGTCCTCGGCTATCGTGCCCCGAGTTTCAGTATTAATGCCGAAACTCCGTGGGCCCTCTCCATTCTCGTTGAGGAAGGTCATCAATACGACTCCAGTGTCTACAATAGATTCCAGCGCTCTCACGTCTCGGCTTCAAACGGTAACCCTTACTCTATCGAGACCAATGCCGGGATGATCTTAGAGGTTCCTCCTTCGACGATGAGCCTATTGGGATTTCGAATGCCCGTGGCCGGAGGGGGGTATTTCAGGTTGCTTCCCTACGAATTGTCCAAGTGGTGTCTCGATCGTCTGGAACAGCGGGGCGCTCAACTCGTAGTGTATCTGCATCCATGGGAGATCGACCCTGGACAACCACGAATGGCTGGGCCCTGGAGCTCACAGTTTCGTCACTACCTGAATCTGGAGAAGACTCAAGGGCGATTGGAGCAACTGCTCATTGATTTTCGATTTGGTCCGATTGTGGAAGTCGCGGCTGCAGCGAGAATGGCGTTTCAACGACCAAACCACTTGATGAGCCTCAGACCGACCAGCTAAGCAATTTCCGAAGACCCTGCCTCGTTGTCCATGGCATGACCTCAAGCACGGTTGAAGCGCGGTTTGCACATGGAGTTGGGCCCGTCCGGAGCGATTTCGTGTGTCAATACCTAAAGCCGTATCATATTCTAACTACTGTTGGGGGAGAGAATGACTGGAAGCTCTTCAGCCGTCGTCATCGAGCCCAGTAAGGGCTGGTTCGATCTGAAACTCAAACTGGTATGGGACTATCGGGAACTGCTCTACTTTCTAGCGTGGAGAGATCTCAAGGCCCGCTATGCCCAAATGGTCATGGGACTGGCGTGGGCCGTGATCCAACCCTTATTCATGATGCTGGTTTTTACCGTCATCTTCAGCAGCATCGCACGGATTCCTTCTGACGGAATACCGTACCCCATTTTCTCCTATTCGGCGCTGGTGCCATGGAGCTATTTTGCGAAGAGTCTCGACAGAAGCGGGTTTAGTGTCGTTGCCGAGTCAAACCTCATCACGAAGGTGTATTTTCCTCGCGTCATCGTTCCCTTGGCAGCCACTCTCGGCGGCCTGCTTGATTTTGGCATCGCCTTTCTCATGTTGATTGGAATGATGATGTGGTTTGGGATGACGCTGACCTGGACGATGGTAATGGTTCCCTTCTTCTTGACGGTGGCGGTGGTGGCGTCTCTTGGGGTGAGTTTGTGGCTGTCGGCCTTGTACGTCAAATACCGCGACATTGGAGCAGTGGTGCCGCTGTTGACCCAAGTGTGGATGTTCGCCACACCTGTGGCCTATCCGGTAAGCATGGTTCCGGAACAATGGCGCCTGCTGTACGGTCTTAACCCGATGGTTGGAGTAATTGAAGGATTTCGTTGGGCATTGTTGGGGACCCCGGCTCCGGATCCGAGCATGCTGGGCTTGAACGTGGTGGTCATTCTGATCATGTTCGTCTGCGGAATCGCGTTCTTCAACCGGATGGCCAATACCTTCGCGGACGTAATCTAGAATAATCCTGTCCGACATCGCGGTCAGAGCCTCTAACCTCTATACAAAGGAAATTACGATCAGATGGGCAATGTTTCCATCAGAGTTCAGAACCTCTCCAAAAAGTACGAGATCAAGGTAGGACACCGTCGTCAGGAGAGTAGTGCCGTGGAACATATCACACAAAAGCTTCGACACCTGATCGGAGCCGATGGGGATCTGTCCGTAACGGCTACCCATTCGGAAACTGTGTGGCCTGTTCGCGATGTGTCCTTCGAGGTCAAGCAGGGTGAAGTTGTCGGGATTATCGGTCGAAACGGCGCAGGAAAGAGTACTTTACTCAAGCTCCTGTCCAGAATCACTGAACCCACGAGCGGCAGGGTGGAGATTTTCGGTCGGGTAGGAACATTGTTGGAGGTTGGAACGGGATTTCACCCCGACTTGACTGGGCGAGAGAACATCTACCTGAGCGGTATCATTCTTGGCATGAAGAAAACAGAGATCGACCGAAAGTTCGACGAAATCGTGGCGTTCTCTGACATTGAAAAGTTTATCGATACACCGGTAAAGCGGTACTCCAGCGGAATGTATGTCCGGCTGGCATTCGCCGTGGGCGCGCATCTCGAACCAGAGGTGCTGATCGTGGACGAAGTGCTCGCGGTTGGCGACGTGCAGTTCCAAAAGAAATGTTTGAGTAAGATGCAGGACATCGGAGAGCATGGGCGAACGGTCTTGTTCGTCTCACACAACATGCAAGCCGTCGCACGTCTTTGCGGGCGAGCCATTCTACTCGATCAGGGAAGAGTCGTCGCCGACGAGAGATCTCATCAGGTGGTGAGCGACTACTTGAAGTCCAGTATCGGCTCCTCTGCCGTCAGGGAATGGCCCGATCTCGAGTCAGCCCCTGGGACGGACGTGGTCCGTCTGCGGGCCGTTAGAATTCGGACGAAAGAAGGGGAGTTGTCGACGACATTCGATATCAGGCATTCAGTGGGAGTCGAGATGGAATACGAAGTCCTGAAATCAGGTTTCGTGTTCCATCCTCATTTCAATGTATATAACGAAGAGGGCGTCCATCTCTTTGTAGCGAATGATCTTGACCCGCGGTGGCAGGGAAAGCGCAGGCCATCTGGCCGGTACATTACGACCGGCTGGATCCCAGGAAATTTTCTTCAGGAGGGCACGATCATCATCGGCCCGAGCATCCGGACGTTGCACCCGAATACCTTCCACCTTTATGCCAGGGATGCCGTTGCCTTTCAGGTCGTCGACAGTATAGACAACGATACTTCTCGCGGCGAGTATCCGGATCCTTGCCCGGGGATCCTCAGACCTGCACTTAACTGGGAAACTCACTACGAATCCAGAGGCTAGGAGAGAATCACATGAAGGCCGTAATTCTTGCTGGTGGACTGGGTACCCGACTCTCCGAGGAGACGACCGTTCGCCCGAAACCGATGGTCGAGATCGGCGGGAAACCGATTCTCTGGCACATCATGAAGATTTATGCCGCCCATGGGGTCAGAGAGTTCATTATTGCCTTGGGGTATAAAGGAGAAATGATCAAAGAATATTTTTTGAATTTCTACGCTCTGAACAATGACATATCGGTCGACCTCAAGAACGGGCATACCACGATTCACGACGGCAGAAAGCACGAAGACTGGAAAGTGCATCTTGTGGATACAGGCCTCTCTACTCAGACAGGGGGACGTCTCAAGCGCCTTAAGAAGTGGTTAGGGCACGACGAAACGTTCCTGTTTACCTACGGCGATGGGGTAGGAGATATCGACATCCAAAGTTTGATGAAGTACCACGACAGCCATCGGCGACTGGCCACGCTCACGTCGGTAAGAACTCCCGCCCGATTTGGGCGCTTGGGTTTCAGCGACCATTCGAGCCAGCAGGTTTCCGAGTTCATGGAGAAACCGAGCGCTGGTGAAGGATGGGTCAATGGCGGATTCTATGTGTTGAACCGCCAAGTCATCGACTATGTCGCAGGAGACGACACGGTATGGGAGCGGGAGCCGATCGAGCGAATCACCCGTGAAGGCCAACTCATGGCATACCGACATGATGGCTATTGGTCTTGCATGGATACATTGCGGGAGAAAAATCACCTCGAAGAGTTGTGGCAATCAGGCAAAGCGCCCTGGAAGGTTTGGTAACCGCGTGCGATCCGATTTCCTCGTCATCGGCGGCGGCGTTATTGGCCTAAATATTGCCAGGGGACTTCGGCGGATGTTCTCTGGCGCGTCCGTTCATGTCCTCGAAAAAGAGGTGGATTGCGGATTGCATGCGAGTGGACGGAACAGTGGGGTTCTGCATGCCGGTTTCTACTATTCTCCGGACAGTCTCAAGGCCAAGTTTACCTGGAAAGGCAACCGTTTGCTGACCGAGTATTGCGAGGAGAAGAACATTCCACTCAACAGATGTGGAAAGCTGGTAGTAGCGAGGAATGTAGCCGATCACGCAGGACTTAATGAGCTGTGCAGAAGAGGACGGGCAAACGGAATCCCGTTGGAGGAGATCTCGGAGAAAGAAGCAAAAGAGATCGAGCCACGTGTCAAAACCTGCGAGCGAGCGCTGTTCTCCCCGGCGACTTCCACGGTCAATCCTTCCCTCGTCATGCAAGCCATGAAGAAAGACGCCGTTGAAGAAGGTGTGCAACTCCATTGCGGTGTCCGATATCTTACGTCATCGAAGGGAAAGGTAACATCCAGTCAAGGTGTTCACGAGGCCGGGTATGTGGTGAATGCGGCCGGGCTGTATGCCGATCGCATCGCCCGAGATTACGGATTCTCGGCACGATATCGGATTCTTCCGTTTAAGGGGCTCTATCTCTACTCTAGTGAGCCGCCGGGATCGATTCGGACGAATATTTATCCCGTTCCCGATCTCAAAAATCCGTTCTTGGGTGTGCACTTTACGGTCTCGGCGAACGGTACGGCTAAGATCGGGCCTACCGCGATACCGGGCTTTTGGCGTGAACAGTACGATCGGTGGTCGAACTTCCGTTTGAATGAATTCCTAGAGGTGGCGTGCCGCGGGATGGGTCTTCTCATCAGCTCGAACTTCGATTTCAAAACGCTGGCAGTTCGTGAGTTGGCCAAGTATTCAAAGGCCAAGATGATCTCGCTCGCAGCACAGTTGGCAGACGGGGTCAGCCCTCAGCATTATCAGCGCTGGGGGAAGCCGGGTATTAGGGCCCAGCTGGTCGACATTCAGAAAAGGAAGCTTGAGATGGATTTCGTTCTCGAGGGAGACAGCCATTCCATGCACGTCCTCAACGCTGTTTCCCCCGCCTTCACATGCAGCATTCCGTTTTCCGACTATGTATGCGAGCGTATTGCAGCCCATTTGAACTGAGAGGGGCGAGATGAAAATTCTTGTGACGGGAAACATGGGGTATGTCGGTCCGTTGGTGTTGCGCCACCTGCGAGAATCTCATCGCGAGGCCGAACTCGTCGGTTACGATGCCGGCTATTTTGCTCATTGCCTGACAGGCGCCGCACGCTTTCCGGAAAGCCGAGCCGACATCCAGTACTTCGGAGACATCAGGTCAGTGGCGGCCGATGTTCTGCGAGGCGTCGATGCCGTGGTTCACCTCTGCGCCATTTCAAACGATCCCATGGGCGCCCTGTTCGAAGGCGTAACCCTTGACATCAATCATCGGGCGAGCGTGGAACTTGCGAGAAAGGCCAGGCAAGCCGGAGTGAAAACGTTTGTGTTTGCTTCGAGCTGCAGCGTGTATGGATTTGCGGAGGGTGGAGCCAGACGGGAAGAAGACGGGCTTAATCCCCTTACCGCCTATGCAAAATCAAAAGTATTCACCGAGCGTGACTTGGCCACGTTGGCTTCGGAGCAGTTCACAGTTACCTGCCTAAGGTTTGCGACAGCTTGCGGGATGAGCGATCGGTTGCGACTCGATCTTGTTCTGAACGATTTTGTAGCCAGTGCGCTTGCTTCGAAACGCATCAATATTCTCAGCGACGGGACACCGTGGCGTCCGTTGATTCACGTCAGAGACATGGCGCGTGCAATCGATTGGGCGGTGCAACGAGATCATCGGGATGGTGGGACGTGTTTAACGGTGAATGTGGGCAGCGATTCCTGGAACTATCAAGTGCGGGAGCTGGCTGCGGCTGTAGCCAAGATCGTTCCTGAGGTAGAAGTCTCGATCAACAAGGACGCTCAACCCGACAAGCGGTCCTACCGCGTGAGTTTTGAGAAATTTGCAAAACTCGCCCAGGGATTCTTGCCCGAAGTCGACCTGCATAGTGCGGTGGTAGACCTTCGCGACGGACTTATATCGATGAACTTCCATGATTCTGAGTTCAGGTCCGGGGGCTACGTTCGACTAGTCACGTTGCGGAAATTGAGGGAAAGCGGGCAACTGACCGACGACCTTGTCTGGAAGGATCGCTGAGCCGGGGGAAGGCGAGCGGCCTAAGGAGGCCAGTGCTCAGGCTGCTGGAAGGAGAGTAACGTTATGAGTCGATCACAGTGTAGATCGTGCGGAGCGGCTTTAGAGTACACCTTCGCGGATCTGGGTATGTCGCCGCTGGCGAATTCCTATATCAAGGCTGAACAGCTGAATCGGATGGAACCTTTTTATCCGTTGCACGTCTATGTCTGCGCGAAATGCTGGCTGGTGCAGCTTGAAGAATTTTCAAGTCCGCACGATATCTTCTCAGATTATGCGTACTTCTCTTCCTTTTCTGATTCGTGGCTGGCCCATGCGAAAGCGTACGTTGAAATGATTTCCGCTCGGTTCAATCTCGGAAAGCACACAAAAGTTGTGGAGATCGCAAGTAATGACGGATATCTGCTTCAGAATTTTGTGGCAAGGGGGGTGCCCGTTCTCGGTATTGAGCCTGCCGCCAATGTTGCCGAAGCGGCGATAAAGAAGGGAGTCAATACGAAAGTCGCCTTTTTTGGGGAGAAGACTGCAGTCGGCCTACAGGCCGACGGTTGGGCAGCCGACCTGATTGTCGGGAATAACGTGTTGGCCCATGTCCCGGACGTGAACGATTTCGTAAAAGGGCTCAAAGTCCTTTTGAAGCCCACCGGTTTGATCACGATGGAGTTTCCCCATCTGCTCCGCCTGATGGAAGAGAATCAATTCGACACGATCTACCACGAGCACTTTTCGTACTTCTCGTTCTTGGCTGTAGAGCAGGTCTTCGCCCGTCATGGGATGAAGTTATTCGATGTGGAAGAACTGCCGACGCATGGGGGGTCTCTCAGAATCTATGCGGCTCACCAGGAGGACGTCTCAAAAACGATCGGACCTCGGGCCAAAGAATTGAAGTCGCGAGAGCAGGCCGCGGGATTTGGGCGACTCGATCATTACCTTTCCTTCGGGCCGGTGGTCGAAGCCACAAAGCGTAAACTGCTCACGTTCCTAATTGCGGCCAAACAAGAGGGAAAGCGCGTTGTGGGGTACGGGGCCCCGGCGAAGGGAAATACGCTTCTCAATTATTGCGGGGTACGGACGGACCTCATGGAATACACTGTGGACCGTAGCCCGCATAAACAGGGTCACTTCCTCCCCGGTGTCCACATTCCGATCTACGGACCGGAACGTATCAAGCAAACCCGGCCTGATTACGTTCTTATTCTCCCATGGAACATCCGCACCGAGGTCATGGAACAGATGGCGTTTGTCCGTGATTGGGGAGGTCGATTCGTCGTGCCGATTCCTGAGGTAAAGGTCTGCCCGTGATCTTTCGTGAAACGTCGCTTAAAGGAGCATTCGTGGTCGAGCCTCAACGCCAAGAAGACGAACGCGGGTTCTTTGCTCGAACCTGGTGCGCAGAAGAATTCGCTGCCCATGGCCTATCTCCTCGCCTCATCCAGTGCAGCGTCTCGTACAATAAGAAGAAAGGGACCCTGCGGGGGATGCATTTCCAGATCGCCCCGTACGAGGAGGTGAAGCTGGTGCGGTGCACCAGAGGGTCGATTTTTGATGTGATTATTGACCTCCGTCCCACATCCTCTACCTACAAGAAACACTTCAGTGTCGTCCTGAGCGAGACGAATCGGCATCTGCTGTATGTTCCAGAAGGGATGGCTCACGGCTTCCAGACGATGGAGGATGATACGGAGGTGTTCTATCAGATGTCGCAGGTGTATCATCCGGAAAGTGCCAGAGGGGTGCGCTGGGACGATCCGATTTTCGCTGTCCAGTGGCCTCCGGCAGACCGCATTATTTCAGACCGGGATCGTGCATACGCCGCCTTTACCCCATGAAATCTCCTAGAACAGGTTCGGTAAAGCGTCCTCCCTCAAGCAAAGCAAAATTGGCTGAGGGGCCGGGTGCTGAGATCCATGACTTCATTGCCGAGTTGTACCCCTTCTGCCGCAGTATCACGGGAGAAGGGGTGCGCGAGACACTCCGACGCATACAAAAACAGATTCCCCTCGTGATGCACGAGGTGCCCAGTGGGACAAAGGTGTTCGATTGGACGGTTCCACTGGAATGGACTATTCGGGATGCATACATCAAGAATCTCCGGGGAGAACGGGTGGTCGACTTTCGCCGGTCAAACTTGCATGTGGTGAGCTACAGCCAGCCGGTCACGCGGAGGTTCACGCTTGCCGAGCTTAAAGCGCATCTTCATAGCCTTCCGGATAGACCCGATTGGATCCCGTATCGGACTTCTTATTACAAGGAGAGCTGGGGTTTCTGTCTGAGCCACAAGCAATTGAAGAAACTCAGAGACGCGGAGTACGACGTCCACATCGATGCCACTCTGGCTCCAGGTCACTTGACCTATGGAGAGTACTTCCTTCCAGGAGACTCACAGGAAGAGGTGCTCTTTTCTGCACACGTCTGCCACCCTTCCCTCTGCAACGACAACCTCTCGGGAATTGCCGTGGCGACTTTCCTTGCAGACTGGCTGCGGACGCAGCACCGCCGGTACAGCTATCGCTTCCTCTTCGTGCCGGGAACCATCGGGTCTATCGTCTGGTTAAGTCAGAATCAATCCGAGGCCGCTCGCGTCAAACACGGTCTGGTCTTGTCGGGATTGGGGGATCCCGGCGCCTATACATATAAGCGTAGTCGGCAAGGAGACGCGGAGATCGACCGGATTATGGCTCATGTTCTCACGCACTCAGGTCAACCCCATAGCGTGATCGACTTTGTTCCTTACGGGTACGACGAGCGGCAGTATTGTTCGCCGGGATTCAACCTGGCAGTGGGTTGCTTTAGTCGGACTCCTCATAGCCAATATCCCGAGTATCACACTTCTGCCGACAATCTGGAGTTTGTAAAGGCGCAGTCGATGACGGAATCGCTTGCCCGTTGTCAATCGGCCGTGAAGATTCTTGAAGCGAACAGAACGTATTTGAATCAGAACCCCCGTTGCGAGCCGCAACTGGGCAAGAGAGGGCTCTACCGTGCAGTCGCGGGCCACTCAGGGGAAAAATCGATGGAGATGGCTTTGCTCTGGGTACTCAGTTTCTCAGATGGTCGGCATTCTCTGCTGGACATTGCAGAGCGATCCGGCCTCACTTTTGAACGGTTATGCGCAGCGAGCGAGGCATTGCTGGGAGTGGGATTACTGATAGAAAGTCGGAGGCCGGACAACACATAATGGAGAGGGAGCCATGAACAACACCGTCTATTATGACCCGTCGTTTTCCGACGAACGCCGAAGAGAATTGCTCTTCCAGGGACAACTGCTGGTGTATTCGCCGAGAAGGAGCACACTGGCGTTCATTCAGTTTGCTAGGAAGCTGATCGAAGAGGCCTTTGCGCCGTTGAACCCGGAAACCGCACAATATGAACTGTCCGTCGAACGGTTCGCCGATATTCTCATCAAGCTGAAGCCTGGGTTCATCCACCATCCGGAATCCAAGCGCCTTATCCGAGAGATGTTTGTTGAAATGGGATGTGATCTCGAGAAAACCTACTTCGACGTCCCGAAGATGCGAAGCTCAACAAGCGACAACTTCCTGACGACGGGGATAGCCTACGCGTGGCATCCACATCGGGACACCTGGTATTCAGCCCCTCCCTGCCAGATCAACTGGTGGATTCCGATTTACGACATTCAAGCCGACAACGCCATGGCGTTCCATCCTCAATACTGGAATCGTCCGGTCAAGAACAGCTCGAAAGGTTACAACTATTACCTGTGGAATCAGCAGAACCGAGGAGAACACGTCGCCAAGTTCCTGAAGGAAGATCCAAGACCCCTACCGAAGCCCACCGAACCGATGGAACTCGATCCCCAGATCCGGCTCATCGTCCCCGCCGGAGGGATCGTGTTTTTCTCCGGTGCGCAAATGCATTCGAGTGTGCCGAATACGTCGGGAAAGACACGGTTCAGCATCGATTTTCGAGTCGTCCACATCGACGATGTACGGGAGAGACGGGGGGCTCCAGTTGTGGATGAAGAGTGCACCGGCACGACCATGCGAGACTACTTGCGTGGAACAGATTACTCCAGGCTGCCCGAAGAACTGGTCTCTCTGTATGATGACGGGACCGGTAATGAAGGAACGCTGGTGTATCAGTACCGCACGGAATCGGAGAAGAATCGTTAAAAACTGGAGGACGATCGAGTGGTAGGAGATTCCCCATGGGCAGGCGTCAAGGTTCTGGTAACTGGTGCCCGAGGTTTTATTGGCTCCCATTTGTGTCGTCGCCTGTGTGAAGCGGGGAGTATCGTTCACGCGACATCACGGTCAAAAATGGCCGTGGGAGTTGATGGACCTCGGTGGTGGCAGGGGGATCTCGCTGATGTCCAGACAGCACGGAGTCTGATTGCCGAGATCAAACCCGAAGTGATTTTCCACCTTTCTGGAGCAGTCGGGGCGAGTCCCAATATTGATCTGGTTCTCCCCACTTTTCTTAGCCTTCTGACCAGCACGGTCAATGTGCTGACCCTCGGGACTGAGAGCGGCTGCCGTCGAGTCGTGCTAGTGGCATCGCTGACGGAGCCGGAACGGGGAGAGAGCGAACCGACCCCCGGCTCGCCTTATGCTGCCGCGAAATGGGCCAGTGGCGCCTATGGTCGGATGTTTCACCGACTCTATGATACTCCATGCGTCACGGTCCGTCCGTTCATGGTCTATGGGCCAGGCCAGAATCCGGAGAAGTTGATCCCCGCCGTGACCAATTCCTTCCTGAGGGGAGAAGCCGCAAGGCTTTCCAGCGGACAGTGGAAAGCTGATTGGGTGTACATCGATGACATTGTAGAAGGTTTCCTCCAAGCCGCCATCACGCCAAAGATTGAGGAAGCCACTATTGATTTAGGGTCGGGGACGCTTGTGTCCGTCCGCGAAGTTGTTGAACGACTTTGCGCTGTCATCGGGGGCAAGGGGAAACCTCTGTTCGGGGCATTGCCGGACCGACCGTTCGAGCAAGTGCGCGTAGCGGATACGGTTGCCACATACTCGCGCATCGGCTGGAAGGCGGTTACACCTCTTGAGAGTGGGCTATGCCGAACGGTCGAGTGGTATCGGAACCGTTGGCTTTCGCAGCAGCTACCCAAGAGGTCTTCGCTTTCCACATCCTCGTTCCGCAAGTAGTTCTCGATCGCAAGCCTTTCAGGAGGGGAATCATGACGGAGAAAAACTCGGTCACGAGGCGAGCATTTATCAAAAAGCTGATGTATGCGAGTGCTGCCTTGATGGTCGCGGGAGGGCTTGGAGTCGGATGGAAGCTATCAAGAAAGATGCTTTTGTCAGACAGACGTTTTCCAGTCTCCCCCAAGGAAGGTTTAGGTCTGCCCCGTGCAGCCACTCGATGGTTTACCGCGCCTGAAATGGCCTCCATTGCAGCCATTGCTTCTCTCATCATTCCCTCCGACGGTAACGGCCCCGGAGCAGATGATCTTGGCGTGGCTGGTCTGCTCGACGAATTGGTAGCTGCGTCTCCTGACCGACAGAGGGTATACAGGGCCGGTCTTCTCGCCTTCGATGACCTGGCGATGGAGCATCATAAGAAAACATTTTTCGAACTGGACCCACGGGAACAGATCGACCTATTTAAGACCGTAGATGAGGCAAGAAAGGCAATGGACAGAGAAGTATCGACTCCAGTGGATCGGGCCACAAGAAAGTTGAACTATTGGTATTACTATCATTGGATCGGTGTCACCGTCCCCGCTACAGAATTCAGCGCCCGTGTCGTTCATGACGTAAAAACCCATTTTTACAGCAACCCGCAAGCGTGGGCATGGCTTGGTTACGAAGGGCCTCCGTTTCCTACTGGGTACTTCAGCAAACCTGGCGCTTGTGCGTCTCATAAGGTCTGACGGAGGTTATACACGATGGCGAATCTACAACCGAAAAGAGAGTATGTGGATGTGGTGATAATCGGTTGCGGAGCTGGGGGAGGAGTATGTGCGAAGGAATTAGGAGAGGCAGGCCTTTCCGTTGTGGTGCTCGAGGTAGGAAAGCGGTATGACCCTGCGACCGACTATCAAACCGATAAGAACGATTTTGTCGCCAAATGGGACGTCTTCAAGCCAGAGGACCCCCGTCGGGATCACTATACTTCAGGAGGCACACAAAATTTTCACTATTGGAGAGTCAAAGGTGTCGGCGGGTCGACGCTGGCCTATTGGGCAGTTACGCCAAGATTTCATGAATCAGATTTTAGAACTCGCACCGAGGATGGAGTAGGAGAGGACTGGCCGCTGACTTATCAGGACCTGGAACCATACTATACCAAGGTCGAATATGAACTTGGAGTATCTGGTCCGAGTGGATCTGAAGCCAATCCTTTCGATCCTCCTCGCAGCAAGCCGTTTCCGACACCAGCCCATGAAATCAGCTGCTCAGCACGCATGCTTCAGCGGGGTGCAGCCAAGTTGGGATTGCATCTCGTTCAATGTCCTTTGGCCATACCAACACGGAGTTGGGGGGGGCGAGCTGCCTGTATGAGAGCCGGTGTTTGTGGAATTTGGGTGCAAGATAAAAGCCAAGTCAAGTATTGATGTCACCTACGTTCCCAAGGCCGAAGCCACGGGGAGGGTTCAGATCCTGACTCAGTGCCAGGCTAGGGAGATCACCGTCGGACAGGATGGTAGGGCCCGCAGTGTTATTTTCTTCGATTCAACAGGAAAAGAGCGGGAGTTGTTTGGGCGGGCCATCGTGGTCGCGGGTAATGCGGTAGAGACACCGCGGTTGCTGCTGATGAGCACATCGTCGCGTTTTCCCCAAGGCCTCGCCAATTCGAACGGTCTCGTCGGCAAGTATTTCATGGATCATCTCAATATGCCCATGACCGCGGTGTTTCCGGACTGGCTTGAACCATGGCGAGGACCGATGGCGGGAGGATGTCTACAGGATTTCTATGCGACCGACAAGCGGAATGGTTTCGCACGTGGGTGGATGACTGAAGTCAACAATGGATTTCAATGGCCTCTGGCAGTTGCTTGGGAAGAGAAGGGGTGGGGTGCTGAGCACAAAAGTCGGATGAAACAGATTTTCGGGCACAAAATAGGGCTCGCTACGATAGGGGAACAACTCCCTGATATACGAAATCAAGTGAGACTGGATCCTGACCAAAAGGATCACCTGGGACTTCCTGTCCCTCTGATCATCAACGAGCATCGAGATAATGACCAAGCGATGTTGAAAGCCATTAAGCGGCACCTTCATGATCTGCTTGCCGCATCAGGCGCGACGGAGGTTAGCTTGATGGAGTATGGCCCTGGAAGATCCCTGCACTATATGGGAGGTTGTCGTATGGGGACAGATCCCCGGAATTCAGTCGTAAATCCCTGGTGCGCGACCCATGATGTTTCAAATCTCTTTATTGGAGACGGGAGCGTATTTGTCACAGGAGCCGCGGTCAATCCGACACTAACGATTGCGGCGATTGCAACGCGAACTGCTGAAGGAATGGTATCCGCATTCAAGCGAGGAGAACTGTGAACGGCTCGGTCGCTTGGCTGAAAGGAATCAGTGAACGTCTGTGGCCAGCTGAACGCAGTGACGGCCCACGGAGGGATTTTCCTAGCAGCACGACAAGGTCTTCAACTATCGAGCTGCGATTCTGGAACGGCCCTTCCATTCTTGCCCTAATGTTGACCGTTGCTCCGCTTACGATTGGAGCAATTGGCGCATTTCCTCTGTGGGATGACGCCTGGAACTGGCTGTACTTCAAAGAACGAGGGGCAGATTTTGTAACGGCCATCCCCGATCGGCCTGTCATGGCCTATCTGTGGACGACGTTGGCCGCATCGGAAGACTTTTTCTGGAAAGCGAATATCGTGCTGCATGCGGTTGTATGGTGCACATTTGGAGTGATTTCCGCTCTCCTCTGGAGCCGGCTTTTTCCAAATTTATCCGCTTATGGATGGGCTGTTGCCTGTCTAACCATTGCCCCATTGGGCTTCCATGTGCAGTTCATGCTGGTGAATATTGTGCTGGGCTCTCTCTTAAGCGTGGTGCTCGCGTATGCTGCGTTTCTCTTCCTGCTGCGATATGTGAAGGCAGATGATGGCGTGGGGTGGAAGTCACTTGCGGCCAGCCAGATCTTGCTGGCATTGTCGATTCTTCTTACGGAGTACGCGCTCTCGGTCCTGGCCGTGATGGCAATATTGTTGTTGTTTCCGTTGCAAGGATCCCATGCTCTGCAAGAACGTGCAAGGCGATATAAGGCATTGACACTTTCCATCCTAGTCGCGGGATGTGCATACGGTGGGTATTATCTGTTAGCCGAATGGAGTGCGAATACACAAGTTATGTACGTCCATCCCCCGATCGCAAAGCGCTTTGAGCTACGACATGTGGCCAACGCACTGCAGGCTTTCTGGCAAGGACTTGGGGGCAATATAGCCATGTCCGTCAGCGGCGTGCGTTTCACGGCGAAAGCAGACGTTGCTGGCGTGGTCTACGGGATCCTTTCAGGAGTGTTGTTGGTTGCCGGCTGTCGTATGAGGCACAGCTCGGACCAGTCTGTCGCCCCATCTTTCCGTGCCATTCTCATACTGGGGACCGGGTTATGCGCTGGTTTGGCTCCGTTGATTTATAGCGGGCGACTACCATGGAACCCCGATGATGGAATAACGGCTCGGTTTGGGCTGGCTGCCTTACCGATCAGCGCCATGTTGCTACTTGCCAGTTCACTTCATATCCTTCGCAGAACATTCTGGATTGTTCCCGTCTTCCTGGTTGGTACGATAGCTGGACAGGCTGCCTTCAGCGAAAGCTGGGGTTTTATTCATGAAAGGATTGAGATGGCAGAGATGGGGCAAGCAGTTCGTCCATTCTTGTCCAAGGGGGAAGGGCTAACTGTGGCAGTGATCGCGACGCCAGCGAGAAGATTCGGGCCTCCTCGACAATGGGAACTGACGGCCCGACTCGCCACTGAGTGGCCTTCGACTGTTCGAGACAAGTTTTGGGCTGTTAGGTATGGCGGAAATCCTCCTCTCACGTTCTATATGGATGAGGCAGGCCTTCTATTCGGAGTGAGAGACGCCTGCGTCACGCCGAAAGAAGTCGATCTGGGAACCAGGCTGGTCAAGCGCAAGGGGAAACTGGACCGGCTGCTATGGGTGGAGCGACGTTTCGACGGGACAGTGTCCGTCGGCGACTATTGTGTCAAGGGTTCGGCAGAGCGGCAGGATAATGCTCGTTGACCACGTTCTTCAGTGAGTCGAAGAACTGTTGTTTCAGAAACAATCCACTGCCTCCGCGTCGCGGCAGCTTGAGGACCGAATCGAGAGAAGGCCTGACATGAGTCAGTCGCCCGTTATTTCGATGGTTTTCCCTGTGTACAACGAACAGGGAAACGTTCGACCTTTATATGAACGAGTCAAATCCGTGCTCGACTCCACGCAGTTGTCCTATGAGATGGTCTTCGTGGACGACGGCAGCCGTGATGCATCACTGACGACCGTGAAGGAGGTTGCAGTGGGTGATCCGGTGGTGCGATTCGTATCATTGTCCAGGAACTTCGGGCATCAAACCGCACTGGCGGCAGGGCTGGCATTCGCCCAGGGACAGGCCGTCATTTGCATGGATGCCGATCTCCAACATCCTCCAGAATTGATTCCGGATCTGATTCGCTTATGGCGGGAAGGCTACGACGTTGTATTCACATCCAAACAACGATATGTGACGTTGTCCAGCGGCCGGCGTGCGTTGGTAAAGATCGCATACTGGCTGTTGACGAAGTTCTCCGGGCTGAATCTCTCATTCGGTCAGTCAGACTTCCGTCTCATGGACAGGCGGGTCGTGAACGTCCTGAACGGACTGCCGGAACACAGAAAATTCCTGCGCGGCCTGGTCTGTTGGGTCGGGTTCCGGCAGACGGGAGTCGAATACGAGGTCGAGCAGCGCCATACCGGTCGCTCAAAGTATACCGTGCGCTCGTCCTTTGCCCTGCTTATTGACGGCATCTTGGCGTTCTCCATTACGCCGTTGAGGTGGTCGTTGGCAGTAGGGTTGGCTGCCGCGCTGGCGTCGATCGCGTACGGCATGTACGTCGTGGTGATCGGGATTCTCAACTTGCTGGGCATGGTGGTTCCGCTGCCTCCCGGCTGGGCGACCGTCATTTCTCTGGTCGTTTTACTCGGCGGCATCCAGTTGATTGCCATCGGATTGCTGAGCGAATATGTGGGACGAATCTACGAGCAAGTTCGTGGACGACCAAACTACATCGTGCGGGAGCACTCGGAAGTGCAGGCATGTGCGGTTGAAAGGTCTGATTTGGTTGGGGCAGGGAGGTCCTGAAGGTCTTCCTATGACGAATGGCTCTCCAAAGAGGCGGCGGTTGATACGAAAGAGGCATACCCAGGGTCACGTGCGCGGGGTATACTGCCCCATTGAACATCGGGGATTTCGTTGTAGGAACGGAAGGAGGAGCTGACTATGATGCGCGCATTGATCACTGGTGGAGCGGGATTTGTCGGTTCTCATCTTGCCGAGTCGTTGCTGAATCAGCGGGCGACGGTGACGGTGATCGACGATCTCTCGACCGGGCGAATGAACAACGTCAATCACCTGAAAAAGCACACGGGTTTTTCGTACCACATTGATACGGTCATGAACCGGTCCCTTATGGCGGAGCTGATCGACGAAGTTGACGTGGTGTTCCATATGGCAGCGGCGGTAGGCGTTCGGCTCATTGTCGAGAGCCCGGTCCGGACGATCGAAACCAACGTCAAGGCCACGGAGATTGTACTCGAGCTGGCCGAGAAGAAGAGGAAGAAAGTTCTCATTCCCTCCACCAGCGAAGTGTACGGAAAAGGAATGGCCATCCCTTTTCGCGAAGACGGCGACCTGACACTCGGTTCGACGACCAAGGGTCGCTGGAGTTACGCCTGCTCGAAAATGCTCGATGAGTTCCTGGGGTTGGCCTATTGGAAAGAGAAACATGTCCCGGTTGTAATTTTCCGGCTCTTTAACACCGTCGGGCCCCGCCAGACTGGTCGATACGGCATGGTCCTTCCGACCTTCGTCAGTCAGGCGCTTAGTGGAAAACCAATCACGGTATTCGGAGACGGAAAACAATCGCGCTGTTTCACCTGGGTTGGGGACGCGGTGCGCGCCATCATCGACCTGTCTCAACATCCCGATGCGGTCGGCAACGTGTTCAACATCGGCAGCGAACACGAAGTGACGATTTTCGAATTGGCTAAACTGGTCAAAGAGATCACGAACAGCTCGTCCGAAATCGTCTTCGTGCCATACGACAAGGCTTACGAAGAAGGATTTGAAGACATGGGACGTCGTGTGCCGGATTTGACGAAGATTCAAGATATGATCGGTTACAAACAGACCGTCAATCTGCCGAATATCATCGGGCAGGTTGCGGAGTATTACGGCCGCAACAAGAACGCGTAGCTTGGACGGCCTGCGCGCCTGTCGAGTCGCATTCTGTCGTAAGAGAGAAGCAGCCGGTTTCGTGAAAGGAGCCACACCATGAGCCAAGCTCCGGTCGTCTCGGTGGTGTTTCCGGTATTCAATGAATCCGAAAACATCAGGGCCGTATATGAACGTGTGAAGGAGACGCTGGTTGGCACAGGGCTCAGTCACGAGATGGTGTTTGTCGACGACGGGAGCAGCGATCCTTCTCTGGACATCATCAAGAGCTTGGCCGAACGTGATCCGGCGGTGCAGTTCGTGTCACTGTCGAGAAACTTCGGCCATCAGCCGGCCATTGCCGCGGGCCTCGCCCATGCGCGCGGGGAGGCGGTAATCAGCATGGATGCCGATCTTCAACATCCTCCGTCGCTGATCCCTGAAATGATTCGTCTCTGGCGGAAGGGCTACCAGGTTGTTTATACAACCAAACGTTCCTATGCAAACTTGTCGTTCATCCGGCGACGAGTGTTCCGGCTGGCCTACTGGCTGCTTTCGAAGTTGTCGGGCTTGAATCTGTCATTCGGGCAGTCCGATTTCCGGTTGCTCGATCGAAAGGTCGTCGATGAGCTTGCCGCCTTACCCGAATATCGCAAGTTCCTTCGGGGGTTGGTCTGCTGGATCGGTTTCAAGCAAACGGGAATCGAGTACGATGTTGTTGCGCGCCATGCCGGTCAACCGAAGTACACTCTCTCCTCTCTGTTTTCACTCATGGTCGACGGCATTCTCTCCTTCTCCATCACTCCCCTGCGCTGGTCGTTGGCAGTAGGTGTAGTAGCGGGCGGTCTGTCATTGCTCTATGGCTTTTGGGTCGTGCTCCTGGCGCTGCTGAACTTTGTCGGGATCGAAGCAAGCTTACCTCCCGGTTGGGCTTCGGTGGTGGCGGCAGTCATGTTCCTTGGCAGTCTCCAATTGATTGCGATAGGCCTCCTCAGCGAATATGTCGGTCGCGTCTACGAGCAGGTAAAGGGCCGTCCCACCTACGTTGTCGGCGAGCATTCCGTACCCAACCCCCCCGCGTTGTCGGAAAAATGAACGATCAGGGGAGTCGATCGGCGTCCGGGGATTCAGTCGCCCGGTTCGTGGTGATCAATGCCGATGACTTCGGATTGCATCCGAACGTCAACCGAGCCATTATCAAGGGGCATTGTGAAGGTGTCGTCACGAGCACCTCGATCATGGCCTGTGGAGCGGCATTCGACGATGCGGTCTTGCAAAGCAGGAAGTGTCCTGGGTTGGGAATCGGTGTGCATCTGACCCTTGTAGAGGAACGGCCATTGACCCCCGCGGACCAAGTCCCCTCGTTGGTGAGGCGTGACGGCACGATGCCGGATTCGTACATGGATTTTTCACGACAGTGGATGTCGCGACGCATCCGTCTTGATGATGTGAGGCGGGAACTCGAATCCCAAATCGAGCGGGTGCTAAGAGCAGGGATTACCCCCAGCCATTTGGACAGCCACCAGCATGTGCATTGTCTTCCGGGAATGTGGAAGACCACGATCGAACTGGCGAAAAAGTATTCTATCCCATACGTCCGCCTCCCGTATTTCGACAGTATACGCATCGACGCGACGCCGTTGCAGTCGGCGGCCCGCTGGGGGGTCAATATCATGGCTGCCATTAGGAGGAGGAAGGCGAGCCCGGACGTTCGGCATGCGGACCACGTCAAGGGGTTCGCGTTCAGCGGGCGGATGTCATCGGACAGGTTAATGTCGATCCTTCAGACGATTCGTCCCGGTCTCACCGAGATCATGGTCCATCCGGGGATTCCGGACGAAGAACTCGGCAGGAAGTACTCGCATTGGAAAGGCTTTTCCTGGAAACAGGATTTGGACGCCGTGACGGATCCAAGAATCGTGACCTATTGCGCGGAGGGCGGGATTGCCTTGAGGAATTTTTCTTGCGCTCGGGGGAGGAACGTCTAACCGATGGAACAGTCGGTGTACCAGCAATTCTACGAGATCGAAAAGGACCATTGGTGGTTCGTCGGCATGCGGACGATGTGCCGCAGGATGCTTGAAGGGGTGGGGGCGCTGACGAAGGCGCGATCGGTCCGGTCCCTCGACGTAGGATGCGGCACGGGGCTTTGGACGAAGCAGTTGCCGGGAGAGATCGGTGCCTGTGGCTTGGACTTTTCAGAGGACGCGCTGGCATTCTGTCAGCAGCGAGGACTGAACAAGCTGGTGCGGGCATCGGGGGACTCCCTTCCTTTCAAGCCATCCAGTTATGGGGTCATCAGCGCGCTCGGCGTGATCGAGCATCTCGATGATGATCGGAGGCTGTTGGTCGAGCTTGCTCGGGTGTGTGAGCCGGGCGGCCATGTCCTGATTCTGACGTCGGCTTATGATTTCCTATGGAGCCGGCACGACGACATCGTCCACCATAAGCGCCGCTATACCAAGACTGACCTCCGGTCGCTTGTCAGGAACGTCGGGCTGGATCCTGTTAGAATCAGTTACGTCAACACGCTGCTGTTCGGGCCTATTATTCTGTTTCGATTGGCCCAGAAGATGCTGGAGTGGTGCGGGAAACAGACGGCAGCAGATCATGGCTCTCCCGACCTGTTTATGCCTGCCAAACCGCTCAATCGAATTCTCGAGCGGTTGCTGGCATTTGAGTCCAGACTGCTTTCACTTGTCGATCTTCCGTTTGGAGTGGGAATTGTCGTCCTGGCCAAGAAGCCGCAAAATTAGCCGCCTTCTGTCGATCTGGAGCACGTACCGGTCCAAGAACCTGGGCAATAGGTTGCGTCTGCTCGTTCGGTATCTTATGTGCCCGTTCGAGCCCCTGATCGAGGCCGTTCTCAAACATGGAACAGTAATGGATGTCGGGTGCGGTGACGGACTGTTTCTGTCTTTGCTTCACGAAGAAAGAGGCGTGGACGAGCGGCTGCTCATCGGAATCGATCCCGCCGAAAACAAGATCGCCAACGCAAGGCATCTCGACATGAAAGCCATTGAGTTTCTCTGTGCCGAAATCGGGTCGATGAAATCGGAAAGCGTGGATTGTATCTCGGTCGTCGACGTCCTCTATCTGTTGCCTCTTGATCGTTGGAACGACTTTCTGCAGCAGTGCGTGCGGTGTCTCAAGCCGCGCGGCCGATTGGTGATTAAAGAAGTTCACGATCGGCCGAAGTGGAAGAGGCAGATCGCCTATTTGCAAGAGGTGTTTTCGATCTATGTATCCCGTATGACCAAAGGGGATCATCCGCACTTTGAGTCGATCGAGACCTACTGCCGGTATATCGAGACGGCTGGGGCTTCGGTGGTGAAGGTTCTCCCAGTGGATAGGGGGTATTTTCACGCCCACGTGCTGTTCGTGGCGAGCAAGTCCTGAAGCGTTTTCTCCGCCATGAGGAATCCCCGCGACAGTTCGGCTTTCGGCCGGATCTACTAGATCAGGATTTCATTTCCCGATGTTGCAACAGCTGATCTGGAAACTCGAAGGGCGCTGGCCGCGATTCTGGATGCGTCTGGCCGGGCTGCCGTTCTGCAGGCGGATCGCGACGGGCTTGGCTTTGTGGTGGGCCCCTCCATACTTTCAACGGCACTGCCTGGCCGATCTGAATCCTCGCGGTTTCATTTCCACCAAAGCTAAGCTATTCGGTTCACGGATCAGCCTCGGCGCGAACGTGTTTCTCGACGACCGGGTCCTGATCTCTCAGGAGTGGGATGCCGGAGCGGTGAGCATGGGAAATCGGGTCAGGCTTCAAGAGGACACGCACATTCTTGTGGGGCCTGGCGGTTCGGTCATGATAGGGGATGATACTCACTTGCAGCGGGGCTGCCAGTTGAACGCTTACAAAGAGGCGATCCGCATCGGGAACCGGGTCGAAATTGCGGCACGCTGTGCGTTCTATTCTTATGACCACGGTGTTGATGGCGGCAAACCTATCGTGGATCAACCACTTACTTCGAGAGGCGAAATCTCGATCGGAGACGAAGCCTGGCTAGGGCATGGCGTCATAGTGCTTTCTGGTGTTCGGATCGGGAAAGGGGCGGTGATCGGGGCGGGGTCGGTTGTGACCAACGATATTCCTGATGAATCCGTGGCGGCGGGTGTACCGGCGAGAGTGATCAAAATGCGGGATGGCACGGGGATAACCTCTATCTCCACTCACCGAAGGTAAGGTAATGCGGCCCGCATGGGAGGGGAATGGGCTTTCCCTTAGCACAACGCCCGTTCCAAGCTGGAATACGATGGGGGATCAGGTGGTTTGGGACGAAAGGAAAGGATCCGTGAAGCGGTCGAAGAAATTGGGGGAGAGTTGGTCCTGCATGCGAGTCAGTAAATGCCCAATCGTACGATTGTGTTAGGTATGCAGATAGACACTGATAGTATGTTCCCGTCTGAGGGATACTTCAATGGATGGATGCATCCCCGTCGGGGAATGGATGAATCAGAGATTGAGCAAGGCTCTTCGACGCACCGACGAGAAAGCCGTCCCATCCTGCTTGGAAGTGCGCACAGCAACTTGACCGGCAGGAGGATTCTCCTTGAAAGGCTCAATCGCGTATTTGTACCGTTCGCTTATTCATTCCAATCCTAATCTATCCAGAATTTCTCATCCTATGCAATGGCACTGGTTTAAGAAGCCATCGAAGACGGTGGCCGTTGTTGTTCCTGGGTATGCGCGAGAAGAGTTCACCAGCGATGAGGAAATCTCATTGCGGCACATGGAACATTTTCTCGGGAAGTACGACAAATATCTGATTGTTCCACGAGGCGTGAACATTCATAGACCGGGATTCAGGGTCTTGGGCTTCGATCAAGGATTTTTCGGGAGTCAAGCCGCAAATACAAGGCTCATGCTTGCTCCGTCATTGTACAAGAGATTCGCAGGCTATAAGTATATTCTCGTTTGCCATCTTGACGCGCTCGTACTTTCTGATCGGCTAGGAGAATGGTGCGATCTGAATCTTGACTATATTGCGGCCCCATGGATCAAGTGCAAAGACAGCCCTTATGTTGATCGTGAACGGGTCGGGAACGGTGGGTTTTCTCTCAGGAAAGTAGAAAGCTTCTTGCGAGTCATCTATTCGAATACCTACTGGGTTGAGCCAGCCGCCTATTGGAAAAGTATCTGTGAGCAGACTTCGGGTTTGGCCCGATATCTGTCCTTGCCAAAGCGCTACTTGAAATCATTTAGCCTGTTCAACGGAGCACGACAGGAAATGGCTTCCTGGCATTTGCGCACTGATGGGCGGCAGAACGAAGACTACTTTTGGTCGGACGAAGCCATACGATACTACCCTTCTTTTAAGGTGGCTTCGGTGGAGGTCGGATTGCGATTTGCTTTTGAAGTGGAACCTCGGCATTGCTTCGAGTTGAATCACGGCAACCTGCCTTTTGGCTGCCATGCCTGGCCACGGTACGATCGGGCATTCTGGGAACCCTATTTATTGAAGTAGAAGGTCCATTTCCCCAAACCATTTCCTTGTTCTCCTTTTCCAGGAGACAATACTTATGAGTGGGCGGAGATCGTTTTTGATGATTTGGGGAAGCCTTCTGCTGCCGATCCTGTCTGTCCTTTTCGTGTTCATTGCCGGTGAGGTTAGCCTTCGACTGTATCAGAGATGGGACGCTGGAATTCCGTTCCGATCCTCGCTTGAGCAAGACGAATGGAAGTCCGGATGGCCGCTTATGCTGGATGAGGATCTTGGCTGGCGAGCCACGCCGGGATACCAGGATCGTCGTGAAGTGACTGAGGCGACGTCGAAGGGTGTCAGGTACCCTATCAGGCGTTCACAAAAGGAATACGGGTTTCGAATGTTCGGAGATCTTCGCTCCACCAAACCGAGGGTTTTCGTGATAGGCGACTCGTTCACTCAAGCGTTCCAGGTTTCTGATGGAGATACGTACTATGCTTTTCTCAAGGACATACTGGACGTCGAGGTGTTTGCGTATGGAGCGGGAGGCTACGGCACGCTTCAAGAATACATGATCCTCGATCAATACCTGGACATGATCAAGCCCGATCTGATCCTATGGCAATTTTGTGCTAACGATTTCATCAATAACGACCCTGCCCTCGAAACCGTCAGCCAGGTCAACAATAGTGGCTGGACAAGGCCGTACTGGGTGGATGGGCACATTGTGTATGTTCTCCCCAAGAGTCGGTCTGCATCTCTTCGAATATTTGCACAGCGGTATTCCCGGTTTCTTCACTTTCTATTGTCTCGTTGGGACCGACTGCTTGCAATTAATCCCGTGGAGACGGTCGAAGTTCAGATCGAACGCGAAGGACTTACCCATCAAGGCTTTCAGCACGCCGTGCAAGTAACTGGAGAATTGATGGGCAAGGTTAGGTCTCGCGTCCGCGGTATTCCAATCGTCGCGTTCACCAGCAGCGGTGGGGAGCCCTATGACACAGCGTTCAAGACGATTTCCTCCCAGAATGCTGTGGTATTTCTCCACGACATTGCCGAAGCCGTGGGTGTCGCGCACAAGAGAGGCATCGATGTTTTTCATGCAGACCTTGGGCACTGGAGCGTCGAAGGCCATCGGTTGATTGGCACGCTAATCGCTGAACATCTTCGTGCCATGATACCCACCGTCTCTCATGACCGAGACGGGCATACTCAGGGGATAACTCCATCCGCTATGGCAGGAAGTCCAAAGCTTGTGGAACGCCGGTCACCGGGTCTTCAGTAGGGGGCGAATATGGTGCGAGACGGACTCACTGGGAGGTTGGCTTTTCCACATGCGTCATGGCGTTGCGATCTGGCCATCAGACATCCGTTTCATGATCGAGCTGTGAGAATCGCAATGAGCGATCAAGCTAGCTGAGTGACGATGGAAAACTATTCTCCTAAGCTTCGGGTGCGTGACGATGCCGGGGTCTACAAGTCAAGCTGTGAATCCGGTCCGCACATTCCTTACGGATAGGAAGTCTGTTGTGCATCGAACGGCACTCTCTTGGCTCGAATTCTCCAGCCGGCGGAAGGCTTGGCGCTATCTATTCTGTGTCTTGATGGGAGCACTGTTTGCCGCCGGCTTCCTTCATGCTTACCATTGGGCTCGAGAATGGCAAGTCCAGACGGACCTTCTTTCAAAACGTCAGGTAGCGTCGGTGGAAATAAAGCATAAGTCAGATGTCATGGTGGCCCTAATTTTTGGAGAATCGAATGCCGGTAATCAGGGAGAGAGTGTGAAAGGTGCTGATAGGCATGTCTATAACTTTTATAAAGGCACGCTGTACCGCGCGGAGGATCCGCTGCTCGGCGGCGGCCGTGAAACCAGCGACTTTGGGAGCGTATGGACGAGACTCAGTAACATGTTGATCGAGCAGCGGTTATATGAGCAGGTGATCCTCGTCCCGATGGCGGTGAAAGAGTCGCCGATTGCATGGTGGACACCGGGCGGCGCACTTCATTGGGAGTTGCTGGAGCGTATTCAAGAGGTTCAGAAAAAAGGGTTCACGTTTACGCACCTCTTGTGGCATCAGGGAGAATCAGATGCCAGAAGGTCGACCAGTCCCGCTGACTACAAGCGGATGTTTCAGAACATGTTGGGGAGCATCAGGCAGCAGGGAATTTCCGCTCCTATCTTCGTGTCGGTGGCGACCTTATGCTATTCGAACAAGGTGAGTTCGAGAATTCAACATGCTCAAGAGGAACTGGTTAACTCTGAGGAGCGCATTCTACCTGGGCCGAATATGGATAGCTTAGGATTGGCCTACCGGTACGATGGCTGTCATTTCTCGAACGAGGGATTGGATGCTTCCGCGCGTCTATGGTTCGAAGCGCTGACCGATCGGGCGGCGATCCAGGCTGTAGGGACCATTGATTCATGATACCGCGCCACTGTCTAGTTGCCGGTGCCGGTGGCTTCCTTTGCGGGCTCCTCGCGCTTGAAGGGCAGGCACGGTATGACGCGTGGACCCTGCGATCTGTAGAGTCGGTGGCCTCCACAAGTGCGGAGTTTGTCGCAACGCGCGAAGTGGTTCCCTTTGCGACGCTGCGCGAAGGCCGAAAGGTCATGGTCGCCGTCGTGTTCGGGCAATCGAATGCGAGCAATGTTGGAGAAACCAAGAGACGCTCACATGCACGTGTGTTGAATTTTTTTGAAGGACAACTCTTCCGAGCGGAGGACCCCCTGTTGGGAGGGGATGACGTCCGCGGCAGCGTATGGACAAGGTTGGGGGATCTTCTAATTGAAGGGAAACATTTTGACGAAGTCGTCTTTATCCCTATAGCCGTGAGTGGATCGGCAATCACTCGATGGCAACCTGGTGGTGACATACACCCAGTGTTGATGAAGCGCCTGGAAGATGCCAGGACGAACGGGCTCACGATCACGCATCTGCTCTGGCATCAGGGAGAGACGGATGCCGAAAGGCACACGGCCAAGAAGCACTATCAGCAGTCCTTCAATGCTATGCTGTCTAGCATTCGGCGGGAAGGAGTGATGGCACCTATTTATGTCTCAGTTGCGACACGCTGCGGGCGACAAAGGCCGGATCCGATCGTCCAGGGAGCGCAGATCGAACTTGTCGACCCCAAGCAGGGGGTTTATGCGGGTCCGAATACCGATACCCTTGGTTTCGAGTATCGGTTTGATGGCTGCCATTTTGCCGATGCCGGATTGGACGCTGCCGCCCAGCTTTGGCTGCAGGCTCTGACCCGCCAGCCTCAGATTCCTTTGAAAAGCTAGGTTTGCTGGTCGGGAGCCAATTCAAAGACGTCCAAACGACGGCTCCTGGAGGCAAGAGACGTCATTCTAGTAGGGATCGAGATTGTGTAATGTTATGAATTCATCCACGTCAAAGAAGGCCGAAATCGACATGGGTCTCTTAGTAGCGCTCTATGCACTAGAGCTCTCGCTCTTGCTGGTCCTGTTGACCGCATACGTCTTTTCGTACAAGCCGACCGCAACGTCTTTTCTGATGAGTTGGCCAGGTTATTTGTTCGCTTTCGGGGTGGTGACATTTGTGGCGTCCGTTGCAGCGGTTGCCTATCGGTACTTCCAGTATGGCAGGTTTAATGATCGCGGATTCAAGATAACGGTCGCGATGAATGTGGCATCCGTCCTCTGCTTGACCGTGGTGGGGGAAGGTATCGTCCGTGCCGCGTCTAGGGCCACCCCGACCGGAGACGTTGTCGGCTCAAACTACCTTCTTCCCCGGGAGTGGAACAAGGTCGCGGCGCACTTCCAAGAGCAATTGCGCAACGCTAAGGACACGGCCTCCTATCACGTTTTCCATGATGTGCTGGGCTGGACCATTGCTCCGAACCGCCGGAGTGAAGGTCTCTATTACAGCAGTGTCGAGGGGCTAAGAAGCCCGTCCATCGGGACCAAATTTTCCGAGCGACGACCGGCGACTCGCATTGCGTTGATCGGGGATTCCTATGCGTTCGGCGAAGAAGTCGAATTTGAAGATATGTGGGGATATCAACTCGAGGTTCTGCTGGGTTCCGATGTTCAAGTCCTCAACTTCGGCGTGATGGGGTATGGAATCGACCAGGCTTATCTGCGGTACTTGAAGGACGTTCGTGCCTGGAATCCAGACATCGTCGTGTTTGAGGTAATCGATCATGACTTGGTCAGAATGATGGGAGTGTACTCCTTCCTTACATTTCCTGAAGCATCCGTTCCATTTGCGACGCCTCGGTTCACACTCAAAGACCATACGCTGACGCTCCTGAACGTCCCTCTCCCAAAACCTGAAGAGATTTTCTCTGCAAGGTCTATTCATGAATTGCCCTTTGTTCAATGGGATCCACAGTATGTAAGGATGGAGTGGGATCGTCCGTTCTGGTATGTTCCGACCCGTTCGTACCTGTTTCGTTGGCTGGCGACTTGGTATCCGTTGAGAGAAGAAGAACCATCGCCCGCAGTGTCGAACCCCACCTTGCGCCTCATTGCACGTGAAATATTTCGGTCTTTTGTGAAGGAAGTGCATGCGAATAAAGGCATTCCCATTTTGGCCTATCTGCCGACTCTGAGGCACGAATGGGAAACGCCAAATTATACACCATTAACCCTGCAGATACTGGACGATGCAGGAATCGGATATACCGATCTGAGAAACTGTCTTTCGACTGTTCCGTTCAAGGAGCGCCATATGCCTCGTCTCCATTACTCTCCCAAGGGCAACTATGCGGTTGCGTCTTGCCTGGCTCAGATGGTGGCTGACCAAACATCTTCATGAAGAAGTGCCTGGTCGCCTGGAGTCTATTTCGGGACAAGGTGCACATTTGTCAATGAGCATGTCTAAGACAGCGAGACTACTTCTACGCTGTTACAAAACGAAGCACCTCATTGCTCGAGCGAATTATTGAATCGACCGTTGCAACAGCTCAGTAACTTCTTTGCCTTAGAGGTTTCAGCGATGAAAGCGGTCCGTGAAAGACGCGGGAGTCGCGCAGCCTGGAAACTGAGAGATCTCCGCATGTCTAAGTGAAGGTATTTATGTTTGCTGATGTTACTCATGAAGTGAAACGTCTCAAGAGTTCCTTAGCGGCGAGCGAAGGTGCGAAGACAGAGGCCGGGCTGTTGTCTGAGATTGCTGCACCTTCAAGAATCGTCTGACTTTGAAGAGATCTAGAGCCTTGCCATGAAAGTGCTGATCATTTCCGCAGCGTTTCCGCCGATGATGGCTGGTGAGTCGGATCACTGCTACCGTATCGCTGAACAACTGGCTGAGTCCGGCCTCGAAGTCCAGGTGCTGACGACACGGAGGAGTGACACGGTCTCTGGTGCAAAGTTTGCGGTAAATCCCGTCATGCGCGACTGGTCTTGGAAAGATGCGCCGCGGCTCGCGCGTGCAGTCCGTGCGTTTTCCCCCGATGCGGTGCTGATCATTTTTATCGGGTGGATTTATCACGAACACCCAATGATCACCTTTGCGCCGACCATTTGTAAGTGGGCTGTTCCTGGAGTCAGAGTGGTGACCTTGTTCGAATACTTTTCAAGCTGGCGTCCTGAGAAATGGGGAGCAAGAACGAGGTTTGTCAGGAAGGTGATGGAGTACGCATCCGGTCGTGCCGGAACTGACTATGAGTTCGGCACGTTACTTCGGGATAGTGACGCGATCGTGACGCTCAGCGGGATGCATACCCGTGCACTCATTTCCCATGATGCCGAAGTCGAGAAGAAAGCAGCGTTAATTCCGCCGCCCCCCCTTCTGAGAATGGCCGAAGGGCTTCCCGGATCGCATCGTGATGCCGCCCGCCGAGAGCTAGAAGTGAGGCCCGAGGAGTTTCTGATTGCCTACTTCGGCTACATTTATCCGCCTAAAGGCGTCGATACGCTCATTCACGCGTTTGCCCTGGTGCACAAGGAGATGCCAGCGGCTAAGCTGATTCTGATCGGAGGCGTCATTGCGCATGAGTATCCCGACTGGCCGACGTATGCGGAAGACTTGAAGCGTCTTCCCGGCAAACTTGGAATCGATCAGCGAGTCATCTGGATCGGCGGCTATGCCGCAGAGAGCGAGGCGCCGTCCCGATATCTTTCTGCCTGCGATGCCTGTGCCTTTTCTCACCATCACGGTGTTTATCTCAACAATAGTTCATTTGCAGCTGCCGCCGCCCACAAACTCCCTATCATCGCGACTCGGGCGTCGATGGTGGAACCTCCATTTGTTGACGGACACAATCTCATTTTATGCGAAGCGAAGAATCCTGAGGCCCTTGCTGAAGGCATTCTTCGGGTAATGCGTGACCCGGAGCTCCGTGCGCGTTTGAGGGATGGGGCCTATGCGTTGGCTCAGCAGTGGTATTCATGGGACGTAGCCACCAAGCGGCTGCTCGAATCGCTAGGACGAGGTGCCGGGAATGAAAGGCAATGACGATAGTATGAGCGGTCTACGACTTGTTTTTATTCCACATTCACCCCACTTCGGAGGTGCTGAAAAGCACTTGATCGAACTCGTAGGGGCTCTCAGCAGCTGCCATGACTGCGTCATTTGGTTCGATCCAACCGACTTTTATACCGAGCCGCTAAAAGAACAATCACGTGTCCGAGTTGTATCGAGGCCTTATCGCATCAACCACCGCACACTCCTTAGGTTCTGGCGGGATTTACGGAGATTGAAGCCGAACGTCGTTGTTTTTGTAAAAGGTATCGCCGACATCTATCCATGGTCAGCTTATGTGGCTGCAAGGGCTGTTGGGGCTATGCGAGTCATTGCCATTGAACAGCTGATCGCTGATCCTCCGCCGGTAGAAGTCAGAATGCGAGGTTGGAAAGGGGTCCTGCGCACCTTCTGCGGGTGGCGGGCCCGCTACATGTGGGGCAAGCGGTTACAGGGGCACTTGGTCCATACCACAGTGGCTGTAAGTGAGGCTGTAAAGCAACGATTGATCACCGGTTATCACTATCCGGCCGAGGCCGTGGTGACCATCTATAACGGCGTCGACCTTTCCAAGTTTAAAACATGCCGAGGATTGCAGGACGGAGGGATGCAGGGAGTCACTATGGTGTGTGTGGCTAGGCTGTCCCCCGTCAAACGCATCGATCTCTTATTGGAATCACTGGCCCGTCTTTCTCTTCACCCCATTCCGTGGACCTGTCGGTTTATTGGTGGAGGGCCAGAAGAAGAGGAGCTGCGAAAGAAGGCGCGCGCCTTAGGCCTGGAAAATCGAGTCGAGTTCACCGGCCACGTCCAGGACATTCGGCCGTATCTGGAGCGTGCGCACTTTGCGGTGCTCTCGTCTGAAAAAGAAGGGTTGCCGCTTTCCCTCATAGAGGTCATGGCCTGTGGACTTCCCTGTGTCGTCACGGACGTGGGAGGAAACCGGGAGATCGTGATTCAGGGGCGGACCGGGTTATTGGTTGAATTCGGCTCACCCGAACGGTTGGCGGAGGCAATAAGGTTTATGATTGACAGTCCCGAGGAGAGGAAACGTCTGGGAGAAGAGGCCAAGAGGTTCGTGCAGGAACGGTTCGACTTACAGCGGATGGTCGAAGCGTATCGGATTGTATTGCTTCCGGGACAGTATGAGATGGGAGCGGTAAGTCCGGGAGAGCTTGCTCGAAAGTTACCATGACACTTGCGATTACCCCAAACCTTGTCCACCGCTGAGAACTACCTTCAATACAGCATAACGCTTATGAAGAATGAATCTATGCGGAAAGAGATGAGCAGGGAAGCCAGAAAGCAGGCGGAGAATTTTTGCCTCGGCGCTTTTGAGCGCAACTTGACCCTGATCTTCGACCAGATGATCGGAGTTTTCGATCCCTTCAAGTCTGCACCTCCGGATTCGGGTCGGGGAATGAGCGCTAGGGCATGAGCGCGCGGGACGTCAATCTCAGACGAGTGGTCAATTCGGAAAAGCCATCAGTGCGGTCGATAGGAGACGATTTGGCTGTGCAGAACGACTCTGAAGAGGTGAAGTCCCTACTCGTAAGTCATCGATACTTTCCTCCGCAAAGGGGAGGAATCTCTCATTTCATGGCTTCGGTGGCGTCGGCGCTCGGTCCAAGGCGGGTTTGCTGTTTAACCAGCGTTCCGTCCGACGGAAGGGAAGCAACAATCGAAGATCAGGGTATCAGGGTCTATCGTAGTCCGTCGGCATTCTCCGACGTGGCCGCCGTACAGACCATAGGACTCGGCTTGACGCTCTCACAAATCATGCTGCGGGACCGCCCGCAAGTCATTCAGTTGGCGATGGCGTACGAAGGCTTTCTCGGACTCTGGGCCGAACGGTACCTGAGGCTCCCGTTCGTCGTCTATGCCCATGGGAACGAAATTCTCGATGCCATGAAATCGGACTATGCGAAGCCGAGGTTGGCGCTTCAGCGGGCATCACGAGTGTTTGCCAACAGCCGGTTTACTGCGGATCTTGTTCGGGACGCCGGCGTCGATCCTGGGAAGATCGATATCATCCGGCCGGGGTGTGATACGGATCGATTCTGCCCTCGAGAGCCGGATAAGGCGTTCAGAGATAGGATCCTCGGCGCGCGCGGGGCGAGCCGTGTGCTGTTGACGGTTGGCCTCGAGTGCCTCAAGGGACACGACATGGTGATTCGCGCTCTTCCGCGCCTGCTCAAGACGATTCCAGACGTGACGTATCTCATTGCTGGAGCAGGACCGAGCGACGGCTTGGACGCACTCGCCCGCGAATGCGGCGTGAGAGATCACGTCGTGTTCCTAGGGCTGGTACCAGAAGAAGACCTTCCCGACATCTATGCGCTCAGCGATGTATTCGTCATGCCTAGCCGACAGAATCTGGCCATTCACAGTGTGGAAGGGTTCGGGTTGGTCTATCTCGAGGCCAGCGCCAGTGGGAAGCCGGTCATCGGAGGACGGTCGGGCGGAGTTCCTGACGCGGTGGTCGATGGGGTGACTGGCCTCTTGGTGGACCCCGTGGATCCCGACGACATCGCCAATGCGCTGTGCACTCTGTTGTCTAGACCGGAATTGTCGAGGGAGTTGGGAGAGAATGGACGACGGAGAGCAATGTCGGAGTTTCGGTGGGAAACTGTCGGTGCACGAGTCCAGGCCCATTTGAATGAAGTAGTTCTGGCCGGTGGCTCGTCGGCGCGCCGAACCGAGCTGCGCGCCGGTTCTTGAACAGGGCGACGGGGACGATCCAATTACCGGGTACGATTCTACCCGCCGATCAGACAACGTTCATTTGAAAGCTCTGACATGCGAGAGAATGGAATCTGTGCGCCACACGTGTGCAACCGACTCTAGTAGTTCATTCGAACGGGCGGCGGCTCAGCCGGACCTTCGGAAATCGCGGTTCGTTGTAGGAGGCAGATAAGTATGTGCGGTATCGCAGTCGTCTGCAGCTTGACGGGCAAACCGGTCGAGCGCGCGATGTTGAAACGAATGACACACAGCCTCGTCCATCGGGGGCCGGACGACGACGGCCACTACCTTGATGGACCCATTGGGTTAGGGTTCAGGCGGTTGGCCATTCTCGACCTTTCCCCGGCCGGTCACCAACCTATGATCAGTGATGACGAACGGTTCGTGTTGGTATTCAACGGAGAAATCTACAACTACATCGAACTGCGGAAAGAACTCATTAGCGCTGGTTACCGATTTCGTTCCTCCGGCGACAGCGAGGTCTTGTTAAACGCGTACCGCCATTGGGGGCGGGATTGTCTTTCTCGGTTGAACGGGATGTGGGCGTTTGTCCTGTACGATCGGACCAGGCATGTGTTGTTCGGATCGCGTGACCGATTCGGTGTGAAACCGCTGTTTATCCATCGGAGCAGAGACTATGTAGTCTGCGCCTCTGAAATTAAGGCGATTCGCGCTTCCGGCGTCTATCGTGGAGGGGTCAATTGGACGGTTGCATCTCGGTTCCTGCTTGAGAGGGTTCTCGACAATACGACGGACAGTTTCTACGAGGGAATCGAATCGATCCCCGCCGGCTCTGCGTTCGAATTGGGCGTGGAAGGTTCGTGGAAGGCCTGGAGATATTGGGATTTGGACCAGGTTCAGTCCCTTGAGGATTCAAGCCCCCCGAATGCATTCGCACAACTGTTCGAAGATGCCGTGCGTCTCCGCATGCGAAGCGACGTACCGGTCGGCGTGTGCCTGTCGGGGGGGTTGGATTCGACCGCAATCATCTGCGCCGCGTCCAGACAGCGGGCGGAGAATGGGCCGTCAACCGTCGACCCCTTGCAGGCGTTTAGTTACATGCCGAAGGAGTTCGATGAATCGAAGTACATCGCAGATACTCTCGCCATGAGCCGTGCGGAGCTTTCTGAGTTGGATGTGAGTGCGAGGGAGATGTGGGACAGTCTTCCTCGTGTCCTGTGGCATCAAGATGAGCCGGTGCATACGATGACCGCCATTGTCGGCTACCATCTGATGAATTTGGCCGCGAAGCGGGGCATCCGAGTGGTGTTGAACGGGCAAGGCGCCGATGAAACGATCGGTGGCTATTTCAGTTATTTCGCGGACTACTGGCTCGAGTTGATGAGCCGGGGGGAATGGCTCCGTGCCCTTGGTGAAATCCGCGCCTTCGCCGGCGTTCACGGCGGCAAGACTTGGGATTATGGAAAGGGGACGGCGCTACGTCTGGCGGCGTCATTGCTGCACCGTCTTCCTCCTTATCGAGCGCTTTCAAGCAGCCGGCACGCCAAGGCTGTCCGGAGCCACCCGTGGTTTACTCAAGATCTAACTGACCGCCTGTTGAGCGAAGTACGCCCAGGGATCGTTTGTCGGTTGAGCGGAGTCATGAAACAGGCGGCAAGCAGCGCCCCTCTCCCGCTGTATCTTCGAATAGAGGATCGGAATTCCATGGCCCATTCAGTGGAAGCGCGGCTCCCATTCCTGGACTATCGTCTCGTGTCCTTTTTGTTCGGCTTGCCGTCCCATTGGAAAATCAACGGGCCTTGGAACAAATGGGTATTGCGTGCGGCTATGGAGGGGCACATTCCGGAATCGGTCCGAATGAGACCCGACAAGATGGGATTTCCCACACCGGGTCGGAAATGGTTCGCACACGATCTCTATGAACCGATGGCGGACATTCTTTCCAGCCGAGCGTTTCGTGAACGCGGGATTTACAATGTGCAGCAAGTGGTATCCGATCTCGCCCGCCACAAGGCCGGACACATTGACGTACATCGGGATCTGTTCAATGTCGCAGAATTCGAGATCCTCGACGGCTATGTGAACGGCCAGCCCCCCCACTGAACTATGGACGGCATGGCTACCTTGTCGCGGATGATCAGTTGAAATCTCGCAGCCCAAGAAAGGGTGCCCTCCCGCACATGAAAATTCTGTTGATATCGAACCTCTATCCCCCTTTGTTTCTAGGGGGCTATGAGATCCGATGCGCCCAGGTAGCGGAGGCGCTTCAAGAGCGGGGGCATGAGGTCCGGGTTCTGACGAGCGTGTACGGGCTCCCTGTCAAGATCGGAAGCAGATTCCAGCGAGTGACGGAATCCGTGGCAGGGGTCAGGGTTGATCGATGGCTGCACAACTATGCGTTCGGACCTCAGCAACTGTATCGTCCCTGGGTCTTGTTCCAGGCCCACCGTGAATTGGAGGACGCGAGGAGACTGAGTGCCGTCCTATCGGAATTCAAGCCGGATGTCGTTAATTGCTGGAATCTTAACGGCATCAGCAAACTGTTATTGCCCGTCGTGGAGGTCGGACGAATTCCCTTGGTTCATTGGATAGAGGACTCCTGGATGATCGATGACTACGGGATGGACGGGGAGAAGGCCGCACAATTCTGGCACGCCTTATGGGATGGAAACTGGGGGCCGCGGCTGATGAGGCCGATGAATCGGCTGATCGGCCGCCAATGGGAATCGCGAGTCGTACGAGAAGGATTGCCGACGAGGATGTTGTCTACGCGTCCGACGTTGATCTCGTTCGTCAGTGAGTATCTGCGGACGGTCTACCGAGAAGCCGGTCTGGATTTCGAAACCTCGACTATCCAGTTCGGAGGCATCCCGCGGGCCCGATTCTTTTCGCCTGTCGGAGAGCGGCCTACCATGCGTGGACGACTGAAGGTCTTGTATGCCGGACAAATCACCGCAGATCGAGGTGTGCATACATTGGTAGAGGCGCTGGGTCGCCTTAAGCCATCCCTTCGAAGCGCAGTGACTGCCACTGTGGTCGGTACTGCGACCGGTGTTCATCATGGTTATTACGGCCAGGTTGTGGCGAGGACCGGAGAACTGAGCCTGAAGGACACTGTAACGTTCGCTGGTAAGGTGGGCCATGAAGAGATGGCTCGCCTTTACGCCACACACGACGCCCTCATTTTTACCAGCATGAGGGGGGAAGGGTTGCCCCTCGTCATGGCGGAGGCCATGGTCGCGGGGTGCGCGGTCGTGACGACTGGGAGTGGGGGAGCGCAGGAGCTGGCAGACCTCGCCAAGCTTCCGTTGTTCCCTAAGGGAGACTCCCAGGCTCTTGCGCTGCTCCTGGAGAGGATGATCGAACACCCCGAATTCGTACGTGAGGTTGCGCTTCGAGGGCAGGACATTGCCCTTCAACAACTGACGCTGGAAGGGATGATCGAACGGTGGGAGAGAGCTCTCTTGGCATGTTCACCGCGAGCGGCTTGACGTGCAAGTTCCTGACGACGAGAACTGCAGCAGAGGTGAGGTAGAGAATTAGAATGAGCGCGACTAGCGGACCAGTCAAGTCCTTGTTGATCAGCGGGGAGTATTTTCCTCCTGTGATCGGAGGTATTTCGACGTTCATGGCCTCGATGGTTGAAGCACTGGGTCCGGAGCGTATGTGCTGTTTGACAGGGGTAGAGGCCAAAGCTCTTGAGAATTTCAACATCCAGGGCGTGGGTCTTTACCGCCGTCCTCGGGTGTTTTCGCGGTCGAGCCTGCTGGAAGGGGGGGCTTGGCTGGCGGCTGTGGCCGAAATCATGCTGAAAGAACGGCCGAAGGCCGTTCAGCTGGCCACACTGTACGATGGCCATCTGGGAATGTGGATGCAAAAATGGCTCAGGTTGCCCTATCTCGTCTACGCTCATGGCAATGAAGTGCTGAATGCATTGCAAGCTCAATGGGAAGGGCATCGCCTCGCACTCCAAAAGGCTGATCGTGTCCTGGCGAACAGCCGCTATACAGCCGACTTGGTGAAGCAATGTGGGGTGGAAGAGGATCGGATCGCAATCGTTCATCCAGGCTGTGACGCAAAGGAATTTCGACCGATCCGCGTGTCTTCCGATGATCGGCAAGCTCTCCTCGGCCGGCATGCGGCAAGCAAGGTCATTCTCACGGTCGGTCGGCTCGTCCGACGTAAAGGGCAGGATAAGGTGATCCGGGCGTTGCCGCGAATTCTGGAAGGCCAGCCCGCTACCTGTTACCTTGTTGCCGGAGACGGACCGGAGAAGCAAGCGCTTGCTGAACTAAGCGAGCGGGTGGGGGTAGCCGACAAGGTGATCTTCCTTGAACAGATTGACAATACCGCTCTCCTCAAGCTCTACAATCTGTGTGATGTGTTCGCCATGCCAAGCCGGGAGGACATCGCCGCCCAAGATGTCGAGGGATTCGGAATCGTGTATTTGGAAGCGAACGCTTGCGGAAAACCGGTGATAGGAGGCCGCTCGGGCGGGATGGCCGACGCGATTGTGGACGGAGTGACCGGCATGCTCGTTCCTCATGAGGATCATGAAGCCCTGGCTGTAGCCATCAGCCGCCTTCTCGGGGACGAAGCACTTAACAGACGAATGGGAGATCAAGGTCGCGACCGAGTCGTCAGAGAGTTTTCGTGGCAATTCATCGCCGACCGCGTGGCTGCGATTGTCAGCGATCTGGTGATCGCAAGTCGTCGGGTGGTGTAAGCCCGCAGCACAATTGTAGAGGATGGTACATATGAACATTCTAGGTATCTCATCCTACTATCATGACAGCGCCGCCTGTCTCGTGCGTGATGGAGTGATTGTGGGCGCCGCTCAGGAAGAGCGCTTTACAAGGAAGAAACATGATCCTGGATTCCCGCACCGGGCCATCGAGTATTGTCTCCATGCCGGCGGCGTGAAGTTCAAAGATGTCGATCGCTTAGTGTTCTACGACAAGCCATTAATCAAGTTCGAGCGGCTGCTCGAGACCTATCTCGCTTTTGCTCCGACCGGGTTGTCATCCTTCCTGGCCGCGATGCCTGTCTGGATGAAGGAGAAGCTCTTGCTGAAGAGTCTCCTTAAAGAAGAGTTTCTGAAGCACGGCGAGGGTATGACGAAAGGCCAACTGCCTCAGCTCCTGTTTGCGGAACATCATGAATCTCATGCGGCGTCCGCCTTTTTCCCATCGCCGTACGAATCTGCCGTGGTGCTCTGTATGGACGGTGTCGGGGAATGGGCTACGACCTCAGCGTGGAAAGGTGAAGGAAACCGCCTGACACCGCTTTGGGAGATTCCGTTCCCGCACTCGCTCGGTCTTCTCTATTCAGCCTTCACGTACTACACGGGGTTCAAGGTCAATTCCGGCGAGTACAAGGTCATGGGACTGGCGCCGTATGGGGAGCCAAAGTACGTGAAAGCAATTTACGACCACTTGATCGACATTAAACCGGATGGCACGTTCCGGATGAATATGGAGTACTTCAATTACTGCGCCGGGCTGACGATGACTGGAAACAAGTTCGATGACCTGTTCGGCGGGCCACCGCGCAAGCCCGAGTCAAAGTTAACACAGCGGGAAATGGACCTCGCCCGTTCGGTTCAGGAAGTGACCGAGGAGGTCATGCTTCGGTTATCCCGGTCGCTCCATCAGGAGACGGGAATCGACAATATGTGTTTAGCGGGCGGTGTCGCCTTGAATTGCGTCGGCAACGGTCGAATCCTCAGGGAGGGGCCCTTCAAAGGCCTCTGGATTCAGCCTGCGGCTGGTGATGCTGGAGGAGCGTTGGGAGCCGCATTAAGCGTCTGGCATCAATTCGAGGACAAGCCTCGCCGGGCTGACGGCGCTCGCGATTCAATGCGGGGTTCCTATCTCGGCCCGTCGTTTTCGAACGAGGAGGTTGAGTCTTTTCTTCGGGCGAAAGGGGCGCCCTATGTGAAGCTGGACGATGGCGAGCTGTACAGGAGAGTGGCGACTGATCTGGCGCAGGCGAAAGTGGTGGGATGGCTGCAAGGTCGTATGGAGTTTGGCCCTCGCGCACTCGGAGGGCGGAGTATACTCGGCGACGCGCGCAGCGCCAAGATGCAGTCGGTGATGAACCTGAAGATTAAATACCGTGAGTCATTCCGTCCATTCGCGCCGTCTGTATTGCGAGAGCGGGTGTCCGACTATTTTGATCTCCACACGGACAGTCCGTATATGCTGATCGTCGCTCCCGTTCAAGAAAAACGGCGGCGCCAGATGTCCTCGGCACAGAAAGGGTTATGGGGTATCGAGTTGTTGAACGTGCCAAGATCGGATATCCCGGCTGTGACGCACCTGGACTACTCAGCTCGAGTTCAAACCATCCACAAAGAGACGAACCCGCGGTACTACAACCTCTTAAAGGCTTTCGAGGACCAGACCGGCTGCGCGGTGCTGGTCAATACCTCGTTCAACGTGCGCGGAGAACCGATCGTCTGTACGCCAGAGGATGCGTACCGGTGCTTCATGCGCACAGAGATGGACGTTCTCGTGCTGGAGAACTGCGTTCTGTACAAGACCGATCAGAAACCGCTCGAGGATGATTCTGATTGGAAGAAGGAGTTCGAATTAGACTGAACGATCCTCTACTGTCAGTTCTCGGCGATTCGTAGGGTCTTGCGGCTTCTTCTGCGCGAATATCTTGACGCTCTTGCTCCCCAAACTCGGTGGCGTGATAGCCGCGATACTGTTCCCCGCTTCCCGGCGTTGTGAGATCGGTATTATCTCTTGAGCTATGGTGTCGGAGGGTATGGAGTCGATCAAGTATATCTTCTGTTCCAGAAGTCCCTCCCGCGTTATCGATCTCCCATAGTCATCGTCGGTATCATGATATGGGACTTGGATCGTGGTGGGCTGTCGTTCCGAATCGGATAGAAACCTTACTCCCAGGTGGAAGAAGGAACATTAAGACTGCAAGGGGTACCCATCAATCCGAAACTGGAGGAATTTCTGAGAGAACACCCTGTCAATATATGGTCGTACCTGATGAGGATCTGGCTGGCAGGCAATGGCCGGTTTTGGCGCATCCGTCAAGCGCTCCAGGAGAGCGGAGCGCCTGAAAAGGGTTGCAGAAGTCAACGAAATGCTCTTGGTTTAGATGATCACACATCTGAAGCAGCGAGAAATCCCCCACTATTCGTCATCTTCTACCCCAATTGGATCTATGCTGAACTGATGGATTAGCGCGAAACGCTCATTCAAACGGGTTCTTGACGAGCACGGAGTGAAATACCTTTCCACGAAGAACTTATCGAGGAAGATGCAAAAAGAATAGGCAAGAGCCCTCGACGATACTACTATTACGAAGGGCATCCCATGGCTTATCAATACAGATTGATAACGGATCGGTAAAAGGCCTATGTTTTAGGGATGGATCAAGCGAAGAGTGAGGTTCGCCCGCGGTAGTATCGTTGTGGGCGGACCGATGGTGAATATTCACAGAGGAGATGGCTATGCGAGTTCTCATAACGGGTGGAGCGGGCTTCCTGGGGAGCCATCTGAGCGACCTCCTGATCGGCAAAGGGCATGAGGTTGTCGCCATGGACAATCTGATCACCGGTCGCGCCGAGAACATCTCCCATCTGATGGGAAATCCCCGCTTCAATTTCATCAAGTACAACGTCTGTGACTACATTCATGTGGACGGAGCGCTGGATGCGATTCTGCATTTTGCCTCTCCGGCCAGCCCTCAAGACTATCTAGAAATGCCGATTGCCACGATGAAGGTGGGAGCGCTGGGGACGCATAAAGTCTTGGGACTGGCCAAGGCCAAGAATGCGCGATTCCTGTTGGCCAGCACGTCAGAAGTGTACGGAGATCCGCTAGTGAATCCACAGCCTGAGTCCTACTGGGGCAACGTGA
>FKKE01002790.1_pt2 | contig 53221 bp, 48 predicted proteins | sample 1106331 | NCBI WGS metagenome assembly FKKE01 (sample SAMEA3931202, study PRJEB13176) | freshwater metagenome | biome: Drinking water system; feature: drinking water; material: freshwater | place: China | collected 2013-02-06 | reverse complement strand
TGGAAAAGACCGAGCAGCAGGTCGCGGAGGTCGAACGCGTGCTCCGAGCGAATGTTCCGGCCGAAGAACTGGAAACGATCGTGTCGAGCACCGGCGTCCTGGCGCAGGGACGCTCCTCCCTGTTCAATCCGAATACCGGCCCCCACACGTCGGTGATCTCGGTCTATTTGGTCTCCCCTGACAAGCGTACAAGGAACCAGATCCAGATCATGAACGACGTCCGCCCGAAGATCGTCAAGCTGTTCCCCGGCGTGGCGATGTTTTTCGACCCGGGCGGGCTGGTCAAGCGTGTGACGAGCTTCGGGTCGCAGAAAGCCGTTGACGTCGAGATCTATGGGTACGATTTCGAAAAGGCCCGTGAGGCCATCCGGCAGGTCGAAGGGTTGATGCATCGAATCGAGGGGCTCGCCGACATTGAAGTCAGCCGGGAGGAAAACTATCCGGAAGTCAACGTAGTCGTGGACCGCGAGAAAGCCGCGCTGCTCGGCATCAGCGAAACCGACGTCGCGAACGCCGTTCTGTTCTCGCTCAACGGCAACGGCCAAACCGATCCGATCATCTATACCGATCCTCAGAACGGTAACGAATACTACATTAGCGCCTGGCTGGCCGAAGAACACCGGAAGGATCTGACCGACATCGAGAACATCATCTTGACGGCCAGAAACGGCGAGCCCGTTCTCTTGAAGAACGTGGCTTCGCTGAAGCTGAATGCCGGACCGGTGAAGATCGACCGCAAATACTTCCAGCGAGTGATCCACATCACAGCCAACCCGATCAATCGCGATCTCGGCGCAATCGCCGACGATCTCGATGCCGGCATCGCCCAACTTCAACTGCCGACCGGGTTCAGCGTCAAGCTGGCCGGCCAAATTCAGCAGCAACGGGAGACCTTTTCCGGCCTGATGTTCGCCACGGTCCTGGCGCTCGTTCTGGTCTACATGGTGATGGCGGCCCAGTTCAAATCGTTGGTTGATCCGTTCATCATCATGTTCTCGGTTCCGATGGGATTCCCGGGGGTCATCCTGATCCTGTTCCTGACCAACACGACCCTGTCCACGACGTCGATGATGGGTATCATCATGATGCTCGGCATCGTCGTGTCGAACGGCGTGCTGCTGGTGGATTATACGAACGTACTGCGGAAACGGGGGACGGAGCTGCACCATGCAGCCGTCACGGCGGCCAAAACGAGACTGCGACCCATTCTGATGACGTCCCTGGCGACGGTCTTCGGGCTGCTTCCGATGGCCATCGGCTTTGGAACAGGCGGGGAAACCAATGCGCCGCTGGCGCGCGCTGTCGTCGGCGGATTGAGCGTGTCGACTCTGCTGACGCTGTTCCTGGTCCCGACGATCTACGTCATGTTGGAAGAACGGTTCCCCCGCCGGGCTGATGAGGCGCAACCCGAACAGGACTGGATACCGCCCGAAGCAGAGTTCGCTCCGGCCGATCGATAGGATGGGCGGACGCGCTATCTCACAGAGGGGAAGAGGGCCTTCAACTGCATCGCCAGTCCGAGATCTCCGCTGACCTTGACCCTACCCGAGATCGCCGCCATCGGCCCGCTCAACTGGCCGTTCAACACCTTGATGCAGTCTTCGCCGGCCATGGACAACGTCACGTGGGGATCTTCGTGGCGCCCCTCGGTCACCTGACAGGTGCCGTGGCGGACGGTGAGGACATATTGCCCACCCTGCGCCCCGCTCAAATCGAATTGATAAACGGCGTCGACGTCTTCGGCCGCGTCAGGATCCAGCTTTCCGGCCAGCCCCTCCAAGAACCTTTTCACGCTGACCGAATTCATGATGGTGGGAAGCAGGACTGGATTCCGGAGCCGCGTGCCGGCGGCTCCGGATGAGATCCATTTAGTAGCGAAGCGTGACCGTGGCCGTGCTCCTCCGCGCGCCGAAAAATTTCTTGGAGAAATCCTCGACGATCGCAGGGTCGTACCCTTTGCAGCTGAAGATATCGAGATAAGCGTTATTGGTATCGTTGGCGAAATGCCCGCTGATGAGGGAGGTCGAGATCAACTGTACCATCGAATAGCCGGCGACGCGGCCGGATCCGAAGTCGACCACTTGGCATTCGCCGAATCGCTTCATGTCGATCAGCTCGCAGAGCTCTACGACATAGCGGCGGATATGGTCGGCATTGCGGATCAGATCGGGCTGGCAATCTTGCAGGTCGACGGCCGTGCAGAGTCCCCACGCTTTTCCTTCGCCGACCATCTCCTGGGCCGGGACGGTGGAAGAAGCCGCAGGGGCGTGAGATGGCAAAATCGTCTCTTCGGAACCGACGGGAACGCTCATAGGGCTGTCCGCCTTTCTGTGTGAGGGTGAGGGCACGCTGCGTGGATGCGTTGCACTATATCACGATTTTTTCTCAATGCAGTGGCGAGGCAGAAAAATATTTTGTCTCTAGGCCGATCGGCATTCGCTCGGTCGGTTGACATCCTTCTCGGCCCTCGGAGAGAATGCGTCCTATGCAGACGGCGCCTCACGGTCCAGAATCTTCCCCTCCCGCCACCCCTGATCGGCTCTGCACCTGGTGCAAGGTGCCCATGACCAAGCGCCTCGTCGCGAGCGGCCAGTTCGTCCATTACACCTGCCCCAAATGTATCTTTCAGCACACGACCAGGCTGGGGCCCAAGCCGGAGAAACCGGCCCACTGATCGGGATGCGGCTCCTTACCGCCAGCGTTGTGGCCCTCATCGCCGCCTCCACTGCCTGTCAGTCGGTTCCTACAAAGACCTACCAGATCCGTCAGCGCGCCTTTACCTACAAACCTTCCGCGCTCGTGCAGGACTATCAAGAGGAGTACGCCTACATCCAGAATCGGCGGCAGGCGGTCCTCTATGGTGCCGACGAGCCCGACAACCTCCCGGTGAAACCGGCAACGGACGTGCCGCCGAACCTAACGGGTCTCGCTTTCTCCGGTGGCGGTATTCGATCCGCAACCTTTCACCTAGGCCTGCTGCAGGCCCTGCACGATATGGACGCCTTGTCCAGAATGGACTACCTCAGTACGGTCTCGGGAGGTTCCTACATTGCCGGGTGGATGATCGCCCACCTGGGCGAGGAAATGGATGACAGCTACGGCAACTTAATCCAAACCAGAGACGAGGAGAAACTCCTCGATCCTCATGGCGACTTTGTAGCCCATTTGAGGCACCACGCAGGCTTTCTTCGGGAGGGGGGGTTCTGGGAAGGACCGAAACTGGTCTGGGGCTACGTCTGGCGCCTCATCCCTTATTACTTGTGGGATATCGTGCTGCACATCAAGACGCCCCCCGACGTCGGGAACCAACTGCACCTCTTCACACCTTACCAGCAACGGATTGAAGCGACCTATCTCCGCGGCAAGCGGGACATGCCGCTGGTACGGCTCAACCGGAAGGACGTAGATGCGCCCTACCTCATCATCAACGGCAACTTGGTGAATAGGGGCAGGCCCAGAGCTTACGAAAGCGAGTCGGATCGGCCTTACCGGGACAACTACAACTTCGAGTTCACCAGAGACTATACCGGCTCAGACGGGCTGGGATACATCCAGAGCGCCGGATTCGGTCTTCCCGTCGTGGAAGCCCAGACCGAAGAGGGCGAGCCGGCCTGGTTCAATCCGAGAAAGGTGATCGTCGAGGACCCCGCCCAGAACACCTGTGATCGTTCCAGAGAGAAACGGGTCCAGCCTCTCGACTGCGTGAGGCTGTCACAAGCCATGACCGCCTCCGGCGCCGGCCTCGACGTCGACAGTATCGTCGAGGAAGTCTATCAGGACGACCTTGCCCGCCTCAGCATGCGGCTGCTGGCTGCCCCCTTCAATTTGAACAACGAGTACCAGACTTGGAACTATGCCCGCCGGTATAACACAACGCTCGGGACGATCTGGGACTATTTCCTGATGTTCACCGTCCAGCGGATCTTTCCCGATACCAAGAGTCGGTGGATCGAAATCACGGACGGGTCCTTCTACGATAATCTTGGCACTCAGACGCTGCTCCGCAGGCAGGTCTCGCACATCGTCGTCGGTGACGCGACTCTGGATAGCACGTGGCAATACGACTACCTCCATCACCTGCAGAAGCGGGTTAAAGGGTATTTCGGCAAGGGAACTGAATGGTGCGGAGAGATCCCCGCCCAGAACGAGATCGTCTGGTACCGGCGCTTCTGGGTAAAACGCCCGGACGGGACTCCCGCCGTCATCCATTACCTGAAGCCCTACGTGTACAACCCCCGGCTTTTCAGAAAGAATCCCTCTCTTCAAGCGCCAGGGAAGATCTACGTGTCGGCCCAACCGGAAGACCGGCGTTCCTACGATTCCTATCCCTTGGCGAGCCCTCCCAGCAATCCGACGCACCTGGACGCCAGCCGCCTGCTGCCGATGATCGGGGATCACCCTTCAAGGGAACGGGCCGAACTCGCGCTGCGAAAAGTCACAAAGTTCGTGGATACCCCTTTAGGGAAAGAGTTCCCCCAAACCAGCACGGTCTTTCAATGGTATGAGCTGGAAGAATTCGAAGCCTACCGTAACCTGGGCTACTTGATGGGCTGGGCCTATATCTCGACTGTGAAATTTTCGCCGGACGAGTTGACGCCGGCAGCGAGCTGCCAGGCGCTCTAAGAGTGTGGTGGCAGCCTGGAGCAGGCCCCATAAACTGTCAAAGCCTAGAGCTTTCCTTCGATCAGCGACCGCATCTCTTCCATACGCCGGCGGTTCACACCGAGGTCGCCATAGCCGGTGCGCGAGGCCGAACGGAAGTGGATCGTCTTGGCCTTGTCGTCGAAGAGAAACTCCACATCGTCGACGAAGCGCATGAGGAGACTCGTGAATTCGTAATGCAGATAGTCCTTGTCCTCTTCGATGAGTTTGGCCCGAGGGGAGGCGGCGATCACGGCCTTCAAGACCTCCTTCGCTTCCACCTGAGACTTTCGATAGCGAAATGGCGCGATGGCATGCCGCTCATCGGTCGCCGGGGCCAAGGTCGAGACGCAGTTGGGGCTGGAGGGACAGGCTTCAAGAACGCGCTTCATTGAATTCTTGCTCAGAAAACCCGATCGTCTCGATTATAAGAACTTCTAGCTACTTATACCTTGCTGGAAGATGCCGGTTTTTGAGAATTCGGCTGCTCCGTTTACCAAAATAATTAAAGATAAACAAACCGGTCTCAACCGATTCTCGTCCTTGCTCAGTTGGATATGACAAGATCCATTTGTATGGCCAAGAGCCGGCATATTTCACTTCGAGGCTGGAGTCTTCGCAGAGCAATGAGCGAATAAATCCGAGAAACTCCCTGCAAAGTTCTTCTGTGGTCGTTCCCCAATCCCATGCAGGCCCATGCCAATCCCCTGCGTAGGGATACAAGCCATAAGTTTCTGCTTCTACAACCACGTCAAACCCGGACTCGTCATTCCTGTGTATCGTCAGCCTTCTCCCACCATGCCCTGTAGATTCCCACTTCGTCCTTATTGTTGGATGCTCATCCAAAATACCTCGCACATAACGTTCGAATGCATCAGGCAAGCTATCCATTTTAGTCTGCTTGGCCACGAGATATAGCCTTTAGAATGCACCAATCTCCCGCAACCATATCTCCACGATCAGTACCGCATCGGGAGGAATGTAATCCGGGATGCCCTTGTCCCGATAGGCCAGGTACGGGCTGATACGGACCTTGCGATAGCCGCCGGCTTTCATGCCGATTAAGGTATGTTCGACGCCGGCGATGACCTGACGGCTGCCCAGGACCGTATGATGGTCGATCAGAGTCACACCGTCCACGACACGAAGTTTCAGTTGATTTGAAAGCTGTTCAATCTGTTTGGCCTGGATCCCGACTTCGTCCCCTTTGTTGAGGAAGGTCCTCACATTGTAGACGACACGGTCGTCTTTCTTAGCTGGTTCTCCCTTGCCTTCCCGCTCGTCCAGCAGTTTGAGCCCGCTCAGCCGCTTCATCAATACAGAACCGTCCTGAGTGATGGGGCCCCGTCGGCACGCTCTTCAATCCTGACCGTCACGCGTCCGATGATGCGCCCGTCTTCTGTTTCGACGTCCACGCGCCAGTCACCGGGATCGAGCCGCTGCTTGAAAGTGTAGGCCCGATAGCCTCCCTCCCTCCCTCCTGAAATCTGGAGCGGTATCTTGTCGGCATGGCTATAGGGCTTACTGCTGTCTCGTCTGAAATACCAGTGGTGATACACGGTCGTTTTCAACGCGACCGGTGCAAACACGGCTGTAAAGCAGTAGATCGGTTCGTTTGCAGGGAACACCGAATCGGACGTTTTCCATACCTCGTACCACTTCCGCTCGAACAAAAGCTCGAACTGGTCGCCGGACTTCCTTACTTCATGATAGATCCCGCCGAACTTCAGGGAGAGCGGCACCGGCGGGATCCAGTTCATGAAATAGAACCCCACGAGCAGGCCGATCAGGGACAGCGCGGGGACGGTCACACCGATGGCCTCCCGCCGTGACCGGTCGGGGTTGTTCCGATAGATGAGGTGGACGACCCGGAACGTCACGACGGCGCTGAGGATGGCCCCGGCCAGAAAGATGGCCGCGTTCATGAGACCGGTCATGACCGGCAGGAAGAACGTGAAAAACGCGAAACAGACCAGCGCGTAGAGGCTGACCAGCAGGCGTAAATTCGAGAGCCGATCGCGCAAGAATTCGTTGCCGACTAACAGCAGGACCAGTAACGCAAGAAAGACGGCGGTCCCGGTGAGCGTCGCGCTCCGTGAGTAGAAAATTGCATAGGCGCTGAACAGCCCGCCGAGGAGAAACTGGCTGGCCATCGGATAGTAGGGCCTGCTCCGGAGGACCCAACGAGCAAACGGCGACAACGTCGCCAATTGCTCACGGTCAGGCGGCGGTTCGATCCCAAGCCGCCCGGTCAGCACGATCAGGATTCCAAGGAGGAGCAGGTAGATCAGGAGCAGCAGATTGTCTTGGAGCCGATCGATCCTCGTGAGCGTCAGCGTGTCGTAGGTGACACCGGAGAGAAAGAACAGGGCTGGCATGAACGGCTTGGCCAGGACCGATTGCACCTTGGAGAGGGGGCTCATCCCTCCACTGTGCGGAATCGACGCATTTTGTTCAATCAAAAGTTAGTTTCGGAAAGATGGCTGCTGTTCAAGAGGCTCGGTGAAAGGCGCGTCCAGGCACGCCGCGGTTGGGTGGGCGAACACCGCGCACGTTTCAGCAGCCGGTCAGACGAATGCCGGAAGCGGCGCATACTGCATCGGATGTCCAATCAGCCGCTCCAACCAGCCTGCCATCAGCTCTTCCCGGAGGGGGGCCCTGTTCAACCTTGCTTCAATGGAAAAACCCGCGCTCGAACCGACCACGCCGATGATGGCCGAGGCATCCTCGCCATCGGGAAGCAGTTCCTGGGTTTGAAATTCACAAAGGGTACTGTAGAGTCGGCCGTCCGGTTCGATGGCCGAGCGAATCTCCGGCAGGTCGTCAAGCGGGCAATGGACTGAACAGCGGTAGACCAGTCTGGGGACCGGTTCGATGGCCGCGAACTCGTTGAGGGCGCCTTCTGAAAATCCCGTCAGATAGGCGCGGACCCCGGCCGGCTCCGGAGCATAGGTCGCCGCCAGGCGGCTGGCCGGCACGAGGAACTCATACGCGTCGGACGTGTTGTACTCGAACTGGCAGGGGCCGAAGGCATCGGGCCAGGAACAGAAGAACGGCACGGAGGAATCGGTCGGACGCAGGACGAGCTGATGCTTCTCGACGGCCGTCTCGATCGGCAGTTCAAGCGTCGTGATCGCTTCAAGGAAGGCAGCGCGCCGTTCCTCCAGCCATTGGTCGCGCCGATCGTCCCCTCGGGTTTCGCCGGGGCTGATCACCTCTCCGGTCTGGATACGTATCCGCACGAACGAGTGGGCATGGCGGAAACCGAGCCAGAGCATGCTCCTGCTCTCATGCAGCCTGAGGGGCTCGCGGATCCGCCAGGGATGGCTGATGGAGCAGTAGGTGCCGACGTCCTGATGGCGCTGGTACACCGTATGGTAGGCGCCGGAAAGCAGGAAGAAATCGCCCCGCCATCCGTCTCGGACGTGGACGAGGGTGACGTCTTCAGTCGCCCAAGCATCCAGCCCGTCAAAATCTTCCGGCGATTCGACCGTCCATTCCTCGACGTAACAAATGACATCCTTCGCCGGAACGGCCGGCTTCAGCCCCAAGGAGGCCAGCCGTTCGCCGACGGCCAGCGCCTGCCCGAACGTCAACGGCGAGGTGGTTTCCCATCGACGCTCACGCATGGCGACGGCCTCTTTGAGAGAATCGCCCTACCGGCCTGGCCGGATGGCGCGCTGTGAGACGGTCGTATCTTCGACGTATCGGTTGATCGTTTCCTTTACCGTCGCCGTCAACAATTCTTTGACGTCATCGTCGTTGTACCAGAACACGGTGTCGGTCTGCGCGCCTTCAATCGTTCGAGTGGTGGTGCTCTGATCGCTCTTGTTCTTGGCGGAGACCGTCAGTTTGCTGCTGGTGGAGAGGGCGGTGGAAAAGACCCGGCTCTTGGCGTTCGCGGTGAAATCGAGGATCTGGCCGGTGATCACAATGTCCGCATCGGCCGCGGTGCCGGCCTGACCGACGCGCACCGACCAGGCTCGGTCCTGCCATCCACGCGTCTTGAGCCGATCGGCCAGCGCCTGCGCATACATTTCGCCGACTTTCTGGCCCGTGACATCAAAGTAGGTGACCCCGCCCCACAGATGCGATCGCATCCCGACCCGAGTCTTGTCCACGCGCCGATCTTCAAACGGCTCCACGACGATCTTCACACCCTCCGGCGCGACCATCTGGGCCGGCGGCGTTTTGGGAATGGTATCGAGATACAGCGTCTGCCCGGCGCCCCCGCATCCCGATGCGAGCAGACCGACCAACAACATGATGCCTGTGCTCCTGCGACCCACGACGTTCATCACGATAACCTCCTTGTGCGTCAATGCCCGGACGGTAATTGATCAATGGCGAAGGAAAGAATGCGCGCTAGTCTACCGAAATCCTGCACCCTGCACAATTCATGAAATTCAGAGGGTCACGATCGGAGCCATGGCCTGGAACGCCTCCCGGGCAAGGGCGGCGAGGTCCCCTTGACCGAGCCGCCGATCGTCGAGGGGAAGAAAGCGGGCGACTTTGATGAACGACCGCTCCGCCAGAACTGCGGCGATCCGCGCCTTCCGATCATGTGTGATGGGCAGCGTGTATCCTTCTCCCTTCTTCCATTCCCATAACGTAGGTGCCGTCGACAGTTCGAGCCCGCGTCCGGCTACCGTATGGAACCGATCCACCAAGTTTTTCTTATAGGTCTTGATCAGCGGCCCTTCTAGGATCCAGGCACAGACCGCATGGTGGCCCCACCAGAACAGCGTCCGGAATGTGCATTTCTCCGACCCGTCGAAATGCTTCGGGAAGTCCAGATACTGGTACGGAAAGTCTTCCAGGTGTTCCCCCTTGACGAACTGGTGGCGGTCCGGATCGGAGCCGGGCAGCGAGAGCAGGCGGATTCGGCTCAGTTCCTCCTTCAAAGCGTCATGGACGCAGGCAAGCTGGCCTCGGACTTTTTTCGAGATCCTGGCTTTCTTCCGGAAGAACTGCGCATCGTTCAGCAGGGCAGTCTCTTCGTCGCTGAAAGAAAGTGGGTGGGTCATAGGCAAAGAAGCTGACACGGCTCAAACTAGCAGGCTGACAAGCTACGAAGAGTGATTGTCACTGAAGACCCTATCGGCTGGCTTCCCCTCATCTGTCAGCCTGTCAGCACGCACGCGTGTCAGCTTGCGTCTCTTACTTCTCATGCGTCTCGAACGCCGAGACGTTCAAGGCATAGTGTCGGCGGCATTCGGCGCAACGGATCATGACGAGATCCTCGAAGACGTCCATCTCACGAAGAGACAGTGACTGTGCATGGGATTGGAGACAGCCGGCCAACTGGTCCTCTCCCTTGCCTGGAAGCGGCTCGTTGAACACGTCCTCTGCTCCTTCCAGTACCGCCGATGCTCTGACGACAACCGACTCCAGCGTCAAATAATGCGCAAAGCGGCAGGAAGTACAGGCAAGTCCGAGTTGATGTTCGCCGGTCATCCGCCTTACCTCGATGCACAGCGGATGAACCGACCAGCATTGCTGAAGGAAGGCGCCGCTCTTGTACACCTGCGCCATGGCCACCGGCCTCTACAGTTTCCACAAGGCGAGCATCAGCAGTGTCCCGAGGAGATAGGGAATGACGCAGGAGTAGACCAAGGCCGTTCGGGCTCGATCTGCGGACCCCGTGCGGGAGCGCTGCTCTTTATAGACGAATTCATAGGAGAGGACGAGTAAGGTCAAGGTCAGCGCCAGCACTCTGGTGGTCCTCGGCCAAGCATACTGGCCGCTGATCACGAAGTTGGCGGTAAAAAATCCGCTGAACAGGAGAATCGCCGGCGCCAATGCGTAGCGAATAACCTGGGCGAAGAACTGGTGCCACACAGGATAATTCTGGAAGAGACTGGAACGGGAGTCGGAGGTCACGAGCCCACGGCAGCCGGGGTCTCCGCTTGAGGTGCGGCCGGGGCGCGCCCGCCGGATTGCGCCGCTCGGCAAGTCTTGCACACACGGGGACGGGCCTTGAGGAATGAGACCTTGCCGCTGGCCAGGCAACTATAGTGGACGAACTCATCGCAGACGGTGCAGCGGGACCAGCCTCCCCGGAACATCGTTTTGTCCCGATAAAGCCCCTGCTTGCAAACCTTGCAGTTCCGGGGTTCGATCCCCAGCAGCATCGGCTCCCAATCTCCGCCCGCTTTTCGAATACTCATGGAGAGGGAGTATAACGGGGCTCCTTACTTGAATACAAGGTGGTTTGACTCACCCCTGCCTCTTTGTTACTCTCCGCGGAGTATCACGAATCATCGCGCTGAGAGCCGCTTTACCCATGAACATCAAGGACTACCTGGAACAAAAACGGATCGCCGTCGATCGCTTTCTTGACGAAGTGACGCCGCCCGCTGCGGCTCCGCCGACGACCCTCCATGAAAGCATGCGCTATAGCCTCATGGCGGGTGGCAAACGGGTGCGTCCAGTCCTGACGATTGCGGCTGCAGAAGCCCTCGGCCAGACCCCGCCCGGCTTGATGGCGGTCGCCTGCTCGCTGGAATTCATCCACACCTATTCGCTGATCCACGACGATCTGCCGTCGATGGACAACGACGATTTCCGCCGCGGCAAGCCGACCAACCATAAGGTCTATGGCGAGGCGATGGCGATCCTGGCCGGTGACGCGCTGCTGACGATGGCGTTCGACCTGATCAGCCGCCCGGATCTGATGAAGGGTTGCGATCCGAACCGGCAGGTGCGGATCATTCATGAGCTGGCCTATGGATCCGGCAACGTCGGCATGGTCGGCGGGCAGGTGTTCGACATCCAAGCGGAGAACAAGGACATCGATCTTCCAACCCTCCAGAACATCCACAAGCACAAGACCGGCATGTTGATCCGCGCTGCCGTTCGCATGGGCGCCATCGCCGCCGGCGCCAACGACCGGCAACTCGACGACATGACCGGCTATGCGGAAGACATCGGCCTGGCCTTCCAAATCGCCGATGACGTGTTGAATGTGACGGGTACTCGAGAGGAGTTAGGCAAGAACCCGAATACCGACGCCGAACGCGGCAAGAAAACCTACCCCACATTCTACGGTGTGGACGGTGCCAAGAAGCTCGCCGACGACTGCGTGACCCGCGCCATCAGCCGGCTGTCACCGTTCGGCCCCTCTGCCGATCCTCTGCGAGAGATCGCACGATACATCACGAGCCGGAAGAACTGATACGTTCCCTCACATGCTGACAGGCTCGCAAGCTGACACATCGTTCAGAACCCTGACACGTGTACGCTTGTTTCCAGTCGGCTTGTCCCATTCATGAAAGCCCTGGTTACAGGCGCCACCGGATTCGTCGGTGGAGCAGTCGCCCGCACGCTCGTTCGGTCCGGCCTCGACGTCCGCGTTTTGGCGCGGGCGGACTCCGATCTCCAGAACCTTTCGGACCTTTCCGTCGAACGCGTTGCCGGTGATTTGCGGGACCCTTCCTCGCTGAAAAAGGCCCTCGCCGGCTGCCAACAGCTCTACCACGTCGCGGCCCATTACGCACTCTGGGCCAAAGATCCTTCGATTTTTTATGACATTAACGTCACCGGCACGCGCAACCTGCTGGAAGCCGCCCGCGATGTCGGCGTCGAGCGGACGGTGTACTGCAGCACGATCGGGGCCATCGGCCTGCCGCCTGGCGGCGGGCTCGGTACAGAGGAAACCCCCGTCTCACTGGATCAGATGGCTGGCCACTACAAGAGGTCAAAATACTTAGCCGAGCAGGAAGTGTTGAAGCTGGCAAAGGAAGGATTGCCGGTCGTCATCGTGAATCCCAGCGCGCCGGTCGGCGCGGGCGATGTGAAGCCGACGCCGACCGGGCAGGTCATCGTGGATTTCATGAAAGGCCGCATGCCGGCCTACATTGAGACCGGCATGAACATCATCGACGTCGACGATGTCGCGACAGGACACTTGCTCGCCATGCAGAAGGGCCGCCAGGGGGAGCGCTACATCCTTGGCTGCAAGAACTTGATGCTGCGAGAGGTCTTCGAGATCTTAAGCCGGTTGACGGGAGTCAAAGCCCCTTCGATCAAATTGCCGCGTCTCGCCATTCTGCCGCTGGCCTACGCCAACCAATGGATCGCCAACCTGACGGGAGTTCCGCCGCGCATTCCGCTCGAAGGCGTAAAGATGGCCAAGTATAAGATGCATTATGACTGTTCCAAAGCCATCCGCGAGCTGGGGTTGCCGCAAACGCCGCCGGACGTGGCGCTCGAAAAGGCGGTCAAATGGTTCAAGGCTCGCGGTTACGCATAGCCGTGCGGCTCTAGCCCCGTCGAGTTATCTGTCGTGAGTTGTGAGTGTTGAGTTTCGCAAAAACGAGACCCTAAAAACTTAGAACTCAAGACTGATGGACACTCTCGCACTATTTCTGAAAACCATCTGGTTCCGCCCCTATGTCTTCGCGTTTCTCGCCGCGTTTTTGTTTTCAGCGATTCAACTGATCGGTTGGCCTCGCACCTGGCGATTCTGGCTGATTAGTTGGATGACGGCGTTCGTCTGCGAGTTTTCCTCCACGCGCACCGGGATTCCCTTCGGCTGGTATTTCTACAACGGCTCGACCGTCGGCCAAGAGTTGTATTTCTCCAACATCCCGTTCATGGATTCGATCTCGTTCAGCTTCCTGCTCTACGCCGCCTATTGTGTGGCTCTCTGCATCCTGTTGCCGATCGATTTCTCTGCCGTACCAACACCGATTCCCGTGAGGTCTCTACGGTTTGACGTTGAGGTTCGGACCGGTTGGGCCATCTTGGGTCTTACCGCGTTCCTCTTCGCCTTCATCGACATGGTGATCGATCCCGTCGCTCTCCGGGGCGACCGGTGGTTTCTGGGCAAGATCTACTACTATCCCGATCCTGGGTGGCATTTTGGGGTTCCGTTCGCGAACTACTTCGGCTGGGCCGTCGTCGGACTGATCTCGCTGGCCATCTATTTCCCGCTGGATCGACGATTGACCGCCCTTGCGGCTCCGCAACCGACTACGCCGCGAGTGTTACTGGGCGTCGGCCTCTATTATGGAGTTCTCGCCTTCAATCTCACCGTCACCTTCTGGATCGGCGAAACCTTTATGGGCTTCAGCGGACTGCTGATGCACCTGCCGGTTCTGGCATGGCTCGCCGCCCGCCTAAAAGTCCGGTAGCAATCAGGTCATGGAATTTGTATAGTGAATGACTCCTATGAAGACGAAGCTGATCGCCGTCATCGTCCTTCTGCTCCTGGCGGGGGTCGGCGCGTTCGGGTGGGTCGGATATCAATTGTTTACAACCGGCTTCAGCGCCAAGACCGAGCCCCATATGCTGGAAGTCATGATGGCGCGCCAGATTCGCCATTTGGCGATTCCTGTCGCGCAGCGTAATGCGGGAAACCCGGTGACCTTGACGCCCGACGTGTTGAAAGAGGGACTGGCGCATTTTGCGAACCATTGCGCCGTCTGCCATTCGAACGATGGCAGCGGGCAGACCGTGATCGGCAAGGGCGTCTACCCCAAGGCGCCGGATTTGCGCTTGCCGGACACCCAATCGATGTCGGACGGAGAACTCTTCTGGGTGATCCACAACGGCATTCGTTTCACCGCGATGCCGGCCTGGGGGGAAGGAGAGCCCGAGAAGGATCTCGACAGCTGGAAGCTCGTGCACTTCATCCGGCACCTCCCGAAATTGACGCGGGAAGAACTGGAAGAGATGAAGACCTTGAACCCCAAGACCAAGCACGAATTGGAGGAAGCCGCCGCGTTCGAGAAGTTTCTCGAAGGAGGCGATGCCGCCGCCACGCAGAAGGGCGGAGGCCATCACCATTGATATCGTATCGAATCCTGCATAAGGAGAAGAGCATCGCCATGTTTCATCGTATTGTCCTCGCCGCCGCATTCACTTTCACGACCACGTTCGCCCTGGCCCACGGGACGGGCCAGCATGTGCTCGGCACGGTGACCGCCATTGATAGCTCCCACGTCGAGGTGAAGACACCGAAGGGGGCGATCGTGTCGGTCAATCTGACCAGGGACACCAGGTTCAAGGAAAAGGGCAATCCCAAGTCGAAGGAACAGCCGGTCGTCGGCGATCGTGTCGTGATCGAAGCCACCAAAGACAACAAGACGCTGACGGCGACCGAAGTCCACTTCTCTGCGGGTAAACGCCAGGCAGCGCCTGCGGCTCCGACGGCAGGGGCGCCAACGGCTTCATCGGCGCCGTGAGCAGGACTCGTGATGCAGATCATTCATTTTTCCCGGCAGATGGAGGGGGCTCCGTTCAGCGGCGGCTTTCATGCCGCGGCGATGAGGGTCCTCATCACCGGCATCGCCGTGTTCTTGGCGGTCGCCATCGTCCCGGGGATTGAAGCCCAAACCTTCGGCGCGGGATTGGCCGCCGTGCTCGTCCTGACGTTTCTCAACCTCCTTTTGCGCCCGGTCTTGCTGGTCCTGGCGCTTCCGCTGATCGTGCTGACCTTGGGTTTGTTTCTCGTCGTCCTCAACGCCCTGCTTCTGGAACTCACCGCCTATCTGGTAAAGGGCTTCACAGTCGACGGTTTCTGGCCCGCGGTCGGAGGCGCCGTGGTCATCAGCGTCGCCAGCAGCCTGCTCAATTTTCTCAACGCGGACCGCCATCAGATCGACGTTCGCCGCTTCGAGCCTCGCCAGGACCCGCCACGGCAACCCAAGATCATCAATCCCTCGGAATAACGACGTCGGTTGTTCATTGAATTGAGTCGAGTGCATTGCTACAATGCGCGACCGATCACCGGACAAACCCATGGCCGTTACGCCCCACGCGCACAAAGCAGTTCCGGAAACCCATCTCCAGCGCACCCTGACCTCGGTCCTCAACGAGATACCGGTCGACGCGGCACTGGCGGCGATCTTTCACCGCGAGAACGGGCCATTGGTCGGTCATGCGGCGCGGGGATTCACGGCGCGCGACGTCCATGCCATCCTGAGAACGCTGGGTACCCCGAACATCGCCGATGCCGCCTCGTCGAGAGAGTCCGACGGAGGACGGGCCTTGAAGCTCCGGTTGGTGACGCCTGGCGCAAAATCCCTGATCGGCGTGCCCCTCAAACACCGCAACCGCACCTACGGCTTCCTCGTCATCGGACGCAAGGAGAACGCGACCTTCGCGAAGAAGGAAAAGAGCCTGATGGATCAGGCCGGCGAGGACGTGACGAAAGCGCTGGACCGCGAAGGCCTGTTCAACATGAACGTGGTCCTCAGCCGCCCGCTCGTCATGAGCGACCCGGCTGCGGCTCCTGCTCCGGCGGAGCTTTATACCGCACCGGTGTCCCACGTCACGCCGGAGTTGCAGGAAAAGATCGCCGCCGTCCTCACGGATGCGCAGCAGGCTGTCGCGTTCGAGCGGGCCTGGGTCTGCCACTACGATCCGATCGCGGGCAACGTCGAAGTGCTCGGCGTCGCGGGGGACTTGAGGGGAGAGCTGAAAGACGGCAAGAAGGACATCAAGCCGGGGCACCGACTCGCCCTGGACAGCTCGGCCGCCGGCTGGGCTATTCGCCACCGTAAACCGCGGGTCGATCACGATCTGGCCTCAACTCAAGGTCGGTTCCTGGATCACAAGCAACTCTTCAAGGACCGGTTTCAATCGTCGCTGGTCTTCCCTTTCTTCGTACGGGGGCAGGTCGGCGGCACGGTGACGCTAGCTTCCCGCGAAGCCGAACGTTACCAGCCGACCGACGCCCGAACACTCGAACCGACGATTCTCAAGCTGGCCGATGTCCTCCAAGCGCCTGTTCCCTCCACCCCGGCACCGGTGCTTTCCTCGGAAGCCGGAGCAGTTCCTCCGCCGACGCCGGCACCGGTCGAACTCGAACCGGTCATCCGCAAACAGGAGCGCCAGGCCGCCATCGGGGAGTTCAGCGCCTTTCTCGCCACAGAGATCCGTGAGCCGCTGGGATCAATCCGCGCACAGTTGGAGGAAGTGACGGGAGAAGGGATCCTGGATTTTGATCCTCAAACCCGTGTGGAGAATGCGATGCGCGATCTGATCCGCGTCGAAGCCATCCTGAACGAGATCCTCGACTTTGCAAAACCACTCGAACTCAACCGACGTCTCGTCCGGATCCCAGAAGTCATAGAGAGCGCCCTTACCGTCATCGCGACCGACCTCGAGGTGACGCGCATTCATGTGGCGAAGGAGTACGCCCCTGTGCTGGCTCCCGTGCGGGGTGACGAAGCCAAGCTCCAGCAGGTCTTTCTCAGCATCTTCAAGAACGCCTGCGAGGCAATGACACCCGGCGGACAGCTGACCATTCACATCACGCAGCACCGTGCGGGCCGGGGCATCGAAGATCAGATCCTCATCAAGAACGACGGGGCGCCGATCCCGCCGGAGATCGTCGACAAGGTCTTTGAACCGTTCTTTACCACCAAGAAGGCCGGCACGGGCCTCGGACTTGCCACCGTGAAAAAAATAGTCGAGGAACATGGCGGATCGATTGGGATTGCCAGCGCGCCCGGCGAGGGCACTGCCGTGACGATCCGACTCCCCGGCGTCAGCCGCGGTCCGGCATTCCGCCATCGCGGCCGCGGCCGCAGGCCTCCGCGCCGCGGCAATTAGTGTGAACCGCATGGATTTCTTCGGTTTTTTCCAACTATCCACACCGTTGTCCGAATCGCTTTCTCCTCACGATCTTGAAATCTTGTGCCTTGACAGCGATAGGCATGACTGGCTATGATCCCGCCCACTTGTTCATCCGGGTTTTATTTACGAACGTAATTCACGGCAATCCTTCAGCCACCATTATTCAAAGGAGAAGGGGTATGAAGCTCGTATTCGGCACTGTAGCGACAGTCTCCGGTGTCCTGTTTGCCCTGTCCATGGCTTCGGCCAACCCGGCGCTCCTCCCGAAGCATGAGGGGTATCCAATGAAGGCTGCAACCAGCCCGGTCACTGGTCAGCCGACTGCGAATGATCCTGGTCAACATGATGCCCGCGGCGAATCCACCTTGCTCAAGTCGGCGGATTCGATCAAGAGCGCGCAGCAGAACTTGCACAAGTCGGACAATGCTCGGATCGTCGAAGGTCAAGGCGCAGGCCGGCTCCCGAAGGTGCAGGGTCCGCAGATTCAGATCGCACCGCCGGTCACGTCTGCGACCAAGATCACCGGCGATCGCAAGATCGAATAGTTCCTTCTCTTTTCGAAACACAAACGGGAGTGGCCGCAAGCGGCCGCTCCCGTTTTTTTTCGCCCGTCGCCTTGCAACGCTAGTCGAGCATCCTGAATCGGTACGGCTTCTTGGCCCAGGGGCCAGCATAATCCACGCCGATCCTCGGAAACGTCCCTATCTTCTCCCGCGGTATCTTCGAGCCCCTGTCTTCGAACCAGAGCTGATGTCCGCACGTCATGTCGATCCGGTTCAATGATCGGTCTATCGCCAATTCCCGGCAGAGCTTTCCCGGCCCATCGATGAGTTCGCCGTCGATGGCGACGGCCCGTATCAAGACGGCAGCGGGATATTCGGCCTGCTCCGTCACCACGTTCAACATGTGATACATGCCGTAGATGAAATAGACGTACGCGACGCCCGGCGGGCCAAAGAGGACGTCGGTCCTTGCCGTACGCCCCTTGGACGCGTGACAGGCCAAATCATGCGGTCCGACATAGGCCTCCGTTTCGATGATCTTGCCGGCAATCGTGCCTCTGCCGCTTTCCCGGATCAGATACTTGCCGACGAGACTCCTCGCCACAATCAGCGTCGAACGACTGAAATAGGATCGGGAAAGAATCTTGGGCATAGCTATGTTGAATGGTGAAAGTTATATGATCGGAAACGAATCGTTCAATTCACGATTCATCATTGATCATCCAACATTGGCCGCAGCGCGGCCTAAAAATACCATGCCACTCCTCCCATGACCATCCTCGGATTCCCCGGCACGAAGTGGATATCCCCCACCGGCTGCGTTTCGTTCCGCAGTTGCGACTGGAAGAAAAAGGTGGCCTGCTCCCACTTGGTGTTCAACAGATTCTGGACGAAGAGAAAACCTTCCATCCGGCCATAGGGCAACTTGACCGGTAATTGATACCGCTCGGACAAATCGAAACTGAGCCAGGAAGGAGCCTTCACACTTCGATCTTCCACCAGAGGACGCACTCCGAGATAGGTCGCCTGGAGCTGAGACGTCAGTCCCTCCGGCCACTTCAAGAGCAGCGCGCCGTAGGCCGTGACTTGGGGCGCGAGGGGAACGGCATCGCCGTTACGAAACTCGGCCTTGGTGTACGTGACACTCCCGTTCATCGACAACGGACCCCACAGCGGCCCTCGCGCCGCAAACTCGGCACCGCGGCGTCGGCTGGCTCCTCGGATCTCCGTCGTCCCTTCATCGCCGACGAACACCAATTCCTGCTGAAGATCCAACTGCCAGGCCGTCGCAGTCAATTCCAGCCCGTCCGGTCCGAATGGTTTCGACCGGACACCGGCCTCATAGCTCTTTGATCGAGCAAGCGGAGAGGCAGCCGACGAGATCGCCGAACGGGCGTCGTTGCTGTGATAGCCTTCACCGTAGTTCAAGAAGAACTCGGTCGAGACCCAAGGACCAAGGATCAGATTGGCTTTGGGAAGGACGAGCCCCGCGGTTGTCCGCCCTGACGGTTGTTCGGCACATGTCTGGCAACGGTTCCGCACGTCGAAGGTGAAGAGCTCGCTCCGTACGCCGCCGGAAAATCTGATCCAGGACGCCGGCTGGAACTCAGCCTTGATGAACGGCGAATAGGACGCTTCGAGGATGTCGGTATCGACCGTCGTGCCGAGCGGGTTGCGCCTGAATTGCGGTCCCAGCCTGGCATGAACGTCGTCGATGCGGCTCTGTACTCCGATCGTGCCGACGACCGGCATGTCCAGCCATCTACTCTCCTGCCGGTAACCGACATCACCGCCGTAGATCACGCGACGATCCGACTGCTGGAACCCGTCGCCGTTCACCGGATCATTCGCGAAGAAGGTAAAATTGGTGAACAGGTCGAACCTGTAATACTGGGCGTAGGCATTGGCGTAGAAGCGCCCGCCGGACTGGTCGTCGTAGTGATAGTTGAGCTTCGCCGTGGCGCGTGTCGTTTTCCCGCCTTCCGACGGATCGATCGAGCCGAATCGGTCGATGGTGCCGTCGGTGACTGCGCGCAGCGGAATTTCTCCTGATCCGTTCCATTGGGCCTTGTGGAAGGTGCCGGTGACGCTGAGTTCATCGCGGCCCGATGGATTCATCGTCATCTTGCCGAGCAGGTTGCTTCGGAAGTAGCGGTTGTCGTTTTGAAACGGCCCGTTCGTGTAATAGCCCTCTGCGGCGAAGAGCGTGCGGACCTTGTCTTTGGTCGGAGACAACATGAGGAGATACCGTTGCGTATCGAATTGTCCTCCTGCCGCTTGGATCACGCCTTCCTTGACCACTTCTCTTGTACGAAAGTTCACGGCGCCGGCGTTGGCGAAGTCCCCGTATTCCGGCAGGTAAGCCCCTTTGTAGACGTCGAGTCCTTCAATCGTTTCAGGAATGATGAAATTGAGGTCCGTATAGCCTTGCCCGTGTGCATGAGAACGGAGATTGATCGGCATCCCATCCGAGAAAAATGCGACGTCGGTGCCATGGTCCGCATCGAAGCCGCGCAGAAAATATTGATCGGCCTTCCCGGCCCCGCCGGAATGTTCGACGGCGATGAAGCCGGGAATCAAGCGCAGGACCTGGGCAGGACGCCCTTGAGGCTGCAGCAAATACTCTTTGTCAGGGATGAACTGCTGGGACGAGGCGGCGACAGGTCGCTCCCCGACGACCGATACTTCCGGCACTTCCAGCTCGAGCGCGTCCGGGTCATGCGCCCACACGCCGTGTCCTTCCAACATCAAGACTCCGGCCAATACCATGCTCGCCCACTGTGCTCGTACTCGTTTCATAGTGGACACAACGGATGATCGATTGCGGGGAAGTTCAGTGCAGGGATTTCCCGGAGGTCGTCATGGTGAGCTTGCCGTGTTTTACTCCTTTCACACTGACGAGCGCGTCGGCAACTTTCTTGATCTCTGCCCCTGTCCCACGGACGACCAGCACCTCCAAACAGTGGTCGTGATCCAAATGAACATGCATGCCGGACAGGATCTGGCCCTGGTAGTCGTGCTGAATGTCGGTCAACTTCCCGGTAAGATCGCGGACGTGGTGGTCATACACGAACGTGATCGTGCCGACGGTCTCCCGGTTGTCGTCCCATTCCTCCCCGACCAGATTGTTCCGGATCAAATCTCGCAGCGCCTCCGAGCGATTGGTATACCGTCTGCGTTTGATATGGCGATCGAATTCGCCCAACAGCCGACGATCGAGTGAAACACCGAAACGGACGACTTTGTTCATGGGAGGACCCTCCTGGAGTAGCACGATTTCTTCTTTCATAGCACTCCTTTCACATGAGAGTCCACCGTGTTGTTTTCCGGTTCTACGCATCCGGCTGGTGATCGGATTCATCGGGCTGATGAGAAATCCATCCGCCTATCACCTCCGTACAGGTGAATGCACGGCACGCACTGGCATACAGGCGAGGTGCCGGCCAGGAAACAACGGCGAGTTGATCCACACTACCGAAGGAGGAGGTTATCCATGTCGCCCGATCACACACTGAATCGTCATCAGCGCAGGAGTCATGCCCTCGGGTTGGCAGCCTGTTTACTGCTGGGCATCGCCTTGACCGCCGGACTCTGGTCCGTGGCGTTTGCATCCAGTCATCGTGAAGCCCCGTTCATTACTGAAATGCCGAAGGTCGACGGCACCGATCTATACATGTTCAACAGCTACGAACCGGGGCGGACCGGCTTCGTAACGATCGCGGCCAACTATCTGCCCCTGCAAGCCCCCTACGGCGGCCCCAACTATTTCACGATGGATCCCGATGCCCTGTATGAGATTCACATCGACAACACCGGCGATGCAAAGGAAGACCTGACGTTTCAATTCCGGTTCAAGAACACGTTGCGGGATCTGCCGGTGACGGTCGGCGGCAAGAGCGTGTCGGTGCCGTTGATCAACATCAACAGCATATCGGCGGGAAACAACGCGGCGCTCAACGTGGTGGAAACTTACACTGTCGATGTGGTGCGCGGGAGCCGGCGCGGGGGACAGCGCCAGCCGGTCACCAATGCCGATACCGGTGCAACGACCTTTACGAAGCCCACAGACAACATCGGGAGCAAGTCCATTCCCAATTACGCAGCCTATGCGGCAGCGCACGTTTACAACATCACTATTCCCGGCTGTACGGCAGGGCCCGGCAAGATGTTCGCCGGCCAAAGGAAGGAGCCCTTCGCCGTGAATCTCGGCGAAGTGTTCGATCTCGTCAATCTCAATCCCGTCGGCCCGCCGGACGCGAAGCGGAACATCATTGACGACGCCAACATTACGTCGTTGATCCTGGAAGTGCCGGCCGCCTGTCTCACTTCCTCGGCCAGCCAACCAGTCATCGGAGCCTGGACGACCGCAAGTCTCCGCCAGGCCCGCATCCTCCGTCCGACTCCTTCGTTTGCCAATCCCGCCGTCGAGGGAGGCGCATGGACCCAAGTATCACGCCTCGGCATGCCGCTCGTGAACGAACTGGTCATAGGTTTGAAAGACAAGGACAAGTTCAATGCGTCGAAGCCGGAGCACGATGCGCAGTTCGCCGACTATGTCACAAACCCCACGTTCCCCGCACTCATCGAAACGCTGTTCCCGGTTGCACCGGCTCCGACGCAGTTCCCCCGCGCGGACTTGGTCGCGGCCTTCTTGACCGGCGTGCAAGGGGTCAATCAGATCTCGTCGAGCCCCACGCCCGCCGAGATGCTGCGGCTCAACACCGCCATCGCGGCCACACCGCAAGCGCAGCAGAACAATCTCGGCGCCGCGCTTTGTTTCGTGAATGGAGTGCTCACGCTGAACAATCCCGGTTGTGATCCGGCCGGATTCCCGAACGGTCGGCGTCCCGGCGACGACGTCGTCGACATCGAACTTCGTGTGGCGATGGGCTATCTCCTGCCGCCGGCAGTGGCGCCGGCCGGCCAACTCCCGTTGACGGATGGAGCCACCGTCAACGCGGGCATGTTCGATAATCAATTCCCCTATCTGAAAACCCCTTTGGCCGGTTCACCTCAGTAGGACAGGACCGGATGATGAGAAAGGACCGACACCATGACACCCATGTCGAAAACTCTGCTGGGGCTGACGCTTCTTTCTATGACCGCAGCCTGCAGCAGCAGCGACAGTACCCCGCCGGCCGCCAGCAACCAGCCGACAGCCGGAGCACAGGATGCCTTCACCTCTCTCGTAAGTCAGGCAGCGGCGGCGGCACCGGAAGATCAGGAATCTTCCGACAATCTTGCGAACAACGCCCCGACACAGCCTGAGAGCAGCGAACCGGCTGCCATCTGAGACCGGTGGCCGGCTTGCCGGTAGGCAAGCCGGCCGAAGGATATGGTTGCACGATGGTCCCCCGACCGGCCTTTTCCCATAACTCAGCCGCCCGATTTTTCTGCCAGCGAGACCTTCACGCCTGGGGCTGCTCCNNGCTCCGTCTTCTTCCACGTCGCGCTGGTTGCGCTCGCATTCATTCAATTCCCGATCCTGCCGACCCACGTGAGACCCGAGCCGTTTCGATGGGACGTCTCTTTAGTCGATCCTCTACCCACAGTCCATGTTGATACCGCAGAATCCCCGACGGCCCCGGCGCCGGTTTCTACTTCAGTTGTTACTCCCGAAACTGTTGCTAACGCCCCTCGGACCGTTTCGGATACGATGGCGGGCGACGTACCGACACCACCTCTGTCGTCACAGAGTGATGCAACTGGCCCGCAGTTCTCTGCCTTGGCGAATCGAACCACACCTGTCCCAGAGCCGTCTATTGCCGACTTCTCCGATCTACAGACGGCCGACAGGGTGAACTCCACAAGTTCAGCTTCCTCGGCCGAATTCCGAATACCCACGGCGCCTCAATCGCAAGACCTCCTCGCGGCGACCCCTGCACCGACTCCTGGTGGAGAACGAGACCCCGTTCAACCCCTCACCGCCCAATCTGAATCGGCAAGCGATGCCTCCCGTATCCACCTGGCTCGCACTATTCAGGAATCGGCCCCGCTGCACGATACGCCGAGCCCTGCCCGATATGAACAAGCAAAGCCGCTCGAGGACAGGGCTCCGGCCCAAGCACTAGCACCGGTTGCGGCGATCGATACGGCTACCGCACCTGCGACGGTCAGGGCGACCGCTGCCGACTATGGCTGGTTGCAAAAACACCTGAGTCAGCGGCTTGAAGAATTGAAGCGCCTCAACCGTCCCCTCCTACGACAGGAAGGGAAGGTCCGTGTCCTCGTCCGCGCTGTCGTCACCAATCACGGAGAGTTGGCCGACGCGACGGTGGAACAAAGCTCGGGAGAATCCCTCCTGGACGAAGCCGCGCTAACCTTGGTGAGAAAGGCGTTTCCCATGCCGCTGGAACGGACACTCGACCGTCCGCAGATCGCCATGAAGATTCCGATCACCTATTCACGGGAATGGTAAGGGATGTTCCGACCGTCTTCTTGTGTTCTGGCTTCGCTCCTTGCCGTCTCGATAAGTGTCGGCAGTTCCTCTCACGCTGCGCCTTACAGACCGTCCGATGATCATACGATTCTTGAGCGACTCCCGACGGGAACCTTCACCGAGGCGACAGCGGAACTACGACGGCTCCGGAGTCAGCTTGCTGCCACGCCCGACAACCTCGACCTTGCCATCAAGACCGCAACACTGGCGATCAAGGTGAGTCGAATCGAATCTGACCCCCGGTACATCGGCTACGCCCAAGCGACCTTGGCACCTTGGTGGCCGCTTGCCCACCCTCCGACTCCGGTGTTGATCCTCCGAGCGACGATCAAGCAGAGCCTTCATGAATTCGGCGCCGCGCTGAAAGATCTCGATGACGCGCTTGCCCGCAATCCCCGCCAGGCCCAAGCCCGGCTCACCAGGGCAACGGTCTACCGAGTCCTTGGCCGCTATGCGGAGGCCAGGCGCGACTGCTTGCAACTCCTCCGAGTCGCTTCGGAACTGGTGACGGCCACATGCGCGGCAGAGGTAAGCAGCCTTACAGGCCAGCTGAACGGAGCATTTGCGCTGTTGCGACAGACCTTGGAGCGCTATTCCGACGGACCGCCGGAGGAACGGCTCTGGGCAATGACCGCTTTGGCCGAGATGGCAGGAAGGAGCGGGCAGCCTCAACTGGCCGAACAGTACTATCGAGCAGCCCTCGTTCTCGAACCTCGCGACAGCTACCTCCTGAGCAGCTATGCAGACTTCCTGCTGAACGAGAACCGCGCAGAGGCGGTCGTTGCACTCCTGCACGACAAAGTCCGTGCCGATGCCCTTCTCCTGCGCCTGACCCTGGCGGAGCTGCGGTTGAATCGGCCGCTGGCTTCTGACCACGTTCGCGCGCTCGGCGCCCGATTCGAAGCGGCGCATCTGCGGGGCGACGTGTTGCACCGTCGCGAGGAAGCCCGTTTCGCGCTCGAGTGCCTACGCCAGCCGGATCGTGCGCTTGCACTGGCTCGAGTAAACTGGACGGTACAGCGGGAATCAGCCGACGCTCGAATCCTTCTCGAAAGCGCACGCGCCGCCGGCGATCGATCCGCCGCCCAACCGGCCCTCTTCTGGATGCGCGACAACCATGTCATCGATGGAGCGCTCGACCGAATAGCGATGGACTTTTACAAGGATTGAACCGATGCTGGCACTCCTCACGATTCTCGTCTTCTTCATCGGCACGCCGGCATGGGCGCACAAGCCCAGCGACAGCTACCTCTCTCTAGATATCCAGGGGGCCGAGGTCTCCGGCCAATGGGACATTGCCTTGCGCGATCTCGACTATGCCTTGGGATTGGACCGGGACAACGATGGCGCCATCACTTGGGGAGAAGTGCGTAGCAGACATGACGACATCACCGCTTATGCGCTGGCGCATCTCAAACTCGAGGCGGGAGGAACGGTCTGTTCCACAGCGGCACGCGACCAACTTATCGACCATCATTCGGACGGGGCCTACACAGTCCTCCGGCTCACCGCCTCTTGTCCGATTACCGGAAATATATTGTCGATCGACTATCGGTTGTTTTTCGACCTGGATGCACAACACAAAGGGCTGCTTCGACTGACGCAACACGGTGAAACCACCGCCGCAATCTTCAGCCAGTCTTCTCCGTCTCAGACGTTCTCACCGAAGGACGCCTCACTGTGGAGAGAGTCGAAGCAATACCTGTATGAAGGCGTCTGGCACATCTGGCTGGGGTACGATCATCTGCTGTTCCTCCTAACACTCCTGTTGCCCGCAGTGCTGGTCAGGCGGGAACGACTGTGGGAGCCAGTGCGGGATTTCCCCTCTGCGCTCCGGGAAGTCGTCGTGGTCGTAACCGCCTTCACAATCGCCCACTCGCTGACGCTGGGCCTCGCCACGCTCGGCTTCGTCCAGCTGCCTTCCCGGTTGGTCGAGTCGGCAATCGCGGGCTCGGTTATCTTGGCTGGTACAACCAACCTCTACCCGTCCCTCATCCAGCGCCGCTCGATCGTTGCCTTCTTGTTCGGACTTATCCACGGGTTCGGTTTTGCCGGTGTCCTTTCGGGCCTAGGACTTCCTCAGAGTTCACTTCTGCTCGGACTGGGGAGTTTCAACCTCGGAGTGGAGATCGGGCAATTGGCCGTCGTTGCCTGCTTCCTCCCGCTGGCTTTCACTCTCCGGAATTCCCCGGTCTACCAACCGGGTATTTTGCGCGCCGGATCCATCGCCGTCATGCTCATCGCCCTCGTCTGGTTGGCAGAACGGGCGCTGAACATCACGGTTCTTTTTCCTCAGTGACTCCATGCCGTAGGCCAGAAGAGGATTGTGTTTTCAATGAGTTAGGTCTAGGCCTCCCCCGCTCTACTTCCTCCATAAATAGTCGACTTGCCCGGCAGAATCAGCGAATGCTAGAGTCTTCCCCCTACGGGCCCGAGTAGTCTTTTCGAGCTTGAATCCGACTTTCCCCTTCATCTCGTACGAGTCGATGGAGGGGACTCGATGCCGACGCTGCAGATGGAACAGACCCCACAGACGCAGGAACGGGAATGGAGCCGACTTATCGCCCGAACCGCGCAAGGAGACCAGTCGGCACTGGCGGCCCTCTACGATCGAACCAGTCCGCACGTATACGGCCTCGTCTTTAGGATCCTCGGTAATCCTGAAACTGCGGAAGAAGTCACGCTCGACGTTTATACCCAAGTTTGGCGGCAAGCCACCAACTTCGATGAATCGCGAGGCACACCGGGCGGGTGGTTGATGACCATCGCACGGACCAGAGCGATCGACCGCTTCCGCGCCGGAGCAATGGAGCGAGGGAAGATCGACACGCTGGATGCCGCATCCTTTTTCCCCAGCCAGGATCCGGCTCCCGATCAGGAACTGGAGGATCAGGAGCGACAGCGGTTGGTCAGAGACGCACTGAACAGTTTGTCTCCCGACCAACGGGAAGCCATTGCATTGGGCTACTTCTACGGATTGAGTCAAAGCGAAATCGCCGACAAGCTCGGACTCCCTTTGGGTACGGTAAAGACCAGAATGCGTCTGGGCATGATCAAGCTGCGGGATGCGTTGGCACCGCACAGGGAAGGATTGGTCTCGTGAACGACGCGAAGTTGCCGGTGGAACTTGAAGAACAGGTCGCAGCCTATGCTTTAGGCTCGTTGTCTGCCGATGATCGATCCCTCTTCGAGAAGCGACTGGCGTTGGTGGGAGAATCGCTCGAAAGCCCGACCCGTGCGTTCCGGCAGGCAGCTGAGTACTTGGCGATGTGCGTCAGCCCGGTCACCCCGCGCGCCTCGTTGCGGGAGCGTGTGCTGGCTCACGTCTCTCGCGAAGCCGATCGAGACGAAAACTCATTTGAGTCTCTCGCTTCGGACCTGTCGTTTGCAACACCACCTATTGCGCCATCGGCCTCGCTACGGGGTCGGCTCCTTGGTCGTCTCGGCCAGACGTCTCAACCCGTGAAGCCCTCGAACCATCCCCTCACGTTCGTCAAGGCTTCCGACGGGCAATGGCAGGAAATGGCCCCCGGTGTCACCGTTAAGGTGCTCTTCTTTGATCCTGCCTCCCGTCGCGCGACGGCGCTGGTTCGCATGGCGCCGGGATCCAGCTACGCGCCCCATCGGCATGCCGAAGCGGAAGAACTCTATGTCCTGGAAGGCGGCTGCCTCTGCGGAGGCCAGGAACTCACAGCGGGCGACTACCACCGAGCCGAAGCCGGCACCGAGCACCATGACACGTCTTCTGACGACGGGTGCCTCCTGCTCGTCATATCCTCTCCCTCCAACGAAATGCTTGGGTGACACGCACGCCATCCCTTCCCGCTTGGCCGGATTCAAAAGAGGAACGGCGGATATCCGGGACGCTCTATGCCGACTGCGCTAGAGGCGGGGAAAGATGCTTGCGGAACAATGCGGTCGCATTCTCGGACGAGAGCGGGCGGCTGAAGAGATACCCTTGATATGTGTGGCAGCCTCGATCACGGAGAAAGGCCAGCTGCGCAGGAGTCTCGACACCCTCCGCCAATACGTGGAGATTCATCGCGCGCCCCATTGCCACGATGGCACTGGCAATCGCTGCCGCATCGGAGCCATCCCCGATGCCCTTGACGAAAGCGCGGTCGACTTTGAGCTTGTCGACGGGAAACTGCCGGAGATAGGCAAGGGAGGAATAGCCGGTTCCAAAATCGTCCATGGCCACGCGAATCCCCATCTCGCGCACGCGCTTCAAGGCGGAAACGGCACCTTGCGTATCGTTCATCAGGACCGTTTCGGTCAATTCCAATTCCAAGTACCGCCGATCGGCACCCGTTTGCTGGAGAATCTCTTCAAGCCGGCTAAAGAAGTCGGGGTGGCGAAAATGCACGGCGGAAACATTGACGGCAATATCGAACGGCGGAAGTCCCCTCCGTCGCCACTCCTGCTGCTGCATGCAGGCGGCCCGTATAACCCATTCGCCCAATGAGACGATGAGCGATTCATCCTCCTCGGCGATGGGGATAAACTCGTCGGGTGGGACAAGTCCACGTATCGGGTCCTGCCAGCGAACCAACGCCTCGGCTCCGACAATCGATCCGGACGCGATATCGACCTGCGGCTGATAGTAGAGTAGGAGACCTGTTCCTTCGATTGCAGCGCGGAGGTCCGCTTCCAATGTCAGCCGGGCAGCCAAGATCCGGTTCATGGATTCGGAGTAGAAACGGCACTGGTTCCCTCCCTCCTCCTTCGCTGAACGCATGGCGGTATCCGCATTACGAATCAAGAGATCAGCATCCGTTCCGTCTGTTTGGAGGAGGGCCACTCCAACGCTGGCGGTAAGGTATACGCGGCTGTCCCCGACCTGAAACGGCTCTCTGATCGTCGACAGGATCGCCTGGCCCACTTTGGTGGAGTCTGCGTCGCCAGTGACGTGCGTCAACAACACTCCGAACTGATCGCTTCCCAACCGCGCCACAGAGACCTGCTCCTGACGACTCCGATCTTTTCTGACGCAGGCATCGATGCGCGCGGCCATGTTCTCCAACAAGCGATCGCCGGCCTTCGGTCCGAATGTGTCGTTCACTCTCTGGAACCGATCCAGATTGACCAGCAGCACGGCACCACGGCATGGGCTGGTGCCGCCCGCCAGCGTGTCCGCGATGCACTGGTAAAAGAGCGTCCTGTTGGGAAGCCTTGTCAGCGGGTCGTAGTTGGCAAGATAGTGGGCCTTGGCGTCGGCCTGAGTCCGCCGCGCGGTCTCCCGCGCATTCGCGATCGCGACCGAGACCTGATCGGCGAGTTTTTTTCCATGCCCGATGTCCTCACCGGAGGGATCGTGGCCTGACTGATACCCCAAAACGAGTATCCCGACGCACACCCCGTCCGCGACGACCGGAAACACGAGCGCTGTCGCGAGCTCTTTCCGCACAAAATCCAATAGAAACCCCGACGAGAGCCTCTTCCCGCCCATTGCATGATGCGGATGCGTCAACAACGCTGCTCGGTCCGCTTCGCTCAGCTTAAGGGGATATCGGGACGTGGTGCTTTCTCCGGAGAGATAGCGGGCATGGAGGAATCCCTCGGCCTCCTGGTCCACCTCAAACAGTGCAATTCCTAAGGCATCGCAATGGAGGGCCTCAGGCGCACGGGCGAGCACAACCTTCGCAGTCTCATCGGTGCCGTAAGAAGAGAGTATGGCTTGCCCAATCGCCGCGATCGTTTCCAGCATTTGGAACTGCCGGCCGAGTTGATCAGCCATGGTATTGAACGATCGGCCCAACATGCCGAACTCGTCGTCGCTCTCGACCGCCACTCGGCTCGAGAAGTCACGTTCGGCAATACGTTTGGTTCCCTGCTCGAGTTCCTCCAGCGGTCCCAGTCTGCTCCGAATCTGACTGACGCTGAAGAGGGTCACAACGCAGAGGGTGAGAAGCACGATGAGTGCGAACGTCTGCCTGAAACTCTCCAGCGGGGCGAACGCGCTGGACTTAGCCTCGCTGACGACAACGGTCCAATGCGCCTCGCCGAATTGAAACTTCAGCGGGATCGACCAGGACCCTGCCAGATACCCCTCTTGGCCATTCTTCCACTCGAAGGACGCTGCGGCGGATTGGCCTTGCCGAGTTTTCACCTCCGCGATCAGCGCATCCCGCTGGTCTGCCGAGCAAAACAGCGACAGGCCTCGCAGATCGAATACACAGAGCTCCTGACCGCCGGGCAACGCGATCCCCTCGCCTCCGAACCAAAGATAGGCTCCGTTGATCTCGGCCTGAAGAATCCCTTGCTCAGGCCGTTCCGAATCCAGCGCCAGGCTTATGAACAGATGTGCCTGATGGGCTGCATCCTCCGTAATGGCGAGGGAAGCTTTCCCATCCCGGAGATGACGATGGAGAGAAGGAGATGCTTCCGGGACCGTGGCGAGTTGCCCGAAGAGCACATCCGTCGAGTCGCCCGACTTGATGGCCACGCCCTTGTATCGATTCCCAAAGGTCGGTCCCAACGTCAGGCCTTCGCCTCCTTTTGATGCGGCTTCGGATCGACCCTGATGTGCCAACAAGACATGCATCTCGGCTTCGAGCAACATCAAGCGCTCGTAGATCGCCATGCCGACGGCTTTGCTGGTTTGACGGAGTCGTGCGTACGATTGATCGGACAGATGGGCTGTCACATGGGAATAGGCGATGACGCCCAAGGCGCTGACCGGAAGCAACGAACAGAGGATGAAGAGGAGAACGACTCGTCTGGCGACTTTACTGCGGAGATAGGTGGTGACTTGCATGGCCTCCACACACGAGACTAGAACTCGGACGCGAGCCCGACGAACGCTCCGTCGTTGGCGCGCACGACGTCATCGTGGCTCTTCTTCGCGGTGAGGGGAGCGACCGATTCGCGGTCTTTTCCCATGCTGTACAAATCGAAATCGGAGTTGATGGGGACGAGGAACCGATCTTTCCTTGGTTGAGCCGGCGGGCCGCTGTTGGGATCTTGGCCTCCGCCGCCGTTTTGGCCGCCTCCCCCCTGGTTGCCTCCCCCCTGGTTGCCTCCCCCCTGGTTGCCTCCCCCCTGGTTGCCTCCGCCCTGACCGCCAGGTGGCGCCGCATAGGCTGAGGAAGGTTCAAACCACCAGTTCGCATTGTTCCCGCCACCCTGTCCCACTCCCCCGCCACCGTTACCGTTCCCAGGCCCCCCTCCGGAAATATTGAGGTACTGGTACGGAGTGCCCCAGGGGTCAACCATCTGACCGGCGCCGGCCTGAACCAGTGAAGATGGGTAATAATCCATCCCGAAGTAGAAGGCCTTCACGGACTTCTCGATGTAACGGATCTCAGCAATGCACCGGGCAATTCTCGCCTTGTCCAAGTAACCCAAATAGGCGGGAATCGCCAGCCCTGCCAGTAGACCGACGATCGCGACGACCATCGCCAGTTCGACGAGAGTAAAGCCTGCGATACGATGTGCTGTCCGAAGCATCGAAGCCCTGTAGGTGATCAAACTCTGTTAGCCGGTCGGGGTAGTGCCGATTCCGAGTCCGCACGGAGGCGAAATTGGCTGAGATCCGCAAGGAGATGGGCCGTCTGATTCTCAAGCTTGGCGACGATCTCGAGTGGCACACCCGAAGCTGTAGCGGCAACGCCCGTCTTGAGCTCGCCGACGAGTCCTTTCAGCGCCTGACAGTCCGATTCAATCTTCGTCAGCTTGGAACGAAGTTCCTGGACCATATCGCCCAGACCGCCGGCTTCGCGATGAAGATAGTCGCCCTTCCGGATCTTCGTCGAGACGGTGAGGTCGCCGTCAGCGAGCGCTTTGAACACGTTGCGAAACCGATACAGCGGGCCGGCGATTCGATGGGAGAAAAACACGGAATGGATGACGATCAGCGCCAGGGCGATGGGGAAGGCCGGCCAGATGCTGTCATGGAGCACCGTGAACTGATAGCCGATCGTGCCTGCTTCCGGCGAAGAGAGCGGCGTATTGTGGAGCTTGATCATCAGCGGAACGAACAGCGAGCCGGCAAACGTCATGAACACCAGCCCTTGGTGCGCCATATTCACGGCGAGAAACCGCGGCTGGACGGTATCCCAAAGCAGGTAGCGGCGTTGGATGAAGGTCTTCATGTTGAGGCTCCCGTTCGTTTCCAGATGAGTTCCGGCTGATTCCTGAGCTTCATCGTTCCCCCGTCAGCTGGATCAAAGACCAGCGAAAGCTGGTATTCGTTTCTGTCATCGCCTCGGTAGGACAGACGATAATACGTTTCAGAATTGTCGTGGACGGTCTTGAACTGAGTGATCCGGCCGGTCAGTTCGGCGCCTTTGGCGTTCGTGAAGACGACTCGGTCTTTCGTAATCTCCATCCTGCTGCCCGCATGGGTTCCCATTGCCGTGCTCCATGTTCCCGTGACCTGTTCGGGGACCTGTTCGTGGGAGGAACTGCAACCGGCCATGAGAAATAAGACCAGAAAAAGTATCCCGGCAATTGGCCTATACCCGCACGACCGTTTGTCCATAGTGCTTGTCAGGTTCTCACTGACAGACGATCCCGCCAAGCAATATAGGAGTTTTTACAGGGATGGGGAAAGGCCGCTCGTAAGGAAAGCTATTCTCCGCGGACAGGCACGTAGAGGACAGTCCCTTGGCGGTTGACCAGCAGCAGGGCCAGGTCGCTGGGTTTCATGGGATCGGCGAGCCGTTGAAACGTAGAGAAGTTCGGAATCGGCTGACGGTTCAATTCAAGAATCACATCGCCAGGTTGGAGACCGGACGACTCGGCGAGACTTCCTTCTTCGATATCCGTAACGACGACGCCGCTGTTCACGGCGAGATCCATCTGACGTGCCAAAGGGGGCGTGACGTCGTCGAACACCACCCCGGCCAGCGGATGTTGGGAGGAGGTCGTCGAGGCGGCGGCGGTCTGGCTGCGTTTCGTCCGTTCCCGCGGGGCCTCCTGCACGACGAGTTCGGCCTGCAACGCTTTGCCGTCCCGGATAAGTCCCAACCGGTGTTTGCTACCGATCGCCGAGGCCGCAACGAGATTTCTGAGGTGTCCGCTGTCCATCACGTCCTGCCCGTCGAAGCGTTCTACGACGTCTCCCCGCTTCAGTCCAGCTTTTTCGGCCGAGCCTTTGGGCTGCACGTCGGTCACGATCGCGCCTTTCACGTCAGGTAAGCGGAAGATCTTGCCCAACATCGGCGTTACGTCCTGTGTGGACGCCCCGAGGAATCCGCGCACGACTCGGCCGGTCTTGATCAGACTCTGCATGGCGGCTTTCGCCATGTTGCTCGGAATAGCGAAGCCCACGCCGACACTGCCGCCGGTGGGGCTCGCAATCGCGGTGTTGATGCCGATCAACTCGCCGTGAATGTTCACGAGCGCGCCACCGGAGTTGCCTGGATTGATCGGAGCGTCCGTCTGAATGAAGTCTTCGAAGTCCGCGACTCCGACATCGGCCCGTCCCACTGCGCTGACGATGCCGAACGTGACGGTCCGGCTCAGTCCGAGCGGATTTCCGATCGCCAGCACGAAATCCCCGACCGTCAAATGGCTCGAATCACCCCAGGGAACCGTCGGCAAGTTCGTTGCCTGAATCTTGACGACGGCGACATCGGTCTTGGGATCGGTCGCGACGACCTTCCCCTTGTATTGCCGGCGATCGGCCAAGATCACTTCAACGTCGACGGCATCGGCAATGACGTGGTTGTTCGTCATGATGTAGCCGTCGGAGGACACGATCACGCCCGAACCCTGGCCATACTGGCGCCGGGCGGGCGGTTCTTTAAACAGACCGAACGGAAGCGCCTCGTCGCTGAACGCCTGGTCACGCACCATCACGGTCGAGGCGATGCTGACCACCGCCGGGATGACCTTGGACGCCGTGCTCTTGATCTGATTCTGCAGGTCGGTCGCGCCGGTCACGGGGATGAGTCGCCCTGCGGCCTCCACCGTAAAGTCCGTGCTCATCAACCAGCATGAAATGACGCACAGGTAGACGGTCAATTGAATCATGCGGCGGCGATGAACCTTCATGTACTCGCTCTTCTCCGTTTCACGCTTCGCGAATAACGATCACTGCGCTCTTGAAGATCGTGGTAGCCTAGCATGCGTCGGGGTGCCGCGCACTCATAATTCCACATGACGCAGCCGGAGGGCATTCGAAATGACAGACACCGAACTGAACGTCATCGCAGCGCTCGCAATCATGGGATTCAAGAGCAATCCCCACACCGGATATAGAACGCCGGCCGCGATCGGGACTCCCACCATGTTATAGGCGAATGCGAAGAACAGATTTTGACGGATGTTGCGCATCGTCGCCTGGCTCAACCGCCTCGCCCGCACCAATGCCCCGAGATCCCCCTTCACCAAGGTGATGCCGGCGCTCTCCATCGCGATCTCCGTTCCGCTTCCCATGGCAATCCCCACGTCGGCCAGGGCTAGGGCGGGTGCATCATTGATGCCATCTCCGGCCATTGCGACGACGCGGCCCTGCGACTTCAACGCTTCCACGATCCGTCCCTTTTGGTTCGGCAGGACTTCGGCATGTACCGTTTCAATTCCCAATTGCCCGGCCACGCGGTCAGCCGTATCGCGGTGATCGCCGGTCACCATGACAAGACGGAGCCCGTCGGCCTTGAGGGCTCGGACGGCCTCGGCGGTCGACCCCTTGATCGGATCCGCCACGCCAAGCAACCCCGCAATCTTCCCGTCGATCGCCACGAAAAGGATCGTCTGGCCCTCCCGGCGGAGAGAGGAGGCTTCTTCGTTCATGACAGCAAGGCCTTGATCGGAGAGCCCAAGATCCCCTTGCAGGAATCCCATCGTCCCGATTGCCACCGATCTGCCTCCGACCGTGCCGGTCACACCCTTTCCCGTGAAGGACCGAAACTGTTCGACCGCAACCGTCGCAAGACCGCGTCGCACGGCACCGGCCACGACCGCCCCCGCCAACGGATGTTCGCTTCGTTGTTCGAGGCTGGCCGCCATCTGTAGAACATCGCTGTCGGTCCACGGCGGCACGAACCGCGCCGAGACCAGTTTCGGCTTCCCCTCCGTCAGCGTCCCCGTCTTGTCGAAGATCAGCGTGTCGACTCTCCCCAAGACCTCCAACGCCTCCGCCTTCTTGACCAACACCCCGACGGTCGCTCCCCGGCCCGTTCCCACCATGATCGACATCGGCGTGGCTAAACCCAACGCGCAGGGGCAGGCGATGATCAGCACGGCAACGGCGTTGACCAACGCGTAGGCCAGTTTCGGCTCCGGTCCCCAGACCGCCCAAGCGACCGCCGTCAAGATTGAGGCAACCACGACGGCCGGCACGAAATACGAGGCTGCGACATCGGCGACCCGTTGAATCGGCGCCCTCGTGCGCTGGGCCTCGCTGACCATCTGGACGATCCGGGCAAGCAAGGTGTCGCGCCCGACCCGCTGCGCTTTCATGACCAAACTGCCAGTCCCGTTGACGGTTCCGCCGGTCACCGTCGAGCCGACCGTCTTTTCGACCGGCACCGGCTCCCCTGTCACCATCGATTCGTCGATCGAGCTGGCCCCCTCGATGACGACGCCGTCGACCGGTACCCGATCACCAGGCCGGATGCGCAACTGGTTGCCGACCTGCACCTGATCAAGCGCGATCTCCGACTCCAACCCATTGGCAGCGACAAGCCTGGCGATCTTGGGAGCCAGCCCTAGAAGCGACTTCATCGCCGAAGTCGTCTGGCTTCTGGCGCGAAGCTCCAACACTTGTCCCAGTAGGACCAACAGGGTGATCATCGCCGCCGCTTCGAAATAGACGGGAACTCCCCCATCATGCACATGGAACGAAGCCGGCAACCAGGTCGGTACCAGCGTGGCGACCGTACTGTAGAGATAGGCGGCGCCGGTGCCGATTCCGATCAAGGTGAACATGTTGGGAGCCCGGTTCACGATAGACGACCAGGCCCGTTCGAAGAAGGGCAGCCCGGCCCAGAGCACGACCGGTGTGGCGAGCAGCCACTGCAGCCAGTTCCTGGTCGTGGACACCATCACCTGGTGGAACAGTTGACCGGGAATCATGTCGGCCATCGCCAAGACCATCACAAGGAGGGCCGGCCCCAAACCGATCCAAAACCGTCTCGTCATGTCGTCAAGCTCGGGATTCGGACCTTCTTCCAGCGAGATCACTTTAGGTTCGAGCGCCATCCCGCAGATGCGGCAAGCGCCCGGTTGTTTCTCCAACACCTCCGGGTCCATCGGACAGATATACTCGACGGACGCCCCAGCAGGAACCGCCACCGGTTTCGATACGCGCCGCTCCGGAGGCAGCAGGTAGTGCTCGGGATCTTCGCGAAACTTCTTCAGGCAGCTTTCAGCACAGAAGTAGTAGGTCTTGCCACCATGCTGATGGGATCCGGCCGCGGTCTCGGGCTGAACCGTCATCCCGCAGACCGGATCGACGTGCCCCGATCGTACCGGCGCGGGCGCCGCCATCATGGGAAGGGATTTCTTGCTTCCCAGGGAGATCAGACCGCTCGTCGCGGGCCGCAGTGACCGTTCCGGATCGGATTTGAAGGCATTCAGGCAGGAGACTGCGCAGAAATAGTAGGTGACGCCCTTGTATTCGTATTGTCCGGCAGCCGTGGCCGGATCGACGGTCATGCCGCAGATGGGATCAATGGCCATGGCGCCTCAGAAAACATTCGTGAGTGAGAGGTTGTGAGTGCGTGGTTTCAGGCCTCCCTTCACTCAACACGAACGACTAAACACTCATCACTTGTTCATCGTTTTACGTCGTTCTCCAGAATGCTGCGAATGACCGTCGTCACGTTCTCCGGGGTCATGTTCGCTCCGTCGACCTTGATGTTGCCGTCGATCAACAGGGACGGGGTCGACGACACTTGGATTCGTTCCCCCCATCGGCGCCCGTCTTCGAACGCCTTGGCCGGCTTACCGCTTTCCATCCCGGCCTCGAAGGCCACCGGATCGAGTCCTACCTCTTTGATCAGGACTGCGCGGATCGACTTGTCGAGCACGCCACTGAGCTTGTCCTTGTGGATCGTCCGGAAGAGCACCGCTTTCATCTGTTCCCCTTTACCCATCACTTTGGCCTGTTCATACATGTCGAAGGGGGTTGGAAGTTTTCCCCGGATGACGGGAAATCCGACCATCGTCACTTCCAGCTTTCCGGAGAATTCCTTCTTCAGAATGGGCAAGGCGACTTCTTCGAAATGGTGGCAGTGGGGACAGTAAAAGTCGGCGAACTCGACCGCTTTGACTTTCCCGGGGACGTGTGTGGATTTTTCATCCTTGAGGATTTCATATTTCCCTTTGATCTCCGGGGAAGCGGCGTCCGCGGGCTTCCCCGACATGAGCGCAAACCCGAAGCAGACGACGGCAACGAAAACACTCCACCTTTTCAGTCCTTCGACGGTCATACCCGCTCCTTTCACATGAGGAAGCTGAACGGCAGCATTATATCGAATACGCCAGAAGAAGTGCTGTGGTATATATGGATGCATGATACGGCAAGTTCTCCTGTACTTCCCCGCCCTTCTGTTTATCCTGACCTCTTGCTCCACGACTACACAGGAGGCGGGCAACGGTCAGCCTGAACCGGCACCGCTGTCCTTCCAGCAGGTCAAAGCCGCACCGGACTCCTTCAAAGGACAATCCGTCATGTTCGGTGGAGATGTCCTGTCGGCCAGGCGGTTGAAAGACGGGACTCGTATCGAGATCTTGCAGCTTCCGCTCGATCGTTCCGGCTATCCGTCCGCAGATCTGACACAATCACAGGGCCGATTCGTCGCCATGCAGCGGGAGTTTCTCGATCCTGCGACGATCCCACCCGGAACCAGAGTCACCGTGCTCGGTGAGGTGAGCGGCACTATAACGCTGCCGCTGGATGAAACCGAGTATACGTATCCTGTGATCGAAGCGAAGAAACTCCAGGTCTGGACCCATGCGGATCAATCCGCACCCCGCATCAGGCCCTACATGGGTCCGGGCCCATACTGGGGACCGTACTGGAGTCCCTACTGGCGTCCCTGGCCGTATTGGTAAGCGATGCCGCGAGTCGTTAAACGTGATCTGTTGCACGCAACGGAAATATCTTATTCTCGCGGTCCACGAATAACGATTGACGGTTCTCCTGTCACCGCCCTCCTGATCCGATGATCCGCTCGACGCGATCGTCCCGCCCGCCAAGACTTCGATACTTGTGGTACTGCGCCAGCGCCCGCGGCATGTCCTTCTTGTGTAGCTCGTAGAATACGCCAAGATTGTAATGCGCTTCTGCATAGTCAGGCTTTAACTCGACGGCTCGTTCATACTCGTGCTCGGCCTCTTCGAGCTTGTTCATGCTGGTATAGATGACGCCCAGATTCATGTGGGCCTCGGCATATTCCGGGCGATACCGGAGTACCTCGAGAAACTGCCGTTCGGCCTCAAGCGGCTTGTTCTGGCTGCGTAGGATGAAGCCCAGATTGTAATGGGCATCGACCAGATCCGGCTTGATGGAGACGGCTTGGCGATAGGCATAGGCCGCCTCCAACAAATCATTGCCGCGTTCTGCTAACCGGCCTGTCTGGTACCAGCCATCGGCATGTTTGGGATCGGCCTTGGTCAATCGTCCCAGCGTTTCGCGGGCCGCCTTGTTGTCTCCTTGCGCGTCATACAGCATCGCCAGACCGAACAGGCCGTCCGGCTGGGTCGGTTTCAGCGATAGCAACTCCTGGTACTCCTTGATCGCCGCACCCTGATCCCGCTGCTGTTCGTAGAGCCTGGCCAAATCCAGGCGGGAATCGTCGTGCTTGGGATCGACGTCGATTGCGCGGTGGAGCGCCCGCTCGGCCTCCGCCGGTTTCCCCTGAGCCAGGTACACTTCGGCCAGGTCATTCAACGCATCGGGGTAGGCCGGTCTCAGCTTCAGCGCATGGGTGAGCGCGTCGGCCGCCTCCTGTGACTTTTTCTTTCCCTTGAAGTAGATACGCCCGAGCAGGTGGTACGCTTCCGCGGATGGATTGATCTCGACGGCCTTGTTGAGCGTCGCGATTGCGCCGTCGATGTCTCCGGACTTGAACAGCGAGGAAGCGCGCTCGGCCGCCCCTTTCACAGGATCTGATGCAGCGGCAGGTTGGAGCAGAACGGCCGGGCAAAGCCAGAGCAGAAGGGCAGCACCGATCGTGACAGTTCGTCGCCCGAACAGGTTCAACCGAACGCTCCCGCCGAAAGTAGAAGAGGTCTAACTATACGGTGGGGACCGATTGAAATCAATGTGAGGGACGGCGAATCGCCGTCCCTCACTTCGAGGAACTAGAAGAATCCGAGCGTCACGCCGCCGTAGATCGCCCGGCCGTAACCGGCGAAGAATGCCTGGTTCAGCGCGGCTGCGCCAGCGGTTTCCCCTCCGATGACCTGGCCGGAGGCCGCGTACTTCTTATCCGCGATGTTGTCCAGCTCCACATACAGTTTGGCGAACCGAACCCAGGAATTCTTGATCTCGATGTTCTTGTGCACGTTCACGTTCGCGATGAAATAGGACGGGATGCCGAAGGTGTTACTGTTGTTGAGAAAATAACTGTTGTAGTAGCTGCCTTCGATCCAGGCACCCCATCCCGTCGGGGCGTGATCGTATTCCGCCTTGGTGAACAGGATATCGGTGGGCACGTTCGGTACGTTCTTGCCGTCCCTGACGAAGAAGCCTCCGGCAAGACGATCGGTAAAGTTCGTGTACTTCGCCTGAATGTGTGTATAGGCTCCGGAGAACCGCAGACCGCTGAGCGGACGCCAGTCGTAGGAAGCTTCGATCCCACGGTACTCTGAGGAGTCGGCGTTGACCGATGCGGTGTTTCCGGCTGTAATGGTCTGAGTGATGATTTCGTCCCGGAAGAAAGTCCAGAACCCCACGAGTTGCACCGAGAGATCTTTTGTCAGCTTCGAGTCCGTGCCGATCTCCGTATTCACGTTCCTCTGCGGCTTCAAATTGAAATTGGTGCCCGGAAGACCCGTGATAGGGTCTCTCAGGAGATTTGCAAAGGTCGGAATGCCATAGCCCGTGGATGCCCTGATCCAATGCCGGTATCCTTCGGCCGGCTGCCACGACAGCGAAGCTTCCGGCGCCCAATTGTAGAAGGTCCTTTCGGCCCCCGCTCTCGTTTGGACCGCACCTTGTGTACAAGTGGCATCTCCGGGCGCACAGTAGTTGATCGCCTGCACGCTGATCATCGACTGTTCGAACCCAAGCCCCGCGGCAAGAGTCACCTTGGGAACAAACTCCAGTTCTTCTCGAATGCGGCCGCCGATATTTCGGATCGTGCCGCGATTGTTCTGAAGTAAAGTGCCCCGCGTCCCGTTTCCATCAGCCAAGTTCTGGAATGTATTCCCCTCCTGTTCCATCTGATTGACAAAGAACCCTACATAGCTCCGCAGGGGTCTTCCGAACAGACTCCCGTCATTCCGAAGGTCCGCGTAGTGCTTATAGTTCGGATTGACATTGTCGATGATGTTGTTGAAGGTCTGATTGATGTCCTTGACGTCGTAATCAGCTTCGATCGTCAGGACGGTATTCGCGTTCAACTGCCGCTCATATATACCGCCGACGATGGTGCGCCGGTCCAAGCGACGTTGGGCGAGCTTGAGCGCATCAGAGCAGGCAATAGCCGTGCAGGTCCCGGTGCCGCCGGCCTGCCGGTCGTCGGCATGGAATTGTGCTTGGGTCAACCGGGTCGGCACCCTGGTATCCAGCCAGTTCGTGATAGCCTTAAAGTAAAAATTCTGCTTGTCGTCGATTTTGAACCGCAGATTGAAGTTGAGTGTCTGGGTTGTGTAGTCACTGTTCCTGATATACCCATCCTCCGCTGCATTGCTGGCGAAGAGAGAAATGTCGAGATTCTCGAATTGCTGCCCCACGGCGAACGCCTGCTTTTGATACCCGTAGGACCCGCCCGACAGAAAGGTTTCAAAGCCGTCGATGTCGCTGCCGCGCCTCGTCCGGAAATGGACCATGCCGCCAAGCGCATAATTGTCATACAGCGAAGAGGACGCCCCTCTCGTGACCTCCACGCTTCGCATGAACCAGGGATCGTGGATGTCGAGCCGTGACAAACCATCCGATTGCGTCTGGATGAACCCGTCCTCGTACAACTTGACGTCCCGCACGGCGAAGGTGGTCTTGGCACCTTGCCCCCGAATCATGATGCTGAAATCCCGCGGACCGTTGGCTTGACGCAATACCACGCCGGGGAGGGACTCCAGCGACTCTCGCATGGTGCGTGTCGGCTGCGAATCCGTTTCAGCCGGAACCGTAGCCGATAACGAAAGCCCTCCAGGTCGCTTCTGGAATCGCTTGCTCACGATGCTCATGTCGGCCAAATCGAATTGTGGAAGCGTCTCATGCGATTCGATGGGGACAGGCTCTACCCGCTCTTTCACGATCGAAGGCCGCTGCTCTTCCGGCGACGCGGCCTCCTTCTTCTGTTGAATCTCTTCCAATTCCTGAAGAATGTTCTTCAGCTGCCCCCGCAATTCCTTTTCTCTTGGCGAAGCTGCCGTATCAGGATCACCCCCGGAGTCTTGGGCCAACACCCGGCCTTCTCCGGCTGCCAACGCGGCGGAGAGGCCGATGGCGAGAAGGCTGATACGCCGTACGGACGCGATCTGTCGAACCATGGCTCACGAACTCCTTTTCACGTGAAGAATGAACAGACCGGCACAGCCGTTCGCCGCAGCCGGACAACACAAGGGCCGGACGGCGCGGGTCAGCGGGCCGATGACGATGGAATCAAACGTTATCGGGGAGGCGCGCGGGAACGGGAAAAGACCGCGAAGCGCTTTGCTTGAATCGCAGTTCCGAACAACAAAAGGAGTGCTACCAACTCCAGAACGGCAGCCGGAGGCGCGACCGAGAGAAGGGACACGGCCGGATTGGCTTGACAGGCCCAGGCGCAGAATGCGGAGTGGGCTACGTGCGATTTCCCGTGATGATGCAGCGGGCTCGGCTGAGCGGAAGGCGCCAACAGGCAGGTCGTGGCGCCGACCGCTAGGACGACGTAGAGCACCGCCATGGCGACGGCGAGCGGGGCGGTCCAGCGCTTCATTTCGCCCCTTCGAGTACGTGTCGCATCAATGCCACCGATTCCTTGCTGTCCCATTCACGCGGTCCCACCGCACGCCCGACCGGCCGTCCGTCAGGTCCAATCAGTACCGTGGTCGGCAGCCCCCTTACCATGTATGCACGGGACAGTTCCTGATCTTCATCGAACAGCACGGGGAGTTGAATCCCCAGGTGACCGAGAAAATGTTTGATGCCTTGGGGATGAATGTCGGAGGTAACCGTGACAACGCGCACCTGCTGGGGATCAAACTGATCTTGCAGGCGGGCCAACGACGCCATCTCTTCTTTGCAGGGCGTACACCAGGTGGCCCAGAAGTTCAGCAGCACGACTTTTCCTGAGAGATCCTGCGAGCGCATCGACTGTCCGTCCAGCGATTTGAGATCGAACTGCGCCGCAGCAACTGATCCCGGCGCAACGGGTGAGACACGGATCGCCGCGAACGGATCGCCCGCGGCCGTAGCGGTTCGGCATGGAACGGCCGCGCTCAGCAGGATCGCACAGCCGATCAGAAGGCCTCCGACGAGTGACCGGCTACGGTCCATGGCCCCCTGTCCTTTCCGCTGCGACTGCCGCGCCGGGGAACTGCATCGTCTGGATCACCAGCCGGTGCACCGGCATCGCGTGCTCCTTCCATCCCAACACCACCGTGCCTTGCCGGTTGACGGCGACGGTCGGCGTCTGGCCGTTCTTCTCATTGAGCTTCGACGGAAGGCTGAACGTCTCCCCGCGATCGAGCGAATGGCTGACCACCACTTCGCGGCGAACCGGCGATTGCTCCTCCCAGATCACGACGACACGGCCCTCCGGATCGACGGCCATCTGCGGGTGGTCGGGGAATGTGCCTTTGGAACGGTTCAGCTGCCTCTTTGGGGAGAAGGTCTTGCCCTGGTCCTCGGAATAGGCCAGGTAGATGGCCGGCGTTTCATCGGCGCCTTCCGTGTACCACACGACGTAGAGCCGTCCCAGACGGTCGACTCCCAATGAAGCCGGACGATGCGGGCAGGCGGCATAGATCCACTTGTCGTTGCCTACGATCACAGCCGGGGAAAACGTCTCGCCGCCGTCCATGGAACGGGACACCACGGTTTCGCGGATGTTCCCCTCGAAGATCTTGCGCCAGGCGACGTACACGACTCCATCGGCGGACGTGGCGAGCGAGGTCCGGCAGCAGACACAGGTGTTGTCATCCACCTTGAGATTCTTCGTGATGGTCCGGCCCTGATCGGTCGATTTGGCGACGTAGGTTCCGGGATCTTTTTTTCCTTCCCGGCCGTCGATCCAGGCCAAATGCAAGACGCCGTCCGGCGAAGCATTGATTGCGTCGAACGTATGCTGAATGACGAGTCCGTCATCGTTGACCAGCGTGGACGGAGCGAACGTGCGGCCGCCGTCGTTCGACCGACTCAGCCGCAATTCTCCGGAAAACGGCTTGTCTGGCGTATTCTTTGGATGGGTCAACGACCAGGTGACGTAGACATCGTTGCCGCGCACCACCAGACCAGGTGCTTCCTGGCGGTAGTATGGATTCTCGGACGGAGCGTTGACTCGAACGGGCTTGCCCAACGGACCGCCGGGCTGCTCAGACCTTGCAAACAGGATCGTGCGGGTCTCTTTGTCTTCCTCCACCCACGCCGCGGCGAGATAGCCGTCCCCGTCGATCTGCACGGTCGGACCGACGATGCTCTTGACCTGATGCACCGTCATGCTCTTGGGTCCGAGCGGAACCTGAGTGTCCGATGACCAGGCCAAGGAAAGCGGCCATGAGAGAACCGATGGGATGATCAGAAGAAAGAGAGGAAACCGGCGGTACGAAATGAATCCCATGGTCAGAGACTCCCTTGAAGCTTTACGGAGTCGTTAGTTCGCCAGGCTGTAGACGATCGGAAGGCTGACCACGATCAGGGGTTTTCCGATCGCATGTTTCATGTGCAGCGGGCAGGCCAGCTTGACCGCTTCGATCGCCGCCGCATCCAGTACGTTGTGCCCGGAACTCTTCTGCACGGAAACTTCGGCCAAGTGGCCGTCGGACCGGATCACCGCCTTCAACACGACTTTGCCTTCCAAGCCGTTTAGGCGGGCTGCGCTCGGATACCGTTTCAGTTCGGCCACACGGCGCCAAAGCGACTCGGCTAGCCACCGATGGTCGGCCTTTAGGTCCGGGCTCGGCGTCGTCGCCTTGGCCACGATGGGGGCCGTGGACTCCGCTTGGCCAGGGACCGCTGCGTCATCGGTCGATCGGACGGGAGGAACGGCAGAGGGCTTCGACGCCGTGGTCGCCGGTTCTCCCCCAATCGGCATGAGCGACCGCCGTATCGGCGCCAGGTCTTCTGGTGAAGGAGTCGCTTCGCTCTCCGACGCGGCTTCCCGGGAAACGGAGCCGGAATTTTTAGGAGGTTCATACGTATGGGCCGCCAAGCTTGGATTGAAAACCGGCTCAGATGGCACTGCCATCGCCACGACAGGCGCCTGCGGCACGACCGGTTCCGCCGTCGCAGCAACTTTCGCTTCGACGACTGGTTGCACGGGCTCGACCTTCGGCTTTTGGACCTCGACCACTTTCTGTTCGATCGGTTCGATTTTTTGAGGCGGCGCCTCCACCTTCTGTTCAACCGGCTTCGGCGATTCGATGACCGGATGGACCATCGGCACACTCTGTCGGGGCGCCACGGGAGTCATGACCATATCCGAAGGCGGATCGACCGGTTGAGACTTGGCAACCTGTCGCACCGGCGGCAGCGGCTTCGGGGCAGGCTCCGATGGCGATGAGACCGGCTCCATCTTCGCCGTCTGCACGAGGGCTACTTCCCACGTGAACACCTCCTCCTGGAGAACCGGCTTCACCTGAGCGGTAAACCACATCGCCAAGGCGACGGCCACCGCATGAAACGCCAGCGAACAGGCCCATGCGGGAGCAAGGAAACGATGCTGCAATGCAGATGTCATATATGCCTGCGATCCCCTATGCCGGAAGATGGCCCCACATCCACCGAGAGCCGCTCAGCTTCGGACCGACCGTCCGGCAGCGCGAACTCTCTTGAGAAACAAGCTACGCGAGTGAGGCGGCAGGAGGACCGCGGGAGGAAATGGTTAGATGGGAACCGCTGGAGACGACACGGGGAACGTACTGTTCGGCAAGGGCGACGGGAGCATGCCCAACTGACAAGGGAGCACCGGCCACGTCGAGCACCTGACCGGCAGCGCACATCCAAGAGCAGAGGGTGGAACTATGGGCGGCTTTTTGATGGTGCGCATGTTGGGATTCGTGCGAGATCGACTGTGCGGCAGCCAGTCCACCGACGACGAGGAGGCACAAGACCAATGTGCAGGCGAGCAACCGTTGAATCGACGCGTGACTCATAGCTGACACTCGAAAGGACCGGCGCTCGGATAGTACTGGAGCGGCGGGGAAAGAGTCAATCCGTCGTCTTTCCGATAGGATTCACAGTTGCTTTCCGGTATACTCCGAGACGACCTTCGTCATTACGCTTGAGAACGCGACGCCTACCCTTTATATAATCATCCATGCTCACCCAGCTCCTGAACCTCATCTTCGGCAGCAAGAATGATCGTGAAATCAAGGCGTTGTTGCCGATCGTCCAGGCGATTAACGGCCTGGAATCCAAGCTGACTCCCCTGTCCGACCAGGCCCTTGCCGACCAGACCCAAGCCTTCAAGAAGCGGCTCGCGGCCGGTGAGACGCTCGACGAGATCCTGCCGGAGGCCTTCGCCGTCTGCCGTGAAGTGTCCCGGCGCAAGCTCAACATGCGCCACTTCGACGTCCAGTTGATCGGCGGCATGATCCTCCACAAAGGCCGCATCTCCGAAATGAAGACCGGCGAGGGGAAAACACTCGTCGCCACCCTGCCGATCTATCTCAACGCCTTGGAGGGGAAAGGTGTTCACCTGGTCACCGTCAACGACTACCTGGCCAAGCGCGATGCGCAGTGGATGGGCCAGCTCTACCACGCCCTCGGGCTCTCGACCGGCGTGATTCAGCACGATGCGTCGTTTCTGTTCGACCCGGCCTTCGACTCGTCGGATAAGCGGCTCCAGCACCTCCGCCCCTGCACGAGGCCCGAAGCCTATCGCGCCGACATTACCTACGGCACGAACAACGAGTACGGCTTCGATTACCTGCGCGACAATTTGGTGGTCACCGATCTGAAGCAGTGCGTCCAGCGCGAGTTGAACTTCGCCATCGTGGACGAGGTCGACAGCATTTTGATCGACGAGGCGCGGACGCCGTTGATCATTTCGGGACCGACCGATCAGACGACCGATTTGTATTACCGCATCAACGCGATCATTCCGCAGTTGAAGCCCGAACAGGATTACACCATCGAAGAGAAGACCAAGACCGCCGCCCTGACGGAAGACGGCAACGTCCGGGTGGAAAAACTGCTCGGCGTCGACAACCTCTACGACCCGGGCAACATGGACCTGGTGCACCATGTCGTGAAGGCCCTCCAGGCCTACGCCCTCTACAAACGCGACGTGGACTACGTCGTGAAGGACGGCGAAGTCATCATCGTCGACGAGTTCACCGGCCGTCTCATGCCGGGGCGCCGTTGGAGCGACGGCCTCCACCAGGCGGTGGAAGCCAAAGAAGGCGTGAAGATCGCCAACGAGAACCAAACGCTCGCCTCCGTCACCTTCCAGAACTACTTCCGCATGTACAAGAAGCTCGGGGGCATGACCGGCACTGCCGACACGGAAGCGGCGGAGTTCGCCAAGATCTACAACCTCGACGTCAACGTCGTCCCGACCAATCGCAAGATGATCCGGCTCGATTATGCCGACGTGGTGTACCGGACGGAGAAGGAAAAATTCGCGGCCATCGTGGAAGACATCAAAGAGTGCCACGAACGGGGCCAGCCCGTGCTGGTCGGCACGATCTCCATCGAGAAATCCGAGAAACTCGCCGGCATGCTCGCGCGGAACGGCATCAAGCACAACGTGCTCAACGCCAAGCAGCATGAGCGCGAAGCCGAGATCGTCGCCCAGGCTGGCCGTAAGGGCGCGGTGACGATCGCCACCAACATGGCCGGCCGAGGCACCGACATTCTTCTCGGAGGCAACGCCGACTTCATGTTCAAGCAGGTGCTGTACCGGGAGGAAGGCCTGCCTGACGAACGCAAACTGGCCGTTTTCGAAGAGATCAAGGCGGATTGTGAAAAAAACAAGGCGGACGTCGTCGCGTTGGGCGGGCTGCACATCCTCGGCACCGAACGGCATGAAAGCCGCCGGATCGACAATCAGCTCCGCGGTCGCGCCGGCCGCCAGGGCGACCCGGGCACCTCACGCTTCTACCTGTCGCTCGAAGACGATCTGATGCGGATCTTCGCGTCCGAGCGGGTCTCCCAGCTGATGCTCAAGCTCGGCATGGAGGAAGGCGTCCCCATCGAACATGGCATGGTCACCAGGGCGATCGCGAATGCGCAAAAGAAGGTCGAGGCGCACAACTTCGAGATCCGGAAACAGCTGCTCGAATACGACGACGTCATGAACAAGCAGCGCGAGGTCATCTATCAGCATCGCCGGGCGGTGCTCGCTGGAGACAATCTTACCGCCGACATCCACGACATGATGGACGGATTGGTCGAATCGGCGCTCAACGTCTACAGTCCGGCGGAACAGTATCCGGAAGAATGGGACATGAAAGGCCTGACGGACATGATGCAGGGCCAGTTCGGCCTCGACGTAACCCAGGGCAAGCAGGACGGCGGCGAATCCCTTCGCGACGTGGGCCGGGATGCACTCGTGCAGGACGTAAAAACGCAGGTCCAGGAGGCGTATGGGCGCAAAGAGAAGGAGCTCGGGTCGGAGCTGATGCGGTTCCTTGAAAAGACGTTCATGCTGCAGGTGATCGACCATCACTGGAAGGACCATCTCTTGGGAATGGACCACCTCCGCGACGGCATCGGCCTGCGCGGCTACGGCCAGAAAGATCCTCTCATCGAGTATAAGCGCGAGGGATACGACCTGTTCGCCGGCATGATGGAACGGATCAAGGCCGATGCACTCGATCGCCTGTTCCATGTCCAGGCGGTCCGGAACGAGGGCGAACAGGCCGCACCGCCTCCTCCGCCCGTCATCTCGCGCCCGCAACCCAAGCTCACGTTGAACCGCGGCGACGAGCCGGTGGCGTCACAAACCGTCGTTCGCAGCACCAAAGAAGTCGGCCGCAATGACCCCTGTCCCTGCGGGAGCGGAAAGAAGTACAAGAAATGCCACGGGGCATGATGTAGGCTCGCCGCGCCCCCTCTCTCCCACGCGGAAATTCGTGCACCATTCCGCCTCACTGCCCTGCACTTTGTCTTTCCCCCCACCTGTTTTTAGGCGGAATGACAGCGCTTAGTGAGCGACTTGCCGGCACTTCGGGTATTGTTCTGCCGAGCCACCGCGAGTATCGCTCTGCATCTCCTCGTTGTCCTCCCAGGCGGGAAGCTCGTCAGCCCGCTTTTGCCAATTGCGAAGGATCAGGCACATAGGTTTTCTCAACGTTTCCTTTCTTCCCAACCTCCCAGAGGTGGAATCGCGGCGCCTTTCGAGTGACGTCTCGACAACTTGGGCATCGTTCTGTCAATCAATCTCAGGCTGCTCCCCGCCATCCCCCAGGGGGAATCGCAGCGGCTGGCGAGTCAGTGCCGCCAATTCGGGCATCTTCTGACTTCGGTCCCCCCAAAGGGGGAAATGTCGCTGGCTCTCGTACTTGCGAATCGCGAAGGATTGGGCACCGTACTGGTCGATCTTCGGCAGCCGTCGAAGACGGGTAGCGGCGGATGTCCGAAGTTTCGTTCCACATTGTGAAAAACGAAACAAGTTTCCGCCGCTGAGCCGAAGGAGGCCTAGTACGGTCAATCCTGAGCATCTGAGCAAAGGAGAGCCAGCGAGATTTCCCCCTTATCCCGCCTTGACTTAGACGCACTCCCAAGGCTACTCTACGCCACTTTTGGCACCGTTACGGACGGGTGAAGTCGACCCGTCTGCTAGGGGTGTCACTTTTCCCCCGATTTGTCAGCTGAGATGGAGTCCCTTGTGACGACAGGGCACCCTGAACTCGTCGCTGCCATCGCCTCCGAGATTACCGCCTCGGGTCCTATTCCATTCGTCCGTTTCATGGAGCTCGCGCTATACCATCCCCAGTTCGGCTACTACATGCGCCCCCCGGAATCCGGGACGGAACGGATCGGCTGGGGTGGGGATTTCTACACGAGTTCCGACGTCCATTCGATTCTGGGACAGGCACTGGCGAAACAGGCGGCGCAAATCGACGCCCTGCTGGACGCTCCCGGCCCCTTTACCGTCGTCGAAATGGGCCCGGGGAAAGGGCTCCTGGCACGCGATTTCCTCACGGCCATCGAGCAGCAACATGATCAACTCCGTCACCGCCTTCGCTACGTCCTCATTGAACGCAGTCCGGCGATGCGCGCCATTCAGCAGCAACAGCTCCGGCCCTGGCTGGCTCAACCGGGGCAAGTGATCTGGCTGGAGGATCTGGTGAGCCTCGCCCCGCAGAGCGTGGTGGGTCTCATGTTCAGCAATGAGTTACCGGATGCCTTTCCCGTTCACCGCATTCAGGTCACCTCAGGACGGACCGAAGAAGTGTACGTGGACTATCGGGACGGCCGGTTCGTCGAATGCCTCAAACCGCTCTCGACCCCGACGATTCAGCGATACTTTCAGCGGCTCCAGCTGGAACTGCCGTCCGGCTACCATACCGAGGTCAATGTGCAGGCGCTCGATTGGATGAAGCAGATCGCCGGCAGCCTGGACCGCGGCGTGGTAGTGACCATCGACTACGGCCACGCGGCGCAAGACCTCTACGGTCCGGACCGGACGCAGGGTACGCTCCTCTGCTACCGCTCGCAGATGACGTCGGAAGATCCCTATGTGCAGGTCGGTCTGCAAGATATGACCGCGCACGTGGATTTCACGAGCCTGGCCGCGACTGGGGAAGCAGCCGGGCTGTCCGTCACCGGCTTTACCAATCAGATGAGTTTCTTGATGGGGCTCGGCGTGGAAGACATGATCAATGCGCTGGAGCCGGAAAGCCGAGAGTTTCGCGCGGCGATCCATTTGTTGAAGCCGGAAGGTATGGGCCGCACGTTCAAGATTCTGATTCAGCACAAAGGCATCGAACGGCCGGACTTGGACGGCCTGAAATTCAAGCCGTTCTTCGGTGACATCTTGACTGGCGGCACGGCAAGGGAGGAGTCGGCAATCGTTCATCGTTAGTCGGAGAAACTTCCTGCGAATAACGATTCACGTTCGACGAATAACGAACCTATGGGAAGCGAAGCCGCACCGCTCAATTACCTGCCAATCCTGTTGTTCATCGGAATCGCGTTCGCCTTCGGCGCGATCCAACTGCTGGCTGGACGCCTCGTGCGCCCCAGCCGGCCCTATCGCGCCAAGCTCAATCCCTATGAGAGCGGCAGCCCGCTGTTCCAGGACGCCCGCGTCCAGTTTCCGATGCGGTACTACATCATCGCGATGTTGTTCGTGATCTTCGACATCGAGGTGATTTTCATCATCCCCTGGGCCGTGCGGTTTCAGTCCCTCGGCCTCTTGGGCCTGGTTGAAATGCTCGTATTCATCGGCATTCTCTTGGTGGGGTTGTGGTACGCGTGGAAAAAGGGAGCGCTCGAATGGGACTAAGCGGGTCCTGCCGGCGATCAGCCCAGCCGGCTTCGCACCCCGCCCGGTGTGGGGCCCAGCTGCGGGCGCTCGGGGAACACCGCGTCTTGGCGCGGTGGGGGCTGGGCGGGTGAGAAAGGCGCCCTGATCGCCGTCACCCGCTTGTCCCATTCTTCGGAAGAAACATGGGGAACAACGAGATATGAGCTTCTTGGAGAGACAGTTCGAGGCGAATATTCTGACGACGAATCTGGACGCATTGGTCAATTGGTCGCGGAAATCGGCGCTGTGGCCCATGACGTTCGGGCTCGCCTGCTGCGCCATCGAGATGATCGCCAGCGTCTCGTCGCGCTACGACATCGACCGCTTCGGCGCCGGCGTGTTCCGCGCGTCGCCTCGGCAATCTGACTTGATGATCGTGGCCGGGACCGTCACGAGAAAAATGGCCCCGGTCATCCGCCGGATCTACGACCAGATGCCGGAGCCGCGATACGTGATCTCGATGGGCTCCTGCGCGACGTCGGGCAACCACTACAACAGTTACGCCGTCGTCCAGGGGGTCGATCAGGTCGTCCCGGTGGACGTGTACGTCCCCGGCTGTCCGCCCCGTCCCGAGGCGCTGCTGGACGGATTGCTGAAGTTGCAGGAAAAGATTCAACGCGAAAAGGTGTTCGTGAAATAGCCATGCAACCCCTGCTCGAAACCCTGATGACGACCTTCCCGAAGGCGGTTCTGTCCGTCGAGGCCGATACGGCGCGCGCTGAAGTGACTGTTCGGGTGGCCGCGGAGCATATCGTCGAGGTGGCCCGGTTCCTTCACGATACCCCGGAGGCGGCGTTCGATCATCTGACCGATATCTGCTCGGTCGACTATCCGGAGGACCGGGAACGGTTCGAGGTCGTGTACCACTTGCACTCGCTCCCCCACAACCGACGCCTCCGGCTGAAAGCCCGCGTGACCGAAGAGCAGCCCACCATCGCGTCCGTCACCGGTGTGTGGAAGGGCGCTGACTTTCTGGAGCGGGAAGTCTACGACATGATGGGCATCATGTTCGCAGGCCATCCGGACCTCCGGCGGATTCTGATGCCCGAAGACTACAACGAGGGCTATCCCCTCCGAAAGGATTTCCCGGCCGAAGGCCGTGGCTGGCGCAGCCACTTCGACTTCATTCCTCGATTGGATGAAGCGCCCGTCGAAACGTCCGAGGGAGAGATCCCTGAGAGCCAGAAGCAGGCCTTTCGCGCCGAGGCTCCCGCAACAGGTTCCCGGCGGCAGGAAGAACTCCTGCTGAACATGGGTCCGCAACATCCGAGCACCCACGGCGTTCTGCGCGTGGTCCTCGAATTGGACGGCGAGCGGATCGTGAAAGCCACGCCGGACCTCGGCTATCTGCATCGCGGAGTGGAGAAGCTGTCGGAAGGCCTGGCCTACATGCAGATCATTCCGCATACCGACCGGCTCGACTACGTCTGCGCCATGGCGAACAACTACGCGTACGTGCGCGCCGTGGAGAAATTGCTCGGCATCAGCATTCCGGAACGCGCCGAATACATCCGCACCATCGTCGCGGAGATGCAGCGGATCATCGGTCACCTCTTCTGGCTGGGAACGCAGGCCTTGGACATCGGCGCGATGACGGTATTCTTCTGGACCTTTCGCGAACGGGAAATCCTCTTGGACATGTTCGAAAAACTCTGCGGCGCCCGCCTGACGCTCAACTACTATCGCATCGGCGGCGTGGACAGCGATTTCACGCCCGAGTTGGTCCAACGGATGAAGGCGTTTCTGGAGACGTTCCCCGAGAAGGTCAAGGAGTACGACTCGCTGATCGCCTCCAACCGCATCTGGCTGGGCCGCACCAAGAACGTGGCGGTCATCTCCGCGGAAGACGCGATCAATTTTGGATGTACCGGACCGGTGTTGAGAGGGTCCGGCGTCGCTTATGACATCCGCAAAGCGGAACCCTACGGCGTCTACGACAAGGTCGAATGGGAAGTGCCGATCGGCAAGAACGGCGACACCTACGACCGCTACTGGATTCGCATGGAAGAGATGCGCCAGAGCGCGCGCATCATCAAGCAGTGTTTGGACCAGATGCCGCCCGGCCCGATCATCGCCGACGAGCCCAAGTATATTCCGCCGCCCAAGCAACAGGTGATGCGGGACATGGAGAGCCTGATCCACCATTTCATCATCTTCACCCAGGGGCTGAAGCCGCCCAAGGCGGAAACCTACTGTGCGACGGAAGCGCCGAAGGGCGAGCTGGGGTTCTTCATCGTGAGTGACGGCAGCGCCCGCCCCTACCGGCTGAAGATCCGCTCTCCCTCGTTCGTCCACATGGGCGCCTTCGA
>FKKE01000363.1_pt2 | contig 53239 bp, 48 predicted proteins | sample 1106331 | NCBI WGS metagenome assembly FKKE01 (sample SAMEA3931202, study PRJEB13176) | freshwater metagenome | biome: Drinking water system; feature: drinking water; material: freshwater | place: China | collected 2013-02-06 | reverse complement strand
GGTTTTTTTCCAAAGACTTTCGCGCCAAAAATCCCGACCCAATAGAGCAGAAACATGGGACCGGCCATCAGCGTTTGATTGAATGGGTCAGGCGTAGGAGTCAGGATGGCGGCAATCACGAACGACCCCAACAACGCCCACTTCCAATATTGAATCAGAAACGGCGCATCCACCCACCCGAGCTTCGCCATAAGCGTCAGGGCCAACGGCACTTCGAAAATCAGCCCGAACACCATCAAAAACCAGAGGGCGAACCCGACATATTGCGCAATAGAAATCTGCGGTGCAAATCCTGCGTTGACGCCGTATGAAATCAAAAAATTTAACGCGAACGGCAGAACGAAAAAAAATGAAAAGCCCGCCCCTGCATAAAAGGCCGCCGCGCTGACACACACAAACGGGCCCACAAACCGCCGTTCTTGGGCGTGCAGTCCAGGAACCACGAACCGCCAGATCTCATACAGCAGATACGGCATGGCGAGCACGATGGCACACAAGCCCGCCACCTTGACGTTCTGCCAGAGTGCTTCCGCCGGGGCAAGAAACACAAACGGCACCGTCGGGAGATCGGTCGGTTCCCATGTCAACTGACTGGGAACGAACATATTCTGCAGCGGAACGCGCAACCATTTGACGAGTGCGTCGGCATACAAGAAGGTCCCCATGAAGACGACCGCCAGGGCGATCACCGCACGAGTCAGCCGGACCTGGAACTCCACCAGGTGTTCCATGACCGGCATTTTCTTATCTTCCAGCGGCTTAAAAACCGAGTCCTGCAGCCACTGGTTCAGTTTGTTCAACACGGAGCCTCGTACAAACTGGAATCTGTCGATCCGGCGATCTGCCGATCTGGTCTCCGGTCACCAACAGATCGACGGATCAACAAATATCCCTATTACTTCTTACTTCGGATTGATCGCCACGAAGAGGCTGTTCCCCTGACGATTGACCAGCAAGACCGCGAGCTCGTCTTTCTTAATTTTTTCGGCGGCTTTTTGGTACTCGCTGAGCGTCTTGATAGGTTCATGGTTGATTTCTTGGATGACATCGCCGCGCTGCAAGCCGGCTGCTTCCGCCTGTCCACCCGGCTCCACCGAGATGATCACCACGCCGGCCGTCTTGGAAGGAATGTTTAATTGGCTCATCAACGCATTGTCCAACGCCTGGACGCGAAGCGATGCCAGCACATTGTCCGGTGGCTTGATCTGCTCTCCCGCTTCCTTCGGTGGCCCCGGCTCCTTCTTGGCCAAGACTTCATCCGATGGACGCTCAGCCACCTTCACGGCAATGACCTGCTCCTTCCCTTCACGGACGACCTTCACCTGGGCATCTTTACCAACGACCGTTCTTGCGACCAGGTTGCGCAGCTGACTGACCGTCTGTACTTCCTTCCCGTTGAACGCCACCACCACGTCACCCCGCTTGATTCCGGCGGCATGCGAGGGACCATTTTCATTGACGTCGCTGATCAACACGCCTTTTCGCTGATCCGGAAGCTTGAAGGATTTTGCCAAGGCCGGCGTGATTTCCTGAATGGCCACGCCCATCCACCCGCGCACGACCTTCCCGGTTTTTTGGAGGCTATCGACGATATCCAGCGCGATGCTGCTGGGAATCGCAAACCCAATGCCCTCCGATCCGCCGGTCCTCGAGAAAATCGCGGTGTTGATCCCGATCAGATCCCCATTCATATTGACGAGCGCCCCACCCGAATTTCCAGGGTTGATGGCCGCATCGGTCTGGATAAAGTCTTCATAGTCGGCAATTCCCACATTGCCGCGCCCCAAAGCACTGATAATGCCGAGCGTCACGGTCGAGCTCAAGCCGAACGGACTTCCGACGGCCAACACGAGATCCCCGACCTGGAGCTTCTCATACTCCGCCCACTTGAGTGACGGCAGGTCCTTGGCATCGATCTTGACCACCGCCAAGTCAGTCTTCGGATCAGTCCCGACGATCTTGGCGGAAAACTCCCGCCGGTCGCTCAGCGTCACAGTAATCTGGGTCGCCCCTTCCACAACGTGATTATTGGTCACGATATACCCGTTGGCATCGAGAATGACTCCCGAGCCGGCACTCTGATCAGGTTTGCCATGCGGACCGGGAGGGCCATGTGGAGCCGGCGGAATCGGTGACTCACCGCCGGGCTCATCCCCGGGAGGCGGCGTCCCGAATGGGTTCGGCGGAACCCCTCCTCGTCTCCGACTCCCTTCCCCTCCACCGGTGACGGCAATGTTCACGACGGCAGGCATCGTCTTTTTCACAATTTCCGAGAACCCCTGGGCCCATGCCGGAGGAACTCCGGAAGCCGAGACAGGTGACACGCATCCACTGCCGATCAGAGCAGAGACGGCCAATCCACAAGCCATGAGCATGTTCGTCGTTTTCTGAGTCCACATGAACATATCTGAATTCCTCCAGGATGTGACTCTTGCTTCAGAGTCCTATTGGAAATGGGCCCCTATACCAGCCGAACGATCCATTTTACACTACTCGTTCGACCGGCATCAAAGAAGAAAAGGTCCGGTGACGGGCGCTGAACTTGATCCGCACCACTCAGCAAACACCTGACACGTCATTACCGTACCAGACCGTCGGTGTTGTACACCAGGCCTCCGTGCATAGCCCCGTTGCATTCATATGAGGTTTCCAGTACCGTGACAAACGGTCAGCCCTGTCATGCAAGCAGAAGAGGAAGAAGCGCGGGCAAGAGCCCATATGAATCGATTCTGCGATATACGTATTCTGACAGACTCGTGGATCGGCGCTGCACTCCTCGTCCTCGCCGGCTGTGCGACCCATCTTGAGTTTCCCCCGTTGGGAACCCCTCTGCCCGCCAGTGCCAAACTGGAGACGTCCTCGACCCTGAAAGACCTCACGCTTCGCTATACGAATACATGCGGGCACCTTCAGGAAGTTCCGTTAGGGGAGCGTTTGCAGGAAGCGTTACAGCAGGGCCTTCACCGAACCTTTGAGCGTATGGTTGTAGACGGAGGAGAAACAGCCGGCCCACCGGATCATGTCGTTCAGGTCGACCTGATTGACTCGTCATTCGACCTCAACAAAGAGGCGCTCTACGACCGCGCCCCGGCCGTTATCCATCTCAACGCAATCGCGCGAGTCTATGACCGCAAGGGAACGTTGCTCCGACAAACGGACATCGCGGTGTCCCGCCAGGAGCGTCTCCGGCTCGAACAGGTCTCAAAGAACTGCGATTATCTCATTGATCCGTTCATCCAGGACACCTCGATCGACTTTGCAACCAGAGTTGCCCTCACGGCGAAGCAGGCTGCAGGAAGCTATACCGATCTCAGCGCAACCGAGCCGATTACTCCATCAGCGGGAATCCTCCCTGCGCCCCCCGCCTTGAATCCCGCACGTCCCGACCAACTAAGCGACCCTGCGGCTTCAACCACCCTCCGGTTCAAGGCGCTCTTACTCGATGAAAACAGTGACCTCTTGCTCGAAGGTGGTGAACATGTTCGCATCCGCGTCGACGTCGTGAACACAGGATCAACCCCGGTCGAGAACGCCTCGGCCTCGTTGACCGGAACGCGACTCGCCCTCGAACATTTTCCCACGACCGTCTTGAGAATCCCCCCGCTGCAACCGGGCCAAACCAGATCGTTGGAATTTGTCGCCACCCTGCCCCTGCTCGCACAGCCGGAACCAGCCGAAATCCGGGTGATCGTGGAAGAACGCAGCGGTGTCTCGGCCCCATTGCAAACGCTGTCCTTCACAATCGCTCCTACGGGAACGAAAGGTGACGATATCGATCAGGTGTCGCCTCAAGCGTCAACCATTCAGCACCCGGAGACCTCCGTTATTGCTATCGGCGTCAGCTCTACCCTCACGCAGCAGATTCCGTCACGCAAGCATGCGTCACATGATGCAGAAACGGTCGCCAAGTATTTCCAAACGCTCGGAGGCGTACCTTCTTCCAATATCGCACTATTGATGGACCGCAAGGCCACCTCTGCACAGATCGAGAAAACCCTGCGCGAATGGCTCCCAGCTCGATCGACGAGGGACGGGACCGTCATCATCTATTTTTCTGGCCACGCCATGGTCTCCCCGAGGGGAGAAATCATGCTCGTCCCCTACGACGGGACGAAAACCCCGACCAGCCTCTACCGGCTGAGCGCCCTGGAATCAGTCCTCTCGAAGCTGAATCCCAAGCAGGCCATCGTGATCTTTGACGGAAGGACCTCCCCTGTTATCGACCAGATCAAGACGCCCATCATCCCCCGATGGGATCTGGATGGGGAGAACACGATTCGCTTGATTGCCGTCGAGGGTCTTGCAGCCGGAATCGAAGACGACGGCCATCGTCACGGACTCTTTACCTATTATCTGCTGCGAGGTCTGCGTGGGGAGGCGGACACGAATCGAGACGGGAAGATCACCCTCGGCGAGGTAAGTGGATTCGTGCGGCAGAAAGTCGCCTGGGCCTCAAAATCCCAGTTTGGTACGGCCCAGCGCCCGCAATTGATCCCACTGCTGAAACCGGATGACAAAGTCGCTGACCTGATTCTCACCACACTGCCCTCCCTCGCCGCGTCGGAAAGGCCTTAACTCGCGAGAATCATGGCGGTTTGATGATCGAGAACCGCACAAGCCTAACAGCCTCGCCCACCCTTTCAACTGAATTGCGGCTAGAAACGGTATCCGTGCCCTTCATATGCATTCATCACGCCATTGAGACCATGCAAAGGGACGCTTTCGTTTTTGGACCGGAGGCTGTTGCCTACCCTCTCGCATAAAGTCGTCCGTAAACATGGTGAGGCTGTCGGTGAGCGGCTGCCGTGTCTGTTTCTTCGGACGAATCACAAGCGTATTGCCTCAGCGCTGAATCTCGGCCTCGGCACTTTCCAACTGAAACTCGCGGGGGATTCGGACAGCCCGGCTGTTGCCGCTCATAAACAGCTTCGTGTTCTTCTTCATCGCCACCATCATCCTCCCGCTGTGTATATACGTCATGATGTACAGCGACCCATCCGCTGTCAATGACCGTCACGGAATGGAAAGACGAATTGGACAAGACGCTGGAAGACTGTTCAGATACCAAAACCCGACTCTTTCATGCACTTCTCGCGCAAGGAAGAGGATCCTATACTGAACGCGACGAAGCAAAGGCGCGTGACGAAAGTGCATATAGCAAGACCAATTTTCGCATACGGAGTGCACATTCTATCAAGGACTCACAGCCGACTCTCGCTGATTTCTTGAGTTGTGATCGTTGCCTCTGAACGCCACTTAGAAATGCACGGACAACCCACCGACTCCATGAAGACTGTTCAATGGGAACTCCCTCCTAACGGTGCCAAAACCGGGTTCCTTAGATTCCAGCTTATGAGAAGCATGGGTAAATTTCCCTTCAAAAAATACAGCAAGATGTTTGAATAGAAACACTTTCACTCCGCCTAATCCCTGGAACGCCGCATCAGTGTCATCTGTACTCTCAAACCCGTTAGAGCGCACGTGTTGCATACCTCCGCCAAGACCGATGTAGGGAAACCATCTCCCATTCGGCAGATCCGCGCTCACTCCCATCGGAACCCTGGCCAGAACATTGATGCCGAAGTAGCCCGCTCTGAGCGATGGGTGAGGATCATAATATGTGATCTCCCCCTCCGTCCCAATATCGATTCCCCATGTTTTCCGGTATTCGGTAAACCACACCCCAACTTTCCCACCAAAGGATGGAGAATCTTCGAGATCGATATTTTGATATGTGAAACTGCCAAAAGATCCCCCAACAGTCACATCCGTCTTAAAGGGAAAGGAGTACCCGCCAAACCCTGATAGGTACAGATCAAGTGGTTTGACATAAATCTCTTCTTGCGCCCCCGCAATCTCAGAAACACACAACATGCCTATCACCAGCACGACACTCCACACAGTCGAGTTCATTCATCCCTCCTCCGAAGGTGGATCATTGTTGTTATCGTTATCCATGTCAGCGATATAAACAGATCCATGTAAGACAGGCATGTATTACAGAAAACTTCAAACCCCAGAGTGCCATTGATTTCCTGAAACTCTCATACTAATCGTTGATCGATCGCCGAGAGCAGGAGATCATTGCGTCCATCAGAAGGGTGGTCCGCATTGAGTGATGGTGTGCGCCTATTGCTACGCCAGAATATGGAATAAGATCCATTGCGCTTAAGGTGGGAGGCAATAGGTTGGCTGATGACCGGATTACTGCTACGGACGGGTAGGCAACATCTAGGGTCGGATCTTCAAGCATGCATAGTGAGGAGATACAGATTGAGCTTTGCCGTCTGACACCCTCACGTCAGGCGTAGCGTCTACCGAAGACGGTCTGTCATTCGGTCTTACCATCCCTTCGTGACAACAAAAGGGGGTGGGGAGTTGCCTCCCCACCCCCTTTTGATCGGTTTAAAGGAAAGCAGAGACGAATGATCGCCTCTGCTCACGCGGTGCTTCTATTGACCGGCTACTTGCAGTTGAATGCTCCCTGTTTCCGCCAGCGCAGGGTTGATGGTGATCGTGTACGTATCCGTCGTAGCCAGCGTCACCGTATTGAGGTTAAAGCTGGACGCGGAACTGGTCGCCCCTGCTTGCAAGACTCCACTCGGGGTATAGAGATTCACCGTGACGCTATCGAATTTGTTATTGGTCGCCTTGATCGTGATCTGTTGATTCGCCGTCCCACTAAACGTATAGCGACCGCTCTGACCAGCCCGGCTGATCATGATCGGTCTCGGCGCGGCATTGATCTTGAGCGAATCCGACACCTCTGTCGAGAGTGTCAGCGTCATATTGCCGGTATAAGGCCCTCCCGGACGAACAAGCACGGTATAGGCACCGGTAGCCGGCAGGGGATTTGAAATTTCAAGCGCGCCGCCTGCCGTCCCTACGGTCGTGGAAGCCAGCTGGATGCCATTCTGGTCCAGAAGCGAAATACTGCTGGACGTGAGCCCAACAGCCGTGAGTCCAAGGCTTACCCATTGTCCTGCATTGCCGTTAAACGTATAGCGTGCGGTCTTGCCTGGTTTGTTCAAGCTCACGGTCACCGGCGCTCCGTCAAGCGCGAGTGTGCCCGAGACAGGTGACGACAACGCAAGGGTCATGTTGCCGGTGTTATTACCGACCGGATCCACGACGATCGTGTAGGCTCCTGTTTCCGGTAATGCCATGGCTGGGTCGAGGCTGCCGCCGCTGGAACCGATCGTGGTGGATGCCACCTTGCTGCCATCCGGTTTCAACAGTGATATCGTACTCGAGGCGATCGAGACGCCGGTAAGACCGAGATTGACCCATTGGCCCGCCGACGCATTAAAGGTATACAAAGCGCGTTGACCCGGTACGGTCAATGTCGGAGTGACCGTCATCTGATCGATCATGATGTTGCCCAGGAGATCCGGAGCATTGTAGAGCGCGAGCTTTACGGTTCCGGTATAGCTCAACTCCGGATCGATCAGGACCACATAGGTCCCGGAGGCCGGAAGAACTTGCGCATCAACCACCGCTCCCGCGTGGGCGAATGAGGTAGGCTGTCCCAGGGGACTGCCATCCGGCTTGAGAATCGACACATACCCGCTTCTGATCGTCACATCACTCAACTGTAAGCTGATCGTCTGGCCGCTGTTGCCGGAGAAGGTATACCGCGCGTTTTGCCCGGCACGGCCGATGGCAACCGGTACCGCCGAACCCTGGGGCACGATCGTACCCTCCAGTTCATTTGAAACGGTGATCGTGAAGCTCCCAGTATAGGTGCTGAGGGGATCGAAGAAAATCGTATAGGTTCCCGTTGCCGGCAATTCCACAAGGTCCACGCTGCTGCCGTTCATCTCGCTTGAGGAGATGGTTGCTCCTGAGTCAGCGGTAAATTGATACGCAGTCGCGGAGGTCTGAACCTGCGTCTGAGAAGATAGCGGTCGAGTACCCATCGTCGCATAGTAGTTCTTCACGGCGGTCGGTTGTCTGGCAATCAGACTTCCATCCGGCCCGTAGACCGACACCTGAAACTGTGTGAGGCTGACCGAACTAAAACCGAGATTGATGCGCTGCCCGGCCGTGCCCTGAAAGGTCATCGCGCCATTCTTGTTCGGAGTGGCAATCTTGACCGTCACCGGCTCCCCTCCGACAGCAACGCGTCCATTGTATTCCAGGTCTGCCGCTACGACACCCGGCGGGAGGGAACCCTCTCCGGCATAACTGGCTTCTGTGGCCACACTGAACGTGATCCCTGCCGATACAAGCGCGAGCGATGCTGCTACGACTGCTACTCGGCACTTCACCCAAGGACATAGGCTGCGCATAGTCGCCCTCCTAAATTGTTCAAAATAAGAACGTCGATGGTTCGCTGTATTAGTCACTTCAATATGATCTCTTCTGGCGATTCTCACTCGTCCGGCGGACTGTACCCTTTTTTGTATGCAAGGTGCAATCCCCCCAAGCCTTCCAATGCCAATATTCCCCTACCCCCAAACGAGGGGATAGCGACACAGACCGTCCAGAATCTGGATTGTAGTAATCGCTGACGTGACGAGGGGGAGAAGGATGACCTAAGTTGTGAAGTGCCAGGAAGAGCACGGGACCCTCGTGCCTGCTGTAGCCTGGCTCACAAAAAAAGGGTGAGGAGTTTCCTCCCCACCCTCAATTTTTATCAGCTTTCTTATGAACTTACGATGATCTTCCGAGCGATTGGTTACTCGCCCTTGCAGAAGCTCCGCTCATAATTGATGATGTGCCAGGCTTCTTCTTCGGTGATCGCAGCCGGGACCAAGGACACCATTCCGGTTCCTGGGCTGCCGTTCTTGATGACCCACATAAGCTCGCCATCTTTCCGCTTCTTGTGGAACTTGCAATTGGTGAAATCGCGTGGGCTCGGATTGAGGATCTTGCCCGCTTCGCCCTGTCCATCGCCAGCCTTGCCATGGCAATTGAAGCAGGTGCCTTTCCCTTCATACAGCGCTTTGCCTTTGGCGATGCTTTCTGGCGAGGTTGCGACCGGATTCTTCATGGCCTTTGCATCCGCCATCTGATCCGGCGGAACGCGGGGCTTGGTTGGATCCTTTTCTTCTGCTCCGACCACCGAGACGGAAAGAAACATCACTGCTGCAGCAACTCCCAAAAACTTGGACAGATACCCCATCACATGTCCTCCTTGATGTGTTAGACCCACCCAGCCTGGAACATCAGGCCGCCGACTCATCTGCTCTTCACTCAGCGGCCAGTTAAACGTTCGAACTATACCAACCAGTCTAAATTTCTGTCAAGAAAACATCCCTCGACATCACCCCTGATATTTTCTGTTCCCATATCGAGGACGTACAAACCCCATGCCAATTCCTAGAAACAGCAACCTTCGCAAATCTCGTCGTTTATCTGGCTTATCGGGGTCACCCTTCTCTATATCAATCTATTCGTGACACCTTTGCGCCCCACCAAGGCCATCCATGCCTCATTGAGGCTCGTGAGATTCTCCTCGTACCGGTTGCGTGAAAAAATACGCCCAGTAGGATAGACTTATCGCTTCAACACAATATCGCGGGCGACTTTGCCGCTTGGGCCGAAGGGTTTCTGCGGTTTGCCGTTGAGCTCAGCTTTCACGCCACCGGCGTTCCCGAGGGTGAGAATGAATTGATCCTGCCCGGTCCAATGTCCCTTTTCACCGGGCCGAAGCAATGACTCCTGAGGGCTCCCATTATCGATCTGGACAACGACCCAGCTCAACTCGGTTGCTTCCAGGTCCAAGACCAGTTGCCCATCTCCATGGTTCTCCATCGCGCTCAGACCAATCCCCGCCAAAGGACCATCACTGCCGGGAGAAGCAAGCGCCCCTGCCGACGCTGCATCCGATTCAACTCGTGAAGCCACGACCTCAACCACAGCCGGCTCTTGGCGATGCGGAGTCTCTACAGTCGCTTTGGAGGGAGCAACAGTCGGTGATTCAACCGGTTTTGCCGACTCGGCCGTACGCTCCGGCTCACGCGGAACGGATTCCGCCACATCCTTATTCGGCGAAGCCGTCCGCTTCGTCGCAGAAGCTTGTTCCGGCGCACCACGGCGAAAGACAGTGGACTGCTCTCGGCTCAAGAGGAATACCAAGGTGAGGACCGCGACACCAATGGCAATCGCCACCGCCTTCCGATTGGCTTGCCTCTTACGGTCCTCCTCAACCTGTCGAACCTTGAGCCGTTCCCGTTCATCTTGCTTCTCATAGAAAGAACCGGCCGATTGAATAAACCGATGAATCGCATCTTCTTCATCCAACCCGAGCGACCTCGCATAGGACCGGACGAACCCCCGTGCGAACACCTGGTCCGGCAGTTTCGCAAAATTGCCGTCCTCGAGCGCCTTGACGAAATCCGTGCGAATACGGGTTTTCGACGCCACCTCATCGATGGTCAATCCCTTGGTTTCACGGACCTGCCGAAAGAATTCGCCGACCGACTCCATAGGTCTCCTACTTCAATCGCATTAAGAGATCCGACGCCGCTGTCGCCAATTCGCCCCCCTGGTCCAATGTCGCCACTTTCTTCAGCACTTCGCGCGCACGCGTCGCATAGCCCAGCTGATAGTAGATACGACCGAGCTCAAGATGCGTCATCGCCGGCGGAACGCTCGGTGGACTGGCAGAAGCGGCGTCTTCGAACGCCTCCATCGCTCCCTGGAGATTACCTTGATGCGCCAAGGCACGACCGAGATGGAAACGAGCCAAATCCGGCGTCAGATACAGGGGATTGGCCAGCGCCGACCGGTAGCTTTGCACCGCCGCCTCCCACCGATCCTGATTGGCCAGGACCTGCCCCAAATACGTATGGGCCTCAGAGTAGTTGTCATCGATCTTCAGCGCGGCACGAAATTGCTCTTCCGCATGGGATAATTTGCCTTGGAGCGCGTAGACATGTCCCAGCGCATACCGTGCTTCCTTGTTGTTCGGATTCAATTGAACGGCCTTCTGAAACGACACGAAGGCCTTCTGTCGATCCCCCGGAAGATCAGCTACACCTTCTTGATAGTGCCCCTGCGATTTTTGCACGACCTCTTTCTCCGTCGTACAACCGGTCACGAGGGCGAGGAGTCCAACACCCATCAGCGCGCCGTAGGCTCGACGTCCCTCAATACGGCGGATGTTCGACACCGTCATATATCCTCAAAATGCGTGAGTCGCTTGAATTCCGAGAACCGTGCCTGAATCTCTTTGTAATCCAGGATTCGCAATCGGTCAAGACTAAAGGCTTCTACTGTAAATGACGCCATGACGCTTCCGAAGATGATCGCCTGCTTCATGGCCTCAGGAGAACGGTTTCCGGTCGCGGCGAGATAGCCCAAAAACCCGCCCGCAAAGGTGTCGCCGGCGCCCGTCGGATCACGCACGTCTTCAAGCGGAAACGCCGGCACGCCGAATACCTGCTTTTCATTGAACATCAGCGCGCCGTATTCTCCCCGCTTCACGATGAGATGTTTAGGTCCTCGTGACAGCACCAACTTCGCGACTTTCACGAGATTGGAGTCCTGGCCCAAGGCACGCGCTTCGCCGTCGTTGATGATCAAGACATCGACCTTCTCCAGAACCTTCCACAAGGCCTCCCGCTGACCGTTGATCCAGAAATTCATCGTGTCACACGCAACGAGTGCAGGACGTGTGACCTTCTGCAACACATCAAGCTGAAGCTCCGGGTGAATGTTCCCCAGAAACAAGACGTCCGGCGCACGATAGGCTTCCGGAATGAGGGGGCGAAAGGTTTCGAACACGTTGAGTTGTGTGTCCAAGGTGTGCGCCTCGTTCAACTGATGCGTATACTCCCCTTTCCAGCGGAATGTCGCGCCCGGGCGCCGCTCCAATCCGGTCACATCAATTCCGCGGCTCTTTAGAAACGCCACGTGCTGTTGGGGAAAGTCTTCCCCGACCACCGCAATGAGCGCCACCGATGTAAAGAAACTCGCCGCAGTGGAGAAGTACGTGGCCGACCCTCCAAGAATCTCCGTCCCTTCACCGAAGGGCGTTTTCACCGTATCTAACGCAACCGATCCAACCGCCAACAGTTTCCCCATTGCCTAACGCGCTCCTTTCTCTGGTGTCAGGGCACGATCGATCAGCACCGAGAGCTTCTTCCGCACCGCTGTCGGGATCCGTTTCGGTGCGGTCAAGATCGCATGGTCCAAGGCTCGGTGACAGGCACAGTCAATCGGCTTTACGAACGTCGGCATCACTGCACGGAGAACCTGCTTCGCCAAGGCGACATTGCGGCGGAGCGTGTCCAACACAGCCTCCACGGTGACCGCCTCTTCCGTCTCATGCCAACAGTCATAGTCCGTCACCAAGGCCAATGTCGCATAACACAGTTCCGCCTCACGGGCCAGCTTGGCTTCCGGCATATTGGTCATCCCAATCACATCAACGCCCCATTGCCGGTAGAGCCGTGATTCTGCCTTGGTCGAAAACTGGGGCCCCTCCATGCACACATAGGTACCGCGCGGGTGTAGCGTGGCTCCGACTCGCTCACCGCCGGAGCGCAAGGCCTGGGCCAGCTCCTCACAAATCGGTTCACTGAACGCAACATGCGCGACGAGACCTTGTTCGAAAAATGTCGAGACACGGCGCTTCGTGAGATCGATGAATTGATCGGGCACGACAACGTGCCCTGGATGAATCGACTCCTTCATGCTGCCGACGGCACTGACCGAAATGACATGCGACACCCCGAGGGACTTGAGCGCAAAAATATTGGCGCGATAATTGATTTCACTCGGATTAAGCAAATGTCCCTGTCCATGGCGCGACAGAAACGCCACCCGAACGCCCTCGAGCATACCCACCCTGATGGCATCGGAAGGAGCTCCGAAGGGCGTACGCACCCGGATCAGGCGGGTGCCCGTCAGTCCTTCAATCTCATAGAGTCCACTTCCTCCGATCACCCCGACCGCCACCCGTTCACGCTGTTTCTTGCTTGGCATACCAATCCTTTTCTTATTGTGTCCGTCCTACTCACGAACGCTGTAATGCCCCATGATCGTGGAGAAATTGTTCGATACGGATGATGACTCGCCTCCCCACCTGTTCAAGCGACTCACCCTCATCAATCAGGAACCACTCGACACCGCACTCCTTTCGAAACCAGGTCATCTGCCGTTTCGCAAACCGCCTGGTATCGCGCTTGAACTGGCGCACCATCTCCGCGTCGTCACATTCATTCGCCAAATAGGCGCCAATGTGACGATACCCAAGCCCCTTCATCGATCCAAGCTCGCGCCCATATCCTCGATCAAGCAGCGACCGCGTCTCTTCTACCATTCCATGGGCCAGCTGCCAATCGATTCGTTCATCGATTCTTCGATCGAGCGTCTCTTTGGTCCGCTGCAGTCCTATCAACAGCGACAGAAATGGGGCGTCCTGAAACCGGTGTTCCGCTTGCATCGCAGACATCAAACGCCCTGACAGTCGATACACCTCCAGTGCCCGCATCACTTTCGACTCATCGTTCGGGTGCAACCGAGCTGCGGCGGCAGGATCGACTCGCAGCAACTCGGCATAGAGGCCGTCTCGCCCTGTTTGCTCCCTCAACTGCTTGAGATTCGCCCGTACGGTGGGGTCGGCCTGTGGCGCAGGACACAGCCCTCTGACCAACGTCCTGATGTAGAGACCGGTCCCGCCAACGACGAAGGGTAGTTTATTGGCGGCGTATAACCGCTCGATGTGCTCCAGTGCGGCACGCCGATACCATCCGGTGTTGAATACTTCTTCCGGATTCACCAGATCCAGCAACTGATGCGGCACCGCCTGCCGATCCTCGGCAGCCGGCTTGTCCGTGCCAATGTCCATCCCACGATATACCTGACGCGAATCCGCCGTCAGAATCTCGGTGTCAAAATGCTTGGCCACCTGTATCGCGACTCGGCTTTTTCCAACCGCAGTCGGCCCCAGCAGGACGACCAAGGGCCGGTGACGACGTGCAATCTCTACATCCATGGTCAGATCACTGCCGCCCGGGAGGGACTAGGTCAGCTCCACGGAGTCCACGGGACATGGGGGACAGCCTCATCCCGTATGACCTACCAACCGGCTCGCCCGAACATCTTTTCAAGATCATCGGTACTGAGTCGAAAAGAGGTGCGTCTTCCGTGAGGACACGTGGTGATCTCACCCTCCGACCGCCACTCCTCGACCAGCATTTTTATTTCATCCGGTTTCATGGAGCGCCCGGCCCGGACTGCACCGTGACAGGCCAACGACGCCAACACCGACCGTATTCGTACATCGAGAGCGGGAACCCGCTCCCATTGAGCTAAATCTTCAAGAAGGTCTTCCAGAAACACCTTGGGATCGACTGAACCAAGTCCGACCGGGGTCGACCGGAGTAAAACGGTGGTTGCGCCGAACGGCTCGATCTCTAAACCCAACTTCTCGAGATCACTTTGATAGCGCCGGATCAGAGCCGCATGATCCGGAGGTAGGTCCAGGGGATCTGGCAAGAGCAGCGGCTGGGCCTGCAGACTGTGCGCCGTCCATGCCCGATACAGTCGCTCAAACAGTACCCGTTCATGAGCCGTATGTTGATCGACCACCATCAAATCCCCGCCCACTTGAGCGATGAGAAAGGTCCGATTGATCTGTCCCAACGCCACCACTTCTCCGGCAGGCACCCGGACATACGACTCTGCCGCTTCACTGACAAACGCCAGCTGTATCCCGGAACCTGGCTCTGAAAGGGGTGTCGCTTCTGGCGATAGCGGAGAGGTGGCCATCCGCGAAGGAGCCGGCCACGACACAGCAACTGAGGGAGTAGCTCGGTCTGGTTTCTCGGAGGTCCCGGACTCCGGTATGCTCCCTTCACCGGTCAGCCGTTGACGAACCGCCCGTCGAACAAGCTGATGGATATACTCATTGTCTGAAAAACGCACTTCTCGTTTCGTCGGATGCACGTTGACATCCACCCGCTCCGGATCCACATCCAGGAACAGGACGAATCGTGGATGGCACCCCCGGGGGAGAAATGAGCCATACCCCTCTCCAACGGCATGGGACACCGTCAGGCTTCGGACCGGGCGACGATTCACAAACAGCTCTTGCGGGATCCGTGAGGGCTTGGCGTGGACTGCATCGATAACATACCCCGTCAGACGGACGCCCGGCAGCTCGCTGTTGAGCGGAAGACCGTGCTCGAGAAACGCGCGTGGATAGACCTGGGCGATCCGCTCCCGTTCTGATCGTACGGATGGATAATTCAACAGTTCCTGGGCATGCTGGATGAAACGAAACTGGATGGCCGGCCAGGCCAACGCCGCCTGTTGCACCACTCGGATGATATGCGTGCATTCCGTCGGGGCGGACTTCAGGAATTTCTTGCGGGCCGGTTGATGCTCGAAAAGCCCCGTCACCTCGATCCTGGTCCCAACGACGGGAGGAGCGTCGGTCATGTTCCCAATGACCCCTCCCGCAACCTCCAACTTCGTACCCACCTCGTCTGCACCGGTCGCGGTCAGCAACCGGACGTGGGACACCGCGGCGATGCTTGGCAACGCTTCGCCCCGAAACCCCATTGTCCGAACGGACCAGAGATCAGCATCCGATCGGAGCTTACTCGTGGCATGGCGCTGAAACGCACAGAGCGCGTCCGGACGACTCATCCCCTCTCCGTCATCGGTCACCCGAATCAACGAGAGGCCTCCGTCCTTCACCTCGATGGAGATGGACCGACTTCCTGCATCAATACTGTTTTCGAGAAGCTCCTTCACCACCGCTGCCGGACGCTCAACGACTTCCCCGGCTGCAATGCGGGCAATCACGTCTTCCGGCAACAGACGGATCTTGGTGCTGTCGTCTGTCTTCAGCACGGCACCAGGCTCCTGAGGAACGATGGGAAGGAAAAGAAAGCAGGATGTCGAACGGCAAGAACGCTCATCGGAACTCGGCCAATTTGTGCTTGGCCAACTTGGACTCATCCGACGAGGGGAACTCCTCAAGCACCCGTTTCAGATTCTTTCTCGACCTCACCAGATCGCCGGTCTCGGCCGTCGCTAGCCCAATTTTGTAGAGCGCCGCCGGCATTTTTTCATTTCCGGGATACTCTGCCACAAGGTAATCAAAGGTCTGGATGGCTCGCCCGTAATCTTTCAAGTTGTAGTAAGACTCTCCCAGCCAATATTGGGCATTGGGGGTCAGCGACGTCCCGGGAAAATCTTTGATGAACCGCTGAAATCCGGCGATGGACAGCTCATATTTGCCGTTCAGATAATCGTTGTAGGCCAAGTTAAACGCCGAGGTCGGCGTGAGGCCCGATGCCGTCACCACAGCCTCGACCGGTGGCGTCGACTTCACCGCCTTCGCAGCGCGCAATTCCGATGAAGCGTCCGATTTGGCCGATGCCTGACTGACCGTTTCTTCCAACTTTGCGAGGCGGCTTTCCAACTTTTGGACACGGCTGGTCACGTCATCAACACGTGACTTGGCCGAATCGGGTTCTTTTCCATCCTTACTCCGCTCAATCGCTTCCAACCGGCGGACCACGGCGTCCACCCGTTGGTGATCCTGGTCCTGCGTTTTGGAGATCGTGGAAAGCTGGTCCCGGGTCTGCATGAAGTCCGCATGCTTGGCACACCCGCTAAAAACCACCCCCCACCACAGGCACCCTGCGAGAATCACCGCGGACATGACGCTACCGGCTCGCATGCTTTACCGCCCCTCCTTGAGTTGAGCCAACTTGTCGGACGCTTTCCCCGCCTCAACGCTTCGGGGGTAGAGCGTGACAACCTGTTTGAAAGCCGACGAGGCTCGCTTCTTATCCTTCATGGCGAGATAGGCGTACCCTTTCTTCAAAAGGGCCGACGGCACTTTCTCACTGCTCGGATAGTCGACCTCTACCTTATCGTACGCATCGATCGCTTTCTGAAAATCTTTTTTTCCAAAATAGGATTCCCCCAACCAAAATCGCGCGTTCGGCGAAAGGTTTGAATTGGGAAACTCGTCGAGAAATCCGGAAAATCCCTGCCTGGCTCCTTCCAAATCCCCTTCACGGAATAAGGCCAACAACCGCTCATAGCGAACCCGATCGGGGGAGTCGACGGTCCCCTGAACGGAATCCGGTTTGGATGACTCTTGAGGAGGAACGATCGTCGTCGCATTGCCGGAGGTGTCCTGAACGGAGGAAACTTTTAGTCCTTCCCCCCCCCCCTCGGAAGGGGACTCACTCGACCCCAGCGACGAATGCGGGGACGCTTTGGGCGCCGGCTGCGCTGACACAGGCTTATGCGACACCTGCTCAATCGTCTTCACCAGGGCATCAATACGGTTGTCTTGTTCGTCCAGACGAGCCGTGACCCGTTTCCCTACGGTTTCCAATGCCTTGGTGATGGAGGCCACACTCCGATTCACATCCTCCGCATGCGTCGACGTAATTTTTGAATCCGCTTCGATTTTTCCCGCAAGGTTCTTCGAGAGATGCTCTCCTTCAGCGACACGATCATTCAAACCGGTGAGCGCGTCCCGAAACCCGGTCAACGCCTGATTAAACTGCGAAAACTTTTGGGAGATCTGCTCCAACCTGTTCTGATGATCCGTCAACTCCTTTTGGTGCCCATCCAGCTTCATATCGACGCGCTTTGCCAACCCCTCATTCGTGCGCTGCACGACGTCAATGACTTCTTTCTTGAGCGCCTCCATCGCCTTTGACAGATCGTCCAGACGCGCGGACACCTTCGCATCTTGAGTGTCAATGCTCTTCTGCATCCACAGATAGCGGGTGCTGCCGTCGGTCTCCAGCTTCGCCGCGAGCTGCTCCAGTTTCTTGGTCTGCTGTTCCGCCTGTGCCGACCGATATTTGAGATCTTCCTGTCTGGCCTGAAGATCTTTCGCGAGATGCAACGTCTTCTCCAGCTCCCCTCGCAACTGGGGTATCTCATATTCCCGCAACGTCGTAATTTCTTGAGTCTGCTTGGCGCTGGTCTGCTTAAAATCCTTTTCAGTTTTCTTCAAGTCCGACTGCTGTGCGACACAGCCTGGCATGAAGAAAACGCCTACAGCCAAACTCAGTAGCATGCCATGCGTGACTCGCAGTTGAGAGTTCATGCCCCGCGCTCCGGTGGACCGATTTCTACAAGGGTGTCCGTGAATGAACGACAGGCCTCACACCCTACTTTCCGGCCTTGACCACGAGATGCCCCCGCCGATTCATCGAGTAGCAGTGCTCCGCGTGTTCCGTGCAAAACGGCCGTTCCTTTCCATAGGAAACGACCGAGAGGTGCTGGGGAGGCACGCCCAACTCAACAAGATAGTTTCGAACGGCTTTCGCCCGCTTCTCTCCCAGCACCAAGTTATAGGCCGAGGTGCCTCGCTCGTCACAATGTCCTTCGACCTTCAGTTGCGCTTGCGGATTGGACTTGATCCACTCCGCATCGCTGCTGAGTGCGTGGCGCCCTTCATCGGTAATCGAAAAACTATCATAGGCAAAAAACACATCCCGCAAGCCGGCTGCAGCCGACGCCGTCTGTTCCGCGCGTATTTCAGCAAGTTGCCGCGCGGCAGCCCCAGGGTCAGACTTGGCCATCAGCCGGTTGCCGTTTGCACTCCCCATGCCGCTTCCGTTATGACCGCCGCTCCCCATGTCACTCCCCAGCCGTTCTTCTGATGGGTTCCGATCCAATCCGCTGAGACCGTTCGCATCATCTCTCCCGGACAACGACGTATCGGGAAAACTTGAACTGCCCCCCCCCTTCGCCCCTCCGCTCCGTGCCATCTCTTCTTGTAACGCACGAGCATCTCCTCCCGACTGAACCGCTTTCTTTGAGCAAGCCGGACTCACCAAGAGGAGCATACCAAGAATCATTGGCCAGGAGGCGACTGCTAACGTTTTCATCGGATCGATTCCCTTCTCGTCAGACGTTCTTTCTCTTCATACCGTGGAGGACGATTCTGGTCAATGCCTTTGCACAAAAATCACGAAGCCGGAGACCACGTCGGCGCGCTATTGTGAGTCCCCGTAAAGGTAATTCGTTCCAAGTCTTTCCCGTCCGTATTGATCATGTAAATATGACTCTTCCCGTCCGCCGTTGAACTAAACACAATATGACGTCCGTCCGGAGACCAGGAAGGGGAATCGTCCACCCCAGGCCCGGTCGTCAGTTGCACTCGCTTCTGCCCATCGGGAGTGATCAAACAGAGCTTATACTCTTTCCTTGGAGTCCGACACACATACGCGATCCAATTCCCCCGTGGAGACCAGGCGGGAGCGGCATTGTAGTCTCCCTCAAACGTCAATCGGCGCACATTGGATCCGTCCGAACTGATGAGGAACACCTGAGGTCCTCCGTTTCGGTCTGAGGTAAAGGCCAACTCTCGGCCGGACGGCGCCCAGGACGGGGACAGATCTCCGCCGGCATTCGTCGTCAGCCGTTGCACCGCTTTCGTGTGGGTGTCCATGCGATAGAGCTCCGCGTTCCCCTCATAACTCGACGAATACGCGAGAAAATTCCCATCCGGGGAGAGGGCCGGCGTGATGTTCAATCCGCCCTGTGAGACCAACGTCCAGCGTTTTCCAGTGGCAAGCTCATAAAGATCGATATCCTGTGCGTTCCGATTGCGGTACGTCGTAAACACCAGAAACCGGCGATCGGGAGACCATCGCGGCATCAAATTCAAAAACCCGTCCGCCGTCAGCTGTCGCGGGTCATAGCCGTCATAGTCCATGATAAACAATTCACGCGCCGAGCCCAGCTCGGAAACATAGGCGATCTTCGTCCGGGCGATCCCCGGTTCCCCGGTATAACGAAACACCAACTCATCCGCAAACCGATGGGCCATCAGCCGGACCACCGAGGTGGAGCCCACGTAGCGTTTCCCTCCGACAACCTCATTGTTCCCCGCGTCATAGACGTAGCCGTCCATGTTCACATCGGAATCTTTAGTCCCGCTCTTGATTCCGGCTCGTCCCCACACCACGACCGATACGCCATTCTCAACCGCATGCTTGAACGACGGATCCGGCTCAGCCCCGAGCTGCCCTGCCTTAATGCCGAGACCATTCACATCAACGAGGGCGAATACCAAGGAGCGACGAACATCCGCCTTGAGCACCTCCTCAATACGACTTCCGAGCTTCACACGCCCTTCCGGCGACTCTGCACCGCCCAGATTTTCAATTCCGGCAATCGCCAGCGGAATCTTTTGAAAATCCGATCTTGTCGCCTCGAGAAACACGTCGGCCGCGCCGGATTCAATGATCCACACGAGGCCGACCATGGCACACAAACCGCTAATCACGAGCGTACGCAGCGTCATAATTTATCCTTGAGGCTCGCCAACGGTAAAAGTGAAGTGGGCATCAAAATACGAATCGGAAATATCGGCAGGAAAAACAGGCAACGGATTTGCGCTCAACACCGCCCGTTTCCCCGCCAGATCATAATACTCATTGCCGGACGATTGTTCGACGGACACACCGGTGACGGATCCGTTCCGGTGGAGCCTGAACTGGATGATGACGACGTAAGCCTGGCTGGTCAAATCCAGCGGCGGAGCGCTCCAATGGTTGCTGATCCGCTGCCGCACCAGCGCAAGATACGCATTCGAGCCCGGCGCCATCCCCGGAACCTTCAGCGTCGTGTCGACGGCCTTGACACTTGGCACTTTCGCCTCCAGTTGGGCGACCGGCTGGGGCATAGGCTTAGAGGGAATATCGGCCGAAGCTGCGGCTTTAGGCACCTCTAGTTTCTTGATTTTCTTGAACTCTTCATCTAAGTCCTTCGCAAGATCTTCCGTCAGGGACGACGAAGACTTCGGAGCCGCCGGTTTCCCCGTAAGATCTTTCGTATCCGACACAACCGGCACATCCGGCAGCTTCATACCCGATGTCGTCCTGGGCTTCTCCTCCGGACTGATGTCCCCGCGTTTCGGAGCATCCGGCGGTAACTCGATGTCCTTCATGATCTCACTCATCACGTCGTTCGACGCTTTCGCCCGAGGAACCGGAGGTGAAACAGCTGGCGGTGAAGCAGACGGAGACGGGACCGGTACCGGCCTTGCGGCGGGAGTTGCCTTTGGCGACGCGATCGCCGCGGTACGCTCGACAGGTTTTGGAGAGTCGACGGATTTGCTCTGCGGCACTGGTTTGGGTCGTTCTACTTCCTTTTCCTTCGATATCGGTTGACTCTTCGGAGACTCAAGAGCCTTGACCTGGGGCGCCGGAAGACTGGCGAGAGAAATCTCAATGGACGCGAGCGGCCGCTCGCCGTGACGGGGCAATCGAATCCAGGTCACGAGCGCCAAGATACCCAGGTGCAACACCAGGGACACGAAGAGGGCGCGACTCAAGCGTCGAGCCAGTTTCGCCTGCCACTCATCATCCGATAGCATACCGGCTGATGTCCAAGCCTGCACCGTGAACCTTAATCCTACCGGTTAAGTAGAGGAGACGTTGCCTCCGTGATCCGTTCGGGTCCGGTCGTGGGATCGGTCACCATGCCGAGTTTCTCAATGCCGGCTTTTTTGACTCCGTCCATGACCTGAACCACGACGCCATACGGCACATCACGATCGGCACGTAAATACAAGGAGACATCCGCATGTTCTTGCTTCAGGAGATGCAATTTTCGCTCGAGTTGCGCGACGCTGACTTGATCTTTGTCGAGATACAACCGCTGATCTTTTTCAATCGTCAACACGGCTCGAATTTCAGGTTTGATGGTGTTTGAGGCGGAGGTCGGCAACTTGATGTCCATCCCTCGATATAGCATCGGCGCGGTGACCATGAAGATCACCAAGAGCACCAGCACCACATCCACCAGGGGAATCACATTGATCTCGGCCAAGAACCGGCGCTGCCTCGTCTCGAAAATCATCCCTTCACTCCGACGGCAACCGGCTCGACGGACTTGGCCTGAGGCGGGATCAGAGCCAGAAGTTCGACCACAACAGAATCCATCTGCAAGGCCGTACGCCTGATGCGCGTCAGAAAATAATTGTAGGCGATGACGGCAGGAATCGCCGCGAACAGACCGGCGGCGGTGGCGATCAACGCCTCAGAGACTCCGGGAGCGACGGCGGCAATACTGGCCGTCCCCTGGGCACCGATTTCCCGAAATGAATCGATGATCCCCATCACGGTTCCCAACAGCCCGACAAACGGGCAAATATTTCCGGTCGTCGCGAGAAACGGAAGAAAGGATTCCAACTTGGCGATTTGACTCTGAGCGATATGGGCCGCGGTCCGCTCCATCACATGCCGATCAAAAGCCACCGCGCCGTTCTCTTTCACCTCTGTAGGGATATAGCCGATCCGCTGAACTACGGTATGAAAAATCTTTGCGCAGGGGCTCCCCGTAGTTTGTTGCACCTGCCGCGTGACTTCTTCTACATCTCTGGCTCGTAATAACACCGCCATGAAGCGGCGGTCTTTTTCCTCGGCTGCGCGAAAGCTCGCCCACTTATAGAAAATGATGGCCCATGAAATGATGGAAAACCCCAACAGCAGCAGGAGGACCACTTTGGAGACGATCCCCAACGACATGATAACTCCCAGCGGGCCAGCTTGAAACATACGAGTCTCGACGTGCCTCCTTAGATTTCAGTCGCTCTGTGCAACGTGGATTCTATCAAACACTGGGGAAAATGGCGGGGCCGACGGGATTTGAACCCGCGACCTCCAGATTGACAATCTGGCGTCCTAAACCAGGCTGAACGACGGCCCCGCACGAAACGGAGAGATCTATTTAGCCGGCCCATCGAACCGATGGCTCGGTGGCCACGGCACTGTTATCTGGCGATCGACACTATTTATTGATTGCCGAACCGATCAGGGCGCCTACATATGGTAGGCGGAACAGGGATCGAACCTGTGACCCCTGCCTTGTAAGGGCAGCGCTCTGCCAGCTGAGCTATCCGCCTAAAACTTTGTAATCCCCAATAGTTGCGCATGCTACCAAGACCGGATTTCGATGTCAACCAACTCCTCGACCTCATCAATAGGCCCCTTTGGTGCCGCACCGTCGACTGTCTCGAGCCCCAATGGACCTAGCGAGCGCCACCGGAAGGTGAGGGGCCAGACGGTCGCCGCGCGCGACGCGGAAAGCACTCGTCATGGACCCGCTTCAAGCGGCGGCGTTCGACATGCGTGTAAATCTGCGTAGTGGCAATGCTTGAGTGTCCCAGCATCGTCTGCACGGACCGCAGGTCCGCGCCGCGATCCAACAGATGCGTGGCGAAGGAATGCCGCAACATGTGCGGGGAGATCGCCGAGGCAATTCCCGCCTGCCGAGCTCGCTGGCGAAGCACGACCCAGAAGCTTTGGCGCGTCAAGGCACTGCCGCGACGGGTAACGAACACGAACGGAGATGGACGGCCCTTCAGCAGCGCTCCCCGCGCGAACTCGAGATACCGGGAGAGCTTCTCCCGCGCGACATCCCCCATCGGCACGACACGCTGCTTGCGCCCCTTTCCAGTCACGGCCACACACCCAACCTCAAGCGAAAGGTCGACCAGCCGCAGGCCCACGAGCTCCGACACCCGAAGTCCTGCCGCGTACAGCAGCTCGATCATCGCCGCATCCCGCGCGTGTTCGGGACGCGGACCCGCCGGCATATCCAAGATCGCCGCCACATCCTGCTCGGACAACGTCCGCGGCAGGGCGCGCCCGGCCTTCGGCGCCTGGACGTGATCCATAGGATTACGTACGATCACACGCTCCTGAACCAGGAAGCGGAAGAACCCGCGCAGCGAGGCAACGTACCGCTGGCGTGATCGCGCCACGCGGCCGCGGTCGACCGCTGCGGCCAAAAACGACTCGACATGCGCCGGCGAGGTCTCGGAGAGACCGACACCGGCCACTCGCAGCAAACCGAGAAACTGGCACACGTCAGCCCGATAGGCCGCGACGGTGTTCGGCGTCAGTCCGCCCTCGACGCGCAGGTGCGAGAGGTACCGGTCGAGCCAACGCGTCTCGCCAGCGATCGCCGGGGTGTTCGGATGACGCGCCGCGTTCAATTTGTCCGACCGCATGCGCATGAGGGCAGATCCCGCCGAGGCGCCTCTCGATCCGTCGAGTTTCTTGACAAGCGTGGGGGGCAACTCTATAGTCGAACACAGTCGTAGACGAGTCTCGCATGTCCTCGCTCCGATGTCCATCAGCACACTCCGACGAACATCCGCCCGCACCGTCCTTCTCTGCAGTGCCCTTGCGCTGACGCTGGGTATTGCCCCGACCACCCATGCCGCCGTTCCCGCTCCCGGCTCACCCGCCTCCAAGCCCGAAGCAGGCACGAGCACCGCTCGACCACTCCCACCGACCCTGCAGAAAGCGAAGAAGCTGCTGGAATCCCAGCGACCGGAAGAAGCCTTGACGGCCTTGAAGCCGTTTGTCGGCGCGACCCCGCGCCCTCCCCATCTGGACCAAGCCTATTTACTCTTGGCCGCCGCCTATAAGGGGACCAAGCAGTACAACGAATCCATCGCCGCACTGAATTTTCTTCTCAGTGAATTCCCGGAGACAGCCCTGACCGAGCGTGCCAAACTTCTCTTGGCGATGGATCATGCCGCACTCAACCACCCCGACCAGGCCTTACCCCTGTTGGCGGACATCCGCAGCACCACGTCGGATGAGACCACCAAACGGGAAGCGCTCGCACTCACGGGAACGATCCTGTCCCAAAAGCGGGACGTCGCGCGCGCCATTCAGGCGTGGCTCGAGGAAATGGAATTGACGGCCGGCGACGCGCGGGACGACGCCGCCCGCCGCATTCGCACCCTGATCACCGATCAGTTGGATCGGAAAGCGTTGACACAGGTCCGCGACACCTATCCGACCTCGTTCCCCGGCGATGTGGCCCTCATCCGCCTGATCGACTATTTTACGGCGCGTGGGGAGGATCATCTGGCCGAACGGCAGCTCCAATTGTTCCTGGCCCGATTTCCCTCCCACGACTATGCCCCCAAGGTTTCCGATCTGCTGAGCGGCCTGACGGCAAAGTTGCGCAACAGCCAGGCCGTCATCGTTGTCTACGTACCCATGAGCGGGAAGCTGGCCCCCTACGGCAGTGAAGCGCTGAACGGCGTGCAACTGGCGATCGAGAAGGCCAAAGATGCCTTCGGGCAACAGGGCGTCAGCCTCGTGGTCAAGGATTCGGGCAGCAGCCGCGGGGATCACCTCGCTCAGGTTGCACAAGCCGTTGAAGACTACCGGCCCGTGGCGATCATCGGTCCCATGCTCTCGAAACTGCTCCCGGGCCTGGCGGACCTGGCCGAGCGGAGCGCCACACCGTTGATCACACCCGCCTCCACCGTTCCGGATGTCCGCCGATACGGCAACTTCGTCTTCAACTCGGCGCTGACCTATCCGCTGCAGGCCAACCGCCTGGCCGACTATGCCACCGGCCCGCTCGGACTGAAGCGCTTCGCGATCCTGCACCCCGATGCGCCCTACGGCCGCGAACTGGCGGCGCAGTTCGCCCGGGAAGTGCAACAGCGGAACGGCGAGATCATCGCGGTGGAGGCCTTCAAGGAGGGAGACGGGGACTTCGGACAAACCATCAAGAAGCTCAAGGCAACGGACCTCAAGAAATACGGTGTCATCACTCCACTGACGACCTCGAAGGGATTGAAGCGCGATCTGTATACGCCAGGCTTCGATGCGTTGTTCGTGCCCAGCCGGACGGCCGACCTCGCGCTGCTGGCCCCCCAGCTCCTGTATCACGACATCAAGGTCCCCTTGCTGGGTATCAACAGCTGGAACAGTCCCCCTCGCCAACAGGTGGCCGATCAAGTGACCGACGGATCGATTTTCGTCGATGCCTTCCTTTCTGACAGCCGGGACCCCCTTGTGCAGGAGTTCGTCGAACGGTACCGCAAACGGTTTCAAGCGGAACCCACCGTCTTTGCCGCCCAGGCCTATGATGCGGCGGCGATCGTGCTCGATGCCCTGCGCAAAGGCGCCACTTCCGGCGGCGCCCTTCGCGACTACCTGAGCACCACCATGGATCTGCCGACACTCTCCGGGCCAGCCCGGTTTGACTCCAGCGGCACGCTGGCTCGCCATGTCTATGTCATCGGCGTCAAACAGCGCAAGCTCGTCCCGCTCGAGTAGTCCCATGAACTCCCTCGCCCACGTCCTCCATACGATTTCCTATATGGGGCTGCCCCTCCTCTTCGCCATGATCCTGCACGAGTATGCGCACGGCTGGGTGGCGCATCACTACGGCGACCCCACGGCACGACTCCAGGGACGGTTGACCCTGAGCCCCCTCGCGCACATTGATCTGTTCGGCAGCATCATCCTCCCTCTGCTCTGCCTGCTGCTCCCCGGCAGCTTTTTTATCGGTTGGGCCAAACCCGTCCCCGTCGATCCGCGCCACCTGCAGAACCCGCGTCGGCACATGGCGTTGGTCGCAGCGGCCGGCCCCGGGATGAACTTGCTCCTCGCCATCGGCAGCGCCCTGGTCCTGGCCGGGGCCCTGTCGATCGATCCGACACTGATGGCTTCCTGGCCGCCCCAACCGGGGCAATCCCCCCGACGCGACCTGCTGGGCATGTTCCTCCTGCCGATCGCCGCCATGTCGTTGTATTCCGTCTTTATCAACGTCCTCTTGATGGTGTTTAATTTGATCCCGATCCCGCCGCTTGACGGCGGACGAGTGTTGACGAGCCTGTTACCGCCGCAATCAGCACTGGCCTTGAGCCGCATGGAACCCTATGGCATGCTCGTGATCGTCCTGCTGTTGATGCTGGATCCGCAGATTCATGTCATCGGCACCATCACCGGCACGCTTGTCACCTTTATGGCCCGAACCATTCTCACGACGGTACTCTGATGACCACACCGACCAAACCACGCGTCCTCAGCGGCATGCAGCCCAGCGGGTTGATGCACCTGGGGAATTACCTGGGCGCACTGGAAAACTGGAAACTCCTGCAGGAACGCCACGACTGTTTCTTTTTCGTGGCCGACTGGCACGCGTTGTCGACCAACTATGCCGACACGAGCCGGCTCAAGGAGTTCGTCGGTGAACTGGTGATTGACTGGCTCGCCGCCGGCATCGACCCGAACCGCTCCACCGTGTTCATCCAGTCGCGCGTGCCGGACCATGCGGTGTTACACTTGTTGTTTTCCATGATGATTCCGGTCTCGTGGCTGGAACGCAACCCCACCTACAAAGAAAAACAGGAGGAGATCAAAGAAAAAGACCTTAGCACCTACGGCTTCCTCGGCTACCCCGTGCTACAGGCGGCCGACATTCTCTTGTACAAGCCGGACTTCGTTCCCGTCGGCAAAGACCAGCTCCCTCATCTTGAGCTGACCCGTGAGGTCGCCCGCCGCTTCAATGACATCTACAAGCAACCGGTCTTTCCCGAGCCCAAGGAATACCTGACGAAATTTCCGAAGGTACTCGGCACAGACGGCCGGAAAATGAGCAAGAGCTACGGGAATACGATCAATCTCTCCGACCGCGAGCCAGTCGTCCGCCAGAAGCTCAAGACGATGGTTACGGACCCGGCCCGTGTGCGCCGGACCGATCCGGGCAATCCCGACCTCTGCCCCGTGTACGACTTCCACAAGATCTACTCGCCCTCGGCCGTCCAGGACCAAATCAACCGGGACTGCCGGAGCGCCGCCATCGGCTGCATCGACTGCAAAAAGCAGGTGGCCGATCGGATGGTGGAGGCCATGACCCCCATGTGGGAATCCCGGGCTCGCCTCGTGGAACGGCCGGGACACGTCGAGGAGATCGTGGCGGAGGGCAGCCGGCGTGCCGCAGCCGTCGCCCATCGCACGCTGGAGGAAGTCAACGCGGCGATGAAGATCTAACGCCGCAGGCAGCCGGTCGTCGCCTAACCCACCAGATGCCGCTCCAGGGCATACCGCGTGAGTTCCGCATTGTTCTTCAATTGCATCTTGTCCAGGATGCGCGCGCGGTAGGTGCTGACGGTCGTCACACTCAGGTTCAATTCCTCAGCGACCTCTGAGACGGTCTTGCCGGAGGCAATCAAGCGGAGCACTTCGTACTCGCGATCGGAAAGCAATTCGTGTGCATGTTCGGTCTCGCGCGTGCGCATCGTCAGCGCCAACCGTTCGGCCACGGTGGCGCTGACATGCCGACCACCCTCCAAGACCTTTTTCACCGCCGCCACCAACTCCTGGGGCGTACTCGCCTTGTTCAAGTATCCGTCGGCTCCAGCCTTGAACATCCGCACGGCATATTGGTCTTCCGGATGCATGCTCAGCACCACGACCGGCAACGCCGGGGAGCTTTGCTTGACCTGCTTCAGGGCCTCGGTGCCGGTGGTGCCGGGCATCGTAATGTCCATCACGACGACGTCCCACTCCTTTTTTTGCACCTGCTCCTGCAACTCACTCGCATCGGCGGCCTCGCCAAAACGGACCTCGCCCAATCCCTCGCTCAGCATCTCCTTTACCCCACGGCGAAACAGCGGAAAATCATCGGCGATCAGGATGCGTACCATGGCCACCTCACGAATGTGCTCCCATATCCAGTTCGATCGTAGTCCCCGCTCCGGGCTGGGAATCGATCCGAAGCGAGCCTTGCAAGGCTCGAACCCGCTCCTGCATCCCCATGAGACCGAACGACCGCCCATCCACCAATTTCTCCGGAGCGATCCCACGACCGTTGTCCCGCACGGCCAGCACGATTCGCCCGCCCTGTTCCCGCAGCCGCACGGACACCCTCGTTGCCTCAGCGTGCCGCATAACGTTCGTCAGCGCCTCCTGGCAAATACGAAAGATCGCCGTCGCCCGGGCGGGGTCAACGGCGATGTCGTCCGTCTCCGTCTCGCAATCGCACTGGATCCCGGTCCGCTGCTGAAAGTCCCGGCACTGCCATTCCACGGCCGCCACCAACCCGAGGTCGTCCAGTACACCAGGCCGCAGTTCAGCCACGATTCGCTGCACGGCCGTGAGGGTCTGATCGACTTGGGCTGTCATGGCGGACAGCTTGTCGATGACCGCCTCCCGTACCTGGGGCAGCGGCCCGCCGTCCAGCAGCGAGTGGGCCCGTGACAAATCGATCTTCAGGCACGTCAGCGCCACACCCAGTTCATCGTGCAGTTCCCGCGCAATGCGTGTCCGCTCCTCCTCACGCACCCCCTGGAGGCGTTGCGAGAGGGTGCGAAGCCGCTCCAGCGTCGCCTGGAGTTGCCCCTGCGCCTCCCGCCGTTCAGTGATATCGCGGAACATGACCACGGCCCCGATAATGCGCCCCCCGTCCCGAATGGGCGTGGCTGAATACTCCACCGGGAAACACGTGCCATCGCGCCGCCAGAACACTTCGTCTGCACAAGAATGGACTGCTCCCGCCTGCAGCGTCTGGAGGATGGGACATGCGTCTGTGGGGTACGTCGCGCCGTCGATCTTGCAGTAGTGGACCAGGGCATGCATCGGACGCCCGATCACCTCCCCCGGCTCCCAGCGCAGCATGGCGGCGCCGGCGGGGTTGATGAACGTCGTATTCCCATCCCGGTCCACACCGTAAATGCCGTCCTTCGCGGAAGTCAGGAGCAGTTCGTAGTCCCGGCGCAGGCGATCGAGGCGGGCCTCGGCCAAATCTCGCTGAATCACGTCGGCGATGACGGTGCGCTCGTGAACCGCCAGCAGTTGCTCTAACACCGCCGCCTGGCCCCTCAACCGTCTCGCCGCCAACTCGGCCGACTCTGTCCCGTCGCGGCGGGTCCGACGCAACCCTTGGCACGGCGCCGGCTCCTCGTCCGCACGAAGGTCATGGGGGAGCAACGCCAGTTTCGCGCACAGGGCCAACGTCCGAAAATGGTCGGCGGTTGCGGCCGGTATACGCGCCTTCGAAAACAGAACCACGGCGAAGAGTTCATGCGACGGCAGCAATCCCCCGAACCCCAGGACCGACCGCACGCCATAACGAAGGACAAAGTCCTGCTGCACCGGAACGTAGGGACTATCCACGGCTTCCGGCACGTAAAACACGTTGTGGGTCCGCTCTTCCCAATCCATCAACAGATCGGAATCCGAACGGATGACGGGCTGAATCTTGACGCCGAACTGCTTGAGCAGTTGGGAGAACATCGGGAATTGGGCGACAAACTGCTCGCTGACCAGCGGAATGGCCCGGTAGCGCCGAGAATTCATCCGATCGTTCCACCCCGGTTGCAGTCCTGCCGTTCCCAACAGGCTGAGGCACTTCATGTCGGGAGAACGAGGCGTCCGGCCCAGAACGCGATCGGCCAGCACACGGTCGGCCTCATCCAGCGCCTCGTAGGGACAGGTCGCAAAGCCTCGGACGAGCACGCACTGCTCCTCCGTACCCCCCGGATGACGGAAGTGCCGGTACAGATATTCCGCCATATGTTGCATGGCGGCCTGAAAATTGGGGGATCCCCCACCCAGCGTGCGAAGCACTGCGCCGCATTCGGCCATGTCACGGAGGGAGAAATTGGCAAGATCAAACGATCGGGCAGTCGGCAGGCGTGACCTGGTGGCCTCTCGCGCCATACACACTCGGTCATCCCCATGAAGAAGTCGCGTAGCATGCCGAGTCTAGTGAAGGGATCCTAAGCGTGTCAACCGACAGCATCGGCGCAAGTGTGGTATTCTGGCCCTATGTCAGCCCGTCCTCCTGCCCCTACGGTTGCAGCGGCGTGGCCGCTGACGGCATGGCTCTTGGTCAGCCCGGCCTTCGGCGGCGAACCTCCTTGCGACAAATATCCCGAAGCGAAGCAGGATCAATGCCGGATCGTCTGGAAAGAACTCAACGACCAGGCTGTGACCGAGATCGCGCAATTCGGACTGGCTCAGCAACGCAAGCGGGACGCGGGGCAACTCACGCCCGAACAACACCTGGCCGAAAACATGGCGTTCATCAAGCACTCGACCGAATCCCGGCTGAAGCGACTGGATGAGCGCCTGCGCGGGAAGTAGGCACGGTTACAACTCCTGCTTGGCATCCTCCGGCATACCGTCCCCCGCCCCAGGGCGGCCGGCCGACTCCAAGAGTTCCCGCACCACGAGAATCGGCGCCCGGAAATGGATGGCAAGGGCGATGGAGTCCGAGGAGCGGCTATCGAAGACCTGTTCCTGCCCATCGAATTCCACGCTCAACGCCCCGTAATAGGTTCCTCCTTTGAGACTGATGACCGTCCGGGTGACTCGGACGCCGGAGGCTTCCATGATGGCATGCATCAGATCATGGGACAGCGGGCGCGGGAGCGAGATACCACTCAAGGCCCCTTGGATGGAACCCGCCACGGTCATGTCGACAAAGATCGGGATGGTCCGCCCTTCCGCCTGCAGCAGCACGACCGGCCCCCGATCCGTCACCTTAACGCGAACGTCAGCAACCGGAACCAACTCCGGGGTCGTCCCCTCGCCGCCTGCCGACGCCGTCATGCCAAGCGCCGTCCAGAGCACAGTGGTCAGCCCGATCACCCCGACGCAGAACAGGCTCGCCCGTTCCATGGCCGCCTCCTTCCCGATCCCGCCCGCCGGGACGCCGGCAGGCTACCCCCTCACAAATCCGTTCCTGCGCCGTTCCGACCCGATATCCGTTTCCAGCCCGTGCCCTGTTACCACCGTCGTGTGGTCCCCCAAGACATACAACCGGTCACGTATGGAACGCTGAATGGCGTCGAAATCTCCCCCCCACAGGTCGGTCCGTCCGATGGAGCCACGGAACAGCGTGTCACCTGCCAGCAGCAGGTCGGCCTCAGGAAGGTGAAAACACATCGACCCCGGCGTATGGCCAGGGGTATGCAGCGCCGCGGCGGTCACGGACCCGATCGACACCGCCTCATCGTCCTTCAACCAATAGTCCGGTGACGGGACTGCCACGGCTGCCACGCCGAACAGTTCACACTGTTCCTCCACCATGTCCCACAACGGGCCATCGTCGGGATGTAGACAGAGCGATGCCCCCGTGGCCGCCTGCACCTGACCGGACGCGAGAAAGTGGTCGAAATGCGCATGCGTGTGCAAGATCCGCGTGACCCGCAGTCCCAGGGCGGCCACTTCCCGCAGGATGCGCTCAGGGGCCCCCCCGGGATCGACGACGATTGCCTGCTTGGTGACGGGATCCCCGATGATCGAACAGTTGCAGCCCAACGGCGGGACCGCGAACGTCTTACGAATCACGTTACCCACGATCGAACTCCTCTCTCCCCTCCGGATGCACCACCCACAACACGTCCGCCTCGACGACCCGCCACGGCCCGCCGTCCCGCCGAAGCCAATAGAGGATACCGGCGCCCGTGCCATCCGGACGCTCCTGTGCCACATAGACCAGCGCCTGGGTCATGCGCAGATCGAACGCCGCCCGGGACAAACACAGTCGTTCGAGAATCGGCGAAAGCCCCCCCGTCACCTGGGCCCCCCGAATGCGCGGCCGGACAGAGGGAGCGGGCCTCCAACGAGTCTCCGGCTCCGGCACTCCGTCGGCCGTGACAAAGCGGACGGTGGCGCCAAAGGCGAATCGATCTTCCAAACGAGCCGGCCGCTGGCTCTTGACCAGGAAGTCCCGGACGAGTTCGGGCGGCAACCGTCCCTCGAACGGCCTCCACTCCTCGAACCAGGCCTGGGTCATGGGGGTGGGCGCGGCCGGAAACAATTGCGTCGCCGTTTCCCGCTCGATCACCACCACCCGCGTTGCCGAGGTCAGAAACTTAGACTCGACAACGGTATCGAAAACAGGATACTCTTCGCCCGGTACGAGCCATCCCCCCTCGCGTGAGATCCCGGTTGACGCTGCCATTCCCGGTTCACCGAGTCCTGCGCACAGCACGAATGTGCAGGCGATCCATCGCAACCACCGACGCATGAGGAAAGCATAAGCCGCCATGCCTCAACCCGTCAAACACCGCGTCCAGCGCTCCTTCCCGACCGCCCGTCGCGAGATGCTCGCGCGCACCAATCCCCCGCTCGCCACCGCGCTCAGCATCGGGCTGCTGGTGGCCTCCGGCGGCTGCAAACCCGACGACTCCCCGTTTCGCGCCGAAAACGAATCCCTGAAGCGCCAGATCACAAAGCAAGAGTCCGTTCTCACCTCGCTCCAAGACGGCACCAAGGTGATGCAGCAGCAGATCGACCTTTTGAATCAAGAGTTGCGAGACGCGAAGAAAGAAACGGAACGCGCGCAGCGGGAAACTGAACAGGCCCGAACCGAAACCAAGGACGTGGCGGGCAAATTGGCGGCTCAGATCTCCCAGACTAAGAAGCTCATGGACGACGTTCAGCGCGCAGCCGCCGCCCAGGCGGCTTCCGCCGTCCGAGCCGAAGACAAAGGGGGACAGTCCGAAGAGTTCCCTCGCACGTTGGCCCTGGTCGCCAAGGCCACGGAGGAGGCCCTCGCCCGGAACGGCTACGCCGTGAAAGTCGGGGTGCGCATGGAACAGAAGGCGATCTACGTGACGGAGCGGAAGGTTTCCGCACCGGCCTCCCTGGAGGCCTCGGGGTTCCGCAACCAGTTTCTCGTCTCCCTGGCCACGCTCCCGACCAACGTGACACGACTGACGGTCAAGGCCGAGTTTGAAAAGCTGGCCCAGGGGAACCGCATTCTCACGGCCAGCCCCGACGAGGCGGCCGAGATCGAACGCCGGCTGATTGCGGAAATCAACAAGTCCGTCTCTTCGCAAACGAAACTCTAATGTGCCGCCATCCCGGCAGATTGGGAGTGGCCCACGCCCTCTTCCTGATCGTCCTCCCGGTCCTGATGACCCTGTTCCCTCCCTGGCTCCTCGCGGCCGACCAGAAGACCGACCTGCCACGCCATCTCACCGGGATCGCCAAGACCGTCATGCCGTCGCCAATGCGGTCGATCCCGGAGGGCTGGTTCATCATGGGGACCACGAGGAAAGACGACGAACCCTATGCCATGGAAACACAGTTCGACGACACCGAACTCCCCCAGCACCGCGTCTGGTTGAACGCCTACCAGATCGACCGCGACGAGGTGAGCCTGGGGGAATTTCTCGCGTTCCTCCTTCAAACCAAACGCCCGGTTTCAACCGAACTCCGGAAGGTGCTGTGGCATGTGATTTCCGTTCACTACGTGCCCGACTCGGTGTTGGCACGCTGGCCCGCCCTGTATGTCGACTGGAAAGAAGCGGCAGACTTTTGCGCCGCCCAGGGGAAGCGTCTTCCGACGGAGGCCGAGTGGGAGAAAGCGGCGCGCGGGGCCGACGGCAATCTCTTCCCCTGGGGATTCAGCGACCCAGCTCCGGGGCTCGCAGTGTTCGGGCAATATCACGCCCACGAAATTCCTCTGGTGGCCGCCGTGGACAGCGGCGAGGATGGGCAAAGCCCGTATGGCATACGGCACTTGTCGGGGAACGTGGCAGAGTGGGTGCAGGATTGGTTCGGCATCGACTATTACTCGGTGACGCCGGACCACAACCCGCCCGGACCGACAACCGGGCGCTACAAGGCGTTGCGGGGGGGATCCTGGAAGAGCAAGCCGAACATGCTGCGTGCCGCCACGCGCAGCGGGGCGTCACCGAACCATCGGGCCCCTACCGTCGGCTTCCGATGCGCTGCGGCACCGTCCCCCTAACCCAGCTTAGGACGCCAACGGGACTGTCGGGGGCACGGCCTCACGAATCAGACGATCAAATTCCGCCCGGATGCGATCGGCCAAGGCACGGTACTGACCGGCCACGCCACTCAGTTGCACGAAGCCCGGCGTTCCCGGCTCATAGACCATTGCACCCTGCAGATACCGGCGCCAGGCCATATCATAGACGGTGATCAGGCAGCCCTGCACATCCAAGAGACGGTGGCGCCGACTGGCGACCATCGAGGACACGTCGCATCGGGCCAAGACCTCCAGGATCCGCTCCGCCCGGTGTCGGCTCGTATGCGCCTCCATCACGCGGCGATACCCGGCCTCCGCAATAGCCTCCCCCTCCGTGGGACGATCTCGATAGGCCGCGACCGCCTCGACGATCTGATCGACCTGTCCCCGGTCATACCCCACATAGTGCACGCCCTCCTGGAACAACTCACTGAGTCCGTTCCCAATCCGTTCGGTCAGGAGCACCGCGCCGCAGGCCATGGCCTGAAACGTGCGAAAGTTCACATCGTTGGCGGCGTTTTGGTTCAGCACCATTTGCGAGCGGTTGAAGAGTTCGACATAGGGCCCGCTCTGCACGTGGATCGGCATTTTCCGTCGCAGCGCCTCGATCAGCGCCACGCGGTCAGGATTCCACTTCGGATTCAAGGTTCCCACGAACGTGAGCGGGAGATCGCGAGCACGGCCGAGACGCCGATCCGATCGCCCATCGCAGAACAACGGCGCCCATTCGACCGCCTGCCGCTCCGGATCCGCGCGATAATAACGCACCGCATCCAGTTGCGCGACGAAGATCAGATCGAAGACGGCCGCGTATTGCGTGTGCCAGCTCAAATGCAGGTGTGAATCAATCGCGTACCACACGAGCGGCACATCCAAAAACTCCAGGCCGACCACCCACGGGTAGGCGCTGTGATCGCCCAGCACCACCAGATCCGGACGCCAGCCGGACGGCAATCGCGTCATGATCTCCTTGAGCCCGACCGGATAGTGCATCAGCTGAATGTCACCCGGCTCCCCAATGGAGACCTGCACGACCTCGTGACCGAGGTCACGAAAGTCATGGACGAAGTACGGATTGCCAAGGTGCAGGATCTTCATAGGAACGAGGCGGAGCCTCTTGCCTCTGACTTATCACCTTTCCCGCAACGGTCAAGCAACAAACGGATCCCTGCCACCGGCTCAGGCCCCCCCGAGGGCGCCCTCCGTTCACAACCGCCCTTTTCTTTGACAGGGTGCCGCCCACTGGCTAGCATCAGCGCATGCCCGCGCTCCCCTCCAGCGTCCATGACCTGCGAACGCTCATTCGCTCCTGCCACCCGCTGATCGTGATCGAGACGGTCGAAGAGGAGCGCGTTGAACGCCTTCTGACGTCCGTGGCGATGCAGGAACGAATGCCTATTTTCGAATGGTCCATCACCCGCGGCCTGACCAAGCTTGAGGACCATCAGACCACCAGCCGCATGACCGCCACGCCGTTGGCTGTGCTCCAACATGTGGGCGGCCTCACGGTGGAGGCCATCTTCTGGCTCAAGGACCTGGCCAGCCACCTGTCCGATCCCGCCACGGCCCGCCAGTTGCGCGAGATCGCGCACCTCTACGCCAAGACTCGGTCGACCTGCCTGCTGACCGGCGATCCCGTCACCCTCCCCCCGGACCTCGAGAAACTGGCCGTCCGCTACGACTTGCACCTTCCCGATCGGGAGGAACTCGATGCCGTCGTCCGGAGCGTGTTGTCCTCCTTACGGGCGAACGGCACAGCGGCAACATCCGGATCCGCCACGGTTGCTCCGAGCCTGATCCGTTCACGCACCCGCCAGTCCCCTCTATCGCTTACGCCCGAAGAATATGAAGGCATCCTCCGCGCCCTAAACGGCATGACCCTCCATCAGGCCCGACAGGTCGTGTCGCACTGCATCATTGAGGACGGCTCCCTCACGGCCTCCGACATTCACACCATTCTGTCCCGCAAAGCGCAGGCCATCAAGGAAGGCGGTCTCCTTGAGTACTACCCGGTGGAAGACAATCGGTACGAACTGGGCGGGTTCGCCAATCTCAAACGCTGGCTGGAGCGCGCGAAAGTCGGATTTAGCCCGGAAGCCCGGGCGCTCAACCTGACGCCTCCACGCGGAATCTTGGTAGTCGGCGTCCCCGGGTGCGGGAAGAGCCTAGCCGCCAAGTCCATCGCCCGGGAGTGGGCCCTGCCGCTGTTGAAACTCGACGCCGGCCGTCTCTTCGACAAGTTCGTCGGCGAATCAGAAAAGAATTTCCGCAAGGCGATTGCCATGGCAGAATCGCTGGCCCCCATCGTCCTCTGGCTGGACGAATTGGAGAAGGCCCTGGCCACGGGTGGCGGCGGCGGTGACGCCGACGGCGGGCTGAGTCGGCGACTATTTGGCGCCTTCCTCACCTGGCTGCAAGAAAAACGGCAGGATGTCTTCGTGGTCGCCACCGCCAACGATTTGAGCGCGCTCCCCCCCGAATTGCTCCGAAAAGGCCGGTTCGACGAAATCTTCTTCGTCGACCTCCCCGACGAAGCCGAGCGGCTCGCGATCTGGACCATCCACCTTCGGATCCGCAAACAAGACCCGACCACCTTCAACCTCCCGCATATCGTCTCCGCCAGCGACGGGTTCAGCGGCGCGGAGATTGAACAGGCCGCCGTGGCCGCGCTATATCGCGCCCTGCATGCCAAGCAACCGCTGTCGACGGACCACTTGCTGGACGAGTTGCGGCACACCGTGCCCCTCAGCGTTTCCCGCCACGAAGATATCGACCGCCTCCGACGCCTCGCGCAGGAACGATTCATCAACGTGCGGTAGCGCTCGCCGACCGCGTGCATACCTGTGTGAGCCGCCCTACGCTCCCTTCGCCGTCCGTGCATCGTCACGGATCGCCGCACCTCCCCAACGCCTGAATATCAAACGGTTCCGTGCCTGTAGTTCCAACCCTACAGTGCCGGGTCTGGAACTTGAACTCCCCACCGATGGAGTCGCCACCGTCCGATGTGTTTACGCATCCGATGGACAGGCGTCTAACGTGGCAAGAAGGTGGGTTCAGGAATATTACCGACTGCGTACCAGAGGAGGACCGTGTGATCGGACAGAACATTGCGAAGGGAACAGGGCGGAGCGTTGGACTCCTGGCAGTCATGGTGTTGGCGGTGACGGCCGTGGCCCACGCCGAGGAGTCGTACTCACGCAGCGGGCTCTCGATCGGACCGCGATTTGCCGTCATCGATCCGAAGGACGACCATTCCCGCCCGTTTGGGGGGGCGCAAGCGCGCCTGCACCTGGGGCCCGTATTGGCCATTGAGGCGTCCGCCGACGCACGCCGTGACCGCTTCGATGGCTCTACGAAAATGTGGACCGTACCGGTTCAGGTGTCCGCACTCGTCTATCTCATCCCAACCGGCCCGATCAGTCCCTTTTTGCTGGCTGGTCCCGGCTGGTACTACACGCGCATCGAAGGGCCCGGCGACTTCAAGGACACCCAACACCGCTTTGGCCTCCATGCCGGGGGCGGTCTCCAGTGGTGGCTGAGCCGAGGGATCTCGGTTGACGGCACCTACCGGTATCTGTGGACCGAAAAACTGGAATCGAAGGATGCCAGCCTGCGCGACAAGAAATTCGACGATAGCGGACACATGTTCACCGTGGGCCTCAACTTCCATTTTTGAGCCACGAGCGGGTATCCCGTTCAGCGGATCACGGAGCCGGACGGGCCTTCCACTGCGCGGACAGATCGTAGGTGGCATGCTCCAGCGCATCATCGAAGGCCAACCCGCGCAACGCATCGTGCGCCTCCGCGGAATCGGGCGGGGCCGCAATCCGCTGCGATCCCCCTTCGCGATAGAAGGCTGGAAAGGCATTGGAGGCCATTCCGCGAGCCAGCTGTTCCAGACTGACTGACGTCTGCCCGTGGCTCTGGACCAGACGGCGCCCCGACGCGGCATCGACCAACGCCAGGTCCGACCGCGCGAAAACGGACGTGACGACACCTGGGAGCCGTCCCATGGCGCCGCCCCCGCCGCGATTGCCGTCAAGCGGGAGCGGCTGGGGATCCTCGACCTCAACCGCCGAATAGACGGCCACGGCCACCGTCTCAACTTGATGCCGGCTGGCAAGGGTCTGCAGCGGCAGGCGCCCCTCCCGTCCGTCCCGGTTCAGGTCGGATGAGGAGACCACTGCCACGACGGTCAGCGGCAACGCCCCTTCCAAGCGTGCCTTCGTCTGATGGGCCAGAAATTCGACACCGCGCGGAGACAGAGCAGGCGCGGCTCCTGGGCCACTGGCGTCCTGAACCACGACCAGCACAACCCGACTCCCCGCCCCTAACCGGCTCCAGTCCGTCGTCGCGGCCTCTTCGGATGGACCGAGGATCGAATCCAACCGGGGCCCGGGAGTCGGCGTTCCGCATGCGGTCAACAGCAGGGCCAGAACGAATCCCGCGCACGGCTGTCTCCAGGACATAGGTCCTCCCCCGCCGGCTAGAGCCGGCCCTCCTCGAGTTCAATGGCCTCGACCCACGTGCTCACCGACGGCAGCGACGTCTCCGGCACACCCCGTTTCACCGCGACCTCGCGCAGCAATCCGAGAAAACGCTCCATGCCCCCCGCATCGCTCAGCTTCGCGCCCAACACGTTCTTCGTCCAGAGCCGCACCTCACCGTCCCGCAAGGGGCGTCCCTGTTCCCCAACCCACGCGAGCAGCTCGTCATCCGTTTCCCCCCCGCGAGCACCCGCTGCTCAAAAGCCATTCCATCCAGGTGAGGAGATCCAGCAACGCCTTGTCAAAACCTGTGGTCAGGTAGTGATAGTCCTGGATGCCGCCTGCATACCGAAGGCGCACTTTGTCGATCATTCGAGCCAAATGCGCCAGTCCGCCCAGCAGCACCGTGGGGCTCCGTGGATAGGCGGGATTTACCGCTTCGTTGGCCATTGTGACCTCCGTGACTCGACACCGCTAAGACTGACAATTCTGTCGCCAAATCGGGATGCCCGTGTTAGCGTGAGATCCGTAGCGCGGACGATCTTGACGAAAGGATTGGCACCATGGCATTCCCCGCGACCAAACTGACCGAATACCGAAAAGACAAGCGCGGCCAGATCCAGTATCGTATTCACTTTTCGGTCCGAGGCCGACGGCATATCGGGGACGGCCATATTTCCGACCTGTCCGCCTCAGGATGCGGCATCAAAAGCTCCGTGGGTGTCCGCCAGGGAGAAATCCTCGAGCTCACCGTGTACGGCCCGGACGGACAAGCCATCAGCATCGATGAGTCGATCGTGCGCTGGGTGCGTCCGGACGGGTTTGGCGTCTCCTTCACCCAAATGCGACGCCCGGCCAAGCTCTGGATCGAAGACATCTGCCGCCGCCTGTCGCTCCACCGGTAGCCGAGGCGCGACCCGCGCGCCACCCCCCGGCAACGATCTTCACGGGGTCAGACCACCACGCTCCTCGCCACGACGTCCGATAATCTGTAACCCCAGCGTGGCCTCGGTCATCGTGGCATCAGCCCGAAGCCGCACCCGGTCTGCCCCCGCCAGCTGAACGCGAACCCAGTGAAACCCCCTGCGGGGAAGGTCGACGGCATAGTCGGCCTTGGTTGCCCCCATCCGGCCTTCTCCACGAATGGAACAGGGACGATCCGTGTATACCAAGAACACGGTCTCCTTGGATTCGAGATCGAGCGTGAAAGTCAGATCGGCAAAGGGGCTGCCGTCCTCCCTTGCGCTCCCCGTACCGAACCGTACAAGCCGTGCATCGGGTGGGGACACGGTCACGGCCCCAGGGTCGTCACGCCAACGACGGGCCACGGCCTCGACACGGCCGCCCAGCGCGGCCAGATCGAATCGGAGCCGGTCGCCCACACGCACCCGTTTCCGAATTCCCATCGCATCCTGAGCCTCGCCGAAAAAGGTGCCCCCCAGGAAGGGGAAATAGAGCGTGACATCCTTCGTATAGGCCGTGTCAGGCACAGCCTGACGATCGGCGTCGAGCACCCGGACCGCCATCGTGATGTCCCCGTCAGCCAGAGCGGAGGCGATACCCCCCAGAGCCGACACGACGACGACCATGACCAAAGCGGCCAGACCACCTGCGGTGAAAACAGCCCTTGCCCGGCGCTCATGCATCCTACCGTTCCTTCCCGCCACACCTATCAAAGTCGACCAGGAGGTGTCCACCCGTCGGGGAGCCGTCCTGTCGCCTCCGGCCTCCACCTCAAGGAGAGGCTTGCAGGGATCCCCGCGAATTGACTATGGTGCCGGAAGGACACCCAACCCATGCCTGGTCGATTCCGCAAGAACCGCCTCTGGCCATGCGCGTCGCGCACGTGGTTTCTCACGTGGTCCGCGGCGGGGTTGCTGACGGCCGCCGCCCTCCTCCACGGCTGTCACCTGGACGATCAGGAGGATGAGGCCACGGGACCGACCGAACGAGTCTCCATTGCCAATGCCAATGCGGCACAGGCCAACGGCGGCAGCGGGGATGGCACACGGCTGGTCGTCGGCATCCCTGAAAGCGCAAGTCGCCGCCCGGGTCTGAGCGGGGACAGTCGCTATGTCGTTTTCGACTCCGTCGCGACGAATCTCGTGCCCGGCCTGGCGACCAACGGGCACCGCCAAATCTACCTGCGCGACCGCCAGACCAACCTAACCGAAATGATTTCCCTCAACAGTGCCGGAAACGGAGGGGGCAACGGGGATAGCTACGCGCCGGTCGTGAGCGACGACGGACAGACGGTGGTCTTCGAGTCGGGGGCCACGGACCTGGTGTTCGGTATCGTCGACACCAATCAGGCGAGCGATATTTTTCTCCGCGACCGGACGGCGCGCCGGACGGAACGGGTCTCCCAATTCGAGAACGGCACGCCGGGCATCTGCGCCGGCACCGGGGCCGCCTGCGCCAGCTATGAGCCGGCGATCAATGCCGATGCCAGCGTCATTGCCTTCGGGGCCACCGCCCGCCTGGCCATCGATGATGTCGACACGCATGCCGACATCTATGTCCTGCAACGGGGTGGCAGCTCCCCGGTCCTCCAGCGGGCGACCCCCTCATTCGCCGCATCGGCCCCTTCGCCCAGCCAGGGGAACCCGTCCGTAAGCGCCGATGGCCGTTTCGTCGCCTTTGCCAGCACGAGCACGCAACTGGCCAACGTGGTCACCGTCAACACGCAGGATGCCGTAAGTGACATCTTTCTCTATGACGTGGCCGCCCGAACGAGCCGAAAGGTCAGCGTCCCCTTCTCCGGGGCTCCGGCCAATGGCCACAGCTATGCCCCCTCCGTCAGCGGAGACGGGCGGTTTGTCGCGTTCTGGTCGAACGCCAAGAACCTCACGGCGGCCTTTCCCAAGACCACCGATACCGCGGATATCTTTGTGGCCGACATGTCGACGCAGGTGCCGACGATGGCACGGGTCTCCTTGGGGTTGAATAATCAGCAAGCCAACGGAGACAGCCAATACCCCGCGATCAGCCGCAATGGCGCCTATGTGGCCTTTGTCTCCCGCGCCAACAACTTCGATACCCCGGCGACCGATGCCAATACGCTATTCGATGTCTATCGTGTCGACCGGGCCTGCACCCCCTGCAATTCCAGACGTGTCTCGGTCGCCGTTGCGGGACGGGATGCCGACCGCGACAGCACCGCGCCGGCCGTTAGCGCGGATGGTCAGACGATTGCCTTTTTTTCGGATGCAACCACACTCGTGCCCGCCGACACGAACGGCGCCCGAGATGCGTTTCTTCGTCAATTGTAGGAAAGGGACCGAAAAGGGACGGACCGGGGTGGCGAGGACATCTGGGGTTCCGCCTGCGAGGGTGACAGAAGGAATGCCGCACACCAATACGGCACGGAGCGGGAAGGGGAACTCAGCGAGGGTCCGCGCAGCCGCCTAGGAAGCGCGGCCGCGGGGACCGACCCACTGCACGGTTCTACGCCGAGAGACGGCCTCTACAAAGGGGCTCACCGACAGGACCAAGGCGATCACTCCGATCGTCACGGCCACCATCATCCCTTCGAGCGGCACTGGATTGGGGGTTTTCGGGGTAGGACCCTGCGGAGACCCGGAAGGATCAAGGGAGGCCGCAACCAACGCCTGGCTCTTCACGACCGGGACCGGCCCGTTGGGAACTGCGAGGAGGAAGTACACCAGCAACCCCGCGACCAGAGCGCCTAGCCACAGAATGCTGTACCGATTCTCGAATGGATGCTTCATCGTCATTCCTCCGCGGCCGATGGTCCTGCCGTCACTCCCTGATCTGTCACATTCCTGCTTCCTTTCTTACGCAACAGTCATACCACCGGATGCATTGATGGGCCCTCCCCCTGCAACACCTTGTGATTCCTGTTGAACGACGAGACTTCTCTGGTGGGAGCGCGAACGAATTGCTCGCCAAAACAGCGTATCAAAAAGGATAGAGGTGTGACGGAAGTGATACGGCAACGGGCAGAAAGGGACAAGTTTGAACACTGACTCGGGCCAGTCATGCCGACCTGACCGGCTGCATGCTGAAATTCTCCCTAGTAACTCCCCCGCCAGAAAGATTTTCCACACACGACACAGACCTCCGCGTTCGTATCGGAATCCAGGTAATACTCCTTTTCGCGGCTGTCATGCGGACATGGAGGATCGCCCTTGGCTCGCCATGCCTCACGTAGCGCGTCCGCGTCGTCTGCTTGCATGACCTTCCTCCCTTCCCCAGGCTGCTCACCACATCCCTGTCGTGAAGGACAGCCTCGGCTTTGGCAGTAACACCCGTACGGCACGGAGACTGGATTTCCACTCGATCCTCCCCGGCCACACGCGTATAGTACCCACTGTCTTCCCCTCTGGGGAAACAGGCTCCAGGCACACCGACATGACGCCGCCCTTCCTCCGCATCGGCTTTCTCCACTTCGCCCCCGTTCCGGGTCGTCTGTCCGAGAATCAGACCATGATTGAGCAAGGCGTGAGCCTTGCGGCAGAGGCGGGAGCGCAGTGGATCCTGACACCGGAACTCGCCGTCTGCGGCTACGGATTCGCCCCGCTCATCGGCACCGAGTGGATTGCTCGGCAGCCCGATGCCTGGCTCAGCAGAATGGGGCGACTGGCCGCGCACTATCGCGTGACGTTATTCCTGTCGGCGCCGGAACGAGCAGCCCGAACCGCTCGATTGCACAACAGCCTCTTCGTGCTGGGGTCGACCGGCACCATCCTCGGTCTCCATCGAAAAATTCACACGCTACGCGTCGGCTCCGAATCCTGGTCCACACCTGGGCGCACGGCTCGCCCGATCTCGGTGCCTCCCTATCCCGCCGTGGGCCTATTGATTTGCGCCGACGCTTCCACCCCGCAGATCGCGGGACGACTCCGGGCACAAGGCGCCCGCTGTTTGGTGTCGGCGGCGGCCTGGGCGCCGGGACATCACGGGCCCAATGGGGAGTGGGAGCGATGTACGCGACAGACCGGGTTGCCGCTCTTTGTGTGCAACCGGACCGGTCCCGACACCACCCTCGATTTTACAGCCGCCGAGAGCGTCGTCGCACACGAAGGGCGCCGCCTGCTCGCGATGACCTCGACAACGTCCGCCGTCTTCCTGGTCGATTGGGATCTCCACCGCCAGGCCCTCCATTCGACCGTTCCCGAACGGATCCCGCTCTAGGATCGACAGGGCTCGCCTTCTCCACACGCCGACGGCTCGGCCCGACGGAAGGGCGCGTCCGTTCGGACATCCGTATCTGTTGCAAAAGAAATGTCTGCAGCGCGACTGCCTGATTGTGACGCGTATCCCGTGCCGAATACAGCAGCGTCACCCGGCCTCCACGTAGGCGATCGAGCAAGGGGCGCCACCGCTCCGTCCCAATCGACAGCTCAGCCACGTACCGTCGGCAAAATTCCGTCCATTGGGATGGATCTTGGTGAAACCAACGCCGGAGCGAAGGGGAAGGAGCAAGGTCCGGAAGCCACAGGTCCACGGCGGCGGCCGCTTTAGTCACCCCGCGGGGCCACAGGCGGTCCACCAAGACCCGGTAGCCGTCCTCGGGACCATACCCCGCATATACCCGCTTCGTACGCAGATCGTTCGTCACGCGCCTATCGTACCCCCCGCCCGGCATGCAGACAACCGGAAAGGCTCCCGCCCCCCACGACTTGGCGAGGCGCGCCGACTTGTGCCACAATGCCGCCCCGCTCGAGGACGAGCGAGGACATTGTCATCGAGCCACAACCACGTGAGTACCCCGAAACACGCAATCCCCCGCCATCTCCTGATCCCGCGCTGGCTCCTGTCCCTGGCCATCGGGGCCGCCTTGTGCCTCCCCCCACCCGCCGAGGCGCGCCGGGAGATGTTGGCTCCGGCGGACAAAGCACGGCTCCAGCAGATTGCGCGTGTGTATGTGGAAACGCTCGCGCTCACGGACAGTGGCCCTGCCGACGCAACCAGCATGGCCAGAGCCGTTGAGGTGCGCCTCGCCGACATCGGCTTTCAGGCTGGGCACCAGGCGTCGGATCCGCACGACGTCACACTGAAGGTCAAATGCGAGGAACACAAGACGTGGGAAGGGACAACCACATCCGGCGGGGACGCCGATTCCGTGGGCGGCATTGCCAGGCTTTGGCGCGGCCCCGCCTGTCAATTGTCCTACCGCATGGAAGGGCTGAAGTCCGACTGGCGTCATGAGGTTCGGGGTGACCTCCCCAAGAACAACGGGCCGCGCGCACCCGGTTCAGCCTCGCCCGGCAACGCCGCCCTCGCGGTATTGACCGACCACCTGACACAAGATCCATTCCCCCTCTTGCTCGCAGCGGAGTGGGGGCACGCATCGCGGCTGCTCTCCATACTCGATCGCCCCGACACCGATGCGGCACAGAAGACCATGGTCATCACACTACTCGGCGGCATGGCCGCTCCCGACGCCATGCCGGCCCTCGCGCGCGCCGTGAACGACCCTCACCTCGACGTGGCCAACGCCGCAGCCATCGCGATCGGGGCCATCGGCCATCAGGACGGCATTCCCCTCCTGCTCTCGCTCTTCAAGCAGGGACGCCCGGAACTGCACCTGGCCGCCGCGCAGGGGTTGGGACGGCTGGCGCCGCTCTATCCTCAGACCGACCTCGTGTCCGAACTCGTGGCGGCGCTCCCGCAGTCGCCGATACCGGTGCAAGTGGAGATCGTCCGCGCGCTCGCCACGACCGCCGACCGGCGGTCTTACCAGGCGATCCGCCAACTCAATCGTGAGGTGCAGGCTCGGTCGCGACTCGACGCGTCTCCGGAACTCCAGACGCTCAAGAACGCCCTAGGCGTCGCCATCGACCAATTCACCAACACCCACGGCTCAGAGGACTAGGATCGGCCGCGCCCTACCAGGCGCGCCGGAAGGAGAGATTGAACCGGTAGCCTCCCGTCATGGGATGCTCGCCGGGCGGCAGCCGCAACTCACCGTGATAGCGCAGGCGGGCCGGCCCTCCCCATACCACCACGTCCCCATGGACCAGCGAAACCTGAACGAACGGGTCCTTGCACCGAAGCCCTCCGAATTGAATCACGGCCGGCAACCCAAGGGACACGGAGACAATCGGCGCCGCAAGATCCCGTTCATCTCGGTCCCGATGCAGCCCAAGTTTCGCCCCTGGCTAGTACCGATTGATCAGACACACGTCCGGCAGATACCCTTCGAAGCCGGCTGCGGCGGCGGCCCTGCTGGCCAGCCGACAGAACGCCTCCGGCAGGGGCGGCCACGCCCGACCAGTCAACGGGTCAAGCGTGCCGTACCGATACCCCGCCTCATCACTCCCCCACCCCACACGCCCGCAGTTGCTCATGGCCACCGACATCTGAAAACCGCCCGGGGTCCGCATGGATCGCACAGGCGCCTGTGCCAACACGGCCTGCAGCGCAGCCCACACGGCCTGCTTCACCCAAGGCAAGTCCGTGAAGCACCTGTGCGCCAAGGCCGAGCGCCTCAGGCTCGAAACGTGGTCGCTCCACCTCAGGAAAGAGACTGAGCGTCATCACACCCCTTCTCGTTTCAGCAAGGCTTGCTTACGTGCAAGCCCCCACCGATAGCCGGCCAAGGCGCCGTTTCCACGAACGACCCGATGGCACGGGATCGCCACGGCCAACGGATTGGCCGCACAGGCTCCGGCCACGGCACGAGTCGCCCGCGGCGCGCCGATCCGCCGCGCCAGTTCCTGATAGCTGATCGTTCGACCGGGCGGAACCGCCCGCAAGGCCTCCCAGACCCGCTGCTGGAAGGCCGTCCCCCGAATGTCCAAGGGCAGAGACTTCCCCACGGCCGGCGCCTCGACCATCTCCACAACGTCCTGGACCAGCGCGCCGAACGCACGGTCTCCTGGCAGAAGGTCCGCGCGTGGGAAACGGCGGCGGAGATCCGCCAACAATTCCACCGCGTCATCTCCCAACAGAATCGCGCAGACGCCCCGGCGACTTCGCGCCACCAGAACCGACCCGAGCGAGCAGGCTCCAACCGCATAGTGCATCGTCACGGCTCGGCCACCGGCGCGAAACCGGGTCGGGGTCATCCCGAGCCGCGCCGGCGCCTGTTCGTAAAACCGTCCGGTGGACGCATACCCGGCGTTCAGGATGGCGTCGGTGATGGTACGGCTACGACCCAATTCCGTCTGCATCCGCTGCGCACGAACGGCAACCGCATACCCGCGCGGCGTGACGCCGATGGCGCGCCGAAACAGGCGATGAAAATAGGACGGGCTCAGCCCGGCCGCCGCCGCCAGTACGGCCAATGGGGGGATCTCGTCCGCAGCCTCAATGGCACGACAGACCTCGGTCACACATTGAAGCCGCTGCTCGCGCAGCGACAGGGCGTTGGGCCGACACCGCCTGCATGGGCGAAAGCCCTCCCGCTCGGCCGCCACGCTCGTGTGAAAGAACCGTACGTGCGCAGGCTTTGGCCTCCGTGCGGGACAGGATGGCCGGCAGTAGATGCTCGTGGTGGAGACCGCATAGACGAATCGCCCGTCGGCGCGGTAGTCGCGCGCGGACACCGACACCCACCGAGGATCACCCACCACCTCACCGGTCTGGAGGCTGTTGTCTGAACCGCCACCCATCGTCCACCCCGCGAACTCGGGACCGTCATCAAGGGTCCCAGTCCCTCATACCACGCCCCGTCCCGCTCCGCACTCCGCTGCTTGCTCTCAAATTTGGGGAGATCCGTCCTGCAGCGGCTGAATCCTACCAAACACCCGGCGAATGCGGAACACGCTCTCGCGGAATCGCACGGGAGCGACCCGCTCACGCAGACACGCGAGGGCCTTCCCCTCACTAGCGGATCACCCGTTGGATGCACAGTCACGATGGAGGCAACCGAGGAGAACTGACGTCCAGGGGCACCGCACCACAGCGTACAGCGTGGAACGGGATCGACACGTCCTGAGGGGCGGGATACCGGCAGACAGGAGGCGCACGCGACCAGGGCGCCCCTGCTTAGCCGCCGGTCTTTGCTGACTTGCCGGCACGGAGGTACGCGTTGATTCCCGCGGCCATCTTGCGTCCCTCAGCGATCGCCCAGACAATGAGCGACGCACCGCGCTTGGTGTCGCCGCCGGCGAAGACGCCGTCCAGGTTCGTCATGAAGCTTGGGTCCACGGCCACCGCGCCGCGGGCGTCATAGGCGACCCCCAGGTTGTCGAGCAGCCCGTTTTTGACCGGACCGGCAAAACCCATCGCCAGCAGCACTAGATCGACATCCATCGTGAACTCGGTGTTCGGAACCGGAGCAAACCTGCCGTTCTCGAACGACACCCGATGGGCATGCAGCTTGGTGACGTGCCCGTTATGGCCGGTGAATTTCGTGGTCGAGACGCTCCACTGCCGATCGCAGCCCTCTTCGTGCGCATGGGACGTGCGAAGCTGAATGGGCCACAGCGGCCACGGGGTGGAGCCGGCCCGTATGGGCGGCGGTTCCGGCAGCAGCTCGAATTGGTGGGCTTCGGCGCAGCCTTGTCGATGCGCGGTGCCGAGGCAGTCGGATCCCGTATCGCCGCCGCCAATGATGACAACCCGCTTGCCCTTGGCGGTAATCGGATCGCCCACGTTGGCGTCACCCGCCACACGCCGGTTCTGTTGGGTGAGATACTCCATGGCCAAGTGGATGCCCTTGAGCTCGCGGCCCGGCACCGGCAATTCGCGGGGCTGTTCGGCGCCCATGGTCAATCCGATGGCGTCATACTGCCGACGCAGTTGCTCCGCGGTGAGGTCCTTCCCGATCGTAGTGCCCGTGACGAATTTCACGCCCTCGGCCCGCATTTGATCGAGCCGCCGGTCGAGGACCCACTTCTCCATTTTGAAGTCGGGAATGCCATACCGCAGCAACCCGCCGATACGGTCTGCTTTCTCGTAGACCGTCACATCGTGACCGGCGCGTGCCAACTGCTGTGCGGCCGCCAACCCGGACGGACCGGAACCGATGATCGCCACGGACTTCCCGGATTTCTCGGCCGGCAACACCGGCTGGACCCACCCTTCATCAAACCCGCGGTCGATGATGTTCCATTCGATGACCCGGATCGACACCGGATCGGCATTGATACCGAGCACGCACGCCGACTCACACGGCGCCGGACATAGGCGCCCGGTAAATTCCGGAAAGTTATTCGTGGTGTGGAGGGCCTTCAAGGCATCGTGCCATCGACCGCGAAAAACCAGGTCGTTCCATTCGGGGATCAGATTGACGACAGGACAACCGGTGTTGCTTTGGCAAAACGGCACCCCGCAATCCATGCACCGAGCGCCCTGTACCTTGAGCTTGTCTTCGGGGAACGGCTCGTACAATTCCTTGTAGTCGAGCACCCGCAACTCCGTCGCTCGCCGTGTCGGCCCTTCCCGCTTGTATTTCAAGAACCCTTTGACGTCACCCATCGTCGCCTAGTCCTGCATCCTGTAAAGGGAGTGCGGCATTCACAAGATCGGCGGTCTCCCGTTCCCGCCGGTCGCTCCGCTATTTCTTGGCCCTGCCGCCGACCTTGGCGGCTGCGGCCTTGCGCTCCGCCAGCACGCGCTTATAGTCCACCGGCATGACTTTCACGAATTTCGGCAACACCGAATTCCAGTCGTCCAGCAGCCGTTTGGCCTTGCGGCTACCGGTATGCGCGGCATGCGCCTCGACCAGACTCTTGAGCAGGTGTTTGTCTTCGGCCGTCGCTACCGGCTCCAACTCGACCATGCCCAGGTTGCAACGCGATTCGAACTTGCCGTCTTCGTTATGGACGAAGGCGATGCCGCCCGACATCCCCGCCGCGAAGTTACGCCCCGTCTTGCCGAGCACCACCACGACACCGCCGGTCATATATTCGCACCCGTGGTCCCCTGTGCCTTCGATCACGGCGGTGGCCCCGCTGTTCCGCACCGCAAACCGCTCGCCGGCCCGGCCATAGAAATAGCTCTCCCCGCTCGTGGCGCCATAGAGCGACGTGTTGCCGATCAGAATGGTGTCCTCCGGCACATAGGTACAGCCCTTCGGTGGTACCACGACAATCTTGCCGCCTGACAGGCCCTTGCCAAGATAGTCGTTCGATTCGCCTTCAAGGGAGAGGGTAATGCCGGGCGAGAGAAACGCCCCGAACGACTGGCCCGCGGAACCCGTGAACCGGATGGTGATCGTGTCCGGAGGCAGGCCCGCCGCGCCGTACGTTTTCGCCACCTGGCTCGACAGCATCGTGCCGGTGGTGCGGTTGACGTTTCGAATCGGCAGATCCAGCGTGACCTTGTCGCCCTTGTCCAACGCGGGCCGGCAGAGCTCGATGAGCCGGACGTCCAGAATCTCGGCAATGCCGTGGTCCTGCGTCTGCATGCAATGGCGCGGGACGTCGGCCGACACTGACGGCTGCGCGAGCAACGGCGTGAGGTCGAGGCCCTTGGCTTTCCAGTGATCGACGGCTTTCTGAATCTTGAGTTTGTCGACGCGCCCGACCATCTCGTTGAACGTCCGGAACCCCAGCTTGGCCATCAACGCGCGGATCTCTTCCGCCACGAAGAAGAAGTAGTTCACCACGTGGTCGGGAGACCCGGCAAACCGCTTGCGCAACTCCGGGTCCTGCGTGGCGATGCCGACCGGGCAGGTATTCAGGTGGCACTTACGCATCATGATGCACCCTTCGATGATCAGCGGCGCCGTCGCGAATCCGAACTCCTCGGCGCCCAACAGGGCGGCCACCACCACGTCGCGCCCCGTCTTCAGTTGCCCATCGGTTTCCACCCGAATCCGCCCGCGCAGATCGTTCAACACCAGGGTCTGATGCGTTTCGGCCAAGCCCAGCTCCCAGGGGATACCGGCGTATTTGATCGACGACAACGGCGATGCTCCGGTCCCGCCGGAATCCCCGCTGATCAGCACCTTGTCGGCGTGCGCCTTCGCGACACCCGCGGCCACGGTGCCGACACCGACCTCGGACACCAACTTGACCGACACCGTCGCGTCCGGATTGCTGTTCTTGAGATCGAAGATCAACTGCGCCAAATCCTCGATCGAATAGATATCATGGTGCGGCGGGGGCGAAATGAGCGACACACCGGGCGTCGAGAATCGCAACCGCGCGATGTTCTCATCGACCTTGTGGCCCGGCAACTGCCCGCCTTCGCCCGGCTTGGCGCCCTGCGCCATCTTGATCTGCAACTCGCGCGCGTTCACCAAATAGTTGGCCGTGACCCCGAAGCGGGCGGAGGCCACCTGTTTGATGTAGGAATTCTTGGAGTCGCCGTTCGGGAGGGGGATGAACCGTTCCGGATCCTCGCCGCCCTCACCCGTATTGCTGCGCCCGCCCAGACGATTCATGGCCACGGCGAGCGTTTCGTGCGCCTCCTTGCTGATGGAGCCGAACGACATGGCGCCGGTGTTGAAGCGCTTGACGATGTCCTTGGCCGGCTCCACCTCGTCAATCGACAGGGGCTTGTCGGCGAACTTGAATTCCAGCAGCCCGCGCAGGTTCGACCGCCGCTTACTCTCGTCGTTGACCAGCGCCGCGAACTCGGCATAGGTCTTCGGATCGTTGGCGCGCGTGGCGTGCTGCAACTTGTAAATCGTGTCCGGGTTCCAGTTGTGGTGTTCACCTTGGGCGCGGAAATGGATCTCCCCGCCAAAGTCCAACTGCCGAACCGGCACCGGCTCATAGGCCACGCGATGCCGCCGCAACGTCTCTTCCCCGATCTCCCGGAGCCCGATGCCCTGCAGGCGGGACGGCGTCCCGGTGAAGTACCGATCGATCAGGTCACTGCCCAAACCGATGGCTTCAAAAATCTGGGCGCCGCAGTAGGACTGCACGGTGGAAATGCCCATTTTCGAAAAGATCTTGAGCAGCCCCTTGTTCACGGCTTTGATGAACTTGCCTTCCGCCGTGGCCGCGTCGAGTCCTTCCGGCAAATACCCATCGCGCTCCAAGTCGACCAGAGTCTCGAACACGAGGTAGGGATTGACGGTCCCCGCGCCGTAGCCGATCAAGCAGGCAAAGTGATGCGTGTCGCGCGGCTCCCCCGTCTCCACCACCAGCCCCACCTCCGTGCGGGTCGCTTCCCGCACCAGATGGTGATGCACGGCGGAAATCGCCAACAGACTCGGGATCGGCGCCCACTCCTCGTTCACGCCCCGGTCGCTCAAGATCAGGAACTTGTACCCGTCCTTGATGGCGAGGGAGGCCTGGCGGCACAATTCCTCCACCGCCGCACCCAACCCATCCGGCCCCTCGGCGACACGGAACAGCATTTTCAGGGTGAGGCTCTTGAAATTCGGATCCTCGATCTCGCGGATCTTCTGCAAGTCCGCATTCGTCAGGATCGGCTGCTTCACTCGGATGCGCCGGCACGACTCCGGCATCTCGACCATCAAATTGGGTTTCGGCCCGATGCTGGTCACCAAGGACATGACCAACTCTTCCCGAATTGGATCGATAGGCGGATTGGTCACCTGCGCGAAAAGCTGCCGGAAATACTTGAACAGCAACTGCGGCCGATCGGACAGCACGGCCAACGGGGTATCGGTCCCCATGGACGACACCGCCTCTTCGCCGTTCACCACCATCGGCGTGATCACCATCTTCAGTTCCTCGATGGTGTAGCCGAAGGCCTGCTGACGCTGGCGAATGGTCGGATGGTCCGGCTGCGGCACGCTGATCGGATCGGGCAACTCGTCCAGCGACACGCGATACTGCGTCACCCACTGCCGATAAGGCTTCCGCCCCACGATGTCGGCTTTGACTTCCTCGTCGGCGATGATGCGCCCCTGGACCGTATCCACCAGGAACATGCGGCCCGGCTGCAGGCGGCCCTTCATGCGGATATCCTTCGCGTCCGCCGGGAGCACTCCGGCCTCGGAAGACAGCGTCACCACGTCATCGGTCGTTACTTGATAGCGGCAAGGCCGCAACCCATTGCGGTCGAGCGTCGCGCCGATCATCTTCCCGTCCGTGAAGCAGACGGCCGCCGGCCCGTCCCAGGGTTCCATCATGGCCGCGTGGTATTCATAGAAACCGCGCCGCTCCAGATCCATATGGGGATTGCCGACCCAGGGTTCGGGAATCAGCATCATCATGGAATGCGGCAGCGAGCGGCCGCCCAGCACCAGAAACTCCAGCGCGTTGTCGAGACAAGCCGAATCGCTTTGCTTGTCGTGAACGATGGGGTACAGCTTTTCGAGATCCTTGCCGAACGCTTCCGAGTGCAACCGTCCCTGGCGGGCCCGCATCCAGTTGACGTTGCCCTTGAGGGTATTGATCTCGCCGTTGTGG
>FKKE01002017.1_pt1 | contig 53279 bp, 42 predicted proteins | sample 1106331 | NCBI WGS metagenome assembly FKKE01 (sample SAMEA3931202, study PRJEB13176) | freshwater metagenome | biome: Drinking water system; feature: drinking water; material: freshwater | place: China | collected 2013-02-06 | reverse complement strand
AAATCAAGGGTGGGCAGGTGCGCCTCGGCATCGAAGCGCCGCAGTCCATCCAGGTGCATCGGGACGAGATTTACGCCAAGATTCAGGAGGAGAACCGCAAGGCGGCCTCCACCGGCACGATCCCGATTCAGGCCTTTTCGACGTTCGTCAAGAAGCTGAACCGGCCCTAACCATGAGGCGATTGTGATGAAGGTGCAGACGACTCGGTTCGGTGAGATCGACTGTCGCCCCGACTCGATGTTGACCTTTCCCAACGGCATCATCGGATTTCCCACCGCCAAGCGATTCGTCATTCTGGACCATGACCGTGAAGCTCCCATCAAGTGGCTTCAGTCGCTGGATCACGGACACCTGGCCTTCGTGGTAATGGATCCGACCCTCTTCAAGGCCGACTATCAGGTGCAGATCGCTCCCGATGCCGTCGGGGAGCTGGACTATCGGGACAAGGACGATCTGGCGCTGATGGTCATTTTGACGATTCCGTCGTCCAACCCCGCGACCATTACCGCCAATCTCCGCGGGCCGGTCGTGGTCAACAGCCGGACCAGGCTGGCCAAGCAGTTGGTGCTGAACGAAGACCTTCCGACCCGCCACCATCTCTTTCCCGAACAAGCGCCCCAGGCCGCAGCCGTCGAAGTCCCGGAGCCGGTCGGCGCCGGCGGCCGGTAGGCGCGCCACACGTCGACGTCGCGGCGAGAGAATTTCGCGATCGGTCGTATTGAGCAGAATCTGACGATCTGTCGATCTGTTGAGTAGTCGGACATTCCGGCCATTCAACAAATCATCAGATCAACAGATTCCGACCAATCATCAGATCGTCGGACGCGTCACGTTCGACGTTTGACGATCTCTTGCAACGCCGGCGTCAAGCGGCTCATGGCCTGATCCAGCGTTTCCAAGGCCTGCGGGGCCTCGTCCAAAGTTCCCAAACGCCCCATCGCCTCGAGGCGTTGCGCCGCCTCCGCGACGGCCTTGGCGGCAAACTCGTTGACCGTGCCCTTCAGCTTGTGGGCCGCCGTGGTCAGCGCCTTCGCGTCACGTTCCGCGACCGCACGCCGAATCGCGTCCAATAGCTCCGGCGCGTCGGCCAGACACTGCTGGACGATGGCCTGTAACAGATCGAGATCGCCCTCGATCCGCGACAAGGCCGCGTCGACGTCGATGCCGGCGTCGGGTGAGACAGAAATCTTCGCCCCGCGGGCGTGCGGGGAAGCGTGGGATGAGCCGTTCATATCCGCCTCCATTGACAAACGAGGTTCGTGTCGGTGTCCTGGTTGAGCAGGATCGGCTGCGAGATCAAAGGGTGCGGCGAAGTGGAAGGTGCTGCCGACGCCGACCTGGCTCTCCACCCACATGCGCCCCCCCCATTAATTCCGCGAGATATTTGCAAATGGCGAGACCAAGGCCGGTTCCGCCGAACTTTCTGGTGAACGATCCGTCGACTTGGGTGAAGGCCTGAAAGATCATGTCGTGTTTGTCGGCCGGAATGCCGATGCCGGTATCGGCGACGCTGAACCGCAGCGTCACGGGCGCGAGGTCCGAGGCGCGAGGCGCGGGGTCGGAGGGCGAGTCGAGTTCGACGGTCACCGTCACCTGGCCGCTCGGCGTGAATTTGATGGCATTGCTGATGAGATCGGTCAGAATATGCGTGAGTCGCGTCCCGTCGCCCACCAGCCGATCCGGGACCGCCGGACCGATGGCATGCGTGAGGGCCAGTCCCTTCTGTTCGGCCGCGGACCGTACGCTCTCGATCGCGTCATGGAGACAGGCCATGAGCGAAAACGGGGCGGGGTGGATGGCCAAGCGCCCGGTCTCGATTTCAGACAGGTCCAACACGTCGTTGATGACCCTGAGGAGCGACTCAGCCGACGACTCGGCGGTGGACAGGTACTCCCGTTGCTCCTGTGTCAGGTCGGTGGTCTGGGCCAGATGAATCATGCCGAGGACACCGTTCAACGGCGTGCGGAATTCATGGCTCATGTTGGCCAGGAACTGGCTCTTGGCCACGCTCGCCGCTTCCGCCGCCTCACGCGCTTGGGCTGATTCCGATTCCGCGCGCTCCCGTTCGACATACTGCCCGATCTGGCTGCCGATCGCCCCGACCATCTTGAGCAGGTCAGGGTCGGGATCCGCCGTGGCATGGCTGAAGAATTCCAGGACACCGATGGTCTCCTCACCGACGCGAATCGGGAAGGCAAAAGCCCCTCTCAGCCCCGCCTTTTTGGCGACGGGAGCGCGGGGGAAATTCGGATCCTGCGTCACATCGACGATCCAAGCCGGCTCGCCGGACGCCCAGACACGTCCGGGCAGTCCGACACCCTTCGCAAAGGTGGTCACCCGGCTGTAGGCCTCAAACTCCTTGGCTTCCCGGTTTGGCGCATGCCACATGCCGCCGAACCGCAGCACGTGGGCATCGCGATCCACATGCCAGATGGCGCCGTGATGCCAATCCAGGCTCCGGCAGACGGCGCCGAGAATGCTCGGAAGGGCCGTCTCCATATCTTGTTCATCGGCCAGGACCCTGGTCGTCGCATATTGAGCGGCCAGCCGGCGCTCCGTCCGCTTCCGCTCGGAGATATCGCGGACAAACGCGGTGAAGATCCGGCCCTCGGACGATCCGGCGACCGTCATGGACAGTTCGACCGGAATCTCACGCCCGTCCCGGTGGACCGCCGTCATCTCGATACGCCGATCGAGGAGGGAGCCTTGTCCTGTTTCCAGATAGCGGCGGAGTCCTTGCGCGTGCGCCTCTCGCTGATGGGGGGGAATGATCAGGGACGCCAGCGGCTGCCCGACCGCGGCAAGCAGCGGCCACCCGAAGATCACTTCGGCCTGGGGATTCCAGCCGAGCACCGTGCCCTTGGTATTCATGGAGATCACGGCATCCAAGGCCTTGTCGATGATCTTGGTCGCGCGCTCTTCGCTTTCCAGCATCCGCTCTTGCGAGGCCTTGGCTCGCGCCGCTTCGAACTGGGCCGCGGCCCATTGGTGGCGGAGCCGAGCGGATGACCAGACCAGGCTCAGAACCAAAGGCAGGACCACCGCGATGCCGGCGGTCGCGATGGTCCAGAGAATCGATCGAATCGGCGTCAGGATGTCCGCTTCATCGAGACGGAGCAGGACGACCCACCGCAAGCCGGTGTAGTGCCACGTCCCATGCGTCTGTGCGAATCCCGTCACGATGGGAACCTGCCGGCGGAGATGAGTTTCCCGCACGAACCCGGAGGCCGCGGTCTGGCTGGCCAGGGCCGACGGCACGCGCATCCGGAGGAGGTTGACGTTGCCTTTGTGGAGGAGGTCGGAATCCACAAAGGCTCGGCCGTCGACGGTCATGAACTGGTACTCGAGATGGCGAAACGAACCGTGTCGACTCTGGAACGCTTGGAGGGTGCGGGTGATGACGGCCTCGATCGGCGGCACGCCCACGCGCGTGCTGACGACGCCGTGAAACTCGCCGCGCGGCCCGCGAATCGCGGCGGTAAAGGCGACGGCTTCAGAACCGGCGGTGGCCGCGTAGGGTCCGATGTCCCCGACGACGATCGCCGCGCCGTTGGCAACCTCCCGGAACCAATGGTGCGGACTCAAGTCGAGCCCCACGGTGTGCGGGTCGGTTGCCGCAAGGACGCGGCCGTCCTTGTCGGTGACGCCGATCCATTGGTACACGGGGTAGGCTTCCCGCATCCAGGCGATGTAGGTGGTCAGGGCGTCGACGGGCAGCGCGCGTCCGCTGAAGGCATGGGCCATCATTTGGGCGTCGCCGTGGCGTTCGGCCATGAAGCGGTCCAATTTGTCGGCCACTTCTCCGGCGCTCAGCGTCAGGGATTCCCCGACCGCATCGATAAATTGCTGTTCGACGTAATAGAGGGTGAGGGCGCCGATGCCGACGGTGAGCAACGTGATCAGGACAATGAGGCCGACCGACCGCAGGAACGGTCGATTCGCGGGAGGTGGTATGGACCTCATGATGCCGGACATGCTCCTCTGCGCCCACGCGCCTGTAGCCGGCGCATGGGCGCGACATTACGCCCACTGATAGACGGCTTCGACCATATTCCCGTTTCCGTGGAAGGTGAGTTCCGCGCATATGGCCCGAACCATGGAGATCCCTCGTCCCCAAAAACCCTGATTCGTGGGCAAGGCCTTTTCCGAGACCCGCCAGTCAAACCCCGGACCACTGTCCTCAATGCGCATGCGGAATCGATTGCCGGGGATCGATCCGCCGCAGTGTTCCCGCGGACAGCTCGAATCGCAGATGCCACGGCACCGAGGAAGAGGCGGGAGGAGATGGCGCGGTCTCAGGGGACGATGCATGAGGTTCGCGTGAAACGACCGTCCTCACTTCCACCAGGGTGACGTCGTCGTGCGGCGCGCGCTCTTGGCAAAACGTCCGGACCTGCTGGTCGATCTGCTCAAAGATCTGTTCGGGGGAGGCGGTCGGACCCAAGCAGGCCTCAAGCCGTTCTTGTCCGAAGATCTCGCCGGCGGGGTTGTGCGTTTCGGTGAGACCGTCGCTGAAGAGATACAGGCGAGAGCCCGGGATCAGATCGACGGATTCGACCGATGGGTCGAACTCCGCCGAACTCCTGATTCCCAATGCCATGTGGCGCGCGGACAGCCGATGGAGAATGCCGTGGTTCGGCGCCCACACCAGCGCGTCGGGCATGCCGCCGTTCCAGATCCTCAGTCGGCATTTCGCCAAGTCCACGTCGAGCAGGCAGGCGGCGCAGAACATGCCGGGCGGGAGCAACTGGGTCATCTTGCGGTTCACTTCGCCGACGATGCTGCCGAGGCCATAGCCGCGCGCAGTCATGGCATAGAACACCTGGGCGACGGGGAGCGCGCCGACGGCGGCCGACAGACCGTGTCCGGTCATGTCTCCGACAAACACGTGGAGCGAACCGTTGGGTCTGCGGGCGGCAAGGACAAAGTCCCCGCTCAACACGGCGGTCGGCGACAGGCGATATTGCAGGTGGGGATCCTGCAGGCATCCGCCTTGGAGCATGCGATCGAAGATGTGGCGCGCCACTTCCTGTTCATCTTGGATGCGACGGTGGTGTGCCGCCAGTTCCAGATTCTGCTTGTTGATGACGGTCAGAAGATCCCGAACCCGCAAGAGCGCGTCGATTTTCGACTTCAGAATGACCCGATTAAAGGGCTTGGTCAGAAAGTCATCGCCGCCGTGCTTGATGCACTCGGCAAGTCCCTGCTCATCCGTGACGGCGGTCAGAAACATCACCGGGACGAAGCGGTCGCCGCACTGGGCTTTGATCTGCGCGGTGGCCTCGTAGCCCGACAGGACCGGCATCATGACGTCCATGACGACCATGTCCGGCTGCTCGCGCGCGAAGGCCTCGACCGCCTCTTTCCCGTCCCCGGCCGCGATGACCTCATGCCCCTCTTTCTCGAGCATGGCGGCCAGGACCAGCCGATTGGTCGCGTTGTCGTCGGCGATCAGGAACTTCATCGTCGCTCGTGTTTCGTCGCCCGCATCTCGTGATTCGTCCGAGTCCGGACGAGATACGGCTTATGCCGCTTTCGCTTCGATCGCGAACATCTTGTGAAAGTTGGCGATCGTGAGGATCTTCTGGATCGTCGGGTTCGGTCGGCTGATCACGACGTTCGCCTGGTCACCGCCGGCATGTTGACGCAGGAGGAGCAACATGCCGAGCGCGGAGCTGTCCATGTAGTCCGTGTTGGACAGGTCGACCACATACCGCGTCCCTGCGCCGGACTTCTTGGAATAGGCGTCGCGAAACTCGCGATGCGAGTGAAAGTCGAACCGGCCCTTGACCTGGATAACGACTGTCTGACCATCGGAACTGACGGAATTCGTGACCATGATGCGCCTCCTCTGTGAAGTACGGGATTCAGAATCCACTCCTGCTAGAACAGTTGCACGGACCCCGGCGTCATGCGTGATTGCTCGACCGGATTCAGCCGCGTCCGTTCCCATTCGGCGGCCATTGTGCGGACCGTCTCGGTGGGGAGCCCCATGGCCTTGCGGCCGTGGTCCATTTCATGTGATTTCTTCGGCGGACATCCGCTCCGCATTCCTCCACGGCCTCCCCGCCGTGGCTTCCTGCGCAGGCGGGTGAGTTCTCCATGGACCGACTCGCATTCCTGTCGTTGCGCCACGTGAAGGGAATCGAAGAATCCGTGATACCCCGTGACCATGTTGCGGGAGTCGGCGCGGTGCGCGTGCGAGAGCGTCTTCCGGAGGCGAGATTCCCGTCGGACTGCAGTGACGATCCAGGCAACCGTCACCCCGACCAATGCCGCGGGGGAGAGCCAGGAAGGGCCGCCCACGATGGCCGTGGCCATGCCTCCGACGGTAAGGGCCAAGGCCGCTCTATACGAACGCAGAAACTCGAGTGCCATGTCGGGGGCTCCTTCATCGTCTTGTGCCGTCTCCTGAGCCGGCTCACCGACCGGCTGATCCCGCAGCGAGACCGGCGGTGCCCTGGCTCACAAGAAGGATGAGTACGGCCTTATGGGTATCGGCCTGAATTTTCAGCAACTTGAATCAATCGGCGAGATCGAGACGGGGCCCTCGGACTCGGCAAGTGTTGCCGACCACGGGGGAGAACCGTCGCGTCTGTCCGTTCGCGCACGACCTCGACGCCTGGCTGGAAGAGCGCGGAGACGAGGAGGCGCGATACTTCCGAGTCATGTAACGCCCGGCAAACTCAGACCTTTTGCGTCGCGCTCAAGTTTGAGTCGAGACGGTCGATAGACATCATACCGGTCGATGATCGAACGGTCGCGGTCTTCCCCGAACACGAAGATCGTGGCCTGAGAATTGCCAGGCGAAGGGAGAGGAACGAGGCCTGAAGCGAGGGATGCATGCCGCCGGTTGCTGAACGACAGTACGCGATCCAGGGGAAACGCGACATCGAAACCAGGCGTACGGCCTATATGCTCGGGCACATGGCGGAGAATCGGGCCTATCGCCTGGCCGTCGAGGCGGCGGGTGGGGATGCCGCCGGCACCCTGCTGGAATCTTTCAAGCGTCGTTACCAGGCCTATCGCCGAGCCTGGCGCGGGAATCCCCGGTACGCCATCGAGCAGGGATTGCATGACCGCTACTACCGGGAGACGGGGTTCCCGCCGCTCTGTGTCGATCTTGAAACGGCGGCGTCCTGCGATCTCGCCTGTCCCTTCTGCTTCCGCCAATCGATCGCCACACCCGACAAGCTGATGCGCGAAGAGGTAGCCTGCCGGATTCTGGACCAATGCGCCGAATTGGGCGTGCCGTCCGTCAAGCTCAATTGGCGCGGAGAACCGTTGCTCAACCCCAAACTGCCCGCGATCGTGGCTTATGCCAAGCGGGTGGGCATGCTGGAGACGATCATCAATACGGACGCGGTGACGCTCACCGCGGAGAAGGCGCGGGCGCTCATCGAGGCCGGCGTGGATCTGTTGATCTACTCGTTCGACGGCGGCACCAAAGACACCTACGAACGGATGCGCCCCGGCCGATTTCATGAAAACCGATTCGAAGACGTCTACGAAAACATTCGGCGCTTCGCGGCCATCCGACGGAAGCTGGGCGCCGCATTGCCGCGGACGCAGATTCAGATGGTGCTGACCGCGGACACGCATCGAGAGCAGGAGGCGTTCTTTCAACTCTTCGAGGACTGCGTGGACGATGTCTCCGTGAAGGCCTATACGGAACGGGGCGGGGCGGTGTCGGACTTGGACGAGGCCTCGCGCGCGCGGGTTCAAACCTTTCTGGATCGGCATGGCATGGCGCCCGGCACCCCCTACTGGCGCGATCGCGAAGGGCGCCTCATGGTCTCGATGGGCCGCTTGCCCTGCGAGCAGATCTTTCAGCGCTTGATGGTGAGCTATAGCGGAAGCGTGAGCATGTGCTGCTACGACTGGGGCAACGAACATCCCGTGGGCTATGTGGATGCCCAGGCCTATGAAGAGGGGCTGAAGCCCTATCTGGTCACGATTGAGAAGTCACGGGCCAAGGCCAAAGGCTTCGAACAGATGCCGAATCTCCTGTTACCGGCCCGCCATGTCAGCCCCGAGCCACGGGTCCAGACGCTCAAAGAAATCTGGGACGGGCTGCTGCTGAACGACGTGCGCCGCCACCATCTCAGCGGAACCGCCGACCACGTGCCCATCTGCGCCAAATGTCCCTTCAAGGAAACCTACCAGTGGGTGCCGGTCACCGAAGCATGAAGCGTGAGGCGCGAAGCGTGCCGTTTCGTGCTTCAGGATCGATGTTCATATCCCGTCGGTCGGTCCCCCTTGCCCATCGGTCTGAACGTTCCTGCCTAGCACCGTTCTCGGCCTGAACCGAACCGTCTCAATCCCGCCGAAATTGAACGATCCTGACCCTGTCAAGGCGGCACGCCGCTTGCTGAATGCAGACCACCACGCCTTACGAGATACGAGTCGCGGGTTAAGGTCGGACCGTCCGTTTCCGATAAGAACGGTAGACCGTGCGGCGAATGGATGGTCGTTCGATGAACGGATAGGAGCGGGACAGGCACCGTCGAAGACGACGGAGCCAGTCCCTTAGGCGGCGGGTGCCTGTCCCGGTTCCTTGCCCGGAAGCGGGACAGGCCCGACGCTTCGCGGAGAAGTGGGCCAGTCCCCCGAAACCATGAACGGACGGCGCATGAGGACTTTGTTGGAACAGGAAGACGGCCTCCAGTTCTTCTCGCCCACCAGGCAGTGGAAGGAATTCTGCCTCCTCTCGCTGATCGCCGACGACCCCACCGTGAGCCAGCATCGCCTGGGGCGGGCCATCGGAGCGAGCAGTTCCATGACCAACACCTACATCAAGAGCTTCGTGCGGCAGGGGCTGTTGAGTGTGAGCGGCGAGACCAATCGCACCATGCGGTATGAGCTGACGGCGGCCGGCCGCAAGCTGCGGCGTCAATGGCTGCATCTGTATGGGCGGGAGGTGGCCAGGCTGCACACGGCTGCCCGGCAAGAGTATGCGAAGCGGCTCGGCGAACTGGCGGAGGGCGGGATTGCGCGGCTGGTCCTCTTCGGCGCGGCCACAACGGGGGAGTTGGTCTATCAGGCGGCGCGGCAGACGTCGCTCACCGTCGTCGCCGTCGTGGACAACGATCCGAGCAAACAGGGTCAGCCGTTCGGCTCCCTGATGGTGATGCCCCCCTCGGCCATCGAGTCCTTTCAGCCGGACGCCGTGCTCATCGCCGCCTTCGGCCGGCCGGAGGAGATTTATCAGCAGATCAAGCATCTCAAGGAGAAGGGAATCGAGATCGTCAGGTTGTGAGGAGCGTGAATCGTATCTCGTCGTCCGCATCGCGTCCGGACTCGGACGAGATACGAAATACGGGGAACGGGATACGAGAATCCAGAGAGGAGGAACGGTGGCGAACACGTTTGAGGTCGGCGGCAAGGCCGTCGGAAAGGGATGTCCGGTCTTCGTCATCGCGGAGATGGCCAACGCCCACAACGGCGATTTCGGACAGGCCAAGGCACTGGTCCGCGCGGCGGTCGAGGCGGAAGCCGATGCGATCAAGATTCAATTCATCCGGGCGGACGGGCTGGTGGTCTCGGGACATCCGCGGCACGCCCACTTCAAGAAGCTGGAGTTCTATGACGAACAGTGGGCCGAGCTGTTCCGGCTGGCGGCGAGCTGCGATCTTCCGGTCGTGGCGGATGTCTTCGACGCCGAAAGCGTGGCGACGCTCATGAAGCTGGGCGCCGCCGGCATGAAGATTCATGCGAGCGACACCTGCAACGACAGGCTGATTCAGCGGGTGGCCGAGGTCCGGTTGCCGGTCTTCCTTTCTGCGGGAGGAGCGTTCCCTGACGAAGTGGATCGCGCCCTCACGCAGTTGCGGGTCCATGGTCCCTGCCCGATCGTGCTGATGCACGGCTATCAGGCCTATCCGACGGATCCCCGCGACCTGCATCTGCGGCGACTGGCGACGCTAGAAGACCGGTTCGACGTGCCGGTGGGCCTGCAAGACCATGTCGACGGTGACTCGCCCAAGGCCTTGTTGGTACCGCAACTCGCGCTCGGGCTCGGCGTCTCGGTGATCGAGAAGCATCTCACCCTGAATCGCGCGGCCAAAGGCATCGACTACTACTCGTCACTGAACCCGGATGAGTTCCGTCACATGGTGCGTGCCATCCGGGAGGCCGAGACGCTCTTGGGCAAGCCCGGACTCGCCATGTCCGAGCAGGAGCGGGCCTACCGGCAGCAAGTGCGCAAAGTTTTGGTCGCCGCGAAGCCGACCCGGGCAGGGGAAACGTACAGGGGAGAGCGATTGACCGGCAAACGCGCGGACGCGGGGCTGCCGCTGGACCTTCTGCCCAAGGTCGTCGGGCGCCGCGCCAAGGAAACCGTCCAGGCGGATCAGCCGATTTTGCCACAGTGGGTGGAATGGAACGTCGTGGTGATGGTGGCGGTCCGAATGCATTCCACAAGACTGCCCGGCAAGGCCCTGATCCCGATCGAAGGCAAGCCGGCCATCCTGCACCTTTTGGAGCGGCTGAAGCATGCCGCGGTGCCCAAGGCGGTGGTGCTCTGCACGTCCACGCATCCCGATGATCAGGTGCTGAAGCCGCTGGCCGAACAGGCGGGCGTGGGGTTCTTCGCCGGCAGCGAGGACGACGTGATGCAGCGGTTCCTCGATGCCGCCGAGCAGGAAGGGGCCGAGCACGTGGTGCGCGTGACCGGCGACGACCTCCTGGTCGATCCCGCATATCTGGATCGGCTCGTCCTGCACCACATTCGAGAGGGCGCGGACTATTCCTGCGCGCCCGGGCTCCCGAAGGGCACGGAATGCGAGGTCATCTTCGTCCAAGCCCTCAAAAAAGCGAAGCAACTCGCGGAGGATTCCTCGTGGAGCGAATACATGACCTGGTACCTGAAGGTCCCGGAGGTCTTTCGGATCGCCGAAATGCCTGTGGAGGAGGCGGTGCGCCGCCCCCGGTACCGTCTTACGTTGGACTACGAACAAGATCTGGACGTGTTGCGGCGTCTGTTTGCCGGCCTGTCCCGCACCCGGCCCGCCATGACCGTCGAGGACATCGTCACTTACCTCGATGCCCATCCCGAGGTGGCGCAGGGCAATGCGCAGGTCCCGTCAAAACCGTTGCCGGCGGAGCTCAACGTTCGGTTGAAGAAAGAAGGGGAACATGTCCAGTTCGCCTAAGGTCACGGTCTACACGACGACCTTCAACTACGGGCGCTACCTGCCGCAGGCGATCGAGAGCGTGCTGCGTCAGACCTTCTCCTCGTGGGAACTGCTGGTTCTCGACGATGCCTCGACGGACGACACGTCGACGATCCTGGAACGCTACGCGGGCCATCCGCAGATCCGGCTGGTCCGCAACGAGACGAATCGCGGCCTGATCGCCACGGCCAATCAGGCGCTGAGCCTGGCGCGCGGCGAATACATCATTCGTTTGGACGCGGATGATTTCTTCGACGAGAACGCGCTGCTCGTGCTCTCCACAACCCTCGATCAAAAGCCGGACATCGGGCTGGTCTATCCGGACTACTACCATGTGGACGAGAAGGGCGACGTGCTGGATCTGGTCCGACGCAAAAAGCTGCACGAAGAAGTGACGCTGCTGGACCTGCCGGCGCACGGCGCCGGCACGATGGTGCGCAAGCGATGCCTGGACGAACTCAACGGTTATCGCGACATCGTGCGCTGCCAGGACGGCTATGACCTCTGGATTCGCTTCATCGATCGATTCGGCGTCGCGAACGTCAATTTGCCGCTCTTCTATTACCGTCGGCACGGGACCAACCTGACCGAAAACACCGCCGGTCTGCTCCAGGCCCGACGGCTGATCAAGCGCAGCTACGTCCAGGAGCGGTATGGGGCCGACGTCCCCAAAGTGCTCGGCATCATTCCGGTGCGGGGGAAAGGGACGCCGCAAGGGCCGTTCGCGTTGCGTCACCTCGCGGGCAAGCCGTTGCTCTGCTACACGATCGAGGAAGCGCAGCGGACGGAGGTATTGGATCGGGTGCTGGTGGTGACGGAGGACACGGAGATCGCCCGCTTCGGCATCGAATCGAAGGTCGATGTGATGCTGCGGCCGGAATCGCTCGCCCGCTCGAACGTGCCCATCGAGCCGACCGTCTGGTTCGTGCTCGGCAAGCTGGCGGAAAAGGGCTATCTGCCGGATATCGTCGCGCTGTTGCATGTGACCTCTCCGCTCCGCAAAGCCGAACATATCTGCGAAGCGGTCGACACGATGTTGATTTTCAAGACCGACAGCGTGGTCTCGGTCTGTGAAGACCGGATGTTCCACTATCAGCATCGGGCCACGGGCTTGGCGCCTTTGTACGAAAAGCGGCAGATGCGGCTGGAAAAGGAGGCGCTCTATTCGGAAAACGGCGCGCTCTACGTCACGCGCCGGGACAAGATCACGGCCGAAAGTTTCGTCGCCGGGACGATCGGGCACATCGTCATGCCGGAGGAAGTGAGCGTGCAGACCGATCGCGAGCACGATTTCTGGCTGGCGGAGAAGTTATTAGAGAAACGAGAAAGCCAGGATATCGCGCAGTCAGAAGCGTGGCAAGTGCGCCCATAGTCCTGAGGCATCGAGGCATAGTGATGCTCCATATTGCGGTGGTGACGACGGATCCGGCGATCCCCAAGAATCGGGCTTCATTCATTCGAGAATTGCGGACAGCAGGACACAAGATTGACATCGTGCTCGTCGGCAAAGCGGCATCGGACGAGACCAGGCGGACCTTGGCGTCCGGACGATTCCCGGGCGACTATCGGCCTGATCTGCTTCTCCTCTTCTGTGTGGCGTATATTCGAATCCATCTCTTGCCGTGGCTAAAGCCGATCCTCCAAGGATATCCCTACGTCACCCTGTGGGATTCCAATCCGCTGCGATCATTGCATTTCTTGAATCAATTTCGTGACAACCATCTCGGGCTGTATGTGCTGGATACGCAGATTGTTCACGATCTCAGGGAGTTGGGATTTCACCAGTCGTCCTATCTTCCCTACTACTATGCAGATCCCGAGGTGTTTCGTCCGCGACCGGTGAGATCTGACTATCACCATGACGTGGCCTTGGCCGGTACGTACTTCTTTCCCTCAATGCAAGACCGATTGTTCAGCGGACAAGACCGCATTCACTGGGGGCACGCATTAACGGAGATCGCGGCGGAGTTCCAACAGACACGGGCTGCGACCGGCGGCTACGTTGACGTGTATCGATTCCTGCGTGGACGCATCGATTGCGGATCCAAGGAAGGCGTCGAACTGTCTCAACACCTGATGTACGTGCAGAAGTGGATGGAGCGCGAGGCCTTGTTCAGCACTCTGAGCTGCGCCGGACTCGACTGTCATGTCTATGGAGGAAACAAGGCAACGGCCCAACGTCCAAAGGGCAGCCAGGCTATGTTGCCGGGCGATTCCCATTTGCATGTGCATGACTTCATCGACAAGCACAGCGATCTTCCGGCGCTCTACAGCTCCACGACCGTCAATCTCTGCTGCACGCAATTCCCGCGAGCCGCCCACGAGCGGGTCTTTCAGGCGGCGGGATGCGGAGCCTTTCTCCTGCATGAATGGAAAGAGGACGTCCCGGCACTCTTCGAGCCGGGCCGGGAGATCGTCCTCTATCGCAGGGTCGACGAATTGCCGGAACTGATCCGATTCTACGTGCGCCACGAGTCGGAACGGCGTCGCATTGCCGAACGGGCCAGGGCCAGATTTCTAAAGGACCATACGCCGAACCGGCGCGCCGAAGAATTCGGCGTGTTACTCCAAAACTGCGTGGCGCGGCATCGGGATGTACAGACGAGCATGGTCTAGGGGCGCCGCGCGGCGGAGCCCCGGAGAGAAGTGAGCGGCATGGGTAGCGCAAACACCGTCTATCAAATCGTCGGCATCTCCGCCTATCCCGACGAGCTCAGGAACTTTATCGAGCCGTTGCTCCTCGGCGTCAGGCAACTCGGCCATGCCGCCGCCTACATGTCAATCGGACTCAACAGCGTGGACCAGATGGTCTCGGCGCTGCGACAGCGCCGGCCGGATTTTTGCTTCCTCACCGGCCGGACCGTGTCGGGACTCGTCGCGTATCAGCCCAAGGCGCTGGACGCCCTCCGGGCCGAAGGCGTTCCGCTCCTGTATCTCTGGTACGACAATCCGCTTCGCTCTACCCGCGCGCTGGCCCGCGCCTATCACGACAACGTCCTGGGGCTGACCACGCCCGACACGCAGACGATTCCGCATCTCCAGGCGCTCGGCGTTTCCCGGGTGATGTATTCCCCCGTCATTGAAGGAGACGAGTTTCGAGCGCTGCCGGCCCGAAACGACCTGGCGTGCGAGTGCTCCTTCGCGGGCGGATACATGACCCGAGAGTATCTGGAACGCGTCTATATCCCTTCAATCTACGATTTTCCGGAATTGTCGGAACCCCATCAACTCAACGAGCACATTCCGGCGTTGCCGGAGTATCGACGTCTCATCGAGCTGTTCGTCCAAACACGGGAGACCACGAGGCACTACGTCGACGCCTACACCTTCATGCGCGCGCATTCCGCGTTCCATCCGGGGACGGTGCGGTTCGACCGCTGTTCCAATCTGCTGATGCACTATCAAAAGACGCTGGAACGCGAGCACCTCTTCGACGCCCTGGCGGGAATTCCGGAGTTGGAATTGCGCGTCTACGGGGGAGCCGACGCGTCCCTCGATCACCAGCGGACGATGGGCTCGCGCTGGCCCCACGTCCGCTTCTACGGCGCGTTGGATCGGAACACCGTCTTCCCCGCGCTCTTCCCGTCCACGAATATCAACCTGGGGCTGAGTCAATTCGCCAGGGCGGTGCACGGCCGATACATCGAAAATGCGGCCTGTGGAGGATTCATGCTGGCCGAATACAAGGCGGACGTGGACTTGGAGTTCGACGTCGGCAAGGAGATCGTCTGCTATCGAAACTGGGACGAGCTGAAAGACCTGACGATCTATTACCGTCGCCGTGAAGCCGAGCGGAAGGCGATCGCGCGGCAAGGGCGAGACCGATATCTCAAGACGCAGCGGCCGAAGCATCGTTGGCAGGCGCTGATGCCGGCCATTCGGACCGAGTTGGCTCGATACCGTGACACGGTGGGATCCAGGGCCTGAGGAGCGCGCGCACATGGAATTGCGAGGGACCAAAGTGCTCGTCATCGGCGGAGCCGGATTCATCGGCTCCCATGTCGTCGACGAACTGCTCACAACCGACGTCCGCGAGGTGATGATCTTCGACAACTTCAGCCGGGGAACCCGGACCAACCTGAAAGAAGCCCTCAGGAACCCCCGGGTCAAGATTTTCGAACTCGGCGGCGACATCACCCATACCGATCTGCTCCATCAAGCCATGCAGGGCGTCGACGGCGTGTTCCACCTGGCCGCCTTGTGGCTCCTGCATTGCCATGACTTTCCCCGGTCGGCCTTCGAGGTCAATACGCGGGGCACCTTTAATGTCTTGGAAGCCTGCGTGGCGAACGGGGTCAAACGGCTCGTCTATTCCTCCTCCGCCTCCGTGTATGGCAACGCCCTGTCGATTCCCATGACCGAAGACCATCCGTTCAACAACCGGACCTTCTACGGGGCGACCAAGATCGCGGGGGAGCAGATGTGCCGAGCCTTTCATGAGCGGTACGGCCTCCCCTACGTCGGGCTTCGCTACATGAACGTCTACGGCCCGCGTCAGGATTATAAAGGGGCCTACGTCGCCGTCGCCATGAAGATTCTTGATCGCATCGAACGGGGGCTGCCGCCGATCGTGTACGGGGACGGCTCGCAGACGTTCGATTTCATCGCGGTGTCCGACGTCGCAAGGGCCAACGTCCTGGCGATGCAGGCCGACACAACCGACCGATTTTACAATATCGGATCGGGGGAAGGGACGACGATCCAGGCCTTGACGGAGTTGCTGATGGAGTTGGCCGGCTGTCGCCTGCCCATTCAATACGAGCCGGCGGGCCAGACGTTCGTGACGAAGCGGATCGGGGATTCCCAAAGGGCCGCCGCGGAGCTTGGATTCCGCGCGAACGCCTCGCTGCGGGAAGGGCTCCTGCGGCTCATTGAATGGCGGCGATCGTCTCGTCGCGAGTCGTCCAGCCCATGCGAGGCTCTCGTATGAACGCCATTCCCATCACGAGGCCCCTCTTCGAGGAAGCGGATCGGGCCGCGGTCCTGAAGCCGTTGGAAACCGGCTGGGTGGTGCAGGGACCGTACGTCGCGGAGTTCGAACGTCGGTTCGCCGCCCACAGCGGAGCGGCTCACGCAGTCGCCGCCAGTTCCTGCACGGCCGCTCTGCATATGGCCGTGGCCGCCCTCGGGCTGAAGGCCGGCGATGAGGTCGTCGTGCCGGCGTTCACCTGGATCTCGACGGCCAACGTGGTCGAATACATGGGAGCCACGCCGGTGTTCTGCGATATCCGCCTCGACACCTTCAATCTGGACGTGACGCATCTGGCCTCGCTGATCACCGAGAAGACGGTCGGAATCATCCCGGTGCACCTCTTCGGACTCTGCGCGGAGATGGAGCCGATTCTCGAGCTCGCCGCCCGCCGGGGATTGTGGGTGGTGGAAGACGCCGCCTGCGGCTTCGGCGCGCGGATTCACGGCCGCCACGCGGGCACGTTCGGCACGATCGGATGTTTCAGCTTTCATCCGCGCAAATCCATCACGACCGGCGAGGGCGGTATGGCCGTCGCGGATCGCGAGGATCTGGCGCACCGGCTTCGGTCGTTGCGGGATCACGGGGCCTCACAGACCGACTATGCCCGGCACCATGGGGGCGATGGGTTTCTGCTGCCCGAGTTCAATTTGCTCGGATTCAATTACCGCATGACGGATCTCCAGGGCGCGGTGGGCTGCGCCCAGATGGGACGGGCGGATCAGGTGGTGGCCGGCCGGGCGAAGAGGGCTGCCCAGTACGGGGAACGGCTCAGAGACATGGAGGGGTTGGCTCTGCCGTCAACGCCGGGCGGCTATACGCATGGGTATCAGGCGTATGTCTGTCTGTATCGTCCGGAACCGCCGACGTTGGCGAATGTCGGACGGCTCCACGAAGAGCGAAACGCCCTGATGTCCCGACTGGCCGAGAAAGGGATCGCGACGAGGCAGGGCACGCACGCGGTGGTTCTGCAGAACTATTACGCGCGCAAGTACCGCTTGGCTCCGGCCGCCTACCCCAACGCGTATCTGGCCGACCGGCTGAGCCTGGCCCTGCCGCTCTATCCGCAAATGACGGATGCGGAGCAGGAGTCGGTGTGCCGCGGAATCGAGGAGTGTTGGCATGCGCCGGTCCTTCGCTGATCTCATGGTGGACCCGCTGACGCGGACCCCACTGGCCATGTCGGCCAACGGAATCACCTGTGATTCCGTCAGGGAGGGCCGGCTGGTCGCGAACGAACGAATCGCCTATCCCATTACGAACGGCATCCCGCGCTTCGTTCTGCCCGCCGACGCGGCGCAGCGGCAGACGGAGAACAGTTTCGGATTCAAATGGAATCGAAGGGAGACCTACGATTCTCCGGCCATGCTGACGGCCACCCGCGCATGGCTCGTCCAGCGCTACGGATTCAAGGACGTAGGGGAAATGCAGGACTATTTCGCGGGACGCCGATGGATGCTGGATGCGGGATGCGGCAGCGGGTTCACCGCGTCCTGCTGGATGACACCGGAGTGGAGAAACGGTGGGCAGGCGGAGTGGATCGGCGCCGATATTTCATCGGCGATCGATGTCGCGCAGGAACGGCTCGGCGCCATGCCGGGCACGCATTTCATTCAAGCCGACATGATGCATCTGCCGTTTCGTCCGGGAACGTTCGATACCGTCTTTTCCGAGGGCGCGCTGCATCATACGCCGTCGACCGAGCAGGCCCTCAAGGCGCTGGCGCAACTCGTTCGGCCCGGCGGAGAGGTCCTCTTCTACGTCTATCGGAAAAAAGGGCCGATCCGGGAGTTCGCCGATGATTGGATTCGCGAGCACGTCTCCCGCATGGATCCGGAGGAGGCCTGGGCGGCGTTGCGCCCTCTCACGAAGCTCGGACAAGCCTTGGCGGAGCTCCGCACGGAGGTGACCGTGCCGGAGGACATTCCCTATCTCGGCATCAAGGCCGGACGATACGACGTGCAGCGCCTGGTGTACTGGCACTTCGCCAAGCTGTTTTGGCGGCCGGAGTGTACGTTCGACGAGAACCACCTTGTGAACTTTGATTGGTATCACCCACGGTACGCGCACCGCCACACGCGCGGGGAAATCGAGCGGTGGTGCGATGAGGCGGGACTGTCAATCCGGCACTGCGATGAGCAGGACAGCGGAGTGACGGTACGAGCCATACGAGCGTAAGCCATGCGCGGCTGCTTTCAATGGAATCAGGATGACCCGGTGATCACCTTCGACATCGACTGGGCGCCCGACTGTGCGATCGAGCACGTGGCGGGAATCCTCGCGGAACGGCGGATCCGATCGACCTGGTTCGTCACGCATGCGAGCCCGGCCGTCGAACGGCTGCGGAGCCGCCCCGAGCTGTTCGAACTCGGCATCCACCCGAATTTTCTGCCAGGCTCGTCGCACGGCGCCACGCCGGAGCGCGTCCTCCGCCGCTGTCTGGAATTGGTTCCGGAGGCAGTGAGCATGCGCAGTCATGCCCTGGTGCAATCGACACCGTTGCTCCGGCAGATCGTGTCGGACACATCGATCCGAACGGACGTGTCCCTGTATTTGCCCGAACAGCGCGGCCTTCGACCGGTGGCCTTCCATACCAAGTCCGGGACGCTGCTGCGCGTTCCGTTTCTGTGGGAAGACGACCTGCTCCTGGAACACCGAGAACCGTGCATGGACGGATTCGAGGCGTTGGCGGGCGTGGAGGGACTGAAGGTCTTCAACTTTCACCCCATTCACATCTATCTCAATTCACGGACGATGCAGCCTTATGAAACCGTCAAACGGTTGCGGCCTCGCCTTACAGAGGTGACCGACGCGGAAGCGTCACCCTATGTGGAACAGGGGATGGGGACCCGCGCGTTGTTTCTCTGGCTCCTTGATCGCATAGGCGCCGCAAGAAGGATCCGGGACATCCACGCGGAATGGCAACGAGGGCATGCAGACGGATGGCCGGCCTCCAGGAGCGGATCTTCGCCAGATATCTGGACGGCAACGAAGCGGCAGGCGAGTTGAGAACAGGATGCGTCCATGTCGATGACAGCGGAGCATGCGGTCGAGGAGATCCGGCGTTTCTATCGAGCGCGGGCGACGGACGCCCCGTACGCGACTTCTCCCGACTGGAATCTTCGGGAAGTCGAAATCGAGTCGATCGCCCGGCATCTCACGGAGGATGCCCGGGTGCTGGATGTCGGGTGCGGCAACGGCTATTCGACGCTGTCGTTCGCCGCCAGAACGCGATCGGATTTCCACGGAATCGATTTCGTGCCGGAAATGATCGAAGCGGCCGCGCAACTCCGACGTCGGTTCGAACTGCTCGGTAGCGCGCAGTTTCATGTCGGTGATGTGACGCACCTGCCGTTTGCCGAAGGGGCCTTCGACGTCGTGATCAGCCAGCGCTGCCTGCTGAATCTGCCGTCCCGTCGGGAGCAGCGGCAAGCGATGGCGGAAATCGCCCGAGTGCTGAAACCAGACGGCGTCTATCTCATGTTGGAGGGGACCCTGCAAGGACTCGGGCGATTGAATCGGCTACGCGAACGATTCGGGCTGCCGGCCATTCCCGAAGCCGACCCCCGGACCAATTGGTTCAGCAATAAATTCGACGAGGACGAACTGCCCGACATGATCCGGCGGCACTTCCGAGGCATCACGGACGTCCAGCGTTTCGGGATGTACTATTTTCTGTCGCGCGTCTTGCATCCGCTGTTGGTGATGCCCGAGGAGCCGCGGTTCGACGCGAAGTTGAACGCGATCGCGAGGCAAATTTGCCGGGAGATCCCGGACTTCGAGGGGCTCGGACACCTCGCCCTGTGGGTCATCCGAAAGTAGAGTCGAGGCGGGTCACTACCCATGTGCGGACTCGTAGGGATCTGTCAGTTGAACAGCGAGCCGGTCTCCGCGACGGTCTTGAAGCGGATGTCCGACAGCCTGGCCCATCGGGGGCCGGACGGCGACGGGCAATTTGCCGAAGGGCCCGTCGGCCTGGGGCACCGGCGCCTGGCGGTGATCGATCTGTCCGCCGCCGCGCGGCAGCCGATGATGTCGTCCTGCGGCCGCTACGTGCTGATCTACAACGGGGAAATCTACAATTTTCAGGAGCTCCGGACGGAACTCGAGGCGAAAGGCTATTGGTTCCGCTCCCGAACCGACACAGAAGTGGTTCTCAATGCGTTCGTCGAATGGCAAGACAAGGCCGTAGACCAGCTGAACGGCATGTTCGCCTTTGCCGTATGGGACCGCCGGCTGCGCCGCCTGTTTCTGGCTCGCGATCGCTACGGCGTCAAGCCATTGTACTGGTATCACCGAGCCGGTCACTTCATCTTCGCCTCGGAGATCAAGGCCATCCTCGAACATCCCCGGGTGTCCCGCTCGGTGTGCCACGAAGCGCTCAACGAGTACTTTACGTTTCAGAACATGTTTTCCGATGCCACGCTCTTCGACGGCGTCCGACTGCTTCCCCCCGGATGCGCCTTGACGTTGGAGGCCGATTCCACGAGCGGACCCAGGATTCACCGGTACTGGGACTTCCCGCACACCGCCGACGCGCGCGAACTGCCCGAGGAAGAGTGGGCCGAACGCCTCTACGACGCCTTTGTGCGCGCCGTGACCAAGCAATTGGTCAGCGACGTGCCCATCGGCGCGTACTTGAGCGGAGGCATGGATTCGGGCTCGATCACGTCGGTGGCCGTAAAGAATCTCCCGAGACTGGTCACCTTTACCGGCGGATTCGATCTCACGTCGGCCTCGGGGCTGGAGTTGGGATTCGATGAACGGCAGAGCGCGGAGATTCTCTCGAATCTGTGCAAAACCGAACATTACGAAGTCGTCCTGCACGCCGGCGACATGGAATCCGTCATGCCGGAACTGATCTGGCATTTGGAGGACCTCCGGGTCGGGCAGTGCTATCCCAACTACTATGTGGCGCGGCTGGCCAGCAAGTTCGTGAAGGTTGTGCTCTCGGGGATCGGCGGCGACGAATTGTTCGGCGGCTATCCCTGGCGGTATTTCCGCGGCGTCAACAGCCGGGACCGGGAAGACTACTACCGCCGGTACTACGCTTTCTGGCAACGGCTGGTGCCGGACGAGCACAAGCCGCGGCTGTTCAACGGACCAACCATGCGGAAGATCAACGGCCACTCGACCTTCGAGGTGTTCAGGGGCGTGTATGAGACCTGGACAGGGCCGCTCGACACCGACGAGCACTTCATCAACGCCTCCCTGTACTTCGAGCTCAAGACCTTTTTGCCCGGATTGTTCATCGTCGAGGACAAGCTCAGCATGGCGCATTCCCTTGAGACCCGCGTGCCGTTTCTCGACAACGACTTGGTCGACCTGGCGCTGCGCGTTCCGGTCCGCTACCGAGTCCGCGACCTCGACCAAGCCGTGCGGATCGATGAAAACCAGCCGGGGAAACGGTTGCTGTACGAGATGGGCATGCGGAACGGAAAGACCGTGTTGCGGAAAGCGATGGGACGGCTCATTCCAAAGGAGATCACCGAGCGGACGAAACAGGGATTCAGCGCTCCGGACGCGAGTTGGTTCCGCGGGGAGAGCATCGACTACATCAATCGCTTGCTCCGGAGCCCCAAGGCGCGGGTGTACGACTACCTCACGCCGGATTACGTCCATGCAGTCCTGGACGATCACTGCGCCGGGCGCGTCAACCATCGCCTGCTCATCTGGTCGTTCTTGAGCTTTGAGTGGTGGCTGCGACAGTTCCTGCCGGTCTGAAGGAGCCATGTGATGCGGATTGTCTTCTTGGGGGCCTCGGAACTCGGATGGGAATGCTGCCGGACTCTGCTGGAAAGCGGCCAGCAGGTAGTCGGCATCTTGTCGATTCCCAGGGAATTCAGGATTTCCTGGTCCACCCGACCGGTCACCAATGTCCGATTCAAGTCCTTTGACAATCTCTCGCGCGAATACGGCGTTCCGATCGAGCATGTCACCTCAAAGATGTCGGATCCCCGCTACCGCATGCTTTTGGAGTCCTGGAATCCCGATCTGCTCGTCGTCATCGGCTGGTATTACCTGGTGCCGCGCGCGCTTCGGGACTCGGCCCCGCTCGGCGCGGTCGGCATCCACGCGTCCCTCCTTCCGCGGTACCGCGGCGGGGCGCCGCTGGTCTGGGCCATGATCAACGGCGAACGGGAGTCGGGGATTTCGCTTTTTCACTTTGCGGACGGGGTGGATACGGGGGATGTGATCGCCCAGCGAACGTTTGCGATCTCATTGGAGGACGACATCAGCACCCTCATTTGGAAATCCACGGCGGCCTCGCTTGATGTCCTCCGAGAATGCATGCCGAAGTTGGCCGCGGGCACGGCGCCACGTCTCCCCCAAGATCACAGCAAGGCCACCGTGGTGCCTCAGCGGAAACCGGAGGACGGACTGCTCGATTGGAATAGATTGACTGCGCTCGAAGCCTACAACTGGGTGCGGGCTCAGACGCGGCCCTATCCGGGGGCGTTCACGTTTCTCGGCCGTGAAAAGATCACATTGTGGCGCGTCGTTCCGCCCGCAACGCCGAAAATGGTCGATGCCCCTCCCGGCGCGGTCGTCATATCGAGGTCCGACGTGCCGGAAGTCTTTGGAGTGGTCTGTGCTGACGGGAAACTGGTCGGGGTGTCCGAGGCGGAAGTCTCCGGTGGACAGGTGGTGACGGGCGCCGAGCTTGCCAACATGCGGAGTTCGGCCGCCGGTACGGTTCTTGGTGAGCGCGCACTTGCTTGTGCCGCGACGACATGAGCAGCGCATGATTTGCAATAGTCACAGCCTGATCATCCGAGAGCTTTTTGAGAAGCACGGGCATGAACCTCAGGTGGCGGCCAAGGCCTACCTGCTGCATGAAACGCTTCAAGACTGGCAGGTCTCACTTCTCTTTAAGGCCGGCCTCAAGCCGCATCACGACTTCCTCGACATCGGCTGCGGGTGGCTTCGACTCGGGGCGGCTCTCCTGCCGTATCTCGAAGCAGGACGGTACCACGGGATTGATGCGACCCAGGTCAATCTGGATATCGGGCATGAATTTCTGAACCGTATCGGCGTTCGGCAGACGCCCCATCTCCTGTGCGATGCCGGGTTTGCGTTCGAGAAATTCGGGAAACCGTTCGACATGGTCTTCTGTCACGCGGTCTTTACCCATCTGAGCCATGTGCAGATTGAGCGCTGTCTTGCCGCTGTCCGGCGCGTCATGAAGCCGGGCGGCGTCGGGTACTTCACCTTCTACCTTGGGGATCAGGACGCCGAACGCGCTCAAGCGTATCGTTTGGCGGATGGCGGGATGCTCGACTTTTCCAGCGCACAGGTGTCACTGAAATATTGGGAACAACTATTTCATCGGATGAAGCTCCCCTGGAAACATCTCGGCGACCGAGGGCACCCCACCGGCCAGCATCTGATCCGGGTTCATTTTCCGAAGGCCGCGCCCCCTCAGCAAGAAGGTGGCGGGAATGAGACCGCCAAGGACGCTGTTTCCGCGTTGCCTTCACGAACGTCGGAAAAAGATGCACCGGGCGTAGAGGAAGCGTCGCGGTACCGTCGGATCGCCATGGCGACCGGCCTCCATGAGATCGAAGATCTTGCCGTCTTGCGAAGCCAACTCATGGAGCGGGGGTATTGCCTCATCCGCAAGTTTTGTTCGCTCGAAGACACGCGAGCGATCAGACATTTCTGGCATCGCCACCGAATGACTCCCGGCAAAAAGGGATATTGGATAGGGCGTTCGAATTTTGCTCTGCACGGGTTGTCTCCAAGGACCGCCGCGGGGGGCGACGACTGGCCGAAGGACCTTCGTTATGAATGCTTCTTCTGGAATCAACCGGAACATCGGCTCTCCTACGAAGTCGCCTGGGCTGCGAATGCGGTGAGGAATGCTCTGCAGGGACTCCCCATCTATTGTCATCTGCTCCCCTTGCATGGGTACGCCTCGACCTATCGTGTCACAAGGTCCGACCGCGGCGGTGCGGGTGTCCCGTCGCACGTGGACAAGCGGGATTCTACCCAGCCCGTACCGATTCAAAACTCACTTCTCCTCTCGCAAGTTGGCGAGGATTACGAGGGGGGCGGCATGTTGTTCAGCGTGAAGAACGGGCGACGCTTCAACATTTTTGAGGCGGAATCCATAGAACCCGGCGATCTCTTGGTGTGGGATCAACGGTTGGCTCACGAGGTGCCGCCTGTCACCAAATCCGATCCGGAGGATCCCTACGGCGGGTTTTGGCGGATGCTCATGCCGGTGAATCCGATCGTAGCCAGGAATGAACTATGGAAGCCGGGCATGGTTAATCAGCCGGATATGCCGGAGCAGCCTCCCAGCCTGTTCGCGGCACCGGTTCTCTCCGCCCAAGACGCCGGCGGAGAGGCATGCCCGTGATGCGACGACTGCCGGCGTCAAGGCGCGATGAAGCAGGCATTCTTTGCCCATCGGAGGAAAGAATCGCAAGCGCATGAGATGGGAGAATGGACCAAATGCGACATGAACTGGGCGGGCCTGCGAGGATGACGAGAAACGGCAAGTAAATCAATCCGATCGATGACCTGATTCGATGACACCCATGGCATGAGAATTGTACGGTCATCGAACGGATTGCGACCATGAGAACGGCCCCCTATGTTGATCGGCACGCATGACATGGACGAAAAGGTCTTCGTGATTGCGGAGATCGGAGCCAATCACGAGGGGAGTCTCGATGAAGCCAAACGGCTCGTCGAAGCGGCGGCCTCCTGCGGGGCGGACGCCGTGAAGTTTCAGACGTACCGAGCGGAGAAGATCGTCGCAGCCAGCGAGGCCCAGCGGCGAGCGCATTTTCGACGTCTCGAGCTCTCGAACGCGGACTTTCAAACGCTGGCCCAGGTGGCGCTGGAGTGCGGCGTGGTGTTTCTCTCGACGCCCTTCGACGTCGAGAGCGCCGATTTGCTCGATCCCTTGATGCCGGCCTTCAAGATCGCCTCGGGCGATCTGACGGCCGCGCCGCTGGTGGCCCATATCGCCTCGAAAGGAAAGCCGATCCTCCTCTCGACGGGCATGGCCGATCTGGAAGAAATCACGGAGGCGATCGGTGTGATCGAGGACGCGAGCCCCCGCGGCACCCAGGCGCCAGTCGTGGTACTCCACTGCGTCACCGCCTATCCGACGCCGGACGCCCAGGCTAATTTGAATTCCATTCCCTACCTGCGAGATCGCACGGGGCGATTGGTCGGCTACTCGGACCACACGCTGGGCATCGAGGCCTGTTTGGCGGCCGCCGCGCTGGGCGCGCGGGTCATCGAGAAACACTTCACTTTCGACAAGAGCCGGACCACGATGCGCGATCATCAGCTCTCCGCCGATCCCGCTGACCTTTCCATGCTGGTGAAGGGTATTCGGCGCATTGAAGCCATGCTGGGAGAGGCGGGGAAGGCGCTGCGGGAGGCGGAGGCTCAGAATCGTGTCAGCATGCGGCGAAGCCTCGCGGCCCGAACGGCCATCCCCAAGGGCACGATGATTACGCCGTCCATGCTGACCGTGCTGCGCCCGGGATCCGGCCTGTCCCCGTCCCGTCTCTTGGAGGTTGTCGGCCAACGGGCCGCCAGAGATCTGCATTCCGGAGAGATCCTGACGGCCGAGGTGTTGGAGGGTGCGGCGACATGCGCGAGGTCGTAAGCTGTCTGCTGTGCGGAGAGACGCAATTTGAGCCGCTCCTGGCCTTGCGTGGCCCCGTGAGCGGCGGCGACGGCCCGAGGGTCACGACGACCTTCGTGTCCTGTCGAGCGTGCGGCTTCGTCTTTCAAACTCCGACGCTGGACGAGGAAGAGTTGCACGAATTGTACGGCAAGAATTATCGAGCGCTTGATCCCCCAATTCAGTATCAAAAGGATCAACTGTTCTACGCTCGCCTTCTGTGCGATTGGATCGAATCTCGGATCGGACCGCCACAAGGGCGCCGGGTGCTCGATGTGGGCTGTGCCGCCGGCTTCTTTCTGTCCGCGTTTCGAGAGCGCGGCTGGCAGACCGTCGGGATCGATGCCAACCCCCGATGGACCGAATGGGGGCGCCAACATCAGAGACTGGACCTCCGGGACGGATTTTTTGACGCGCAGGCGTTCCCGGGCGAGCAGTTCGATCTGATCCTTTTCTCCCATATCGTCGAGCACCTGCCGGACCCTGTGCCGACGCTGCGCGCCATCCGCGCCAAGTTGAAACCCGACGGACATCTGTTCCTGGGCGCACCGAACATTCTGCTTCCGCCGAGGGACAATCTGCTGAAGAATTTTATGGCGAGACCGCATGTGTGCCTCTATTCGCCGCAGACCGTTCGGCGGCTCCTCGCAAAAGCGAACTTCGCGGTGACATCCAGCGACAATTGGTACCCGCGGGGAATGCGGGTGCTGGCCCAACCCGCCGACGCCTCGATGTCCTTCGCCGATGAGCGCTCGGATGATTGGAAAACTCTCCGGCATCTGTATACCGCCCTGACCCGACCTGCCAGGGCCACCACCTTTGGGCGCAATCTCGCCGCGCTGGTTCCATCCCACTACGACGTGCTGGAGGCGGTGGCGGCAAAAACACCGGCAGGGACTCGGCCTTGGAATGGCGCAAACCCGGGTGAGCTTGTGAGGACGATCGAATCGGGCCAGCCGGCTCGTCTCGGTGACTCGCCCACGGAGACGCCGGGCGATCCGGGGGAATGGCCCGAATCGCCCGTTCCCGGTATGACGCTGATCATGATCGGATTGGGCGCGGGTTGGGCGGTCCAGGCGATGGTCCGACAACTTGAGAAATCGGACGCCCGGTTGGTGGTGTGCGAGCCGGATTCGGCGCTCGTCCGAGCCGTGCTGACGATTCGGGATCTGACGGACACGCTGGGGTCGGCACGGATGCGGATGGTGGTCGGACCCCATCTCGTGTTTCGAAAGACGGTGCGAGAATGGCTGGGTCGCGCGACGGAAGTCCGTGTTGTCGTCAACCCCTGGTTGAACGATGAGTGGCGCCGCCGGTATCAGCCGATCGCGGCCATGCTCGATCAGCGCCGTCGTGCCGTCGAGCCCGCGGAATGTGTGGCCTGAAGTGGGCGGCGCCGTGACGTGCGACTGAGTAGGCCAAAGGAAGGAGCCTCCATGCGCTGGAAACCGACGACAGGACCCTTTGCGATCGACGCGCTGGAAATACAGGGACAGATGCCGCCGGAGGAAGCCTATGCCCTCTACCGCGGCATGTTGCGGATCAGACGGGTGGAGGAAGCCGTCGCGCGCCTCTATCCAAGCGACAAGATCCAGAGCCCGGTGCACCTCAGTATCGGGCAGGAGGCCGTCTCGGTCGGGGTCTGCCGGGCGCTCAGCCTGTCGGACCACCTCTACGGCACCTATCGCGGCCACGGCCTGTATCTCGCCAAGGGCGGTGATCTCAAGAAATTCTTCGCCGAGTTGTTCGGACGCGTGGCGGGCTGCGCCAAGGGCCGAGGCGGATCCATGCACCTGGTGGCGCCGGAAGTCGGGCTGATGGGCTGTTCGGCCGTCGTCGCGAGCACCATCCCGGTCGCGGTCGGCGATGCGCTCGCGGCCAAGATTCTGGGAAGCCCGCGGGTCGTGGCCGCGGTCTTCGGCGACGGCGCGGTGGACGAAGGCGTGTTTTTCGAGAGCGTGAATTTCGCCGCGCTCAAGCAGCTCCCCGTCGTGTTCGTCTGCGAAAACAACGCCTACGCGGTTCACTCAAGGGTGGCGGATCGCCATCGGCAAACGGAATTGTTCCGCTACGGCGAGAGCCTCGGCGTCCCGGGGGAGCGATGCAACGGCAACGACGTCTTCGGCGTGCTGGGCACGATGGAGCGTGCGGTGAACGACGTCCGGCGCGGCTGCGGCCCTCAGCTCGTGGAGTTCATGACCTACCGATGGCAGGAGCACGTGGGACCCAATACCGACCACGCGGAGGCCTACCGCGATCCACGGGACATCGAACGCGCCAGACGATTCGATCCGCTCAATTGCGCAGAGGGACGGTTGCGCGAGCGGTTGGATTTGACCGACGACCAGATCGCCGAGTGGGAGACCGAGGTGCAGCAGGAAATCGACCAGGCGATTGCGTTCGCGGAAGCCAGCCCATTCCCGGATCCCTCGTCGCTCTTCGAAGACTTGTACGAGGAGGCCGCGTGATGAGACTGATGACCTATCGCGACGCCCTGCAGACGGCCTTGGCCCAGGCCATGGAGGAGGACCCTGGCGTCATCGTGATGGGGATCGGGGTCGATGACCACAAGGCGGTCTTCGGCAGCACGAAGGACCTGGTCAAGCGGTTCGGGCCGCAGCGGGTCTTCGATACGCCGATCGCCGAAGGCGGGATGACCGGCGTCGCGATCGGCGCGGCCCTCGGCGGGCTCAAGCCTGTCCACATCCATATTCGCTGTGACTTTCTTTACCTGGCCATGGACCAATTGCTCAATCTCGCGGCGAAATGGCGCTCGATGTTCGGGGGGCGGATGAGTGTCCCGTTGGTCGTTCGCGCCGTCATCGGCCGAAGCTGGGGGCAAGGGGCCCAGCATTCCCAGAGTCTCCAGTCCTTCATGATGCACGTCCCCGGGATCAAGGTCGCCATGCCGACGACCCCGTATGACGCGCAGGGCTTGCTGCTCGCCGCCATCGCCGACCCGAATCCGGTGTTCTTGTTGGAGCATCGGTTGCTCTACGAACTGACGGGCGAGGCGCCGGATGAGTGCCGGGCCGTTCCCTTCGGCCAGACCGTCGTCCGCCGGGAAGGCGACGATGTCACGATCGTGGCGAACTCCTACATGGCGGTCGAGGCGTTGCGCGCCGCCGAGGTCTTGAGCGGTTATGGGATTCAGGCCGAGGTGGTCGATCCGGTGTCGTTGGCGCCGATGGATGACACGACCATCCTGAATTCGGTCAGGAAGACGGGACGCGTGGTGATCGTGGACACCAGTTGGATTACGTGCGGCGTGAGCGCAGAAATCGCAGCGGTCGTGGCTGAGAAGGCCTTCGAGGCCCTGAAAGCGCCGATCAAGCGGCTGGGCATGCAGCGGACGGTCTGCCCGGTCAGCAAGCCATTGGAGCGGGCCTTCTATCCCCACGCGGGGACGATCGTCGCCGAAGTCTTGGATCTCTTGGGAGAACGGCGTCCGGAGAGCGGCGTGACGGAAACGGCGATATCGTCCAAGGGACCGCTGAAGGAACCGTTTTAAGAAATCGTGACAGGGAAGCGGTCGGCTGGCGGCGCGAGGGGACGCGTGGCCGGAACCGCGATGCGCGTCGCGATCACTCGCGGAGGGAGGGCTGATTCCGCCGATTCCGGCGGCCCCTCCGAACAGCTCCACGAAGCGCCCGCGGACCACGTGGCCTTGGAAGCCGAGAGAGGATGAGATTGAAGGTGCTGGGCGTCATGCCCGTACGTGCCGGCTCGAAGGGCGTGCGGATGAAGAATCTTCGGCTCGTGGAGGGCAAGCCCTTGATGGCCTACGCCCTTGAAGCCGCGCTCGCCGCGCGGCGGCTCGATCGGATGGTCGTTTCGACCGAGGATGAGCGCGTCGCCGACGTCGCCCGGCGCTGGGGAGCCGCGGTCCCCTTTTTGCGCCCGATGGAACTCGCCGCCGATCACGTCTCGCTGATTCCGGTCGCCCGCCATGCGATGGAGTTCCACGACCGGGAGGGGTGGCGGCCCGACGCGGTGGTCTGCCTTCAGGCCACGAGTCCGCTGCTCACGGCCGACGACATTGACCGGGCCGTGGGCCTGCTGATCGAGACCGGTTGTGACTCGGTCGTCACGGTGACGCCCATTCAGCATCATCATCCCTTTCGGGCCATGAAACTCGACGGAGATCGCGTGCGCCCCCTGACGGAGTACACGAGCGACCGATACCTGCAGAAGCAAGACCGCCCTCCGGCCTTCGGGTTTACCGGCGGCCTCTATGTCCGTCGTCGGGCGCTCTTGGAGGAATGGACCGGGCGAGACTTCGCGCTTGGAACGGACGTGCGGGCCGTGGTCATCGAACCGGAGCGCGCGGTGAATATCGACCATGAACTGGATCTCCTGGTGTTGGAAGCCATCTTGCGGACACGGGCAGGGCGGTCGCCCGCCATCGCATACGACCATGTCTCGGGAGGAGCGTGACGATGAAGACCATCGCCTGTTACCTGTGCGGAAGCCGGCAATCCCAACATCTGGTGACGTTTCCAGACGATGCCTATCTCAAACGGCTGTCCGGCTTGAGCGACCATTCGGTCACCTACGTGGCGTGCGAGCGCTGCGGCTTCGTCTATCAAAATCCGACGCTCGAACCCCATGAGTTGGATGAAATGTACGGAGAGAAATATCGCAAGGACCTGCCCTCCGAAGCGTTCATCGCCAGCAATTCCGTCTTTACCGACGGACGCGCGCGCTGGATCGAGGACCACCTGGGCCTGGATCTCCAATCGGGGCGGCGGGTCCTGGACGTGGGGTGCGGAGCCGGGATGCTGCTCAACTCGTTCAAGCGGCGAGGCTGGTCGGTCCGCGGCGTCGAGCCCACCGCCGCTTATGCGGCATTTGGCAGTCGGCGGTTCGACATTCCCATCACGGCCGGATTCTTCAGCGAGACGTCCTTTCCCGGGGAATGCTTCGATCTGATCACGCTCTCCCAGGTGCTGGAGCATGCCACCGATCCCGGCCAGATGCTGAGAGACTGCCGCAAGAAGCTGGGGCCGGAGGGACGCCTGTTCGTCGGCGTTCCGACGCTGCTCCGGCCCCAGCGACCGATCCACGGGAACACCCTCGCGGGTCCGCACCTGTCCATGTTTTCACTTCCCACGCTGCGCTATCTCCTGGCGCGGGAAGGGTTCGAGATTCTGGCGAGCGATTGTGACTTCAAAGGACTTCTGGTCCTGGCCAAGGTGGCGCAACCGGTCAAGACTCCTCCCCTCCCGCAAGGACAAGCCGGACTGATCAAAGAACGGTTCGACTCATGGTTGCGCGAAGACAGCCTGTTTCACGGGAACCTCGCCGCGCTCAAGGCGCGATGGCCGATGCTCGCAAAGACCGTCAATCGGGATCTGCCGACCGAGATGATTGCGGCGGTCCGCCGGGAGGCGGGCTACATGAACGTCCAGCTCAATCTCCCCGACGGCACGACGCCGTGGCTCCATCGCGGCGATCCGTTGGTCTCAAGCCAGCAGGCGGCCGAGCGCTATCAGTTCGGACAGGAGGGGCTGGTGGTCCTCCTCGGGTTCGGTCTGGGCTATTTCGCCCAGGCGATCCTCCAGCGCCTGTCGAAGGGGCACGTGGCCATCTTCCATGAACGAAGCGAAGCGCTCTTCCGCCTGGCCATGGAGTACGTGGATCTGCAACCGATCTTGAAGGATCCGCGGGTCGAGTTGGTGGTCGGCCCGCACGCCGACCAGATGGATAAGGCCCTGGCCGCGCACAGTCTGAAATACATGCTGACGAGCCGCATCTTTTGCCTGCGGCAGGGAACGGTGTGCAAGCTGGATCCGGATGGCTACAGGAAGGCGCAGGAACGGATCGGCGACAAGATAAAGGTCTACCAGGTCAACAAGAATACCCGCATGAATCTGGGCCATTTGATGCTCAAGAATACCTTGGACAATCTGCCCCAGATTATGACCATGCCCGGCGTCGCGCGCCTCAATAACCTGTTCGCGGGCGTCCCGGCCATCATCGTCTCCGCGGGCCCCTCACTGCAGAAGAATCTCGCCGTCTTGAAAGCGGCGGAGGGGCGGGCGGTCGTCATCGCGTGCGACACGGTGTTGCGGCTGCTGGTCCCCAACGGGATTACGCCGGATTTCACCGTGACCGCCGATCCGCAGGAAGTGTCGTACCGCAAGTTCCGCGACATTCCGATCGACCCGCGTTCGTTTCTGGTCTGCAGCCCGATCAACTATCCGGAGATGATCTCGACCTTCGCAGGCGGACGCTTCGCGAACGGGTCCAATCTGTCGATCTACCGATGGATGGCGCGGTTTTGGCCGGATAAAGGGCAGATCGACGTCAGCGCGCAATCGGTCGCCCACATGGCCTTCAACCTCGCCATGCTCTTGGGCGCGGCGCCGATCATGTTCGTCGGGCAGGATTTCTGTTACTACGATAACAAGAAGTACGCGGGGCACCTGAGCAAAGGATCACCCTGGGAGCGGCGCATGCAAAAAGGCAAGGCCAAGACCACGCCCGCCCAGGACATGTACGGGGAAAAGGTCGAGACGGAAACCTTGTTCCTCAGCTTTAAGGTGTTGATGGAAGACCTGGTCCGCAAGGCCGGCGTGCCATGCATCAACGCGACGGAGGGCGGCCTCGGGATCAGGGGGACCACCGCGATGGCCTTGGCCCATGCCCTCGAAACCTACGGTCTGCGCGAGCCGATCGCCATCAAGGAGCGCATCGCCTCGGTGTGTTTGCCGGAAGAGAACCTCGCCTATGACAAAGTTCTGAAGGAGCTGGAGGCGTCACGGCGGCAGGCTGAGGAAGTCCTGAAGGATTCGGAAAAGGTCTTGAAGTATGTCCGAATGGCGCGACAGGCCATCCGCGACACGCGAGGGGGGGAGGCGCGATACGCCGACCTGTCGGCCCGCCTCGAGAAGCGCACCGCGAGGATTCGCGAGAAAGAAAAATTTCTGAACATGTTGGGCGAGTACGCTGTCGCGTTGGAACTCTACATGTCGAGCCAGAAGGTCATCGACATCGACGCGCTCGAAAATCCGGCGGAACGGTTTCGACAACAGGTCCAACGGGCCGGCGTGTACTATCGCGGGCTGTTGCGGGTGTTGCGCCCCTTCGTCAATGGAGTGAAAACTTTGCAGCAGCGGATGAAGGAGCTCCAATCGTTGCGGGGAAAGGCGCCCCGAACCGTGCCGGAACTCCTGGCGGCGATGATCCGCTACCAGCGACTGGCTTGCTATGACGAGGCCGTCGCGTTGGGCGAGCGGGTGCTGGCGCAGCGACCGGACCACCCGGAAGCGCGATATCATCTCGCGGAGATCGCGCTGCTTCGCCATCATCCGGAACAGGCGCAGCGGTGGCTTGAACAGGGGAACGACCGAGGCAAACTCTCAAGCCGGGCCCTGCAACTCCTGGCCCGGTCCCGAGAAGCAGCGGAGAGTTGGCAAGCCAAAGTTGTGGAAGCCCGGAGCCAGTATCAGGACCCGCACCCCTTGTCCTGCGGCAATTTCTATTATCGCCTGGGGGAATTCGACCGCGCGGTCGACTGGTACCAGCGCGCTATCGACGCGGCGCCGAGCTGGGAGGCGTACTATCACCTGGCCCATACGCATATTTCCCGCGAGGACCGCGAGGCGGCCGTCGCCGCCCTCGAACAGGCCTTGGCCCTGTCGCCCGACAATCCGGTGCTGTACCGCGATTTGGGACTGCTGGCGCTCGACAACGGCCGGGATGATATCGCCGAGCGGTTTTGGCTGGAGGCGGCGCAACTCAAACCCGACGACGTGCGGCTCTATGAACTGTTGTCGGATCTCTATGTCAAGCAGGATCAGCCCCGCAAGGCGGCTGAGGCCCTGGAAGCGATCGTGCAGCTCCAGCCGGAGCGGCAGGATGTCGTCGCAAAACTGGCCGAACTGTACCAGCGCCTTATCGCTCCCCCTGAGAAAGCTGTCTCCGCGGCGTAGCACGGTCCATCATCGGGGGAGGCCCGGCGGGGGCCTCTCCGGACTTCCGCAACGGGCGGCAACGGCTCACAACGCGCCGCATCGGCGCATTGCCCTTCCGGCGCGGCGTTCACGCCCGATTGAGTTCGCCGCTTTATTCCCGTTCTTGTCGTCCTTTGCCCAGCCATTTCCCCGGAAGACGATCCCGCCTGTCGTCCCGCAATAAGGCCCCGTGATGGAAGGTTCATCTCTGTTTATAGATTCCCTGCACAAGTGAGTTCCACCGGCTCAAGTCCGGCTCAGGTCCCCCCGATAAGGAAAGCAATCGGCCACCCCGTGAACCGGGGAGGAGGTGACCATGAGCGGGAATGCAACGTTTCAGGGAGAGGCCGAGCGCAGCGATAAGGCAAGGACGCAGAGAACACACTCAAGGAGGAACAGGACATGGGTATCGTAGTCAATACTAACCTCGCGAGTGTCAACGCCCAGCGGAACGTTGACCTCAGCACTTCGCAGTTGAACAAGTCGTTGGAGCGGCTGTCGTCCGGTCTCCGAATCAACCGCGCCGGCGACGACGCGGCCGGCTTGGCGATCGCCACCAAGTTAAGCGCGCAGGTCCGCGGCCTGACGCAAGCGGCGCGAAACGTGAACAACGCGATCTCCCTCGTGCAAACGGCGGAAGGCGCGTTGAACACCATCACCAACCTGTCCCAGCGGCTTCGTGAATTGGCCGTACAGGCCGCATCGGACGACAATACGACGCTGGACCGGCAGACGCTGGCCAACGAAGCGGCGCAGTTGGTGGCGGAGTTGACTCGGACGGCCCAGACGTCGGAGTTCAACGGCTCGCCCCTCCTGGACGGGAGCTACGGCAACAAGTACTTCCAGATCGGCGCCAACTTCAGCCAAACGCTCACCTTCTCAATCGGCGACGTCCGAGCCAAGTCGCTCGGCACGCGCGCGACGGTGGGAGCGGGGGCGTTGACGGACGGCGTGGGGAACGCCATCGGCGCCAATATCGCGACGGGTGAGCTGAAGATCAACGGGACGAACATCGTCACCAGCGACGGCGACGATCAAGTCTCCGTGGTCGAGCTGTTGTCGACCGATGTGGCATCGACCGTGTCCACGGCCGCCGGCGTCGGCAGCGCGGGCGCGACGACCATTAACGCCAGCTTGATCTTCAACAACGTCATCCAGAAGAACGACTTCGGCGATCTCGTGTCGATCCTCGGGACGCTGACGGCGACGGCGCATGCCGCGTCGGGGGTGACGCTGACGGCCAGCTTTGTGATCGGAGACAGCGCAACGACGTATTCCACCAACGTGGCGACGTCGGGCTCCGCGGCCTTCGACCTCTTCTCATCCTATGCGTCGATCGGTGTGACGGTCAACGCGACCACAGCGGCCGCATCGCTCATGGTCGACCGCAGCGCTACCTTCACCTACGCCAGCATCAACTATGCGGCGAGCTTGGCAGGCACGGCGCTCGAGATCAACGGCACCTATGTCGCCTTCACGGCCAATAATGAGGCCGGGATCGCGTCCTTCGCGTCCTACCTGGCGAAGGTCGTGTCCGACATCAACGCGGCCTCGATCACGAACGTGCAGGCGGTCCTGCGCGCGCCGTCGAGCGCGATCGCGCGGACCTTCGTGTTGCAAGCGACGAAGGGCGCCAATTTGGCGTTGAAGACAACGAGCGCCAGCATCGCGACCAACCTGTTCCTGTCCGCCACCTATGCCACGAACGGTGGCACGACGGTGCTCTACAACGGGCAGTCGTCGGCCATCGGCAAGGCGGCGGCCGTGAATGCGGTCCGCGGCACCACGAATGTGACCGGCACCGCGAACGCGAACGTCGTGACCGGCAGCTCGGCGATCACGGCCGTGACCATCCGGTCGGGTGATCTGGTCATCAACGGCGTGGATGTGGGCGCCATCTCTGTGTTGGCGAACGACGGGTCCGGCGACCTGGTGGCGAAACTCAATTCGCTCTCGGCGTCGACGGGCGTAACGGCTGCGGTCAACACGGACAACAAGCTGGTGTTGACGGCGACGGACGGCCGGAACATCACGATCCGGTCAACCACGACGATCCAGACGGCGCTGACCATCGGCGGCAACACGAACAGCAACAATGTGCAGCGCGGCAGCGTGACCCTCAACTCGCCGAAGAGCATCACGATCGGCGGGACGAAGGCCTCCGATCTGGGCAGCGACTTGGCGGTCAAGACCTATACCGCGGACTTGACCAACAAGCTGAGCCTCGTGAACCTCTCCACGCAGGAGAGTTCGGCTCAGGCGCTGCTGACGATCGACGCCGCCTTGGATGAGGTGAACGACATCCGGTCTTCGATCGGCGCCATCCAGAGCCGGTTGGAGAACACGGTCCTGAACCTCAAGATCGCGGCCGAGAACTTCACGGCGTCCGAATCGCGGATCCGAGATGCGGACTTCGCGCTCGAAACGTCGAAGTTCACACGGAACCAGATTCTGGTGCAGGCTGGTACGGCCATCTTGGCCCAGGCCAACACCACGAGTCAGATCGCGTTGCAGCTGCTGCAACGGTAAGTTCCAGGGAGGGAAGGCGCGGGCCGGTCGGGCCCGCGCCGCCTTCTTTTCTTCAGGTTGGGGCCAGTAACACGAGGCTCCCATGATCGAAAAAGTCACGACCGAAGTCATACAGCAGATTCAGGCTGCCCAGCCGAAACAGGATAGCGGGCCTTCCCGCAAGGCCGCCCCTGCCGAATCCGGCGCCAACCCCCCGACGCCCGCCGGCGATCTACCCAACTATGGATTCGGTCTGCGGGTGGAGGAAGGCACGCACGAAGTCATCGCGGTCATCGTCGATCGAGATACGGGCAAGGTCGTCAAAGAAATCCCGTCCGAAGACATGCGGACGGCGTCCAAGGTCATCCGAAACCTGATCGGCCCTCTGGTCGATAAAATCGTCTAGGACGTCAAGTCCATCCGTCCGTCTGCCGATACATCAGTCAGGAACGAATACCAACGGACTCGTATGGGCATCGTCTCATCCATCGGTCTTTCCTCAGGCATCAACTACCAGGAGTTGATCACCAAGTCGCTCGAGATCGAGCGGCAACCGATCAAGCTGATCGAGGAGCGAAAGGTCAGCCTCAGCACCGTCAGCGCCGAATACACCAAGCTCAGTACGACGCTCTCGACGCTCAAAGCCTCCAGCAGCGCCCTCGCCGATATTGCCGCCTTCAATCCCACGACCGTCTCGGTTTCCAAGACGTCGGGCGGCACCGAACTGCTGACCGCGACGACCTCGCGGACGGCGGCCGAGGGGTTGTATCAGGTCACCGTCAATCAGCTGGCCCAGGCCCATTCGATCGCGTCTCAAGGATTCGTGGACAACACCACGACCGCAGTGGCCGGCGGCAGCGGGACCTTTACATTCCGGGTCGGAGCGGGAGGGAAAGAAACCAGCGTGTCGGTCAACAGCACGACGACCCTGACCCAACTCCGCGACGCCATCAACAATGCGAATGGGGATGCGACGGCCTCGATACTCAACGACGGGTCCGCGACCAATCCGTATCGTCTGGTCCTCACGGCCAAGAAGCAGGGGCTGGCGCGGTCCATTACGATAACCAGCAACCCGACGACGCTTGACTTCACCAACAAGAAGGTCGAGGCGGCCTATGCCTCCACGAGCAACAGCTTTACCGGTACGGTGACGTCCAACGAAGGGAACAACTACACCGGCACCACGAACAAGACCTTCCTGGTCAAGATCGTCTCAGGGGGCGCCGCCGGTGCGGCCACCTATAAATACTCGACGGACGGGGGGATTACCTTCAAAGGATCGAATGGGGCGACATTTGACGGCACCAACGCGATCACGACTCAGGGGGCGCAAGCCAACTATATCGACGGCAACGCGTCCTCGAACTCGACAAATGAAGGCGTCAAGATTTCATTCGGCGCCGGCACCCTGGCCGCCGACGACACCTTTTCGATCGATGTGTTCAACCCGACCCTTGTCTCCGCTCAGGACGCGGTGCTCAAGATCGGGAATCTCACATTCTCGCGCGATGCGAACACGATCAGCGATGCGATTCAAGGCTTGACACTCAATCTCTTGAAGGCGGACTCCAGCCAAACTGTCGATATCAAAGTGCAGACCGATACCTCGGATATCAAGAAGAAAATCAAAGATTTCATCGCCAGCTACAACGTGGCGATCAAATTCGTGAACGACCAACTCACGGCCGATCCGCAAAACGCCGCCCCCAGGCCGCTGCTGGGCGAGGTCAACGCCTTGCTGATCAAGAAACAACTTCAAGACACGATCACGGCCCTGGTGCCCGGCTCGAGCAGCACCTATAACAGTCTGAGCCGCATCGGCATCACCTCCAGCAAGACGACGGGACAGCTCAGCCTGGACGAGGGCCAGCTGGCGATCGCGCTCGCGGACAATGTCACAAACGTGACCCGGCTCTTCGCGGGGGTCGGCGTGTCGAGCGACGCCAACGTCGAATACGTCGGCAAGACGAGCGCCACGCAGCCTGGCATCTACTCCGTGGCGGTCAGCACGGCGCCAGCCAAGGCGACGGTGACGGGCGGCGCGGCCGTGCCGAGCGCGGGAATCACGGCCGCCGAAATTCTCACGATCGGCCTCTACTCCAACGCGACCAAGACAGGCGACGCCCCGTTGGCTGTCACGGTGAGTCTCGGCGCGGGCAGCAAGGCCAGCGATATCGTGAACGCCATCAACACGGCGTTCGCCACCAAGGGCGTCAAGGCCAGCGCCTCGAAGACCAGCGACAACAAGATCCGCGTCACCGCGACGAACTACGGCGATGACTACAAGGTGACGATCGTCTCAAACCAGGCGACCGCAAACCAGTCGGGGATCGGAACAACCACGCTGTCGAATCAAGGCGTGGATATCGCCGGCCTCATCAACGGCCATGGCGCGGAGGGGGTCGGGGAAGTCTTGACCGCGCGAGCCGGGTTTCCCGAAGCCGGTCTCAAGATCAAAACGCCGGTGGCGACGACGGGCCTCTTTGGAACCGTCACGATTTCCAGCGGAGCGGCGGATCGGTTGACCGCCTTCCTGGATCGGACCACCAAAGCGAAGGGATCCATCGATACCCGCCAGCAGGGCATCAACACCCTCTTAAAGACGATGGACAAGGACATTACACGAAAGAACCAGGCCATCAGCCGATTGGAAGTGACCTTGACGCTGCAATTCAACCGCTTGGAGACGCTCCTCGGCCAGTTCAAGAGCCAGAGCGAGGCCGTCACCAACGCGCTCGGCCAGTTGAGCAACCTGGCGACTTCGATCAGCAGACGGTAGCGCCATGTCTACACTCGAGTCGGAGGTCCCGCAATTACTGGAACGTTACGCGCGGTATCAATCTTTGCTGGATGAAGTCTCCCAGGCCATTGAAGCACGGTCGCAGCACGAGCTGTCGACGCTGGAAGCGGCCTGTCGGCATGTCCTGCAGGACATGCAGCTCCATTGGTCCGCCGTAGAAGGACGTCTGCGCGCGCGGGGAACCGGCGTAGACGCCGGCGATACGGCCTGGGCCCTGTTGGAATCGGCGATGGGACGGGCCGCCGAACAGCTGGCACTGAACCAAGCGGCCTTGGCCCAATGGGCCGGCGAAGTCGGAGCGACCCTCCATGAGGCCAAGATCGGGGGGACCGCGGCTGGCGTCTACGGAATGGCAGGGGACATGGCCGCCGCAATCTTCGGCACGCGGGCCTAACCGGCATCGGAATGACCGAACCACACAAGGGGGGATGACGGACCTATGTTCCTCGCAAATCAGACGGCAGGAACCTATTTCGAAGACCAGGTCAAATTTGCCTCCCCCCTCATGCTGGTCATCATGCTGTACGACCGGGCCATCGAATGCCTCAAAACGTGCAGTGAGCACATCAAAGGTGAACAAACTGATCTCAAGGCAAAAGGCCTGGCCCTCTGTCGGGCGGTCGATATCATCGCCGAACTCCAGTCCGTGCTCGATCGACAGCGTGGCGGAGAAATTGCAGAGAATTTGGACAAGCTATACACCTACATGTTGGAAAAGTTGACCGTGGCCAACTACGAGAACAACTCGGCTTCCATCCAGGAAGTGACCAATCTGCTGGAAGAGCTCAGGGAAGGTTGGCGAGGCGCGGCCTCCCAAGCGACACAGAAGGCCGCTCAGCCCTAAGGCCCCCGCATGGATGATCGGATTTCACGCGGTTGCACCTCGTTGCTGGCCCTTTGCCGGGACATTCGCCAAGCCGTCCGATTCGGCGATGTCGGCAGGCTCAACCGGCTGAACGACGAGACCGGCCGCGTGCTGGTTGATTTTCAACATCACTGGTCCCAACAGGAACCAGCCCTGCGGACGACCGCCTCCGTCGGAGAATTGACGCAGCTTCAGGCGGTGTTGGCGTCGACCCTGGCGGCCGTGGAGCAGCATTCCGACGCCATCGAGCGATCCCTCATCGAGGGCGGAAGCGGTCCTCGCTCTTCCGCGACACCCACCGGTCTTGCGGTCGGGCAGGCAATGGCGCCGGATCCTCCCTGCGAGCGTCGTTCGGACCGGGATGCACACGATTCTATCAGCTTCACGCCCATCCCCGCTTCTTAGAGCCGGACCCTCGCCGGTTCGGCTCGAATTCATTCGATAAATCAATGCCTGTCACATCTTTGGCGTCGCTCATCCACTTAAGTTTGGCTCCAGAGCGCCGATAAGAGCGTCAGCAACGGGGGCCATGGATGGTCAGACTTCGATTGCCCGGCAGTTTGCTATATTTCAAGTCGTGGCTATCGTGGGGGACCAAGGATGAGCATACAATTCGACCAGATCCATAACGTGGTGCGGACCTATCAGCGTGTGCTTGACCTTGACGCAACCGAGGAGGTTCGGCATCCTCGGCCGTCAGCTGATCATGGGGAAGGTGCCGGTAGCGCCGACCGCGTCTCCATCTCTCAAGAGGCTCGAGAACTTCGGGATGCCGCCACCGCACGGCGAGGCGGACCGGAGGCCGATCTGTTTAACCGGTAACCATGCAACGTCAGGTGGGGTGCCAGCCTGCAATCCACCTGCACCGCCACGCCGTACATCCCTCTCTAGGCAAAAACGCGTCAGTTTCTTGGCAGAATCAGCCCATTTGACTCATTCCCAGGCGTGTCAAGACGTTCATTGTCGCCTGCCTTGTCGAATTCTTCTTAAAATTTCAATCGCTTCGCTTCTATTCGATTTTCTCCGGCATATTCCTTGCTCCGGCATGAGCACGGCATCATGACATTTTCACAACAGGCGCACTGAACCACACGACGAAGGAGTCCGAGGTGACTGCGACAAGCGGAACGAAGCCGGTGGTCCTTGTGGTCAGCCGATCCAGCCGGGCCAGCCACATGCTGGTCCGCCGCGTCGAAAAGGGCGGATACCAGACCGTTGCCGCCAAAACGGATGCGGAGGCGGTGACCTGCCTCGGACGCCATACGGTGGAAGCCATCGTGTGCCATAGCCAGTCGGCCGGAGCCGGGGCCCTCAAACTTTTAGAGCAGTTGCGCGAGCGGGAGTCTGACGCCTGCATCATTGTGGTCGGAGCCGATGAAGGCGCCGAACGGGCCGCCGCCTTGCTGCGTGCCGGCGCCTATGATTACCTCACCATGCCGATCCGCCCCGGCCGCTTGGAGGAATCGCTTCGCCAAGGACTCGATATCCGACGATCCTTTATTCAAGTCCGCGAGCTCTCCGGACGGCTGCGCAACGCGAACGAAGACCTGGCGCGCGAGCGGGATACGCTGCGGCGATGGAGCCAAACGCTCGCGCAACTGAACCATCTCGGCCAGGCCATGGCCGGCACGCTGAACGCCGATGAAATCATTCGCCTCCTCAAGGGGCGACTCGATCAGATCGTCACACATGACCGGATGGGGATTCTTTGGCTGGAACCGGAACGCGTGTGGACGGCGGGAGCGGGCGCCGCCAATGAGACTTTGCTCGAAGAGACCAAGCGCGCATTGATTGCGACAGGCCGCCGCTTGCGCGGGGCCTCCACGGCGCCGTCGGCGGACCACAACGGATCGGACGGCGTCACAGCCGAGACGCCGACGACTGCCGCGGGCACGCCGGCTCAGGTGCTGGAAGTCCCGCTCCTGGTCGCGCAGGGGCAGGTCGGGCTGATTCGTCTGGAGCGGGAGCGGGGACAGTCTTTCCATTCCGACGAAATGGAAATCATCAAGGCCGTCGCGACGTCCCTGGCGCTGGCGCTTCGAAACGCCGAAACGCACAGCCAAGTGCAAAACATGGCGATGACGGATGGGTTGACCAATCTGCTGAATCGCCGCGCCTTCTCGACCATCCTCACGCGCGAGTTCAAAAATACGGAACGGTACGGCACGCCGATGTGCCTGATCATGGCGGATCTGGACAACTTCAAACAGATCAACGACGTGCACGGGCATCTGATCGGGGATCGCTTGCTCAAAGAAGTGGCGACCTTGATTTCCCGGGCGATTCGGGCCGTCGACGTCGTGGCCCGGTACGGCGGGGAAGAGTTTGCTATGATTCTGCCGCGCACCGACACCGAACCGGCCACGATTCTGGCGACGCGTATCCGCGAGCAGATCGCCAATCACGTGTTTGTGGTGAACGGCGCGCCGGTTCGCCTCACGCTGAGCATGGGTATCGGCCGAATTCCGCATCAGACCGTGACCACGCCGGACGATCTGGTGGCCGCGGCCGATGCAGCCCTCTATCAGGCCAAGGCCAAAGGGCGGAATTGCGTCGAAATCAGCGCCGATCTCTTGGCGGCAGCTGGATCCGATCGGACCTGACAGGGAGACGCCCGATGGAACACCATACCGGACTCGATCAGTACGACGCGGATCGGTTGGGCGTCGGCTTTGGCGACGAGCGTCGGGAATCCCTTCGCATCGACGACAGATTGCTGTTGGACTACCGGCTCGAGGGGGAATCCGATCAGGCCGCCGTCTCGAAACGGGCGCGGGTCACCGATGAGGCCATCGCCACGTTCTTCGCCAAACCGACCTCGGATCTCCTCACCCACGGGAACGCCGGCGACGGAGAGGCCCAACTGGCCCAGTGGTTGATGAAGATCGATTGGGCGCTCGAGATGATCCTGAAGACCCTCGCGCGCATGTCGCCTGACGGGATTCCCTTGCCCTCTTTGACCGAGGTCAACATCAGCGCCGGAGGCCTTCGTTTCGTGACGACGCGAGCGTTTCGGGAGGCCGATATGCTCGATATCAGCGTGGTCCTGCCGCCGTTTACCCCCATCGGGGCAAAAGCGGAGATCATCCGCGTTACACCGGAGGGGACCGACGGACGCCGCTTCGAGATCGCCGCCCGGTTCGTCCATATCTCAGCGGAAGATCGTGAGCGGCTGATTCGCCACGTTCTCCTGCTTCAGGCCGAACGCATCCGGTCCCGCCAAGGGCGGGAGGTCGCAGGGTAGGGCGTGGGCCTTGCCGCTTTGATCCCTCCTCATCCCCGTTGCATCCCTCCCTCGATCGCGCCATCGCCTCGGATGATTGCGGCGAGCAGACCGTTTTCGCCCTTTCCGTCCAGAGGGGTTAAGTTCCTGCCGCTTCAACCCGATATGTGAATCGACATGAGCGATTCATTGTCTTCTACAACTGGAGCCACGCCGGACGGTCGTCCCGCCCTGGACGGCGAGATTCTGACGGTGCAAGAGGTGGCCCGCTTTCTGCGGGTACCGAAATCGACGGTCTACAAGCTGGCGCGCTTGAATCAACTGCCGGCTTCGAAGATCGGCAAGCACTGGAGGTTTCTCCGCCGCGATATTCAGGAATGGATGCGCACCCGGTCATCTCAACCCGTCCTTGGGTAGGGGAGAGGGCGCATCTGGGCATTCGGCCCCGGCCACGTTCGACGTCTGCCCACTGCCCGGTGGCCCCCGACTTCGGCACAGGTGAGGTATGTCCGATACTCACCCAGCCGGTGCACAGGCGCCCTATACCCTGGAGTGGGTACAGCGTCAGGACCCTGTCGCCCGGCGGGAGATTCTCGATACGTTAGCGGATCGCGGCGATGACGCGGCGGTCGCCATTCTCATCGCCTGCCTGGCCGACGACCACCCCGCCGTTCAGCAAAAAGCCGTCAATGGCTTGATCCGGATCGGGAGCGAATCCGTCTTGCACCGCGCCGTGGCCTTGCTACGTGACGCACCCGCCGTCCGGATGATGGCGATCGAAATCATCCGCCATGCGCGCTCGGCGTCACTTGACGCCCTTCGCCCGGCCCTCACATCACCAGACCCCAGCGTACGAAAATTGGTCGTCGACGCCTTGGGCTATCGCAGCAATCCCGAAGCGGGGACGTGGCTGGTGTCGATGCTCAACGATTCCGATCTGAACGTCCGCGCCGCCGTCGCCAAGGCGCTGGGACGGCTTCGCTTGTCCGACGCGGTGCCCGGCCTCATCACCATGCTTGGCGGCGACGAGTGGACGGTGTTCTTCGCCGCCTCGGCCCTGGCGGAAATCGGCGATCCCTCCGCCATTCCTGCGCTCCTGGACGTGCTTCGCCGCGACATGCCCGCTGCGGCCTGCGCCGCCATCGAGGCTATCGGTCGGCTGGATCGGGAGGGCGCGTCGCTGCAACCCGTGGCCGCGATGGCGGATCAGGCGGATCAGGCGGTTCGATGGACCGCGGTTCGGGCCGTCGTCTCGATGGCGGCATCCAGGGGGGCTGGGGTCTGGTCGACGCTGGATCGTGCCCGCTGGCATGACGTCTTCCTCGAGGCCCTTCGCCAGACGGATCGGGAGACGAAACTGGCGGGGATCCGCGGCCTTGGACTGCTAGGCGACCGTCGGGGCACTCGCCCCATCCTCAGCGCCTATCGCGCCATGAACGAGACGTCGGAAGAGGAGCAAGACCTCGCCGTTCGAGCCCTCGTGGAGTCGGGAGACGTCGATGTTCTGATCAAGGCGGTGGAATTGGACGAAGACCGCGTCAGCGATGCGGCAATTCAGGCTATCGGACATCTCCGCTGCCGACAGGCGCTGCCGGCGCTCGACGGCATCCGACGGAAGAGCTGGGACTGGCGGCGCCGCAAGGCGGCCTTGGCGGCGATGGCTCAGATCGGCACCGACCAGGCTTTCGTCAAAGTCTGCGACGGGGTGGAGGATGCCACCGGCTATGTCCGTGCGGAAGCAGTCCGCCTGATCAGCGAAAGCGGGCGCCTCGGATATGTCCGCCGAGTCTTGGCAAAACTGCAGTCCGAACGCTACGAAGATGTCCGGCTCGAGATGGCCAAAGCGTTGCTCAAAGCCGGGACCCAAGAGGTTATGATCGAGCTGGTGGACATGCTTCGGTACGGGCCGGCGTCGGTGCGGGAGACGGCCGCCTGGGCCATCGGGACGGTGCGGCTGCCCGAGGGACTGGACGCGCTCACGAAGACGTTCAACGACCCGGAGTGGCGGGTGCGCCGAGCCGCGATCGAGGGGCTGGCCAACTACCGGGAGGAATCGGCGCTCCGGATTCTCCTGATCGCCCTCACGGACGACCATGAAAAAGTGCGCCTGGCGGCCGCGACCGGGCTGGGCTCGTGGGATCGTCCCGAGACGCGACAGGCCCTGCTGAATGTGGCCCGCCATGATCCGGACGTCTGGGTCCGACACTGCGCAATCGAACAGGTGGGGGCCTTACGCATGCCGGAGGGCGTGGCTCCCTTGGGACTGATCGCCGCGGACCGATCAGCCCCGCGTCTCTTGAGGTCGGCTGCGATCGACGCCCTGCGCCTCATCGGGGGAGCTGGGGCGGAAGCCGCCGTGTTGGCCGCCAGGCTCGATGCCGACCCGCCGATCACTCCTGCAGCCGCGTGAGACGCCGACGATGCAGCTGACGATCGCTATGTTCCACGAGCTCCGCACGTTGATCTACAACAAAACGGGGCTGTTTTTTCCGGATAACAAGCGCTATCTGATCGAAAGCCGCCTCCAAAGCCGGTTGCGCGAGCGCAACTGCAAAACGTTCGAAGAATACTGGCACCTCATCCGCTACGACGCCTGGCGTGACAAGGAGCTGACGGCGCTGTTCGATCTCGTGACGACGAATGAAACCTACTTCTACCGAGATATCACCCAGCTCCAAGCGTTCCTGGACGTGGCGGTGCCGGCCCTCTTGAAGCTGAACGAGCGGACCAGCCGCCTGCGCATCTGGAGCGCCGCCTGCTCGACGGGCGACGAACCCTACACCCTGGCCATGATGTTGTTCGAGCATCCGGCGCTGGCCAAGTGGACGATCGAGATCCTCGGCAGCGACATCAGCGAGACGGTCTTGGCGCAGGCGCGGAGCGGGATCTACGGCCCCTACGCCGTGCGCCAGGTCCCCGCGGCGCTGCGCCAGAAGTACTTTACCGAAGAAGACGGACAATTTGCCGTGGTGCCGAAGCTCCGTCAGGTGGTCAAGTTTTCCAACATCAATCTCTATGATTCCGCCCGGTTGAAATTGATCAGAGACATGGACGCTATTTTTTGCCGCAACTGCCTGATTTACTTCGACGAGAACGGCAAGCGGCAGATCGTGGATTGCTTGTACGACTCGCTGCGGCCCGGGGGCTATCTGGTCATCGGGTTTTCGGAGTCGATTCACGGCGTGACCCGTTCGTTCAAGCCGGTGCACGCCAACCGGACGGTCCTGTATCAGAAAGCCTAAACGATGGGCACGAGGCGAGAGGCGATGGGAGGTGTTGAGTTTTATGGCCTACAGCCTGGAGCCTATCGCCTGAAATGGTGACGAGATGAGCCAATCGGTGTTGATCGTTGATGATTGTCTGTTCACCCGCAAACTGCTGTCCCTGTATTTGACGGGAAGCGGCTATGAGCTGCTGCAGGCCGAGGACGGACTGGACGCCCTGGAGCAAATGGCCCGACGGCCCGTCGACCTGGTCATTACCGACGTCAACATGCCCCACATGGACGGGGTGGCCCTGACCAAGGCCCTCAAGGGCGATCCGGCCTATCGACACATCCCGGTTGTAATGTTGACGACGGAAACTGCCGAGAAAGAACGAGCCGACGGTTTGCAGGCCGGCGCGGCCCGATTTTTGGCCAAACCGGTCCGCCCAGGCCTGCTGACCGCCGAGATCGCGGCGTTGTTACAGAACGCGAGAGCGTAAGGAGGAACCGTTATGCCCGCAGACCCCAACATGAAAATCATGGTGGTCGACGATATGTCCACCATGCGGCGCATCGTCAAGAATGTGCTCAAGCAACTCGGCTTTTCCAACATCGAAGAGGCCGAGAACGGGAAGGATGCGTTCGAAAAGATCAAGCAAGGCGGCTTCGGGTTCGTGGTGTCCGATTGGAACATGCCCGTGATGACGGGCATCGAGCTGCTTCGCGCCATCCGCGCGGACGAGGCGCTCAAGACGCTGCCCGTGATGCTCGTTACCGCGGAGGCGCAGAAGGAGAACATCATCGAAGCCGTGCAGGCCGGCGTCAGCAATTACATCGTGAAGCCGTTCACGGCCGAGCAGATCCAGGAGAAGATCACCAAGATCTTCAAATAGGGAGGCGTCGATGAGCGGGCACGATGAGAGCAATTTGCTGCGAAAACTCGGCGAGATGACGCGAGACATCAATGCGACGATGCGGACCGTCATGACCATCGAGGCGCCGGTATCGGAAACGACGTCCCAGTTGCCGCAGGCAGCCACCCACCTGGCGGATGTGACGACCCTGACCGAGGAGGGCACGCACAAGGTCATGGCCTTGACGGAAGCCATCCAGGACAATCGGGCCGCCATCGCCAAGGCGCTGGACAACCTCGCCCATGACGTGGCGAACGGCCGAACGAACGGGGAAGTCTCGGCGCATGTGCGCACCATTCAAGCCCTGCTCGCCCAGGACGACGAACGGCTGATGGACCTGATGACGGCCATGGCCTTTCAGGATCTGGTCGGGCAACGGATCCGCAAGGTGACCGGGATTCTGGCCGACGTCGAACATCGCTTGCTGGAAACGCTCCTGACATTCGGAGCGAAGCAGGAGGGGACGAGGACCAAGTCATCGGACAATCGGGCCAACGTGCTCTTGAAAGAATTGGAGGCCTCGAAGGCCACGTCGATCAAACAGGACCTCGTCGACGAGATTTTGGGACAGGCGGGAATCTCATGAGGACGTGACGATTGATCCATTGTCTCATTGATTCATCGACCCAATGACTCAATGAACCAATTGCTTTGAGGGGACACCATGGTGCCAGGCGACGCTGACGACGAAATGGCGGAAATACGAAACGATTTTCTGGTCGAGGCCCAGGAGATGATCGAGGCCCTCGACCAGCAATTCGTCAAGCTGGAGGACAACCCGTCGGACGCCGGACTGATCAACGAGATCTTCCGTTCCATGCATAGCATGAAAGGATCGGCGGGATTTCTCGGCTTTACGCATCTGGTCGAAGTCGCGCACCGCGCGGAAAGCGTGCTGAACCGGGTCCGCCAGGGCGAGCTGCAGGTCTCGCGCGACATCATCACCGTGATTCTCGAAGCGGTGGATGTCGTGAAATCCTTGGTCGCGGACATCCGCGAGACAGGCACCGACCAGCATGTTCACACGCAGGCGATTTCGGACAAGCTCGATCTCGTGCTGTCCATTCCCGGGGGAACCGCCCCCGCGCCGGCACCCGAAGCGGCGGCCGCGGAGAGGCACGAAGCCGTTTCGGCGACGCCGTCGGCGCCGACCCCGGTCACGGCTCCCAGCCCGGCGCCGGCCCCGGTTGCCGTCGCGGCCGCCGCGCTGCCTCCGAAACCGGCCGCATCGTCCGCTCCCGCTTCGCAGGGCGAGACGAGCGAGGCGAAGGGCGGAAAAAGCGGGAAGGGGACCGAGGAGGATCAGACCATCCGGGTGGAAACGCGCCGCTTGGATACGGTCATGAATCTGGTGGGCGAGTTGGTGCTCTGCCGCAACCGCATGATGAAAATCGGCGGCGGACTCGAACGGGCGCACGAGGGCGATCCGCTGGGACGCGAACTGGGAGAGACGTTGGCGCAGTTGTCGCTGGTCTCGAGCGACCTGCAACTGGCGGTCATGAAGACCCGCATGGTGCCGATTAAGAAGGTCATGGCGCGGTTTCCGCGGATGGTCCGGGATCTGGCCCAGAAGCTCGGCAAGCAGGTCAAGCTGGACATTCAGGGCGAGGAAACGGAGTTGGATAAGTCGGTCGCCGACGAAATCGGCGATCCCTTAGTGCACCTGGTGCGAAACTCGATCGACCACGGGATCGAACCGCCGGTGGTTCGGCTCTCCAACAAGAAGCCGCCGGATGGAACCGTCCGCATCTCGGCCAGCCAGGAAGGGAACAGCATCGTGATCCGCATTTCCGACGACGGAGCGGGGCTGAATCTGGACCGCATCAAGGCTAAAGCGCTTTCACGCGGCCTGGTCAGCGAAGGGGAGCTCTCCTCGATGGATGAGCGCGGGATCATGAATCTGATCTTTCTGCCCGGCTTCAGCACGACGGAGCAGGTGACGGACGTATCGGGACGCGGCGTCGGCATGGACGTCGTGCGGACGAACATCCGTCGGTTGAACGGGACCGTGGAGCTGTCGTCCGAGCAGGGCAAGGGGAGCCTGATCACGATCAAGCTGCCCCTCACGATCGCGATCATTCAGGCGCTGGTGGTCGGGGTCGAGCAGCAGCTCTTCGCGATTCCGTTGGCCTCGGTGATCGAAGCCGTCAAGATCAGCAGGCGGGACATCAAGACGGTCGACGGCCGCCCGGTCATGAATCTGCGTGATCGAGTCCTGCCGCTGTTGCGGCTGTGCGACGAATTCGGCATCGGCTTGTCCCAGGAGACGCGTGATCAGGGCTACGTGGTCGTCGTGGCATCGGGAGAACGCCGACTGGGCCTCGTCGTCGACCGCTTGCAGGCGCAGGAAGAAATCGTCATCAAGTCGATGGGCGATTTCCTCGGCGAGATCAAGGGCGTGGCCGGGGCGACGATCACGGGCGAAGGCAAAGTCATCCTGATTCTGGACATTAACGAATTCGTCGTCAGCGCCCGCTACGACCGCATGGCCTACGCCGGCATGGCGGGTTGAGGAGGGAGTATGTCCTCGTTCATGTTGGAAATCGACGAGCGGACGCGCTTGGCGGGAGCCAATCGGATGGAGCTGCTCCTGTTCCATCTCGGGGGGAGGGAAGTTTACGGCATCAACGTCTTCAAAGTTCGGGAAGTCATGAAGATGCCCGATCTGACGATCGTGCCCGAGGCGGATTCCCGGATCCTCGGCATGGCCAGTCTCCGAGGCCAAATGGTCCCCGTGATCGACTTGCGCAAATCGCTGCACCTGGCGGCCCCTGCGGACGAGGATCCGGGCGCCGGCCATCTCATCATCGCGGAATACAATATGACGTTGCAGGGCCTGTTTGTGTGGGGGGTCGACCGCATCATGCGGATGTCCTGGGACCAAGTGAAGGCGCCGCCGCCGCTGGTCAAGAACACGCACGGACAGGGGGCGGTCACCGCAGTGACCCTGCTCGACGACGGACGGATGGTGATGATTCTCGACGTGGAAAAGATCTTGGCGGACATCTGTCCGCGCGCCGAGGAGGAGATCACCGCCGCGGTTCAAGAAACGCCCGCGCAGACGGGCAAACGAGTCTTCTTCGCCGACGACTCCATCGTGGCGCGGAAGCAGATCTCGAAAACCCTCGATCGCATGGGATTCTCCTTTGTGCAGGCCACGACCGGTGCGGAAGCCTGGCGGATGCTGCAAGCGATCGCCACCAAGGCGGCCGAAGAGAAGAAGGGGTTCCGCGAGGTGATCCAGGTCATTTTGACCGATATCGAGATGCCGGAGATGGACGGGTTCACCCTGGTGAAAAACATCCGATCCGATCCCCGCTTCCAGGGCGTGCCGATCATCATGCACTCGTCGCTGACCGGCACCTGCAACATGGAAAAGGGGCAGTCGGTGGGGGCTACGGATTACGTCACGAAATTCGACCCCAAGATCTTGGCGGAGAAGCTCGCGCTGCATGCGCAATCACGATAGCCCTCCGGCGGATGATCGCAGAGGGCAAGGGAGGGAGGGGCTCGCCCCTCCGAAATGGGCACCGATATGAGCGGACGTACAAAAGTCCTGGTGGTCGACGATTCGGCTTTCATGCGCAAGGCGCTGTCCGGGATGCTGGAAAAGGATCCCCGGCTCTCGGTGGTCGGCGTGGCGCGGAACGGGGAAGAGGCGATTCAGAAGGTCGCTGAGCTCAAGCCGGACGTCGTGACCATGGATGTCGAAATGCCCGGGATGAACGGGCTGGACGCGCTCCGCCAGATCATGGCCGCGAACCCAATTCCCGTCCTGATGGTCAGTTCTCTCACCGAAGAGGGGGCCAAGGAAACGTTGACGGCGCTGGAGTTGGGCGCGGTCGACTATCTCCCCAAACACTTGGAAGGGGTGGCGACGAACATCGCGGCCGTCGAACAGGAACTCATCGGCAAGGTGCTCGCGGCGGCCAAGGCGAAGGTCGTGCGGCGAAGCCCGGCGGCAACCGCCGCCGCCAAGATCATCGCTAAGCCGAAGCCCCCCGGCGCCTTGACCGCCTCGTCGGTCTCGGCCACCCGGGGCACCAAACTGGTCGCCATCGGCTGCTCGACCGGCGGGCCGCTGGCGCTTCAGGAGATCCTGCCCCTGTTTCCGGCCGACTTTCCGGCGGCGGTGCTCATCGTCCAACATATGCCGAAGTTTTTTACCAAACCGTTCGCCGAGCGGATGAACCAACTGTGCCAGATCACGGTTCGCGAGGCGGCGGACGGGGAGGTCATCGCGCCCGGTGTCGCACTGGTGGCGCCCGGCGGAGTGCAATTACGCGTCTGCCGGCGGCAGTCGATCCATGCGGAGATCAGCCTGTCGAAAGACGGCGAGGGGATACTCCACGCGCCCTCGGCCGACGTGATGATGAAGTCGGTGGCCAGCCTGTTCGGGAGCCGCGGCATCGGCGTCATTCTTACCGGGATGGGGCATGACGGCTTGGAAGGCATGAAAGAGATCAAAGCGGCCGGCGGGCGCACGGTGGCGCAGAACGAGGCGACTTGCACCGTGTACGGCATGCCCAAGGCCGTGGTGGATGCGGGCCTGGCGGACAAAGTCGTGCCGCTATCCCACATCGCAGGCGAAGTGTTGAATATGATCTAGGGAGCGATGATTCATCGTCTTGCAATGGCGCATGCCGGTCGGCGCAACGGGGCTGACGGCTGCCGCCGCACGCGACATAACACGAGGGAGGGGGTCATGTTAAGTCAGATGCAACTCGGTCCGCGCTTTCTGGTGATGCTATCAGGGGCGGCAGTCATGACGGTCGGCGTCGGATTCTTTTTTGTTTACGAGCAGGAGCAGACGAAACTGCTCGGCATGCTCGAAAATCGGGGCAAGATCATCCAAGCCCAGACGGAAGCGACCCGGGCCTATATCGCCAAAAACTATGTGGGCAAGATCAAGAACGGACCGGCCAAGGACGTGTTGGTGGTCGCGCAGGATCATGCGTCGAATCCCGCGGCCGTCCCGTTGCCGGCGACGGCGACGCGCGAAATCAGCGAAGAAATGAGCAAGGGGGGCATGTTCAGCACGCGCTTGATCAGTATGACGCCGTTGAACCCGGCCAACTCGGCGCGGGAGCCGTTCGAAACCGAAGCCTTGAAAGCCATCATGAGCGGAGCGGAGTCGTACGCGCGGGTGGAGGAAGCCAAGGACGGTGCCGTCAGCTATCGGCGAGCCACCCCGGACCGGGCCAGCAGCGCGGCTTGTATCGGCTGCCATGCCGGCAAGCAAATCAATGATGTGCTGGGCGTGTTGTCGGTCTCCATTCCCATGACCGAGATCCGCGCGGCATCGACGGCCTCCATGCAGCGCACCGGCGGCGTGATTCTGGCCTGCGTCTTGGCCATGCTGGCGACCGGCTATTGGCTGCTTCGGCAGGCGATCCTGAAACCCTTGTCATCTGTCGACGGGATCCTCAAAGACCTCGCGGAAGGCGAAGGCGACCTGACCAAGCGGGTCCCTGTCCACGCGAAAGACGAGATCGGCAGTATGGGGCACTGGTTCAATGTCTTCATGGACAAGTTGCACGGTACCGTATCGAAGGTGGCCCACGTGACGGACCGGGTGGCGGCGGCCAGCGCCGAGTTGGCGGCGACGGCGGAGGAGATGTCCCGCGGGTCCGAGAATCTCACGACCCGCTCGGTGCAAACCTCCAGCTCAGTGGAGGAAATGAACGCCACCGTGAACGAAGTGGCGCAGAATTCATCGAAGGCGGCGACTATGGCGCAGGAGACCGTGACGACCGCTCAAAACAGCCGGAGCGTGGTGGAAGAGACGGTGACGGGCATGAACCATATCGCGGAGTCCGTGGCCCATTCCGCCGCGCTGATCGAGACGCTGGGCAAGTCGTCCGACCAGATCGGTGAAATCGTCCGCGTGATTCAGGACATCGCCGACCAGACCAACCTGTTGGCGTTGAACGCCGCAATCGAGGCCGCCCGGGCTGGCGAACAGGGCCGCGGATTCGCGGTCGTAGCCGACGAAGTGCGCAAGCTGG
>FKKE01003659.1_pt1 | contig 53864 bp, 51 predicted proteins | sample 1106331 | NCBI WGS metagenome assembly FKKE01 (sample SAMEA3931202, study PRJEB13176) | freshwater metagenome | biome: Drinking water system; feature: drinking water; material: freshwater | place: China | collected 2013-02-06 | reverse complement strand
CGGCCGCTCTCGCACCTCTCCGGTTTTGGCTGGTCACAAGGGGGATCGTCTGGGGCGATAGTCCGACGTGATTGTTCTTCCAATCGGAATGAAGCGCAGCTTACCCCGTCTGGCTTATTGACTGCAATCGATTTTCCTACAGTCTTGGGGTTGGTTTCTACGTTGTCCGGCTCCGGGGCGATACAACGGAAAGGAGGAGAAATCTCTTTTCAATCAGACAGATCTGCGAAAAGTTGGCAGCTGGAAACTGTGAATATCCTTTGGGAGTCGCATCTTCTGTACTAATCTTGATCCTTGCAAGTCGTGAGTTCCGTTTTGAGGTCTGAACCCTTTACGCTACCTCCAGAGAGGGGTATCAGGATTGTTGCCTTCGAGGCATAATACTTCGGTATCTACGTATTTCTTGAGTGAATGAAAACTAGCCAGGTTCCCCAGTCTATTCAGACCCTGGGTGAGCTGTTTCTCTGGCGGTGCCACCAGGTACCCCAGGGGCTCGCCTACGGATTCGTACGGGATAATCTGGACCAGTCGCAGCAACTTACCTATGAAGAATTGGCACAAAGAGTCGAACGCTGCGCTCGCACGCTCGGACAGCATGCCGCTCCCGGCGAGAGGGCACTCTTGCTGTGCGCTCCGGGGCTCGACGTGGTGGTGGCATTCTGGGCCTGTATGCGGGCCGGACTCGTGCCGGTTCCTGCTCCGCCACCGGATCCCCTTCGCCTAAAGAACAGTCTGCCCCAGCTACGCGCGATTTTTCGAGACGCCCAGACTTCTCTCGTACTCGCCAGCGGTCAAAACGATACTGTCCGGGAAGAACTCCTTACTCTGGTCGAAGGCAAGACCCATCAATGGCTGACGATCGACCAATCCGCGCAAGACCGTAACCCGGGCGGTGAGACGGAGGAGAGCGTTGCTCCGGGGGTAGTGTCGGCGCAGGCTGTGGCATACCTCCAATACACATCGGGATCGACGTCATCTCCACGCGGAGTGATGATCACCCATCAAAATATCCTGGCGCAATGTGAAGGCATTCGCCGACGGTCCGTCATCGGTGCTGATGCCCGTTCGCTCTGCTGGTTGCCGTACTTTCACGACTACGGCTTGGTGCACGGTATCGTGGGACCCTTCTACGCAGGCATCCCGGCGTTTCTGATGTCGCCTATGACGTTCCTGCGTCGTCCGCTCCGGTGGCTGGAGGCGATGCAAAGATGCCAGATCACGCACAGCGGAGCCCCAAACTTCGCGTACGAACTCTGTGCCCGCGCGGTCGAAAAGCAGCCTGAATGGACAGGAGACTTGCATCGGTGGACTGTCGCCAGTTGCGGTGCTGAACCGATTCATGCAGGGACCTTGGATCGATTCTACCGATCTTTTTCCCGGCATGGATTCCGGCGGCAGACGTTCATGCCGGCCTATGGATTGGCGGAGTCGACCCTCGTCGTCACGACCGCGTCGCTGGAGGAGGAGCCGAAGATTCTTCCGGTCTCAGTTTCAGCGCTCGGACAAAACCGAGTCGCACCTCCTAGTGTTGCGGGCAACGATGCGCGTCTGCTTGTGGGATGCGGCACGCCGCTTCCTCATTCCAGTGTGACGATCGTCGATCCTGTCACCGGCGAGAAGTGCCTCCCGGACTGCGTCGGGGAAATTTGGGTGGCCGGTCCCAGCGTCGCGCAAGGATACTGGAACAAGCCAGAGTTGAGCGGGGAATATTTCGGTCGGCCAATCGCGGCGGGTTCTACAGGTGAGTATCTCCGCACCGGAGATCTCGGTTTCGTGCGGGAGGGACAGCTCTTCATTACAGGCCGGCTGAAGGACTTGATCATCCTCAACGGCAGGAATCTCTATCCAAACGACATCGAATCGGCGATCGAAGGTTGTCATCCGCTCTTGCGAAAGGGCGCAAGCGCGGCTTTTTCGGTGGAAGGGCCGGAAAGTGAGCGGCTTGTCATTGTTCAGGAACTGGAGCGAGCGCAACAGGTGCCAGAGGATGAAATCGCCCTTGCCATTCGAGTCGCGCTTGCAGAACGCTGTGAAGTCCCGATTTGGGCGGTAGTTTTGGTGAAGACCGGAGCGATTCCCAAGACTTCGAGCGGGAAGGTCCAACGGCAAGCCTGCCGAAACGCCTACCTGGCCGAACAGTTGCCGGTGATCGCGATTGATCTGGCCGGATCGACTCAGGGCACGATCGAAGCATCGGTCGAGCTGACTAACAAGGGGGAAGTGGAACTCCGTTTCTTCCAGATCATATCGGAGCAGGCAAACATTCCCCTGAATCGGATTAGTGGAGAGATGCCCCTCGTCGCATTAGGGCTCGATTCCTTCGGGGTGAGCCAGATCAAGTATCGGGTGGAGGAGGAGTTGGGGGCCGAACTCACCTTTGCGCAGTTGTTCAGCCAACACACGATCAGCGATCTTGTTTCGACCATCATCAGTCGTTCCGGCGCCTCCGAAGGAGAAAGCCGCAGGGGCGAGACAGATTCACCGTTTTCCGAGGTCGAGGATCAGACGTCCTATCCCCTCTCGTTGAGCCAAGAGCGCCTCTGGTTTCTCGAACAGATCCAGCCTGGCAGTGCACTGAATCACATCACTCTTCCTCTGCATCTGGAAGGGCCGCTGGATAAGGCGGCCTTGGCTCGTGCGTTCGATACGATCGTTCAGCGGCATGCCATGTTGCGCATGGGATTTGAGTCTGCGGAAGGGGAGGTCCGTCAACGCCTGTCGTCCGATGCGAGAATCGTGATTCGTGAATCATCGTTGAAAAACCTGCCGCCGGCGATCGTGGAAGAAGAATGTCGCCGTTGGGTACGCGAAGAAGCATTGGTTCCATTCGATCTCTCGAGGCCCCCGCTGGTCAGAGTGTTGCTGCTGGAAAAGGGAGACAGAAATCACGTCTGCGTATTGACCGTTCATCGGCTCGTCGCAGACGGGTGGTCGTTGCGGGTGCTCTGCAAGGAAGTTACTGCTCTCTACAACAGCAGCGAGAAGGACGCACGACCGTGGTCCTCTCAGTCTGAGCCAATCTATGCCGACTATGCAGCCTGGCAGCGGGCGTGGGTTGATTCCGGTGGAAGCCGCTCTAGGCTGGCCTATTGGACGGAACAATTGAAAGACCTTCCTGCCCCCGTCGAAATTCCCGCCGATCGACCGCGCCCTCATGTCAGCCAGTTCCACGGCGGCGCGCGCTCGCGCGTGCTTACCAAGAGTGTCAGCGACTCATGTGGGCGGTTGTGCACCAGCCATAGTGTGACGAAATTCATGGTTCTGTACGCGGCCTTTTCTGCCTGGTTGCACCAGTGTGGACGAACGGACGACATCGTCGTAGGGTCCGTCGTGGCCAACCGTCCCGGGACCTGCTGGAACGAGTTGATCGGCTATGCCGTCAATCCTGTGGCGTTGCGACTGAAGCTTACAGGATCGTTGACAGGAGACGAATTGCTGGCTCGCGCACGAGAGGTGGTCTCAGGCGCGTACGACCACCAAGACGTTCCGTTCGAGCGGGTACTGGGCTCGCTGAATAGGGAGCAGCGGGCTGCGTCCAGTCAGGTCTTCAACATCATGTTCGTCTGGGAAGACGATCCTTCGACCGAATTGCGTTTCAGAGACCTTGCGGCACGGCGTCTTCCGATGGAAGACACCGCCGTGGAGTTCGACCTCACCTTGCTCGCGGTGAACGGATCTGAAGCGGTCGAGTTGATCATGCTTTACGACCGGGCACTGTTTGACGCGGAGTCCGTTGACCGCATGCTCGAGCAACTGGAGACCATTCTGGAGGGAATGGCCGCATCCCCGTCTGCAAAGGTGCGTGACCTTCCGCTCCTCACATCTCATGAACGTGACAGGCTTCTTGGAAATTGGAACGAGACGGCGGCGGAACTGCCGATTGCCGGAACGATTCCCGACGTTGTGGACAAAGTGTTGTTGCAGCATCTGGATCGACTCGCGGTGATCTGCGGCGAGACGCAGATCACCTATCGAGCTCTGGTTGATCAATCGTCGGCATTGGCTCGGGCCATCTGTCGACGTACACATGGGCGACACACTCGCGTTGCGCTCAATGTCGAACGTTCGGCGGCTGGGCTTGTGGGAATCATGGGAATTCTGAAAGCCGGGTGCGCCTACGTCCCGCTGGATCCAACTGCTCCGGAGCAGCGGCAGCGGTTGATTTTGGATGATGCGGAGATTGGTCTCGTCGTTACTCAAAGGCACCTGCGGTCTGACTTGCCCTTTCAAAGTCGAGACGTTATTGATCTTGATTCTCTGAGTGGGACGGATTCGGATCAGACCGATCACACCTCCCTTCCTGCAATCCATCCGGATCACGTTGCCTACGTGATCTACACATCCGGGTCATCCGGAAAGCCCAAGGGTGTCGAGGTCACGCATCGCTCGCTCCTATCGTCGTTGGGCGCACGCCTCCTGTTCTACCGTGATCCTGTGCAACGTTGCCTGTTGACGTTTCCCTTCGCTTTCGACGGCTCCATTACCGGGATTTTCTGGACCTGGCTGCATGCGGGTACGCTGGTCATTCCCACAGAAGACCAGGCGCGAGACCCTCAGCAAATGGCGGCGCTGGTGCTTCGGCACCGCCTATCTCACATGGTTCTTGTCCCGTCCCTCTACGATGCCATGTTGCAGGAAGTTCCTCAGACATGGCTCGAACCGCTTCGAGTCGTCATTACCGCGGGGGAAAGCCTTCCCGTCGGGGTTGTCCACCGGCACCATGAGCGGATCGAGCAGGCCACGTTATATAACGAATACGGCCCCACGGAAGGAACAGTCTGGGCCGCCGTATACCGGACGAACGGGACGGAACAGGGCGCGAGGGTTCCCATAGGCAAGCCGATCGCCAATAGCTCTCTCTATGTGCTGGACCACGACATGCGACCGGTCCCCGTCGGCATGGTCGGAGAGATTTGTATCGGAGGCGCCGGCGTGGCCAAGGGGTATCTCAATCAAGCAGAAGAAACCGCTCGAAAGTTTGTCCCGAACCCCTATCAACCTGGCACCGTTTTGTATCGGACCGGGGATCTTGGGGTATGGCGCCGGGACGGCAATGTCGAATTCATTGGGCGCTCCGACCACCAGGTCAAAATTCGTGGATACAGGATCGAGTTGGAGGACATCGAGGCTGCTTTGAAAACCCTGCCGGGCGTTCGTGATGCGGCGGTCGTCGTCCGGGACGAGGTGGGGCGAGGGCCGGTTCTTGTGGCATTCGTCACTTCCCTTGAGGCGCCTCCGTCAAGGAGCCCCCATTTGCTGGAGTTGCTCAAACGGAAGATTCCTTCCTACATGGTTCCTGCGGACGTGATCGTCGTCGATGCGCTTCCGATGCTCGCAAGCGGCAAGCTGGACCGTCAGGCGCTCCGTGTGCGCGAATGGGGTAGTGAGGAGGGGCAGGCCGCCTCGCTGCTTCCACGGGATTCGATCGAGCAGAACCTTGCGGAAATTTGGGCGAGTGTGTTGGGGCGCCCGGCGACGGACATTCATCAGAACTTCTTTGCCCTCGGGGGACACTCCCTTTTGGCTACGCAGATCGTTTCTCGGATTCGAGAAGTGTTCCGCATCGAATTGCCGTTGCGCAGCCTCTTCGAAACGCCAACTATCGCCGGGGTCGCTGAACAGATTAGGCTTGAGCAGCGCCGGTCCCACCAGCGGAAGCCGTTGCCTCCGATCGTGCCGGTTCCCCGCACCGGCGCCCTTCCGCTGTCCCATTCTCAACAGCGAATGTGGTTCGTGCAGCAGTTAGCGCCTTCGGCCACAGCCTACAACTTGCTCTTTGTGTCCCGGCAAAAAGGACCGCTGAATGTGCCGGTGTTGCGTCAGGTGGTGGACTTGCTGTCCCGCCGTCACGAGTCGTTCCGGACGACCTTCGCGATGACTGAGGCGGGGCTGGTTCAGCGTGTTGCTCCGTGGCAATCCCCGCACCTCGTCGAAATTGATCTGCGGACATTGCCGAAGGAAGGCCGGGAAGAGGCGGCCAAGCGATTGGCCGAGGAAGAGGGCGGTCGTCCGTTCGATCTCGAGAGGGGACCCCTGGCTCGGATCGCGTTGATCACGCTTGATCACGACGATCACATCTTGGTGCTGAATCTCCATCACATCGTCGCTGACCAGTGGTCGTTCGGGATCCTGGGGCGCGATTTTGCCACTTACTATAATGCGCTCTGCCAAAAGTTGCCGATTCCGGATCTTCCCTTGCCGATCCAGTACGCCGATTACGCGGTGTGGCAGCGGCAATGTCTAACAGACGACAGATTGGAGGACAGGAGGGAGTATTGGAGCAAGACGCTCGAGAATCTGCCGTTGCTGTATCTTCCGACGGACTATCCCCGTCCTGCGACGCAGACTTTCCGCGGCTCGTATTGTTCGATCGAGTTTCCTGAATCGCTCCTCCGCGAGCTGAAAGACTACAGTCTGAAGCATCACGTGACGACCTTCATGACCATGCTGGCCTGTTTCCATCTCCTGCTCAGTCGCTACTCAGGCCAGGAAGATGTGGCCGTCGGCTCGCCGATTGCCAACCGAACTCAGATGGCCGCCGAGCATCTGATCGGAACCTTCGTCAACACGTTGGTGCTCCGCACCAATCTTAGCGGCGATCCCTCGTTTGACGAGTTAGTGGGGAGGGTCAAAGAAGCCGCACTCGGCGCCTTTGCCAACCAGGATTATCCATTCGACCGATTGGTGGACCAGCTTCAGGTGGATCGTGATCCGAGCATGGGTCCGCTAGTCCAAGTCTTGTTCAACATGGTGAATGCGCCGATCGGCGACATTCAACTGTGGGGGCTGAAGTGGGAGCCGTTCGAGGTTGATCCCGGCTCAGCCCAGTTCGATTTGAGTTTGACCGTTGAGGTGGAATTCTCCAAGAAGGCTTATTTAACCTTCAATACAGACCTCTTCAAGAAGGAAACCGCCCAGCGCATTTTGACGCACTTTGTGACCCTTCTGCGGAATGTTCTGGCAAGCCCTGCAGCGCGATTGTCGAGCATCAGCATGCTGACAAGAGCGGAGCAGTTCCGGATGCTCGAGGAGTGGAACAGGACGTCGACTGAATATCCGTGGTCCCACTGCATCCCTGAGCTTGTTGCCGGCCAAGCGGCACAATCGCCGGAAGCCGTGGCCGTTGGAATGAACGGGAAGACCATCACTTATCGACGCTTAAATGAAGAGGCTAATCGCGTCGCTCGGCTGTTGCAAGAGTATGGCGTAGGCCAGAATGTGGTGGTCGGCGTGTGTTTGGACCGATCGCCGGAAATGATCGCCGTACTCCTGGCCGTCATGAAAACGGGTGGAACCTATCTTCCTCTGGATCCGGAGTATCCCCGTGACAGGATTCGATACATGATCGAGGATTCAGGAGCCTCTGTCGTCGTGACGATATCCCCTTTCACTGATCGTGTCGGAGGACAATCCTGTCGCAGGCTCTATCTGGACCTCGAGGCGGACAAGATAGCGGCTCAGACCAGTCACGACCTTTCCCCCATCGCCCAACCGGATGGCCTGGCGTACTTGCTCTACACTTCGGGGTCAACCGGCCAGCCGAAGGGAGTGGAGATTCGGCACCGATCGCTCGTCAACTTCCTTTGGTCGATGAAACGGGAACCGGGCTGTACCTCGGGCGACGTGCTGCTAGCCGTGACGACGCTTTCGTTCGATATCGCCGGTCTCGAGCTCTACCTCCCTCTCATTTCAGGTGGTCGAGTAGAACTCGCCGATCGGGCGACGGCGATGGATGCCGGGAAGCTGCGCCAAACACTCGAGCACGTGAAACCGACGATCATGCAGGCAACTCCGGCCACTTGGCGCATGCTGGTCGAGTCGGGCTGGAACGGAGATCCAGGATTGACGGCGCTCTGCGGTGGCGAAGGGTTGCCGCAGGATCTGGCATCCACGTTGGTCGAACGGACTAAAGCGCTGTGGAACCTCTATGGACCGACGGAGACGACGATTTGGTCAACCGTCGAGAGAATCGATAAGCCTCATACGGGCATCAGCATCGGCAAACCCATCGCCAACACCGAAATCTACATTCTGGACGCCCATCGACAGCCTGTGCCTGTCGGAGTTGCCGGAGAGATCTATATCGGAGGCCACGGATTGGCTCGTGGCTATCATCGCCGTCCCGATCTGACGGCGGACCGGTTCGTCCCCCATCGGTTTTCGAACGATCTTGATGCGCGGCTATATCGGACCGGAGATCTGGCTCGTTACCGGGAAGACGGCAGGATCGTTCACCTGGGTCGTATTGACCATCAAGTGAAGATCCGCGGATTCCGAATCGAGCTCGGGGAGATCGAAGCGGTTCTTGGGCGGCATCCGAAGCTCAGTCAGGCTGTGGTGACGGCCCGGGAAGATCAGCTGGGTCTCAAGCAACTCGTAGCGTATGTTGTTTCCGCCGAGACATCTAGGCCGGAGTCCGATGAGCTGCGGTCCTTCCTGCGCGCGTTACTTCCCGACTACATGGTGCCGGCCTTTTTTGTGTATTTGGATCAGCTGCCCCTTACCGCCAATAAGAAAGTCGATGTGCGCGCTCTCCCGCCTCCGGAAGTCGGTCTCCATTCAGAAACGGTGCCGCGGGTCAGTCCGAGAGACGTCATCGAAGTCCAACTTACCGCACTGTGGCAACAGGTACTGGGCATTCAGGACATCAGCATTCACGACAACTTCTTTGATCTCGGAGGACACTCCCTGAAGGCGGCACAATTGTTTTTCCAGCTTGAATTGGTGTACGGACGGCAGCTGCCCCTGGCAACGCTCTTCCAGGCGCCAACGATCGCCGGGTTAGCGGCGATTCTTACACAAGAGAACTGGACACCGCCGTGGCAGTCCCTCGTCGCGATTCAGCCGGCGGGATCTGCGCCGCCGCTGTTCATGGTCCCGGGGGTTGGCGGCAACGTGCTCGTGTTCGCGAAACTGGCCAAGCTTCTCGGTTCGGCTCAGCCGGTGTACGGACTGCAGGCAAGAGGACTCGATGGAAAAGAAGCGCCCTTCACCTCCGTGACCGAGATGGCGACGCACTATGTCCAGCAGCTCAAACGAGTATCGCCAAAGGGCCCCTATCGTATCGCCGGGGTGTGTACCGGTGGCTTGATCGCTTATGAGATGGCTCAGCAACTGCAGGCTCAAGGCGAGGCTGTTGTACTTTTCATGATGGATACATGGCATCCCGACTCTTATGCACGGTATAGGTACCCGCTGTTCGGCCGTGTCTTCATGGCCGCAATCGTCTTGGGCAAGATATGGGCCGATTTGGCGCTTATCCTTCACGGCCGGATGGGTGAGTGGTGGCCGACGCTCAAACGGAAGGCGCGGGTACTTGCCTCCTTGCTCTCGCAATCGGCTACGGACTACATTCGCGATCAAGACTTTCAGATCCAACGGCTTACGCAGGCCACATTGGTAGCTGTGGCACGGTATCGCGTAAAACGATTCTCCGGCAAGCTCGTCAACGTCGTCGCATCCCGCCGTGCTATAGACGAACAGATTCCCGACACGCGACACCGGTGGGAGGATCTCGTGGGGGAGGGTAGTTGTACAGTGCATGTGCCGGCGGAGGACTCCGGAAGATTGTTCGTCTCGCCGCACGTTGAGGAAGTCGCTAGCCTCATGGTGCAGAGGTTCAGCGTCGACGAGGATTCGAGATCCGAGTCGAGTCAGCGCACGCCGCATGCAGGCATCGCATGACCATACGACTCCCAAGTTTTGTCCGGTATCTCTTCAATCGCTCCCGCTCCATGATGGTTGCCATGATCGGGGTTGGGGTGTTTTCCGGCTTGTGTAGTGCCGGAGTGCTGGCGCTCATCAATCGCGTGTTGCAGCGAGAAGGCCATGAAGGGTGGCTGCTCGCTATGGGGTTTGGTGTCATCGTGATGGGAAAGCTCACGGCGCAAATCGCATCCCAGCTGATGCTGAGCCGGTTCTCACAAGATACGACGCTGGACCTCTCTTTGGCCTTGTGCGACAAGATTCTGAAAGCGCCGTTCCGATGCACAGAGGAGCAAGGTCCCTCTAAGGTCATGGTGGCGCTGAGCGACGATGTCAGCATGCTCGCGTGGTCGATTCAGTGTCTCCCGGCTCTCGCCATGAACGCGGCGGTCGTCGCGGGATGCGGGCTCTATCTGGCATGGCTGTCATGGCCAACGTTTTTCTTGGTGGTCGGATGCACTGCGCTCGGCGCGTGGGTATATCAGTGGCTGCACACGAGAGCATTCACCTCGATTTATGCGTCGCGAGAAGCCAGAACGCAACTTTTCAAACATTTCCGATCTTTGACTGAAGGCCTGAAAGAACTTTTGATGCACCGCGACCGAAGAACGGCGTTTGTTGAGCGTGAAATGTACGAAGCTGCCGATCAATATCGCAAGACCAGCATCGAAGCGTCCAAGCATTACGCGCTTGCGGAGGCGTCTTCTCATCTGGCTTTCTATGCCTTGATAGGCGGCATCCTCTTTCTCCTCCCGACATTCATATCGTTTTCCAACGAATCGCTGATCGGCTATGTCGTCGTGCTCCTGTACATGATGTCTCCCATTTGGGGCATCATCGGGACCTTGCCGACGGTTGAAAAAGGGCAGGTCGCCTACGACAACCTGATACGTCTGGGAGTTTCGCTGGACGAAGGCACATCTTCGATCCAGGCGACCGTCCCTTCGGTGCCCGTGAAACGACCGGCAATTCAGATGCATCGCGTGATCTTCACGTATGGCCGTGACGCCATCCGAGAGGACTCTTTTTCTCTGGGGCCGATTGATTTCGAGATGGCTCCCGGCGAGCTCATCTTTGTCATCGGCGGAAACGGAAGCGGGAAGTCTACATTCGTGAAGGTCCTGTGCGGTTTATATGCGCCGCAATCCGGGCAACTTGAGCTGAACGGCACACAGGTGACCGACGCCAATCGGGACTGGTATCGGGAACATTTCTCCGTTGTATTTTCCGATTTTTATGTGTTTGAGAAGCTGCTCGGGCTTGATCCAGACAAGGTTGCTACCGAGGCGAGGGGATATCTGTCACGTCTGCAAATCGATGACAAAGTCTCGGTGAATAACGGAGTGTTTTCGACGACCAATCTGTCGCAGGGACAACGCAAACGGTTGGCTCTGGTCTCGGCGTATCTCGAAGACCGGCCAGTCTATGTCTTCGACGAATGGGCTGCCGATCAGGATCCAGAGTACAAAGAAGTGTTTTATCGGCAGCTCTTGCCGAGTCTCCGATCCCGAGGGAAAAGCGTGGTGGTCATTACACACGACGACAGGTACTTTCATCTCGGCGACCGGGTGGTCAAGCTGGAGGATGGCAAGGTCATAGGAATGGACCGAGACCTCTCAGCCGTTCATCGGAGGGTAGGGGGCAGCGTATGAGTGGGAATTCGACGCTCAACACCCACAACACGCAAGTTCAGTTCATGCCGTGTGGAAACCTGTTGGCATCTATGGACAGGTCATGCCTGCTGATTGAGGGAGAGGAAGTACACGTTTGGGCAGCGACCCTTGACGGCTCGGACGCTACTCTTGAAGCAGCATCTCACATGCTCGATCGGGAGGAACGTGCGCGGGGTGCTCGGTTTGTCCGGGATCTCGATCGACGGCGATACGTGCTTGCCCATGCCTCTGTGCGCGCCATCCTGGGGCGGTACCTCGATCATCCTCCTGAAGCGATTCAGGTGTACCGGGCCGAGTCAGGAAAGCCCTACTTGCGCTGCCCGGAGACACGAGGCCGAGCCCTTTGCTTCAATCTGTCTCATTCGGAGGATCGGCTGCTCCTGGGCATCTCCCGTGGGCACGAAATAGGAATCGACTTGGAACAGGTGAAAGACCACACCGACGTGGCTGGGTTGGCAGCTCGCTATTACAGTCCAGATGAATGCGAGAGGCTGGCAGTCCTTTCCCCTGAAGAACGAAGGCGAGAATTCTTCCGGTATTGGGTGGCCAAGGAAGCGGTACTGAAAGGGCAGGGTGTGGGAATCGTCTCGCTGGAAACGTGCGAAATCCTTCATTCAGAACGCCGGGCTCGCGCGTCAAGAAGGACGAAGCGCGTCGAGGCCTCTGAACCAGGATGGACTGTCGAGTGGCTTTCCTGCGGCCTTGAATGGCAAGCTGCCGTTGCCTGCTCCGCAGAAGACTGGACCGTTCGACACATGCCTGCGACCGACTAGCGGGTTGCGTCGCTACGCAGGCGTTGATAACTCTCCTTACCCCGACCGTAACTCCCGAAAGAATGACTGCAACAGCCGCTGGCTCTCGTCCTGCATCACGCCGCCTTGAACCACGACCTGATGGTTCAATCTGGGCTCCTTCGTGAGGTCGAAGATCGATCCGCAGGCTCCCGCCTTGACATCCCACGCCCCGAATACCACGCGTGAAATCCTGGCCAAGAGAATCGCCCCGAAGCACATGGCACAGGGCTCTACCGTCACGTACATGGTGGTATTGATCAGACGCCAGGTCCCCAGTTTTGCCGCAGCGTCCCGGATCGCGATGATCTCCGCATGGGCAGTCGGGTCCTGCCAGGTTTCACGATAGTTGTGAGAGCGGGAGAGAACGCCCTCACTGTTGACGATCAGAGCCGCAATCGGAACTTCACCGACTGCTGTGGCTCGAGAAGCCTCTTCCAGTGCCATACGCATGAAGGCCACATCTTCTACTGTCGTACGGTCCGTCATCCGAATTGTCCGAATTCACGCAGGAGAAGGGGCGTACGGTCGGTCTGCAACATGCGAATTTGTAGCGGTCTTCGAGAATCAGGTCAAGGGGACAGAAAGCGAACCGGTCAGGATTGGCTGACGAGGTAGATGGGGCCGGTCGGTTGAGGCCGCCCACCGGGGGGCTCCAAGCTCAGGGCGAACTTCTTGGCCCGTTCGAAATCGGGCACACGTGAGACTAGCAGATGCGCGGTCTCGCCAGAATCCATGTGAAACGTTCCGATGCTCCTTGGTTTTTGGTCGATAGCCCAGAGCTGATAGAGCGTACCGTTGAGGCATTCGGGAAGATTGACGGCATAGAGCCAGATTTTCTTGCTCGATGCATCGTACAGAAGTATGGCAGATGCTGTCTTGGCCATATCCGATCCGATCATAGACACGACCCGGATGTCAGGGCGATGAAGCAGCGCAGCTAATTCGTCCTGGGGTGTCTTGCTCTTAGGAAGTGCAGAGCCCCTCGACGTGAGTTGGGAACGCAGCGTATCCAGCTCCGTTTCACGCTCGATGACTTGCTCCTTCAACTCGGCGAGATCAGTGGCTTTGCCTTCCAGGTCCTGCTGAAGTTCGGCGAGCGATCGCTCCCGCTCGCCGAGTTCGCGCTGGAGTCCGGCCAACTTGACCGACTGATCCTGAACGGTGGCTTCGAGCTGATGCAACTTGGTCGTTTCGTCCGAAAGCCTGGTGAGGTAGCCCCAGCCAAGGTAGCTGGCGACCGCGACGATCACGAGGGAGGCGAAGGCAATCCCCCAAGGAAGGATGCTGGAGCGGGTCTGGCTCACGGGAGGAAAGAGATGATTCATCCATTCGCCTGGTTCCAACGCAGGCTTCGCCGGTTCTTTCTGGGCATCCTCTGCGCCGACGGCGACGGGATTCCGTGCGGCCATGATCCGGGCTTTCAGGGCGCGCGAAGGCTGAGCCGGCGTCAGTCCAAACGGAAGCAGACCGGCGACCGACTGAAAATCCTTCAAGGCCGTGTGGCAGGACGGGCAGCCTGAGAGCAGGTGGGCTTCAAGCGCCTGCCGTTCAGGCCGATCGAGCGCGCCGGCGGCGTAAAGGGGCAATGCTTCTTCCAGTTCTTCGTGGGTCATCCCAGGTCACCTTGTTCCCAACAATGGCGGAGTGTATCGCGAAGCTTGGACATGCCAAGTTTGATCCGGGTCTTTACTGTCCCCAGCGGCTGATTCAACTTGGCGGCAATTTCGTTGTGAGAAAGGCCTTCATAGTATGCCAATTCAATGGCTTGTTGTTGAGCGGGGGGGAGGGAGGTAATCGCAGTCCCTACCGCCATGCGAGTTTCCTGGTCCGCCTGAGTCTCAAACGGACTGGGTCCCGTATCGCGGGCGCGAGCAGCCGCCATCTCATCCAACGAGGCATTCGCCTGATAGCCACGGGAGGTTCTGGCGCGCAACCGGTCGATGGCGCGGCTGCGGGTCAAGGTGATCAACCACGCCACCGGCGTTCCCCTTCCGACGTCATAACGCGACACTTTTCTCCAGACTTCCAGGTAGACGTCCTGCAACAGTTCGTCTGCTTCCTCCCGACTTCCAAGAATCCGCAGCGCCATGGTGTAAAGCAAGGTACTTGTATGATCGTATAGCTGGCTGAATGCCTGCTGGTCTCCCTTGACTATCCGTGCCAGAAGCGCAGGATCGATCACTGTTGTGGCGCGTCGCGCAGGTGTGTCCATATCGTGCGAGCGGGTTGAGGTCAATGCTGGAAAACACCGTTCGTCCGTCACCACTATAGCATCTACGGGCGGATACGCAAAAAAGATCTGCGTTTAAGTATCGAAGATCATTGACAAAAACTCCGCATGCCATTGAAAGAGCTAGAGCACCCTCATCAAGTGGCGTGCCGCGTCAGCAGCTCCAGTGCAGGAAGGCGAGGTTCTTCGTGGCGTGCTGGCGAAGGCCGTTTCAAGGGCCCGTTCCCAGCGACCTGCCAGAAAATCGTTGACAGGCAGTTCGCAGCCGCGACCGTAGGTCTCGAGAAAATCTACAATGGGCTGTTCGTCGGCAAAATTGTAGCGCCTGACGTAGAGGACAGCGAGAGCGAGAGCGACGGATTCGACTACGGTGCCGTAGCCTGGCTTCGTCAGGACGGCATCGCAGGAGGCCAGCATCGTCTTGAAGGAATAAGGAAGGGTCTTGAGAGAGACAATCTGAGGGAATGATGCAGGCACATCGCCATCGAACACAAAGCGGACACCCTTCATCGAGTTCATATGCGACCAAGGGAGCGAGTCGAGGGGGATCCCTCCGAAACCGATCAACACGAGGCGGTCTGAATTCGGCATGCTTAAGTGAGCACGTACGGCGACTCTCTGCGAAAGGGACGGCTGCGCAATCGGAGCTATATCGATGACGGCCTTGAACGGTGCCAGAGGCAATCCTGGCGCAATCCGGAGCGCAAAAGAAGCCTGTGCGTAGGATTCTTCGATCGTCGAAAGTATGGCAAGTTGATCGGGAGCATCGGATGAGAGATAGGGGCGCAATACCTCCGACCAGGTCAAGTTCGCCAGTCCCACTGTCGGAACTCCCGCTTGGAATGCGGCGCGACAGGCCAGGTAAGACGTGTTGATGATCGCCAGATTAGGTCGAGCCGAGCGTATCGCCGACGTCTCCTTTTCGAGACGTTGCTCCCAGTCAGCGTGAAATTCGAAATGAGCTCTCCACGTAGCCGGTATGTCGATCTTGAGGGGACCCTGCTGGATGCATCCGATGTCCTGTTCGACAGATTGTATCGTCCAGGGGATATCGAGCCGGTCTTGAAAAAACTCCGAAGGGACGGCCGTGCGGAGAATGACGCTCAGATCTGGAACGAGTGTGCCGAGCTCATTGAGGACGGGAATGATCTGGGCCGCATGGCCGTACCCGTGCGAAGAAATGGCAGCCCAGACGATAGGCAAGGGAAGGTTCTCTTTACGGCTCAGCTGTTCGAGTAGTCGGATTCAAGCGGCGCGATGTTGTACATCAGCTCGAGGTCGAATTCATCAACCAACTCATTGAAGGCGCGGGCACCCATGTCGGAGCGCACCTCGTTCATCACCAGATCGATGGCGGCTGCCGCATGTGGCCCGTACTGCGCCACGGCGGAATCAATCCTCTTGCGGGCCTCGTCTAGCGTCATCGTAGTCTCCAGAGTTCAGTGACGTCCCGTGCTTCTTAACAGCGCCTGCATTTCCGGAACCAAATCTCGTCCGCCGTTCGATCGACCGGAAAGCGCGGCATCGATCCCTGCTTGCAACACCGGATGTGCCTCTTCAGCCCGTCGTAAGCCGATCAAGGCACGCCCAAGCGCAAGACGGGAAGCAACGTGGAGCGGGTCCAGTTGGACTGCAACCTGCAGATGTTGCACAGCTTCCTCGAGGTTGCCCCCTTCTTGCAGCAGCTTGTTTCCAAGTCCGTAGCGCCGGAGAAATCCGTTGGGATTTTTCGCAACCATCTGTCGAAAGGCTTCAAGATCCATAGTCTTTGCTCCCGACCGGGAGCCATCATACCACCGAAGGTTTCCACGGAGCCAGCGCTGCTTCCGAGGTTTCGGATTGAATGAGTGAGGGGAGACGGGGATGAATCAGCGACCGGGGGTCGTAGAGACGGGAACGACGGACAGGTCACGCCGTTTCGATTTGACCGCAACAGAGCGAATGGGACGATCCTCCAACGGAGCACTGCTTGCATAATAGAAGGTCGTGTCTTTCACCAGCTGTTCCATCAGCACCGTCAGGCAGGACTCCGTCACGTGACCTCGTAGTTCATCGAGCATGATCGGTGTCGCTCCGAAGAGGTGGTAGTGGGCGGTTCCTGCGGACTGCCCCTCATAATGTTTGAGCTCTCCGTCCCATCGCTCAAGCTCCAGTGTCATATGTGTGGCGTAATCGTACTGGAGAGGAATGACAGGGGCGAGCAGGAACATCGACGCGCCGATGACGATGCCTTTGAGAGCGGCAGCGCCTGCATGAGGATCGATCGCCTCATCGAATGACACCCTCGCTCTGATCGTTTTTCCTCCGACTGAGAGATCGGCGGATTGGCTCGATTCGAGGCGTGAGAATAAGCCGATACCGCGCATCATTCCCAATAGGCGTTGCTCGGTTTCCGGCATGGGGTTCTGCGGAGCACCGTTCCTCGTCACCAAGACTTGTTCGATCACGAGAGGGACCTGCTCGTCCCGCGAGATGGTGTGGACGCTGCCTTCAACAGGAGATTCAGGGGCTCCGAGGACTTCCATCCACCGCGAACAGCCGACGTTCACTCCCAGGAGCAGGCCCAGGCACGCATGCAGAAACCAGATACCGTTCGTTTTATTCCTCACGACATGCTCCTAGAAGTAGAAAGAGAAGCCCCCGAATGGAAGACTCGAATTCAGGCCCAGATTTGGGAACCGCGTGCCCGCATTCGAAATATGGTGAAACCTGTAGCCTGCGTTCAGGGACATCCGGGGTGCGACGAACCATGACAGGCCTCCCCCGGCCGACAAGACGAAGTTGAATCGCGCAGATTCTTCCGGAATGCGGCCGGCGAGGTCGGTATAGAACGGCCCGCCGGCAAACTCGACATAGGGACGGATCGAATGCGTTCCTTCGAAGAGATACTTGATCTTGGGAGTAAACCCCACGCCGTGTGTCAAGAATGGTCGTTGAAACTGAATGTAAACGATTTCGGCGCCGAGCAGGATCTGTCCTTGGTACCAGCTTGAGCCCAACGACTCCGTGAGCACCATGCCCCACGACGGCATGAAAGCCGGGCCGCTCTGCTTCGTCGTATGGTCGGTCGTCAGGCGATGAGGCAGGAGATACCCGGCCGTGAGTCCGATCTCTTGCGTCCCGACCGGCAATTGAGATCCGGATTGCTCGGCTCCAACTCTGGCGGAAACGATCATGATTAGCAGAAGCGTGCCAACGACGGATCGCGTGATTGTTGTGGTCATGCAACATCCGAATCGACTCTGTGTCGGCAGGAAAACCGGCCAACTTGAGGTGCGCGTGAAGTGATAGGCCTACCGTAGCAAAGAACGCCGGGAAGTCCAGAAAGAGACGGAAAACCGCGATGCGGCCGTCTGAATATTAGGAGGACCCGTTGAGTCGTGCCAAGCGGGCGCGGTCTGCAGGGGCTTCTGGAAGGTGGTAGCGCTGATCGATCTGGACGACGCGTTCAAGGCACCGTCTAGCCGACAGGTCATCGGCACGGCGTTCATAAAGTGAGGCCAGGAGACGAAGCACAGCCGCTTCTGCGGTCTCATGCCCGAGCTTGATGAAATGTTCCGACGCATTGTTTAGACATCGCTCGGCACTCATCAAATCATCGTGCTCCAGGAATCCCTTCCCCATATGGCTGTAGGTGACGGCCAAGCCTTCTTCATTCCCGACGATGCGGTGGGAGTCGAGCGCCCGTGTGAAGGTCGTGACGGCTTCCTCCCACTGGCCATCCCGAGCCTCCTGCATCGCCATGTTGTGATAGAGAATCCCGAGTGCGCGCTCGTCGCGCAGTTCTCTCAAAATATCCAACGCCTCGAGAAAATAAGGCCTGGCCTTGGCCGGGCGATCGGCTCCGATGTGGAGATTGCCCAAATTGACTAGTGTATGGGCGATCGCGTGACGGTCCGGTTCCGTCCGCTGGAGATCGAGGACCTCCCGGTAACATCGCTCGGCCTGCTCCAAGTCCTGCATGAGGGCGCAGGTGTTGCCGAGATTGCCCAGGGAATTGGAAAGTTCCCGCTTGTCGTCGCATAAGCGGTCATCGGCGACGGCGGCTTCCCATGCCTTTCTGGCCTCGAGAAGGTTTCCTCGATGAAGAAAGATCCTTGCCCGATGTTTGTGATCCTCCGACATGGAAATGCTCCTGAGTGGGAGGAGCGGTTTTGCTACTGCGCGCCCGCGCTCTTAGTCCATACCAAGTGCTGGCATGGGGACGCGAGCACATTTACCGCCGTTACGACCGGCCGGTATGCAGATCCTGTCCGTATTGTGGCTTCGATGAGGCAGATCGAGACCCTATTGCGAGCGGTGATCTCACGTCTGTTTCCGGACATGCGTCACTCAAAACTCAGGACTGCGCCTCGGCATTGATGGTCAGTCTCCCCCCTTCGGCGTATCTCGCCTGAATTCGACTTGAATGTCCTCCTCCTCTTCAAGCCCGAGCCCTTCACGGAACGACGTGAACAGTTGTGCCACTTGCGCCAGGTGCCCAGGATCTTTCCCCTCGACGGATTCGAGGTAGCGCTCAGACAGAGTCAGACCTGTCGTAAAGTGGCGTGCAATGGTTTCCTCGGTTGCCTGTTGCCAGGTGATATAGATACAGAACGCGTGAAACGAATGGGCCCGGGGATGGCGCTCGGCCAAAGCGAGCAGACTCTCGTAGGCGTCTCTGGCCGTCTTTCCGGCATTCGATGAAAACGTCTCCTCCAATTCGGCGGCCAGCACCCAATCCGAACCGAGTTCGCTCGCCGCTTCCCGAAACGCCGTTTGTGCCGCTAAAGCCGGATCGAACTGCATCGTGCCGTGCAGGATACGTGGGCCACGAATGGAAGGTCAATGCGCGTTTACTTTCCAGCCACCCACTCTGTAGACTCGAATAGCCACAATGAACTTCGACGCCGGATTGTCACACGACGCGCTCCCCAAAGATCCTGTGGATCGCGCGATCCACTATCACGAGCGGACCAAACACCATTTCCACCGCTATGCTCGTTCGTTGGGATTTCTGGACTGGGTGAATCAGCCCGATCCCTTCAGACGGTTCGAGGGTGCCGAGGTGGTTCCGCTGCCTCTATTGAAGCCGGAGGAGGACCCGAGGTCGCCGTCGTATGACGCGATCTATCAGCCCGGGGCAATTCCCTGTCAGCCGATCAGCCTGCGTGCGCTGTCGCGATTCTTTGAGTTTTCGCTGGCTCTTTCAGCCTGGAAAAAGGCAGGAGAGTCGGAATGGGCGCTCAGGAGCAATCCTTCCTCTGGAAACCTGCATCCGACGGAGGGCTATCTCGGGCTTCCGGCTATTCAGGGCCTGGAAATGCGTCCGGGCCTCTATCACTATGCGCCGCGGGAGCACGGGCTCGAGCATCGGGTCGAATGGCCATCAGACCTGGTGGAAGAATTGTTGTCTCCCTTCCCTCCCGGAGCGTTTCTCTTCGGTCTCACGTCGATTCATTGGCGTGAAGCATGGAAATACGGGGAGCGGGCGTTTCGCTACTGCAACCACGATGTCGGCCATGCGCTCGGCGCCGCACGCATCGCTGCCGCGACGTTGGGTTGGAACATGGCGCTCCTCGACGGGACCGATCAGAACACGGTGGCTTTATTGCTCGGCACGAATCGCCCTGAAGATTTTCCCGACGTCGAACCTGAGCATCCGGACTGCCTTGCCGTAGTGTGGGGCGGCAGGCACCAAGAGACCGAAGAGGGGACGATGCCGGCGCAGTCGATGGGTATCCCGCTGTTCCTCAACCCCGCCATCGTGAAACAGCTGTCGGCAGGGCAGTGGAGCGGAATCGCCAGTCGGTTGAGTCGCGAACATGGTGTCCGTTGGGACGTCATTGATGAAGTTGCCGATGCCACGTGGAAGACAACCTCTGGAGCCGGTACGGTTCTTCTCAACTCGGACTCAGGTTCGGCGGCGGAGGCATTTTGGGTCTCACGATCGGCGGTCGACGCGAGCTTGGCAGCCGGCCAGATCATTCGGCAACGACGGAGCGCCGTGTCATTCGACGGCAAGACATCGATCGCGGCGTCGACGTTTTTTCGAATGCTCAACCGGGTTATGCCGCAGGCTGATCGTTCCCAACTGGAGCGGCCGATGCCATGGGACGTATGGCCATACGATCCCACGATTCACCTGCTCCTCTTCGTGCACCGTGTCGACGGGTTGGCGCCGGGTCTCTACTGTCTGGTCCGCGAGGCCGGAAAACTTGACATGATGCGGCAAGCGATGAACCCCGAGTTCACATGGACTCCGGCGCCGGAATGTCCGGAGAGGCTGCCGCTCTATTGGCTGCTCGAAGGGGACGCCAAACGGCTGGCCGCGCAGGTCAGCTGCCATCAGGATATTGCCGCCGACAGCGCGTTTTCCTTCGGCATGCTGGCGGAGTTCGAGCCCCCCTTGCGGGAACGGGGAGCCTGGTGGTATCCACGCATGTTCTGGGAATCAGGAATCCTGGGTCAGGTGCTCTACTTGGAGGCAGAAGCGAACGGCGTCCGCGCTACCGGAATCGGTTGTTTCTTCGACGATCCCGTGCACGAGATCGTTGCGATCAAACACCGGACTTTCCAATCGCTATACCACTTCACGATCGGTGGTCCGGTGGAAGACCGGAGGTTGCAAACCCTGCCGGCATATTTCCATTTGAAGAGATAGCTCATATTTGCCATCACGTTAAGCCATATAGCTTATGTTTAAGATCAAGAAAAAGACTGAAAAGCCGAAAGCGATGGTTCTCTACAACATCATCGAGGACTACTCCGAAGCGGATGCGCCTGGGAATGTGACGGCCTGTGCTATGACCCTCCAGGAAGATCTCTCTGCCCACGCTAAAGTTCTCTCTGAAAGTTACGATGTGCCGATGGAGTCGATGATGGCATTGCTTTCGGAGGGTGGGACGTACGTCTATCCCCATATCGGCGGACTGCTTACCCGTGGCCTATTCGCCTGTGTCGTCAGTCAGACCGACGCAGTTCCGAAGCAAACATTCGTGCTCGACCTGATGCAGTTTGCCGAAGCCGAACAGACAGTGAAAACCCGATCGATGACGTTACTTGACGCCGCCAAAGACGTGTTTTACCGGACCCTGCCGGAAGAGTTGAAAGCCAAGTTGTCACAGAAGAATCTAGGCCTCGACTTCCGCACCCTGGACCGGGCCGTGTCCAAGGGCGGCGACATCAAGTACATCGACTTCAGGAAGGATTGGTCCCCACATTTCAAGCGGCTCTGCATCATGCCGGACGGCCGCCTCGTGGAGACGAGTGGTTTGGAGGAATTCGCCCGGCTTCATGGGATCTCGGCCATTGAGGCAAAGACGTTGGTTGAGCAGGGTGGCACGTTAGAGGTAAGCGGAGAAGTGCTGGCCTGCCAGATTGTCAATGGTCAGCCTGCGGTGGCGCGATTCAGTGCCAAGAATTACACGAAGGCCAAGGAACTTGTGGCAGCTCGTGGGCTGCATCTCATGGACGCGCTTAGCGAAGTCGCGTACAACGATCCCGCGATGATGCGCGGTCTGGCCAGAAAAGAGTTGACGGGTGGGCGCTAGTGGCATGACGGTTTCCCGCCCTTCCCATTCCAGCCGAGTGCCCGATATGATGAGGTGGACGGTCTATTCAATGATTCGATCACGCACGACGGTCACCCTGCTCCTGCTGCTCTTCTTGCCTGCCTGCGCCCCGAAGCCGATTCTCTATCCTAATGCCCATTACAATGAGGTCGGCGAGGACGCTGTCGAAAGGGATATCGACGAATGCCGGGAACTCGCGAAGGATGCGGGAGCCAGTCCCAGCCAGGGGAAAACAGGACAGGTTGCCGGAGGCACGGTCGCCGGCGGGGCGATCGGTTCCGCGGCCGGAGCGGTCGGCGGCGCCGTGGTAGGTCATCCCGGGCGCGGAGCGATGGTAGGAGCGGCAAGTGGCGCCACGGCGGGCTTCTTGCGCGGCCTCTTCCGCCGGCCCCCGCCCAGCAATGCCTATAAGCAATTCGTGAATCGCTGTCTCAGGGAGCGGGGATACGATCCGGTGGGGTGGGAGTGATGTCGGCCCGCAAGAATGCGGACGAGTTCTCATGCAAGGAGAATCGAGCCTTGACGCCGAGCAAGCTCCCGCTCAGATTTGTCAGCACGTCGAATATCGACGGAAAACGGTTGTGGCAATAGACTTGGTAGTACTCGATCCCCAGAGATAGGCTGCCCCCGATGCAGGCAGCCAGGACCAGCTGATACTTCCTCGACGAATCCCTCCGAATCAGCGCGATGAGATATCCCAGAGGGTAATACACCGCCGTATTTGCAACCAAATCGATCAAGATATCGACGAGGTATTTGGGAGACTGAAGATCTTCGACCGTCGGGGTCCACTTGATGTATTCCCAGTGCGAGTGACCCACGTAATTACTGAAGGGGAGGATGCCAAGGGCTAGGATGGCGAGGATCCATAAGAGGAAAGCGATCCATTCCCAGCCGCGAAGCCAGCGTTCAACTGAGAGATGAAGAGGCATAGCGCTGAATGGGAGATCGAGGCAGCGATCGTCAGCGGGCGAGCTCTTCTTTAACCGCCGTGACCATCTTGTTGAGGTCGAAGGGTTTTTCGAAGACACGGCGCGCTCCGAAGAGCTTGGCGACGTCGAGAAAATTCCGGTCGCCTTGGGCACCGGTCATGGCGATGATCTTCGCGTCGACGTATTCCCGCGTGAGTTGGAGCGTCGCCTCAAGTCCGTCGGTACCGGGCATGAGGATATCCATGATGACCAGGTCGATGCGGTTCTTCTGGTAGGCGGCAAGCCCTTCGCGGCCGTCTTTGGCCTCAATCACCTGGTACTTGGCCTTTTCAAGGACATCCTTGAGAAGTTGGCGAATGGAGTCTTCGTCGTCGATGACGAGAATAGTGGCCATGCGTGTAGTCGCTCCCTTGTCTTCCCGAATAGTACCTACATTGTCACGTGGTGTCTAGCGAAGACGCATTTGCCGTTGCGCAGAAATTCCGCTTGACCTCCCTATGTAGTTTTGGTACAAGGCTGCGGCAATTACGTAGATCGCCACTCGCCTTCCTCGTCAGGAGTATTCCCGTGTCGTCCCCGGATTGGTTCTGGACCCGCCGCGCGCTGTTGAAGACCTCAGTCGTCGGCCTGTTGATGCTGGGCGGCAAGTTCGGTCTGTCGACTCCAGCACGTGCCGAGGAGCTTCCCGAGGGAGAATTGTCCTTTTACAATGTCCATACCGACGAGCGGCTGAGCGTTAGATACCGTGACGAGGCTGGCCACTACGATCTGTCCGCCCTGGACGACATCAATCACATCCTGCGATGCCACCACACGGGCGAGGTGGCGGCCATCGACCCACGGCTCCTGGAACACGTCAACCTGGTTCAGAAGGCGCTCGGAGGCGGCGGGGACATTCATGTCATTTCCGGCTACCGGTCACCCGAGTACAACGCCTTGCTGGTCCGAAAAATGCGGCGAGCCGCCCGTCACAGCTACCATGTGGAGGGCCAGGCTCTCGATTTCTTTATCCCAGGCACGAAGCCGCGTGAGTTACGAACCACCGCATTAAAACTCCGATACGGCGGCGTGGGGTACTATCCTCGAGCGGAGTTCATTCATCTGGACTGCGGACCGTTTAGGTCTTGGTAGGCGGATTCCCGCCAAATCACCATCAGCACTGCCCCCAAGGGTCATCATGCGTAAGCCTGCTCCCTCTTCGCTAGGTTGGACCGCTTTCGTTTGCGCGTGGGCATGTGCGCTCGGCAGCGTCCATGCCGGTGAGAACACAAAAGGCCCGGCTCAGCTGATTAAAGAAGGCATGCAGGTGTCGCTTGAATATACGCTTACGCTGGAAGACCGGACGGTTCTGGAGTCGAATGTAGGAAAAGAGCCGATTACGTATCGTCACGGCGCCCACGAGATCGTGCCAGGACTTGAACGGTCACTGGAGGGATTGGCTAAAGGAGCGAAAAAGCACGTCGTCGTGAAGCCGGTCGACGGCTATGGCGAGGTCGATCCGAAAGCGGTCAAGGAAGTGAACAAGGCAATGATCCCCGAAGCGGCGAGAAGAGTGGGCGCCCAGCTCGAAGCCAAGAATCCGGATGGCGAAACAATGTTTCCCCGAGTGACCGCTGTCAAGGATGACACGGTGGAATTGGACTTCAACCATCCGCTTGCCGGGAAAACCCTCCACTTCGACGTGACGGTGCTCGACGTCCGCCCCACCCCGGCCGGTCGATAAGGCCCTTACCAGTCCGATTCTTTCCTCAAGAACAGTACGGACAGAGGCGGGAGTGTCAGGTTCAATGAATGGCCGAACCCATGGCACGGCACGGCGTTGCTGTGCAAGCCTCCTCCATTCCCCAGGTTGCCTCCACCGTAAACCGAGGCGTCAGTGTTAAGCAGCTCGCGATAGTACCCGCTGGACGGCACACCGACCCGATAATCGTAACGGGGAACCGGGGTGAAGTTGCAGACGCAGACGACCTGTTGCCTCGCGTGTTTGTCTTTGCGCAGGAAGGCGACCACGGAGTGGGTGGCATCGTGGAAGTCCACCCACTGAAATCCCGGCCAGTCGTGGTCCATCTCGTAGAGGGACGGTTGTTCACCGTAGAGGGTGTTCAAATCCCGGACCAATCGCTGCAATCCCGCGTGGGGCTCGTAGTTGCGCAGATGCCAGTCCAGACTCGTGTCGTGATTCCATTCCCGCCACTGGCCGAATTCTCCCCCCATGAACAGCATCTTCTTTCCGGGATGGCCGTACATGAATCCGAACAGCGCGCGGAGATTCGCAAAGCGCTGCCAGTCATCGCCCGGCATTTTGTCGAGCAAGGACCGCTTGCCATGCACCACTTCATCGTGCGAGAGCGGCAAGACGAAGTTTTCGTTGAAGGCATAGAGGAGGCCGAATGTCAGTTGGTTCTGATGATACATGCGGTGGACCGGCTCCCGCTGAAAGTAATCCAGCACATCGTGCATCCACCCCATGTTCCACTTGAACGTAAAACCGAGGCCGCCGCTGTATGTCGGGCGGGACACTCCGGCCCAGGAAGTGGATTCTTCCGCCAGCATCATCGCCCCCGGGTGGTCTCGATGCGCGAGCACGTTTAAGTCTTTCAGGAACATGACGGCGTCGAGATTTTCATGCCCGCCGAACTGATTGGGAATCCATTCGCCGGCTTTGCGACCGTAGTCCAGGTAGAGCATCGAAGCCACCGCATCCACCCGTAAGCCGTCGATGTGGTACCGGTCCAGCCAGAACAAGGCGCTGTTCATCAGGAAGTTGCGCACCTCCACTCTGCCGTAGTTGAAGATGCGGCTGTGCCAATCGGGATGGTAGCCAAGCCGCGGGTCGGCATGATCGTAGAGATGCGTTCCGTCGAACTGGGAGAGCCCATGGGGATCGTCGGGAAAATGCGCGGGAGCCCAATCCATGAGGACGCCGAGGCCGGCCTGGTGCGCGGCGTCAATGAAAGCCATAAACTCTTCCGGCGTGCCGTAACGGCTGGTCGCGGCAAAATAGCCGGTCGATTGATAGCCCCAGGATCCGTCGAAGGGATGTTCCGTCACCGGAAGCAGTTCCAAGTGGGTAAAGCCCATTTCCTTGGCGTAAGGAATCAGCTTGTCCGCAAGTTCTCGATAGGTGAGCCACCGATCGCCGTCCTCAGGGACGCGCATCCACGATCCCAGGTGGACTTCGTAAATGGCAAGGGGGGCCGAGAGGGGATCGCGCTGTTCCCGCGCTTTCATCCATGCAGAGTCATGCCAGCGGTACCCGGAAATGTCCCGAACCGCCGAAGCCGTCTTGGGGCGCAACTCCGACGCGACGGCATAGGGATCCGCCTTGAGAAGTACGGCATCGCGGTCCCGCGGTTTGATCTCGTACTTGTATAAGGTGCCTTCTCCGAGATCGGGAATGAACAACTCCCAGAGCCCGGTCGCGCCACGATTGGTCATCGGATGGCACCGGCCGTCCCAATGGTTGAAATCGCCGACCACGCTAACCCGGGCGGCATTCGGCGCCCACACCACGAAGTGCACGCCCGGGATCTGCTGGACCGTCCGCAGATGCGAGCCCATCGTATCGTAGGCCTTGAAAAACGTGCCTTCGGCGAACAGATGCAATTGAAAGTCGGTGAGCAGCGGGGTGAAGGCATAGGGATCGTGGCGCTCTGTAATTTGCCCGGCATGATCGGTGATCCGTAGACGATATGGCCGCTGGGATTGGGAACCGGAAACCGTCGCTTCGAACAGGCCCGCGTCGTGAATCCGGGCCATCGTAACCGCTTCACGGATCGCATCTTCGAAATGGAGCGAAACGGCCACGGCATGGGGGAGGAAGCAACGGATCGTTACGGATCCATCCTGAGCCGGATGCCGGCCGAGCAGCGCGAGGGGATCCCAATGAGCGCCCTGTACCAACTGTTCGATTTGATCAAGGGAAAGCTTGGCCATGGTGACGTTCCGGTTTCGTATGGCCGTATGGTACGGGGATGCCGACGATTATGAAAGAGGAAAACGAGTTGAGCTCTTGGGGTCTGGCGGCATTCGTCAAGTTCCATTGCCAGGACCGGCCGGACTCTCCATAATACCGTTCACGGCGCAAGTTCTGGCGGCGTGAACCAGGAATCGTATGTCTCAAACCCATGTGGCACTCCTCATCTTCGGACTGACCTACCTGTTGCTCATTACGGAGCGCATTCATAAGACAGTCGTCGCCCTCAGTGGGGCGACGCTGATGATCGTCTTCGGCATCGTCACACAGGAAGAGGCTTTCTACTCACGAGAATACGGAGTCGACTACAGCGTGGTCTTTCTGTTGGTCGGAATGATGGTCATCATCAACATTGTGAGGGAGACGGGGCTGTTCGACATCCTGGCTATCTGGGCGGCCCAACGGGCGCAGGCCAGGCCGTTTCGACTGGTGGCGCTGCTGGCCGTGGTCACGGCAGGTCTTTCCGCCATGCTGGACAACGTCACGACGGTGCTCTTGATGGCGCCGGTCACGCTCGCAATCACCAAACGGCTGGAGCTTAATCCTGTTTCTTTTCTGGTCGTCGAAGCGGTGGCCTCGAACATCGGAGGCACGGCCACACTGGTCGGTGATCCTCCGAACATCATGATCGCCAGCAAGGCCGAACTGGGTTACCTGGACTTTCTGCTCGTCCTCGGTCCCGTGGTGTGCCTAATCATGGCAGCGTTTATCGGCGCACTATGGCTGACATTCGGACGGTCCATGCAGGTGTCTCCGCACTTGCAGGCAGCGGTCTTGGCGCTCCGGGCAGACGAAGCGGTGGTCGATCGTACGTTTCTGACCCGGTCCGTGTGGTTGCTCGTTCTGATCAATGCGGCGTTTTGTGTCCATGGATGGCTGCGGCTGGAACCGGCGACGATCGCACTCCTGGGGGCCAGTTTGTTCATGCTCCTTGGCCACGAGACGAAGAGGGGAGGCGATGAGGACGAACTGTCCTACCTCACGCAGGTCGAATGGAAAACGATCTTCTTCTTCATTGGATTGTTCATTCTCGTCGGAGGTTTGGTCAAAACCGGCGTGATCCGATATTTGGCCGATCAACTCGTGACCCTGACAAAAGGGAACTTGGCCGGATCGACCATGGCGGTACTGTGGGGTTCTGCCCTCCTCTCTGCGATCGTTGATAACATTCCGTATGTAGCGGCGATGAATCCTTTGATCGTGGACCTTGCGAGATCCTTGCACCCTGACGTCAGCGACTATGCGACGCTCGTGCATCAGCCGGACGTCATCCCGCTCTGGTGGGCCCTGGCGTTGGGGGCCTGTCTTGGCGGGAACGGCACGATCATCGGTGCGAGCGCCAACGTCGTCATCGTGGACGTCGCGCGCAAGGCCGGGTATCGCATCACGTTCTGGCAGTTCCTCAAGATGGGGTTGCCAGCCACGATCGGGTCCGTCGTACTGAGTTCGCTCTATCTATGGCTGCTTTTCTTGCGATGAGGGCTGGCTTGTCAGAGATAAGCCAGCCCTTCGGAAGAGGCCGCGAACTTTACAGGGCCGGATGAAGGGTGCTGCGGCCATACTGTACGAGGCGATCGTACGAGGTGCTGCAATCAGGGCAGTAGGTTTCAGTCAGCAGGACGTCCTCCGCGTGGACGAGATACCGCTTGACGTAGTCCGTTATCGAACACCATTGATGGTCCACCGATCCATCCCAGTGCTCGTCCTTCACCTTCCGGCATGCGGCACAGCAAAATGCGAGATGTAAGTCTGTCATATGAACCCCTCGCTGGATAAGACAAACAAGGCTGATCGCCCATTCCTTTTCCGGATGTTCCCGAATTGGGATGAATGGGTGTGCCGAGAACGAAGCTATGTGAGGGGATTGGGCGGACGGAAGAGAACTTGTTCCCGCAATACAGGATGAAGCGTGCCTATGTGATCCGCAGCGCGCCAGGACACCGCGGCAGACTGGACGCTGATGGCCGACGCCGGCAGCGAAAAACCTTCCAGTAACGGCGCATTGATGGGATCCAACTGATAGGTGAAATCCCACAGCGTCATGGTTGTTCCCAGCATCTGCATGACCACGCCGAGACAGACAAGTCCGACGATCAAGACAAGCATGGATCGGGTGATGCCGGCCGCCATGTGCATGGGAAGCCTCCGAATGGCGCGGATTCTAGGCCGCCGGCGACGGCCTGTCAATGCCCTGGGCGGCTAACCCTCGACTTTAATGGTGATTGAAGCCGCAGCCCAATCGGGCGGCGGACCGGCCTGCGCAGGGGGCGGGGCTTCAACGGTCTGGGCCGGAAGCGAATCACTAGGTGGAGCGTCGGCGATCGGTTGGGGCGGCGATTCCGCCTGCGGAACACTTGCTTGAGCGGCCGGTTGGCTGGTTTCCGGCTGGCCGGGGACGTGCGGAGTGGGATCGTACACGGTGAGGATTCCGCGGATGGCGGACTTGGCGAGGCCTGTACGAATGGAGTCGAGCTGTTGGCCGACAGCTCGTGTGCCCACCTTGCCGGACGTTTTTGTGGCCCCGACCTGTAATCCCTTAATGCGATCCCGAATCAGTTGTGCAGAGTCAAGATCTGTGCTGCTGAATACGCGAACCGTATCCATGCCTTTCGGCGGCGCATAGTCCCAATGAAAACCGGCTTTGTTCCGATCATGCAGTGAATCGGGAATCAAAACTGTGTCGCCGCCTCTCACGAACCCGTCCGGATAGAAATTTGGTTTGGCATAGTCGTTCGGGAACAGGAGGTTCACGCCGCCTTCGGAATCGACGTCGACGATCGTGATGTACGAGTCGGCGCTCACCTTGACCTCCAGTTGAAGGGTGTTTTCTGCCGTACGGGGCTTCCCAGGTTTTCGGATCCTGTAGCGGGCCGGCTGGGTGTCTCCCGCAACGACCGCGATACCTCGCGTCCCGATTTTAGGCTTGCTCGCTCCGGGGGCATTCGCCACCCGGACGTCGATCTTTAATTGGGACGATGGATTGTCGAGGGTCAGGAGTTCCGAGGCATTGGCCGACCGGGACACCACCAGCGCCAGGCCCGAAGCCCAATTCTCTCCGTCACCTTCGAAGGCTCCCACGACCTGAAGCCCGTCCGCCGCGAGCAACTGAATGGCATTGCCCTGAGCCGTCACGAGGAATCTCGGCGATTGCTCCTGCCCCACCAGCTCCACAGTGGGAAGCTGTTTCTGCAGGGTCTGCTCGATTCGCGTGCGCACCTGCGGTGGTACGTCGAGAATATGGATCGGGATCTTTTCCCCGGCTGAAGCCGGCAGCAATGCGACGGCTCTGGCGCGGTCCGGGATTTTCTTGCTGGCCGGATGGATCCTGGCGCGGGCATCCTGGCCGCTGAGCTCTGTGACAGTGGCCACGGCCAGTGCCCGGCCGGGCGTGAAAGTGGCGTCGCCTGGGGGATAGATGGCCCATGTCGATCCCGGGCCTGCTCCGAGCAGCAGTCCGTTGATCAATGTGACGGTTCCAGCTTCGCCAGATTTCACGTTCAGCCAGGCTAACCGCGGAGATCCTGACGACGATGGGGTGCTCCCGCCGAGCAATGGTCGATCGAGCAAGTCGGGAGGTGCCTCCAGTTGAGGCTCCGGCATGGAAACCCGGCCGAAATGGGTCTGAATGCGTTTCAACTCCGTTTCGATGCCGCGGAAGATCGTCTTGGGGGATGCCTGGGAAGGAGAAGCGCTGAGACTCTTCGATAGCGCATAGGAAAAGAATCCGTGGTACCGGCCTTCGACCGGCCCATCCAGGGCTTCCTGATGCGCGGCGGCCCCGGTCATGAGCACGTAGTTGGCGGGCAGGACCTGTATGGTTCCCCTCGTCCGAATATCGGGGCCAGCCGAGGTCTTGTAGAGATCAAGTCGCGTGTCCTGCGGAATGGACCTCGTGCGAATGTCGAGCGACCGCGTGGCGGTTCCCGAATGGCAGGAGTCCAACACGATGAAGGCGTTCTTCGTCGGCAGCTTGGCAAAGATGGCATCGAGCTCGTCGTCGGTAATGTCCGGCACAGATCCCGTACGGCCGTCCTGAGGGACGAGGGTTTCGTCGAGTTTGTCGTCCGGCTCGTCTCCGTTCAGATCAGCGACTTGTGAACCGTGCCCGGAATAGTGGATGTAGACTGTGTCGTGCGGCCCGGCTTCTTTGACGAATTGGGTCAAGGCCGAGAGAATGCCCTCGCGGGTCGCTTGTTCATCGATGAGGAACCGGATGTTCGACTCCGGGAATCCCCACCGGGAGACCAGCACCTGCTTCATCGTTTCGATGTCGTTCAGCGATCCCTGAAGCTTGGGCACGGCGCGGTACTTGTTGATCCCGATCAACAGCGCGCGCTTTGTGCCTGCGCCCTGGTCTGCCGGCGCCTGAGCGGCTGCGGAGTCACCGGACGTCCCCGCCCAGAGCGAGACGAAAAACGCGAGGCTGGTGAGAAGCCGGAGGATGCTGGTCATCGGAACCACCCTTTCGTCCAGGTCATACAGAAGCCGTGTCGTCCTGAGAGCACCTGTGCTCGTATGTCGTTCGTCCCGATGCGGTGGTTCATCTCGGTTCGAGGTCTGCCGAACGTACGACGTCTGGTCGATTCCGCAAGAGGGTCAGAGAGTTCAACGCGGCAGGCGAGTCCACAGCTGGGATCTCGATAATGTAGAGACCTTCCTTGTTCGGACCATCCACGATGCGCCCGTGGATGGTCTCCAGAGTCGAGCGGATGGCCGCTTCCGTCGCCGTCCCGTCGAAGGTCACTCTGAACCGTGTGGTCGGCGCGGGGAGCCCACGGGTTGTGATGGAATCTGGTGCCGTCGGCGGCATCGTCACCCAGAGGAGCAAGCCCAACTGCACCGCCAGGATAGTGGCGGCGAGAGTGGGGACCCACTGCGGCTGGAAGAGGCTCCGGAACCAGCTATCGAGAGAATCGAGGAGACCTCCGCGCGCCGATGGAGCCGGACGCCGCCGAGCCGCATCCTGCGCGACCCGCGCCAACACAGATTTCGCGAGACGAGGGGATGGAGCAGTTTGAGACTGATACGCGGCGGTGAGATTCCGTTTCAGCTGGGTCAACTCGTCAAGTTCGCGTCGGCAGTCCGGACAGGAGGTAAGATGCCTGCTGACCTGCTGCTCCTCTTCTCGCGACAGTGTACCGTTGGCATACCAGGGGAGGAGCGCCGATTCGGGATGCACGCCGGCCGGTAAGGTTTCCTGTTCGCTCATCGCGTAGGCTCCTTTTGTCCAAGCCGCTCAAGGTGTTTCTTCAACTGTTGCTTGGCATAGAACACGCGGGTCTTCACCGTGTTCGCGGGAATCGCCAAGAGCGCGGCGATCTCTTCATACGGCAGTTCTTCGTAGAACACGAGACGCAACACCTCCTGGTGTTCGGGCGACAGCGCCGTCAACGCGCGCTTGGTCAACGTCTCCACTTGCTTCCGTTCCAGGTCATCGAAAGGGTTGTCGTGCGGGGTCGGCAGTTCGGCGGCCCCGTCCAGGTCGACTTCCCGCTGTCGCCGGCCGCTCTGCCGCAACGCATCGAGCGACTTGTGCCGCGCGATGCCGAAGATCCAGGTGGATATGCGCGAGATCCCAGAGAACGTGCCGGCTCCGCGCCAGATCGCCACCATCGTTTCCCCCACGATGTCTTCCGCCAGGGTCTGATCGTTGACCAGAGTGAAGACATATTGATAGAGGCGTTTCTCATAGAGGTGGAAGAGGTCTTCGAAAGCCGATTGATCGCCCATGGCCACCGCAGCCAAGATTGCCGCTTCTGACTCATTCCGCTCGTGAGTCGTATCCATAGGCGTCAAAGTTCACGGCCGTGACATGGCGGGGGAGCTGGAATGCCACTGCTGTAACACAGAACGCCGGAACCCTCAATAGCGCGGCACGGTTGACCCCCCGGCATGGGAGGGCTACAATTCGTTGAACCTTTTCCGGAGTTCCGCGACAGACGGATAGACGGGGAGGTGACCTTATGCGGCAGCAACGACAGACTTTCCGTATGGCTCAGCTCAGGCCCCCTGAGATGCTGCTGTTCATGGGTATTTTGCTCCTTTCTTCCTGCGCAGCTGCTCCCTTTCTGATCCCCGCCGGCATCGAATTCGCCCGTAACCTCCTGGTCACGAGCAACAAAAACTACGGAGGGAAATATTCCGAGGACATGAACCGTTTGATGATGCGTCTGAGCACCCCTTATGTGGCGATGGGGCTGCCGATGGGGACTCCCAACACCGCACTCATTCCGCCGACGATGCTCCAGCAACAGCAGCAGGCGATGATGAACATGCAAGTCGGGGCTGCAGCCGGCCAGCAGGGGATGCCGGGGCAATTCGGCATGGGGATGCCGGGCCAGGTTCCCATGGACCCCTATGCCACAGGACAGGTCGGAGGCATTCCAGGTCAGGGGATGGGATTCGGTCAGCAGCCTGGAATGGGCTTCGGGCAGCAACCGGGGATGGGCTACGGCGGGATGCAGGGAGCTCAATTCGGGATGCAAGGATCTCAATTCGGTATGCAGGGGCAGCAAGGGTACTATGATCCCAACAATCCCTATTCCCCTGGCGGCATAAATGTCCAGGGCCAGGTCTATGGGATGCAGCAATTCGGTAATCCCTACGGAGGGCAGTATGGCCAGGTGGGGGCTCAACCCTATGGACAGATGGGGGGCTTTCAGCAGCCCGGGTATCCTCCCCCTGGCGCGCCGCCCCAGCCGGGCTATCCGGCCTCGGCGCCGGGAAGCCAGGCGCCGATGCCCGGCTATCAGCAACCGATGGCGGGGTACGGTCAGCAACCGGGAATGCCCATGCAGCAAGGCCAGATGTTTCAGCAGCCCGGTATGGATCCCTATCAACAGCAGGTCATGCAGGGAGCGCAGCCCTATCAGCAGCCGATGGGGCAGGGCTACGCTCAGCAGGGAATGCCCGGTATGCAGCCCTACCAGCAGCCGGTCGGAGCGCAGCCCTATGGGTATCAAGGGGCTCCCAACATGGGAGTCGGGTATCCGGGACAGATCTATCCGCGATCCGTGGACGGAGAACCGCAGCCGATCGCATTGGACGTGGCGCTCATACGACAGGTCACGCTCCTGTCCGGGAATAAAGACGTGGCGATCGTTCAGGATGNNTCAAAGGAGGGCCTGGCGGGGACCGCTTCAAGATCGTGGTCCGGACCAACTGCGAATGTTTCGTCTATGTCGTATCGGTGGATGGGTCCGGTTGGGCTCAGCCGGTATTCCCCGTCGCCAACGGCAGCATCTCGAATCCAATCAAGCCGGAAGTCGAGCAGGCGTTTCCCGAAGGACAATATTGGTTCACGCTCGACCAATTCAAAGGCGTGGAGTCGTTTTTCTTCGTGGCATCTCCGGCGCGCCGGACAGACTTGGAGGAAGTCCTCGGCCAACTTGCCGGCCAACAGCGCCCTGCCGGCCAAGCGGCAGCCAAGGTGGAAGAACCGGCCGTCATTCCCAACGGCTTTGCGAAGACTCAAGCGGCCAAGGCGACCACAGTGAAGGACGAGGCACAGCAACAGGTGCAGATTACACCGATCTCGTACGTGGCCGCCAAACCGGGCGACGACGTCCGGATCACCCGATGGTTCACGCATCAATAGGTGGAACGTATTCGATCAGGATGAGCATCGCACGCCTGGAATATCACTTGTCTTCGAAACTGAAACTCGCGTTCATAGTGGGTTGTACCCTCACGCTCGGCCTGAGCTTCGATCTTCAGCTGGCCCAGAGCCAGGTTTTCCCTCCTCGCTCGAATACACAGTCGGTTCCCGTTCCATCGGAGTCGCCTCCTCAGCCGATACCCCAGCAGGCGCCCACCATGCCGGCGGCTCCGCAGTTTCCGCAGGGAGGAATGGCACCGGGGCAGTACCAGCAAGGGCCGCAGCACGGCATGCCTCAAGTGCAATCGAGGCCTCCGGCCGGCGGCATGCCCGGACAGTTTCAATCGCCTCCGGCTCCGGCGCCGTTGTCCAAAACCGTCCCGCTGGCGCTGTTGCTCGGCGGCGATCTCTCCAAGTCGTTCGTGCAGTTGACGAATTTGCGCGGGCAAATCGACTCGAATTTTACGATCGGCCGCAGCCTGGCAGGACGGTTCACCGTCCCGCCCTTCGTGCACGAAGCGACGAACGGGGCCCGCGTCTACATTCATGCGAACGGGCTTTCAAATCCCCCCGTCGTCAAACCGGAGGGTAACGAGCTGCATCTGGAGTTCCATCTGCCTTCCTTGCAACTCAAGACCTACTATAAGGACTACTCGCCTGAAGGCGATCAGGCGGTCGGCGACACAGTCGGTGAAGACGCCATCGTAGACATCTTCATCATGCCCACGACGAATCAGTACGGCTTTCCGACCTACCAGGCTGTGCGGGCGGGATTTCGCGGCAAGTTGAAATCGCAGGACAAGTGCGTGTACTGGTTCGACGCCATCTTCCCGATCAACATCTGCGACGTCTCGAAGAAGTATCTCGAGACGCTCAGTAACGCCATCGAGACCGGCGTGCGCGAAGCCTTGAGCCATCCCCAGACGAGAAATCAATTCGATCAGGTCGTCTGGCAATCCCTCCGTGCCGACCTGCTCATGCAAGCCGGCATCAACCCCATGAGCCCCGCTCAGATCCAGGTGCTTGAATCCGCCTTCCGTGGCACCGACTACGTGGTGAAGTATCTGCCGAGATAGCGGGCAGCTCTTGTGCTGTATCGATCCCTTCCTTCAGCGGTCAGGTCAATGCGTCGCCGCTTATTGTCCGATATTGGGATATGGGATCGGCACAGGGCCCCCCGGCGTCGGAGTTTGGTTGGTGTCAGGGAACGTGAGGGAGAGACAGCGCACCTTATAGAGAGTCACGTTGCCGGAGTAATTGCCTGCCAGAGGATCACGCGGATAGGTCGGCGAGAGCGTCATCCACTTGGGATTGGGACCGTTCTGGTTCAGATTGGTTACCAGAACATCAACCGGTCTGACTTTCGTGCTACGGACCCATGAAATCCCTGATACGACAGGGGCGTATGTGAAGGTTTGACCGGCTGAAACGTTCTTTGTCACCGTCTGGTTGCCCACCTTGAATTCAACAGCACATTCGTTCGCGGCCAAGATCGGGAGGGGAATCATCATGAGGCCGATGCTGAAAAGCACGGCAACTCTGCCAGATCGGATTGATTGGACGGTTGTACTCATGACAATTCCTTCGCGTTAGTACGCCATGATCGTCCCCCTGCCGGCGAGGGCCTTACCCCTTACCTTCCTGGGGTCGGCAGCGGACCAGTCTCAGCCCGGGCGGACCATTCCAGAGTTCGATCCGCGACCTATTTCTTCTTACTGGCCTTCAATAGCTCCTTCGCGACATCAGGGGTGAGAAACGAAGGCACCGGAGCCTCTTCGTCGGCTGGGTCTGCTCCTTCGACGCTGCGCCCCTGAACACCGGCGGTTCCGGCCGCGCCGATGTTCGTGCCCGGCATGACGCGGGCACCGGCCGGCTTGCGGCAGGTTTGCACTTTGTTCGTATTACCGTCGAAGGTGCAGCAGAGCATCGTGTCCCCACCGCAAATGAGTAGGTGGTAGTAGGGCTTATTGCCCATGAGGTCTTGCTGCGCCTGATCGACGCATGATTTCCCGAAATTCGTGTTGAGATCCTGGACACTACATTGTTTCGCACTGCCTTTCGGCTTGGCGAGTGCTCCCGCCGGCAAGGCAAGGCTCAGGACCAACAGGCTGAGGGAGCAGGCAGTGATAATCTGATGGCGATTTATGAAGTACCTCCTAGCTTGTGGAATGTGAAAAGCAAGTGGATTGCGGCGGAATTCGCCATGTGTCAAGACTCTCTCCTAAATCGATCCCTCATCCCGGGAAGAACCGCCTGGGTCGTGCAGTTTTGCCGCTTCTGCTTCATGAGCGCCCTCACCCCGGTCCGCGGTCCTAGCGGTTCATTCCCCCTAGAACTGCGCGCCGAGCCGGAACTTCGTCGCTTGGTTGATGTCGGTGACATTCGTCGCAAAGTGGCCGATGCCCGTCGATGCGGTCTTTTTCCCGAGATAGTGGCCGCTTGCCGTCTGAATGACATACGTGCAGCTCCCATGCTCAATAAAGCGGAATTTCTCCCACGCCTGCACCTGCGTGCGATCGGTCACCAGATTGTCCGTGGTGATCCCTCCTGCCGCGAGACCTCCGCCTTGAATCGCAGTGACGTAGTTCACTCCATTGGAAGTCCGGAGTCCATAGGAGCCGTCACTTTGCCGCATGAACAGAAATCGCTGCCAGCGATTCTCGAACGGTATCGGCCGGTTCTTGTAATCGTTCAGCACGCGGAGAGCTCCAAATATGAAGTTGCCAGCGCGCGTATTGACTTGTCCTCCGCCGCCGGACGCATAGACAAATCCATGTGGGTCGGAGACAGCCCTAATGGTGTATTGATGTCCCGAGCCTAGATCGCCGCACTTCCAAATATAGAAGTACTCCCAGTTATCCGCCTTCACCGCATCACTGTGAATTGCGTCCGTGGTCTTGCCTCCAGCCCCCACGGCCGTGAGGTAGTTCCCCTTGACGGTCTGGATAGCGTGTCTCCAGCCGCGTTGGTCGAGAGCGAAGCTGAATGTTTCCCATGATTGTACTTGTTTCGCATCAGTGTGGAGCACGTCGGAGCTTCGACCTCCTCCGCCGACGGCGGTGATGAAGTTGAAGCCGGACGTCTGGATGGCAAACTTCGGGGGAACGCCGCCTCCCAAGACGAGGAACAGTCTGTAGCGCTCCGAGGGGCCGATCGCCGTGGCATCGGTATGAAACACGTCCGTGACTCGCCCCCCTCCGCCCACCGCCGTGAGGTACTGCATCCCAAACGTCTGGATCGCGAAATGACCGGTCAGGGCGCTGACGGACAGCGGCGCCGGCTGCAACGGCGCGACGACTTGCGGAAGCAGGCCCGGTCTCACGCTTTTTGGATCGATGCCTCGCTCTTGCACCTCTTCGGCAGACGGCTGGTCGAGGCTCTGTGCAGGGGCTTGCCCTTCCGCAATTGGGTTCGGGATTTCAGCAGGGGACGGGTCATCGGCGAATCCAATGGACAACGCGAAGATGGACAGCATCAGTCCGCAAGTTGCGGTCAGGGAGATTCTTGCAATTGTCCCTTTCACGGATGAACCATTCTGTTCCATGGAATGCCCCTCCTTTCAACCAAGAATCTACTCGACACCACCACTGCCTAGCGCGACATGAGCAGACAAGAAGATTGAGGCTCGTCGTGCGAGCCGTGCTCAGGAGACAGCTCTTAGAGCAAGAATCACTTGCCTTCCTTAGATTTTCAGACCGCCGTTATTGCGCTTCTGCGTCCTTCCTAAGCTGCTTCATGCGCTCTTCCGTCATCCAGGAGGGGACGGGGGCGTCTTCACCAGCTGTATTGTCTTCATCGACCCCGCGGCTTAGCACCTTACCCGTGCTGGGCGCTAATGTTGTGCCTAATGTTTCTGAGGTCTTCGTTCCCGCAGGCCTTCGGCACGTTTGAATTTGGTTTGTCGAATTGCTGTACGTGCAACACATGACCTCGCTACCGTTGCACACGAGGGCATGCGTGTACGGCTTGTTATTTTTGATGTCGTCCATCATCTGATCGACACAGGAGCTACCGAAATTCGATTGGATCTGTTGGGTAGAGCAACCGTTAATGAGTCGCTTTGCCCTGGCCAGTACGCTCTGCGGCATGATCGTGGCAAGGAGCAGGACACTCGTCGCCATGAGCACGGGAATACGCTGATATCTCATATGGCATCTCCCTTCTAAAATAGTTGATCGTTAACAGCGTCTTATGGCATTTGTTCAATACAGCTCGTACCGAAGTTCGCATTGAGATTCTTGGTGTTGCAATCTTGCCGGCTATTTGCTGGTCGAACGGGTGCTCCCATCGAGTGCTCCCATTGGTAAGACTAGGCGAAGGAGCAAGAGACTGAGGGAGCAGGCGGTGAGGACCTGACGACGTTTCATGGAATACCTCCTAGATACTGGGAATATGAAAAGCGAGCGGAATGTGGCGGACTCCCCCTTCCGTCTTGATTCGGTTCAAAATCGACTCGTACCATAATTAGCCGACGAATCAGCGCAGAAGGTTCAAATAGCTGCGCTTTCTTCTTGCACTCATTTGCTTTCCGGCCCCGGCTCCGAAGGACTCGCCACGCTGGGATCTTGCTGCTCGCCCTCCACACCCCGGTGGAGGATCGGTCCCTTCAGTCCCGGCTTGGAGAATGGGGCAGACGGTTTACGAGGGCCTGGATCAAGCGTCCCTGGGAGGGTGCCTGGCGTGTTGACTCCCTTGCGGGCTTGACGGGTTTGAACAACCACTGTTTGCCCTCCACAGGACAGCTTCTTAACCTTAGTTGGATCAATGTTATCTTCACAGACTTTCCCGGACATGGCCTTGCAATTTCCCTCGTTAGGTGGCTGCGTACTCGGTCGGACGTTAACGCTGAACGGTGGGCAGGAACAGGAACAGACTTCTTTGTACACTACTGCTTTTTGCTGCGCCCAGGCTGCACTGAGCCCACCCATCAATAGCCCGCACAACAACCCCGCGCCGGTTCCGATGGCCCGCGAATTCCTCGATGTACTCATCATGTTCTCCTTGGTGTTTGAGCCCAGTGGAAATTGTTTGCTACCTGTGAGTCGTGTCATCGGCGCGCAAGGTTCAAGGTCTTTTTACACGACGGCCTGGTTCACTGAATCATCACCGGTGAGGCCAAGCCGTACACGACCAATTGAAACTTTTCGTTCGCGGTCGGCGCGCTAAATTGAAGGGGGGTGGTACCGGGAAGATTGGCGCCGGGCGCCACAGCAGCTCCCGGCAGGACCCCACGCTCCTGAATGTCGGTAGCTTCCGCCGGAGGAGCCGGCTCGTCGGGCATCGTAGGCGCCGTGGCCGGCGATGCAGGCTCCGGTGCGCCGGTCGATGGGCTATTCTGCGCTGGCGGCTCATCCGCCAGGATCATGCTCGGTGACGAAGCAGCCACCAGGCCGCTGATTGCCAGGACCGCTGCCCATACGTTGATCGATCGCATGATAGCCCCCTTCCGCCTTGGGACACCGTTATGCCTTCGGGGTCATCTGTTCATTTGCTCTCCGGCCCCGTGCCCGACGGATTCGCCATGCCGTGGTCTGGCTGCTCGCCCTCGACGCCGCGGCGTTGCACGACCGGCGGTTTCGTGCCGGGACTCATGGTGAGGCCCGGGAGCACGCGTGGACCTAAGAACTTTTTTACCGTTCCGCTGACTGCAGCCCTTTTGGGAGGCACGCCCTTTTCACAGTTGTAGCCCGTTGACGGGCCTCCAGGATTCTTCGGGCAGCAGACCCAGTCGCCGCAGGTACCGTCCGCAAACAACGGACGGAGCAGAACATAGTCGTCGTCGGGCGGGCAGCTATATTGCGCTATCTCACTGGGAGGCCCACCGCACATGTCTTGCTTTATCAGGGCCTCTGCCGAGACAGTCATGCCAATCAGGCACAGTACGGTGGCGCTGATGATGAATGATCGTTGCACGTGATTCTCCTTCCTTTGAATTACGGTTTCTTGTCTTCCGGCCCATCGAACGGGCTCGGCTGTTCGACAATCTCTCCGCTCGGTTCTTCTCCCTCTGTGCCGCGACTGAGCACGGCGCCGACGTTCCCGCTGATGACTGCTCCCGAGACGAACGGCGAGCCGATTTGGCAGGTGAACTCGCGCGAAGCCCCTGCCGGCAATGGACCGAAGAAACTTACCGTCTTGCCTGAAGTCGATGGAGGAATCGTCTTGACCTCGGTGCCGGCAGACGTCGTTGTCCGCATGACCATGCCGGAGAGTGTGGGCACTTGTGCCGGACTGACGTTGCCCTGATTTGAATTGAGATTGCACATGATCGTCTGGGTCTGACCGGCGTCGCACAGCGACCCTTCCTCGACCCCGACGACATTGAGCGGTCCCCAGATCGTTTCATTCGGAAGGCAGCCGATGCCCATGACTCCGTTCGCCCCGCGGCCGCTCCAACGCACGCGCGTGTTGCCGACCAATTGCGCTTCGCTCTTCCCCATTGTCTGCAGAATCCACGCACGGAAGACGAACACATCCGTAAACACCGCTTCGCCGGACGGCGTCATGCAGTCGGTGATGGTGGCTTGCGAGGTGGTACCCCTTACAACCGCCCGGCCATTCTCGACCATGACAAAACCTCCTCCGCTGTCGCCTTGACACAGCGAGGCCATCGCCGCAGCAGCCGTGACGATGATCTTGGTCGGGCTCGCAATTGCCGAAATGGGGCCGCGCATCACGGAAACCTGTCCGGGAGGCAGCGATCCTGTGTGGCTGATCGAGGCAATCGTTCCGATTGCGCCTGGCGTTCGAGGTGTTCTCGGTAAGCCGATGGTTTGAATATAGGGGGAAATGGTAAAGGGCTGCGCCAGCTTCACCAGGGCGATATCATTATCGACCGGACTAGGTTTGTTGAAATCCGGATGGATGAAGACACCGCGATTGTCGCCAGGCCCGACATTTTGTGCCGGTCCCCTCGTTTCCGTCTTCACGGCGCCGGTGAAGGGATCGGTCCTGGTGTAGGTGACCTTGCTGAACCCGATCCGAGGGGTGACGCAATGCGCGGCGGTCAGGACCCATTGCGGATCGATGAGCACGCCGCCGCAGCTGAAGCTGCCGAGCCGTACGACCCAGGGATATTTGTAGTCCGGCTCAGTGATGCCACCGACAACGGGTAACGGCCCGGTCGGCCCGCTGGAGGGAGCGGTCGGCACTGGAGCGGTCATTGTGCCGCCAGCAGGGGGCTTGATGGCCGGTCTCGTCGTGCCTTTGAGATCAAGCATTTCTCCCATGCGCGGCACCGCTCGTTCTTGCACCGCGCCCGAATCAGTAGGCGGAGCTGGCTCTGGTGTCGGCTCCGCTGCGATGAGTAACGTGCTGCTCGCCGCTACGGTCACGAACATGCCGATGGCGGCTATCGTACGTTGTGCTGTCTTGCCTTGTGAGTGCATCGAAGGCCTCCTTTGTGTCTTGCGGACTAATTACCAGTCATCCTGTCATCGTCGTTGCATCGGCCGGCAGGTGCAACTCTGACTGCCGGCTGGGCAGGAGCCAGGACAGAACGGCGTGAGCTGTTGGCACTCGGCTGCGTTGCGGCACGAGCATTCAGTGTACGTAAACGGAACCTGGTGACTGCACAGATTCGGCGGCAGGGGAGGCATGGGGCCGCGACTCATCGGGATGAATTCACAATGGGTACTGCCGGCCGCGCAGGAATTGGGAAACAGCGCGGTGAGCTGCTGGCACTCCGCCTGATTGCTGCATTTGCATTGAGTGAGCATTTTCGTTTCCGTGCGGCAGAGATGGGCGGGCGGTGCGCCGCCGGGCTGCGGCTGACGCTTGAGTTCGAGAGGCTTGCTCTTCAGCTTGTCCGTCAGGCCACGACTTCGAATATCTTCCGGGGACCCAGGATCTTTCTCTTCAGGAGTCGCGCCATAGGGTCCGATCGGATCGCGCAAGCCGCCGCGGGACTGGATCTGTTCTGTCGGCGCTGTCGATGGCGCCTCCTCCGCCGGCGTTGGCTGAACCAACCCGAGACTCAGCAGGCACGAAGCTACGAGCGCTAAAATCGTCAGGCCATTAGGATAATGTCTCATAGTTCTCCCTTTACTTTGCCGTTCCCTTGTCTGGTTGTGCCGATGCACCCGGTTCTTCACCTTCCACTCCACGGCGCTGAACCGACGGGGTCGTGCCGCCAGCCTGGGCGCTGGTTATTAGCGGTACGACCTTGCCGCTGCAGCCGTCACAATAGAAATAGAAGGTCTTTCCCCCTACTTTCTTTCTACAGTCTTCGCCGGGCGCTAGAGTTTTTCCATTGCAGACGCAATAGTTTGTTCCACACTTACCGCTTTTGCACAGCAACCATCCTCCCGCCGAGCAGGATTGCACAGTTTCCGTGGGGACGGCCTGCACATACCCGACGGGAACGAGCAGCCCGACCAGCCCGGCTAGCATGACGCTGCCCAGTGGACATCTGCTTTTCATCACAGCACTTCCTGGTGAATTGTGGGTTAACCACCACACAGGTCTAAGGTGGAAAATGCTTGGCCCTGTTCACATCGAACATCACAGGAATCAATTTGGTACCACGATGATACTCAGCGTTCTCCAGAAGCCAACAAGCTGTATTTCCGGTCCTCGCGACCAAACACGTCACTTCCCTTCCTTCTCCGAAGAGGTCGGTTGCTCACCCTCCACGCCGCGGCGCAGGACGGGCGCGTGTGCCTTAGGGGGAACGGAAGGACGGACCTTGCCTAGTTGAGGCTTTTCCTCGAAACAACCACTAGTGCAGGTGACGGGTCCTTGCGAAGGGACACAGCCGTGCAGCGCACTAAACACACACTGTCCCGCTGGAGTGGTACACACGCATACAGGTGGCTCTCCAAGAGCGCCCGTCCCTTGTCGAATGGCACGCTCCTGCACATCGCCGGGACCAGTCGCGGTACCCTTTTCTTCTCGCGTCGCCGGCGCCGTTTCTTGCGCGCCAGTCTCTTTCCCCGCATCACGGTCGGTGACCGCGGATGGATTCTGTGAGGGAGGCTCGTCCGCCAGCACTAGTGACACCGGCGGCAAACCCAAAAGTGTGCCGCTCAGCAGAGCTGTTGCCATGGACATGGTGATCGTTCGCATGGTGCCTCCCTTCCTCCGGCTGATGCGGTAACTCATCTCAGCGTTCCGTCTGGCCGCTTCCGTGGACAGCCTCAGCGGCTATGGGTGAGCTCATTTCTTTGTTTCCTCCGGGGCCGGTGTGGTCGACTCCTCTCCCTCCACACCACGACGCATGATCGGAGCCTTCATGCCCGCTTTTGGGACAGGGGTTGTCCGTGGCGGAGGATTTGTCGGTGCAAGCTGAAGTTGACCTCCGGAAATTGCCCCAATGTTGGCCTTTGGATTCTTAGGAGTCTGGAAGCTTTCGATCTGTTCACAGTCCTTCCCGCCCTGGGAATTAGGGGTGCAGCACATGTAGTCGCCACTCGGGATGCACTCGACCCACTGCCCCGGCTTATTCAGGCAATGGAAGGCCCCGTCAGGAACATTTCCCTTGCATTTATCTTGATTTACTATGGGTGCCGCTTGAGCCGGCAACACGTGAGACAGGCATGTACACATCAGAAACAGCGTCACTGCGCCGCATTGGATCAACCGTCTCCTCATCATTGCGCACCTTCCTCTCTGGCCTTTGGCCTGTTGAGATCTTCGCTGCTCTGGCAAAAAATCAGATGAAGCCGCATGTCACTTCCCTTCCTTCTCCGAAGAAGTCGGCTGCTCGCCCTCCACGCCGCGGCGCTGGACTGCACCGGGAGCGAGGCCAGGCATGCCACCGGGGGTGCTCGGCACCTGCTGGAGATTTCCTTGCACGCCACCAGGAGGGACACTAATCTTGTTTTCACGAGCCCTACAAGACCAGGTCGTGCCCTTATGTGTGCCGGTTGGTGTGGTGGTTGTACAAGCATGTCCGATGCAACGTGCTATTGATGATTCGGTGAACCGCACGGCACCGTCTGGTCCAAAATGCTCCTTCCCCAGTTCGTCTTCCCACTTACAGGCGCAATAACACGTATAGGTGGTGACTGGTTTCTTTGGTCTCGCCCAACTGACGTCCGACGGCAGCACGACGCTCACGAAAACCCCAAGACTCACGAGAGAAGTCCACAGATGTCGCATACGTTGCTCCTTTCGAGAACAAATGCGGTTCGCATCATTGCTGCCTGGTCGACATTCCCGCCCGCGCGATCAGCGCCTTGAGTCCGTTCACATCCAACGCGCCGGGGACCAGTTCCGTCCCGACGATGAAGCCCGGCGTGCCGGAGATGCCGAGGTCCTTGGCCAAGGCGCGGTTGCGATCAATCACTGCCTGCCAGTCGGGCTTGGCCATGTCTGCAGCAAGCTTCTTGGCATCGAGCCCCACCGATTTCGCGATGCGGAGCACTTCCTCCTTGCTTATTTCGTTTTTGCTCGCGAGCAGCGCCTCGTGAAAGGCCTGGTGTTTGCCTTGACCGACGGAGGCCAGTGCAGCCTTCGCCGCCAGCTCCGAGGCTTCGCCGAGGATCGGAAAGTCCTTGTAAACCACACGTACGCGTGGATCGTCCTTTTGGAGCTGCGTCACGGCATCGGCGGCCCGCTTGCAGTAACCGCAGCGGTAGTCGAAGAACTCGACGAGCGTGATCTCGCCTTTCGGATTGCCGCTGACGGGCGATGACGGATCGTTGAGCAACTCGTTCTGTTTCGTGGCGAGCGCCGCCTTCTGTCTGGCTTTCTCCTCTGCCTCGCGCTTGGCGTCTAATGCTTGCAACGACTGTTCAATGACCTCTGGATGCGTCCGAATGTACTGTTCGATGGCCTTCTCGAGTTCCGGCGAGAGTGCCGCGTCGCTCATTGCTGGTTCAGCCCATGCCGTGAGGGGGATGCTCAGCAACAAGACTGCCGCCACACTTGCCGCGTGGAACTGGAGACGAAGGGGAAATGGATTCATTGGTGAAGCTCCTTGGTGATGGATTGGTCCGGAACATGTGGAATCGGACATTGCACGCCGCGCACGCTATTGGATGAATGAACGAGTTTGCTCAGCAAGGCGGTGACAGAGCCGGTCACCGGTGCCTTGCCCTCGCAGTCCTTGGCAGATCTCTCTTGAGATTGTAGGGCGATGGACGGTTGAGTCTGGGAGGTTGGCGGCTGAGGCCGGCTTCCGATCTCTGCGGCCTGCCCAATGTGGAGCTCGAACACGATGCTGATACACGCGAGGGCTGCCAGATGGATGCGCATTAGAAAAGGCTCCCCGTAATTGGAATATGCCGTCCCGTTCTGTGGAGTAGGTCGAGGGGAGCGGGGAAAAGGTTCAACGTCAAGGTCGAGGCCGGCTGAAGGGAGAGGAGGGGTGGTTCGCCAACGGGTCTGACGCTCATGCCCAGCCTCTAAGGCGGTGAGATACGCGACCTAGCCGAACACCGATCTATGCACTAAGGGAGAGGCAGGATACGAGAGAGTTGCCTGGCGGGTCAACACGAAAAGCGGAAAATACATGCCATTTCGTGCGGCTATGGCCGATCTACTATCGCATGGCGACTGAGCCAGGACCGGCACTACTCGTCGTACGTGGGGGGTGAGGCTGGCTATAGTTTCTCCCGTCGCGGTTGTACAGAGTCTGACCTAGTCCTATTACACCCGTCTGGCGCCGCTACAGTACAGAAGGTTCATGTCGAAGGGACGAGGAGGTGGAATAGCCATGACAGGTTCCTTCGTTCAGTTGCACGGCATGCCGGCGTTGACCCAGGCTTGAACGATGCTTCTCCAGGTCGGAATACTATTTGGGGGCGCTGTGAACCGTCTTGTTCCGTCCGGTACCCTTCCATCACCGACGGCCCAAAGAATCAATTTGTCCTCCGTCAAGTGTTGCAATGGAGGAGTATTATCCGGAACTGCAGGATTTCTAGCCATTTGACAAAGCTGGTCATTGGTCCTGTTGCGAAAGTCTCTAGTGTTGGCGGGCGTATGCCACCCTGGATTGATAGTGCCCTCGGCGGGCAGGAGACTGTTGCCGTGACAGGCTGCGCATTGGCCGCTGTTCTCCCGCGCCACACTCCAGGTTAAATTAGGGTTACCATCGGGACGGGGGTGGTTACTCGGCAAGCCACCGGGTGGGTTACTTGCGGCATCGTTCTGATAATTGTCAGCTTTCACGGCGTGACAGTTCGCGCAGCGCGCGTGGCGAAAGGCGGGAGCCAGGTTTGCGCTGAAAGAGACCGCGAACGGCGTAGGAGCAGTCAACGTTCTAAATTGGCTTGAGGCGCCGCAGCGGCGGCCTTTGAGTGGCTCCTGAGGAGGGGCGGTACTGGGACGTACATTAAAGGTGACGCAGCTCGCGATCGTCCAAATGAAAGCTGTTGGACCTGGAGGAAGAGTTACGGTATGGCAACGAAGAAACAGCACATTCTGCCCTGGAGTAAACGGACAATTGGATCCGCTAAACAGGCGGATGCTCGTGTTCGGATGGGTCACGGCCTCCGGCCTGAACGAGGTCCAGCCGATGTCTTCCGGTGCTGCCGTCAAGAAGGTCAATTGATAGTCGGCGGGAGGACTGGAAGCTCCTCCAGGGAAGGTGATGACATTCGCGTGTTGCCAGGAAAATGTCACTGACCGATTGGCCGGAACCGTACTGGGATTAGATGGGCCAGAGACAGTAGGGGCAGGTGGCAGGACGAGAAAAAACTCGCTACTCGAGGCATTGCCGCATTGATCGTTATCGTCGCAGGATTTCATGCTGAGCCGGTTGATGAAACCATGCTCTGACGAGGGGATTTGAACCACAAATCGTATCGTGGCCGAAGGCCCTGTCCCTTCCGTCACGCCCTCGGACTGTCGAAACACCCTTGACATGTAAGCTGTTCCAGCACCATCACGAAAGAGAACTAACCTGAATCTTGACACGTTTGGTGCATTGGGGCTTTTCCTGATGATGACTTGCATGGGGCCGACCCATCCGGAATCAAACCCAGTTTGCGTAGAGTTCCACACAGGTCGGACGATGGTTGGAGGAGAGAGATTAGCCTGAGCAAAGGCTGTAGATGTTCCGGCAATCAATGCCGTGAGAGCACCAGTGACAGTCACTACGGTCATAAATGATTTCATGATTCCTCCTCTCGAGATGCCTCGCTTCAGCAATAGTTCTTTTTTCGTTACCGTTACGCCCAATGAATCACTCTCATCCATGAAAGGCGTCAGTGCGCTGGGCATGGTAACGCTTTGGAGCCATCGGGCCAGCGGTTGGCAACGGGCATTGCCGCATCAGTGCAAGTATTGGCAGCCATTGCCTGGATAAGTACGATCAGCGCGCAGAATCCCAGCGGTCGTCTATGAGCGTCTCCTTCCACATGAGGGGACGTGGTTCTTCCTGTTGAGTAAGTCGTGCTGATCGGAAAAAGGTTCGAGGAGGCAGGTGTGTGGAGAAGAATAGATAAAAGAAACCTCAAGCTTGGTGGGTCATCCATGCTCAGCCTCCGTGCCTGGAAAGCCGCTAGGAGGAGGAAGGATATGCGATGCCGGAATCTCCGGTCAATCGGGAAATGAGCCATTCAGCACTGAGTCTGTCGATGGGATGAGGGGAAAGGTTCAGAGGGAAGGGAACAAATTTGTTCAGGAGGCGGTGAACCAGCGGGAGGGTCGTCCCTACCTACGGGCAGACAGGCAATAGAGCCTGGATACAAGAGGAGATGCCGCCATGTGGATGATCGCTCTCACCCTCGCCGGATTCACCGCTTCCACCCTGTTTGCGCTGCTGCGGGTCATCTGGGAAGCCAAGTAGTCTTGGATCTAAAATCGCCCCGCGGCCTTCTGCGCCACCCTCTTCAACTCATGTTCATGGCTGAACGTTCTTCGTATCTCGAGCGGCAGTAATCCACGAAGGTTTTCCATGGATCACCGCCGCCGAAGCCTCAGTGCTTCTCCTTGGCCGACATCGTAGAGAGTAGGGTCGGCTAATCCTGAATGTCATCGACTATCTCGACGGCCCGTTTGCTATCTGCTCCACGGCTCGTCACGGCGTTCTGAGAAAATAGGGTTCCCATGACGAGCCGTGGCTCCGCCCCACCGATCTGGCAGGTGTATTCACGAGAGACAGCACCTGGCGGCAGCGTCGTATGATATCGGGTGTTGTTGTACCGCGTACCGATCGTGCGGGTGTCCGTAGTGCCGTTGGCCATGGTGGTCACCATGGTGATGCCGGTGAGAGTCGGCGTCGTACCGCTGGGTTGAATAGAATCGATACTGCACGTTACGGTCTGGCGCTGCCCCGCCTCGCACATGACGCCTTCTTCGACACCGACCACGTGGAGCGGACCACTGCGTAAACCGGATGCAGGACATTCGACCGACAGGTAACCGCGTGCGACGCGGCCATTCCCGCGGACGCGCGTATTGCCCACTAATGTCGTGTCGTTCCTTTTCATCGTGTCCAAGATCCAGCTCCGATGCGTAAACACATCGGTAAACGTCGCTTCCCCAGACACGGTCTTACAATCCGACACCGTGCTTTGCGACGCGATGCCTCGCACGACAGCGCGGCCATGTTCGACCGTGACAAAGCCGGAGCCACTGTCGCCGGGACAGAGCGAGGCCTTGGCAGCGCCGGACGTTATGATAAATTGCGGCATGTATGTATGCTGATCGATCAACGGCAGCGGTGCCCGAAAAACCGACACCTGGCCGGGCGGCGGCGTGCCGTTATGGGTGATCGACGCAAGCGAACCGACGATCCCGGAAGACCGTGGCTGCATCGGCAAACCGACCGTCTGAATCACGGTATCGATGGCGAAGGGAGCGACCAGCTTGATCAACGCGATATCGTTGGCCTGGTCCCGTGCCGGGTTGTAATTCGGGTGCATGAAGACGCCTGGATTGCCCGGCTGTCCCGCAGTCCGATCACCATTCCGAAAGTCAGACCGCACAGTTCCGGTTTGGAGATCGGTGCGGCTATAGCCAACCTGACCCCAGCCGATACCCGGCTTCACGCAATGCGCGGCAGTCAAGACCCATTGGGGATCGATCAGGACGCCCGCGCATCCGTTCATTCTGACCATCCAGGGGTACAGATAGTTCGGTTCAGAGATGCCGCCGACGAGTCCGGACGCGGTGCTGGTCGTGATCGCTGAGGCCGTGGTCGAGGTACTCGGCTGAGTCGCATTCGGCGAAGTACGGTGATCACGAACCACTGGAGAGGAGGTGGAGGGGCGCAGAGTGGGCGACGGCATCGATGCGGTGTTCCCGCGATGGTCGCGGATCACGGCCCGTTCTTGCACCTGACCGGCATCGTTCTGCGGATTTGATTCGGGCGCGGCATCGTCTCCCCAGCTGCGAGAGGGACCAGTGAGCAGTGCGATAGCCGTGAGAGTGAGTACCACACGAAGATGGAAGGATAGAGGGGAATGCATGGCGAACTCCTTTCTGAAGAAGGGGCGGACGATTCCGCCCTCACTTCTACAGACGGAGGTCACTCAAAAAGGATGCACGCTGGAGAATTAGCAAGGAGCGGATAAGAGCAAGGGTGTTTCCAGCACGAGCTTGGAACGCACCCGCACGTGAGAGAGGGAAAGGCGGGCGGCTGTTCCTCCTGTCCCGACCGTTAATCAGAACCGCCCGCCCGCTTTCTGTGCCAGCGCCCTCAGTTTGTCTCGTCGCTAGTGGTTTGGTGCATTTCTTCTCCCGCACTCCATAGCGGATTGTTTCGGGGCGGATCGGGTGGGTACCCACCACCAAGCCTGGACGTCATGACCGTGGTTCCTGGCGCCGTTTCCTCTTCCTACTGGCGGATAGAGGGTGGTTCATCCCGGTACGTCTCTGTAGGAGTACAGGTCGGTAATCTGCACGTCTGCGGCACGTGCACGATTATTTCGTTACTGTTCGACCCGACCAGGAAATTGTTTTGAACCGTGCGCGCCGCGAGGATCTCATAACTATAGTCGTGTGTCGCAAAAGGACTGATTTCCCCATCGATGCCTCCAGGAGGTTTTAACGCTCCCCGAAGAGGGAGATTCGCAGGACAAGGTGGTTGCATACCAGTCCCGTCCGCGACAAATACCCCACCGCTCGGCAGACAAATGGGTCTCCCTGGCTCTTGAGCGGGTCTGCAATCGTGCGGCCCGTTCCCAATAGGTAGAAGGCGGGTTACTCCGCGACAGGTTGGACAGCCATGAATGATGTTGTATACCGCATCTGGATCGACATTACAGATCGTATAATCAGCGACCCACATATGCTTCCCGGTGCGAGTGATGTGCGTCGAAATATTTCCGGGCACAAGAACAGGCTTGACCACTTCGCCGAATTCAATATTAAAGCTGAGTTCCCTGAAGTTATTGGTGACGAATTCTTGAGGCTCGCCGGCGACATTTTCTTTATCGACCTCGACCCTCACTGTCGCAGATCCACCACGAACCGGCAAAAACCCGATGCCCTCGCGCAAGTTTTGCCCTGGATTGAGTTGGCCGAATCGACTTTCTCGCAAGGTCTGCATGCCATTCGCAGATTGAAAAAACGCTCTGATCGTGAAGGATCGAACCGGAATCGGTCCGATGTTGTGGACTTCCACGAATACCTTGGCCATTCGGTTTGTGGTCGCAAGATTTTCGTGCAAGGTAAGGCCAATAACCTTCAGCCGGTCGCCTGCACGCACTTCGTAAGGAACCTCCTGCACTTGGTTGTACGTTGTGGTGCTTCCCGACAGTCCCCACAGCACTGCCAGCTTGATGCGGTATTGTCCTATGGGAAGGCGCACGGCGTGCTCTCGGGAGCAGGTTGTATCGGCCGGCTGTTGCCAGACGACGGCGCCTCCGCTCGCTGAACGAATGGACAGGGCACAGGCCTTTTGAGTGAGGCCCTTGACGGGGATGAGAACAGGTTTGAGACGGAACAAGTCGCTATCAACCGCCCGGTCAGCGGGTGTGACGGACAACTGATAGGGCATCATGACCTTCTGTTCCATGCTGGGGGGCGGCTTCTGATTCCCGAATGTGGGTTGAGCCGAGACAGGGATAACGCCAACTGGCAGGGCAGCGGAAAAAAGAGCCCCACTCACGAGTACCCAGGACAACAGTTGCGAATTCATAGTTTCGTTCCTCCGTCAGCCGGCTGCTCGACAGCCTGAGAGTGACACTACCGCGGTCCCGTCTGTCGCGCCCCAGGCGGTCCGGTCGGCTGACACGGAGGATTCATGCGTCCCATCGAATTCACACCTGAGTTACTCGATGACGGGCACGGAGGCAATTGCGTCGGCTTTGCCGCCGTGCCGGGTTGCGGCGGCGGAACATTGATCACGAGCCCATCGACCACTTCGATCTGTACGGTCGTCGTCTGCCCCTGAGGATTCTTGACCTGCAACGTTCTTGACCCACGTTGAGTCCCTTGATGTGTGATCGTATAGATGTCGAAGCAGGTTCCTGGAGGACAGCCGACGGGATCACCGAGAGCTCCCGGAACGGCCAATCGAACGTCATTCGGACCACTTACGATAGAAACAGTCGCACCGAGCAGGTTCTTACCCATGAATTGGAGTTTGTGCTGCATGTTTGCTTCCAATGTGCTTGATGTGGAGGTGACTCGGGAGCAGGGTTTTGCAATCTGGTGCGGCTGAAGCTGTCTCGTATCGCACCGAGGACGTGATACGACTCGTAAGGAGTCGACAACCGGAACGGTCGAAGGAAGTTGCATCGAAGGAGGAGGCGGGGGCGGTGGAGGCGGCGGAGTGATGTTCGGCAGACTGAAGCCGCGGGGCTTCACGTCGTCGGCCCCAGGTTGAGGCGCGTCTGCGGCCTGCCCCGTCACAGGAGCACCCAACAAGATGAGACCGGCAGAGAGAAAGATCGTCAGACAAAGTGCACGCGGCTGCATAGCGGGCCCTCCCGTTCATGGACAAAGATGTTCTGTATCTCTCAGTGAGTCGTTACCATCTGAGAAAAGGTTCGTGCGCCGTGCACCCTAGAACCGCCCGACCGCTTTCTTGCCCAGCGTCTTCAGTTTGTCTTCGTCGCCGGGGTGTTGCCTCGTCATGAGGAGGATGAGAAGGGCTCCTTTCCTGATGTAGAGATCCACATCTTCGGGGTCGACCTTACCCCGATCCATGAAGGCCTCGTCGCCAAGCCCTCTGACCATGACCGGCTTTTTCGCGTCCTTGTGCAAAACCTTCGACCAGGACTCCTCAGTGGCCCAGATTTCGAACTCGTTTTTCTCATCGGCAAAGTCGTAGGCGCATCGTACCCCATGGCCAAGCGTTTCGCGGGTCGGTGCGCCCTTGAGCTTGCCGATCACCTGTTCAACTTCCGCCGGTGTGACGAGCTTGCAAGGATCGACGGCCGGCGGTGCGGCCAAGGAGACTGAACTGAGCGACAGGCCCACGAGGCAAGTGGTCCATGCAGTTGCCCAGCTGCGGAATGTGAATTGGGTCATGCAATCTCCTTTTCTTCAGATTACTGCCCGAACATTTTCGGCGCCTTCTGGGCTTGCGACTTCGACGGCGGCGCCGTCACCGTGAATTCGACAGGCGGGCCCCAGACCCCTTCGCGTGGAGACGATACTTGCGCACTGACACGATAGGTTCCCGGCAGCGCCATGAAGGCTTGGGATCGGCCGCCAGATCCGCCGGTGCCCCATCCCAGGTATCCCGAGGGGGAGGACGCTTCAGCAAGTCCAATGGGGATGATATTGGTGGGGGATGTCCAGATGCCTTGGGAATCTTTACGTTCGATCTTCACCATATACATTGTCACGGTGAGGCCCTGTGGTGGGGCAATCTTGATCGGCACGGAGGTCATGCTGAGAAAACGTGCGCCAGGGGCCGGCAGTTGAATGGTCGGGGCGACCACGGCCGGACCTTTCTTCACTCCCTGCTGTATGCGCTTGTTCGTTTTTGCCAAGGCCGCCGCCGCTTCGGCCTTGAGGTCTGCGTCGCGCTGAGCGATGAGAGCAGTCCGATTGTATTGAAAGCCCGTAGAATTGGGGAGTCTAAATCCAGTCGTCGTACCCAGGAATCCAAACTGCAGCCACTCCAGCCAGTAATGCATTGGCATCACATCTCCCTTAGCGTTGTATCTGGCATCGGTGCAGATGACCGTCCCGGCACCCATCGAAGGACCAAGCCAAGGATCACTTGGACAATATAGGGACGTCAAGAAAGATGCCGTGGTGCCATTTGTGGCTCGCAGAGTGACTAATTCATGGGCTAACGTAGTGCGTGGATCAAAACTACCGCTAGAGTTCCAATGAGCTTGGTGGGTGACCGTCCCATCATCGTTGCGCTCTGTCATAAAACAGAGCGCCTCAACGAAGTACGATGATAGAGTTGTGTTGAAGGTTGCTTTGATTGACTCCTTGTTACAGGTGAACGTGCGAGTGGTTTCCGCATGTACTGGCTCGACCACTGAAGCCATGGCCGACGCGAGAACCAGCATCTTCAGATCGAGGCGTTGCATAGATCCTCCTTAT
>FKKE01000935.1_pt1 | contig 54797 bp, 74 predicted proteins | sample 1106331 | NCBI WGS metagenome assembly FKKE01 (sample SAMEA3931202, study PRJEB13176) | freshwater metagenome | biome: Drinking water system; feature: drinking water; material: freshwater | place: China | collected 2013-02-06 | reverse complement strand
AATTTCCGAAGGAAACTCGCGCTTGCGATTGGCCAAAAAAAAATAACGCAAGGTGAGTTTGGGGAGATGTTTGGCAGAAAAAAAGACCCTGTCACTCCTCGAATGATGACTTCTTACGAGTGCGGGGCCGTCGATCCACCGGCAAGCATGTTGTTTTTAATTTGGAAAAGCGGGAACTCGATTGATGCCCTATTTAGCGAGGGAGAGATTTCTGATCTTGGCCGGGTTAAGGCCGCCGCACTCTATGAAGAATGCAGCTTGGCCACAGTGAAAACTCTCGATAACGACGCTATTGGTCGCCTACGAAAGGAGTTGAGTGATGCCAAAATTGTTTCAGATAGGACAAATCAAGAAACTTCTATTGCGCCTTCCGGTAAGCGAAAGGCAAGCCCTGATACGCCGGGCAGGAATAAGAAGCGTTGAGGCACAAAATGGCGCGCAAGTACCCGAAATCACAGAAGATATATTATGTAAACCTTTGCCGCAGCCACAAGTAATTTCATACCCTGACGGCGCTTTTAGACGGCATGAGAATTGCCAGCCGTCCGAACAAGTGGCTCAGGTAAAAAAATACAACAGAAGAAATCTTCAGAAGGAAGCCCCGCCTCACCCGATCACCAACATCCCGCGAACACCCATCGACTATGACGGCGGCGTGCCAGACGATACAGTCACGATGGAGATCTTCGCCTTTAGACGGCGCAATGAGCAATTGCAGGATGATCTGGCCGCAGCAAACACCAAAATCACTCGGGCATTGGAATTGCTCTTTTCACTGCGTCGATTCTTGAGTCTGTGGATCAACGAAGGCCAAGGCGAGACATACGATCAAATGCACGCCAGGATGCACAAGATCGATGGAACGATTAGATTCCTCGAGGATCGCATGGCTGGACAGCCAGCGCATGAGGAAAAAATTCCCGCATGGAAGAAGAAATGACGCACCGACATTGACGCCCTATCCCCGGCTCGGCTATAAGATCGGGCAAAATGGGTGCCTATGAAGAATCTCACCACCCCTCAAGCCGTAGTCATCGGCTCCGTTTTGATCGCCTTGGCCGTACTTTGCCAGCCGATCGTTGGCTACTATTGGGATGACGGCCCGGTGCTAATATCTTCCCTCGACATGTCTTTCTTGATCGATGCGATTAACAGCATCGCCTCGGCCATCCGAGAAAGACGGTAGTGCGCTCTCACCTACTTGTTCTGTTCCTTTGCTTCACTGTCCAAGCATCCCCGATCCGTGCGATCGACGGCGATACCTTCACCGCCGACCTCTATATCTGGCTCGGGCTCAAATCCCGCGAAACCGTCCGGCTGTACGGCGTCGACACACCGGAGCTCCGCGGCGCCACTCGAGGCGCAGGCATGGCCGCCCAGCAATTTACCGCAGCATGGCTTGCCGTCGGCGATGTTACCTTAAAGGCGTGTAGTCGAGATGCGTTTGGTCGAGTGTTGGCTGAAGTGACGCGTGGCGAATCGAATCTAGGGAAAGACCTTGTTGCGGCAGGTCTGGCGCGGGAGTATCGACGCTGATGGGCTAGATCACCCCATTGACGCCCTACGCCGCTCTGTCCTATATAAACCGGGCAACGGAGGCCCCATGCTCACCACAAAAGCCATCGGCAATTTCGTTTACGGCGACAAATACCGCCACGGCAACTGGGATGACATGCTCGCCGCCGATCTCATTAAAGCCCGCGTGCGCCCCGACTTCACGGTTCTGGAAGTAGGCGCTGGCGCCGGCCGCGTCGGCTATGTCAAGCTCAAAGGCCAAGTGGCAAAGGTCATCGGCATCGACCCCGACCGCCGCGTGATCGACAACCCGCTGCTTGACGTCGGCGTTGAAGGCTTCGCCGAGTCCATCCCGCTCGATTCCGCCAGTATCGATCTTGCCTACTCCATCAACTGCCTGGAACACCTACCCAACCCGCAAGCCGCGTTCACCGAGATTGCCCGCGTGCTCAAGCCTGGCGGCCTGTTCATCACCAAAACCCCGCTCAAGTGGCATTACGTCGCGATCATTGCACGGCTGACGCCCCAGCGCTTTCACGAATGGTTTAACCGCGAGCTTCGCAAGCGCGACGACGAGGACACCTTCCCCACCGTCTACCGAGTAAACTCCATCACCGCACAGCGCAGGATCGCCAGGGCCACCGGGTTTGTCGTACGTGACATGATCTTCTGTGAAGGCCGCCCCGGCTACCTGCAATTCAACGCCGTGGCCTATTGCCTCGGGATTGTCTATGAGCGCGTTGTCACCTTGCTCGGGCTGAATGGATTAAAGAGCGTGGTGATTACGGTGTTCGAGAAGCGCTGAAGGCGCGCCGCCCGGTTCTTGTTGTAATCTTAGGCCAAACACAGCTAATATTGGCTTAGGTTACACCGGGCGGCGATAAAGGGGGTGGTATTTGTGCCGGATGGATTTCATAGAAATCATGACACCGGAGAATTAGTGACGGCGCGGGGTAACGCATCCGCTAGAAAACACGTTTCAAACTGGATTCAAGCAACTGCATATATTTTGGGGGGCTTCTTCGCCTTTGTTGCGCTCATGTGGGCGGCTTATGTGCTTGGAACGCTAGATGAAATACGCCAAGGTGAAATCGCATTGTATGCAACCCCTGCGTGGTTACTACTGGCAATTTGCGTTGCAAAACAACTTCTCGATTCTTTCACTGCATCAAAATCACACACCCCGGACCAAACCGAATAAACATGGCACGCGCAATTAGAAAACCAATCATGACTTGCTCACTCTGCGAACGGGATGATATTCCCGAAGCGGAGATGAGCGCCGTTGGTTATTGGTGACTACTTTGCGAACGCGACTATCAGGCATTCCGTGCAGCCTACAAGCGCGAGTTTGGCCGTTGGCCTACCATCAAGGAGTTTTTAGATTAACCCGCGAATCCACTTCCACGGTCTGAATCTGACAGTCCGGCGTCAACACAATTTTCCCCGTCATCCCCTTCGGTCTGAGAATGTAGGTGGTCCGGCCACCAACGGGCGGGCCGCCAATCGTGACGCACATAACCATCTCGTGCCCCACGTCCTGAAGCGCTTTTAGTTGCTCCGGCGTTATCTCGGTATAATTCTTAGCCGCGATGATTCCCGAGCACCCTTGCAACGCCAGCACGGCGGCGAGAAACAAGTATTTCATTTGACCTCCGTCAATCGCTTTGGTAATGTCTCTCGTGTCTAGGCTGGTTAGGCTCTCAGACATGTTGCAAGCGAGAAGGTCAGCCCTAAAAAGCTGGCCTTTTCGTTTTTCAATCCCCCTCAATAGCAGCTAATTTAGTTAAAACCTTATCCGCGTAATCATCTCCGCCGTTCCATCGCTTCAGCGCCTCGGCAGTCGTGTACTTGCCCTGCCCGTAGCCCCATTCCCACAAGTGAAGCGTGCCATAGCCTATATTCGCCTCGGGATCGGTAAGCTCGGCCAGGTACGGTGCGTTGAATCTCCGCTCCCTTGCCGCCGCGCCCATGAGTTGCAGCAAGCCCCAGCTCTGTGACTGACTGTGAAACTCAGTCACGCCAAGGATCGCCGTCGCCCGTACCCTGTTCCCGCTCACACTTTGCACCTTGTCGTAGAGCGGCATTTTGCGCTTGTGATCGTAGAAATATTGATAATTGGCCTCGTAGCGCTGTGCCCAGCGGTCGCCCGCGCTTTCTTGCCAGATTAAAGCGAGAATCAGTGTCGGCGAGATTTCAGGATGTCGGCACTTCTCGATGAGGGAAATCCACTTGGTTACGGCGGATGGTGCGTTCATAAAATTACGTGGCAGCGCCCGCAGTATTTATTTCTCTTGTATTCTTTCCTTAGCCGCATCTTCTTATTCGTATTAACGAACTTTGGAGAAGTATGCCCTAATCGCTGGCATTCAAGATTTGGCCTATGATACGGCGGCGGATACTGATCCATCATGTCTCGGGTATACTGAAGGTCCGCTATATCTTCGGCGGTAAGAGCTAGTTCAGTTGTCATAAACTCATCGCGTGGCTCATAATGCTTTCGCCCAGCCAACGCCACCTTTAGCAACAATCCCTACGAGTTCGTTTTCAACTGTGAAAGTTTCAGGGATACCGGCAACGTCGCCATTTACCAAAACCATAAAGCATTCGATTCCATCGCGTTGAGTAATGCCGCATCCAACTATGTCGGTCCGGTTTAGATGCTTCATTAGAGATTTACAGTGTTCGCCATTTAGCTTAACCATGTCTTTGCCTCCACCATCGCCAGCCGAGCCAGAGCAGGAATAGAAAACAAACCGCCACGGCAAGCGCGACTTCGACGGGATACATGGCGAACAGCGCCACGAGGACGCCAACCAAAAAACTCCAGAAGGCTCGCTTGTTGAGAAAGATGCCCCAGAGCATTACGGTTTCACTTCTTTCGTTTTCCATTCAGGCCGGGGGAAAAACGCCTGCGCTAACCCTATCGGTGCGGACAAGGCAGACCACTTAGAATCAACCCCTATTGCCAGCGCTACAGCTCCGATCTGTAAAAGCATCAGCGCGGTATGGACTCCGATCAAAAAAGCCTTCTCACTCATTGCCAAATTCGCCCCTTTCGCGTCAGTGGATTGTTAACTTTGATAACATCCTGTCACACCCGCCCTTTGCAACGTCGCGAATTGTCTATATTTGGACTGATTTGGTTTGTGGAACAGGTTATGCTTTTTAGGCGTAGCCGTGAGTATTTTGACATACGCTGCCATAGTCGTGGTGGTCATGGTCGTCGGCCTGCTCATCATCCTGCGAAACGGAAAGAAATAACCCCCACTTGGTTTAGCAACAGTCCCAGGATCGCAGCCGCCCCGGCCACGGTTCCCATGAACTTGTAAAGCTGGCGAAACTTCTTTTCGTCGTCGGCTATGTGCGTCTGCATGGTGCGCGAAAGCTCGTCTATGGCCCTGGTGCTGTTTAGCTTCAGGTCGCTGACGTTTAAGTTCAGGTAGCGCAATCCCTCTTGAATTGCCCCGAGGTTTTGAAATAGCTCACGCTCCTCTTGTTGTTCCACGTTGCCGCACTCCCAAAAACGCGAAGTTGATGATCGTCAGCAGGGCCGCCAGAGGCGCGCGCCAAGCCGCCCGGAACTGGCGATTCATGAACCATTGCTGCTCATCCTCGCCGAGCCAGATTGCGATGTCGCCAAGCGTTAAGATCCCAAACAGCCCAAGCCCGATAAGCAGGATCACGCCGAAGGTCACAAACCAACAGCGCTTTAGATCGCCAAAGAAGATCGCCGCGAACAAAAGGAAGTTGGCGAGAATGGCGACGTCGCATAGAACTATTAGGCCGTTGCTCATCAGCGAAACGCCTGATAGTTTCCGATCGTGACCGCCATCGGTCCGCCGATTTCGGTTCCCGAATCGGTATAAACCTTGAAGTTGTAAACCTTGGCGGCAACGGCCGTTGTATCGAACTCGATAGCAACCGCGCACTCGCTTTCACTGTTCGTGGTCAAGGCAAGCGTCGGCGTGGAAACCGCCGAGCGGTTATAGGTGCAGGCCACGTTGCCATGAGTCGAGGCAAGCTGATCCTGAGTGATCGAACTGCCGTCGGTCATCACGGTGCCGAGCTGCGTGTTATTGCCGAGCATCTTGACGGCGTTGGTGAAAGTCACGCCAAGCGCGGCATAGGCGCCGCCGTCATAGCTCACATACACGCGCGGGTTGACGTTAACCGCATCGCCGGTATTGGCGATCTTGAAGCGCCAGTTGACTTTAGCCCCTGGAGGCAAAGTGACGCCGGTTGCCGCGGCTGCCAGCGCTGTCCATGCGGTATCGGTCGCGCCTTGCAGCAAGTAGAACCTGCCGGTTACATAGGCCAGAGTCGGGCCGCTTGCCGCCGTGTTGTCGGTCACTGCTACGGTGGTGATCGCGTTCAACCGCTGGTTGTGCGAATTGCCAATCAAAGCCGAGTTGGTGACGTTGCCGGTGCCCGTCGAGTAAGAGTAGGTGCAAGGCGGTGTTGCCGCGCCTGAGAGCTGCAAGCGGATCTCAGTGTTCCCGCTTCGCGCCGCGCTGCTGATCGTGCCGCAGGTCGTGGTAAATCCAGTGATGCCGCTTGCGGGCAAAACCGGCTGCGCGACGTTATCGGTTATCGTGATGACAATGATGTCGTTGGCAACTAAGCCGACCTCTGCGGACGCCGCGCCGAAGGTTTCAAACGCGCCGATGTCTACCCCTGCGCCATTAAAAGCCCGCGTGACACCATCGGCGATGGAAGCCGTGCCCGCGTTAATGGCCGGCGAACTCGCTTGCAGCGCATAGTTTCCGCCCGCTGCGTTGACAAAAAGTGGATCGCCGACCACCGCGCATCCGGTTTCGGCCGAATCGCACAGGTTGGTGGCGAACGTGGCGCTTGACTGAAAGAGACTAAAATGGGCGGTATTTGAAAACAGTAAGTTGTTTTTAATCTGAACCGTGCTGTCCGCAGACTGGATGCCGATGCCAGGCCCGCTATCGGCAATGTCGCCCACCGTATTGTTATACACCATTGAACCGCTATTGCCGGACATCACTAGAATCCCAGTGCCGGTGCCGGTATGGTTGGCCCCACTGTGAATACGGGTTATGACGTTATTGTAAACTTGAGTGTTCGGCCCCGTATTGAAAACAATGCCGTGCGCCCAATTGCTATCGGTCAATGCCTGCGACCAACCCGGCATTCCGGCGGGCATGTCGTCGATGCGGTTGTTTCGGAAAATGTTGTTCCGATTCAGGTTCACGGCGTTGCCGGAGTCGTAAGCCTGTATTCCCGACCCCGGTACGTTGCTGATGTTACACCCGTCCACGATGTTATCGTTTCCCTTGATGTAGATAGCGTTGGTAGGACCTGCGAGGCCCATATTAGAGATAGTGCAATTTTGGATGGTGATGTGATGAGGCGACACGTCTGGAGCGTCCGCAGGAGTAACCCGGTTCCATTGAAAGCCGAAACTTTGCCCGTTGGTTATCGTGATGTTGAGAAACTTGACGTTATGGCTGTTCCTGCCGATCCATATAGCCGTATCGAGGGCTTGATCGACGGTAATCCCATCCCAAATCACATAGGACGTTCCCAGAAATTGAAAGATGTTGGACTCAAGAAAAACGACGTTCTCGTTTTGATACCTCGAAATGGTGATCGGCGCGTTCCACGATGTTCCGCTCCTCATATTGCAGCCGCAGGTCTCGTTATAATTGCCGCCACGAATATAGAGCGTGTCTCCAGGCTCCAGCACGCTATGACCCTTTACGACAGTGCGGAAGGGCTCCGCCAATGTGCCCGGATTCGAGTCATTGCCGGTAGTCGCGACGTAGTAATCCGCCGCCTCGGCGCTAAAGGCAAGAAGCAGCACAAACAAGATCGCGTAGGCGTAAGGTTTCATAGCGTCAGTTCTCTCTCATTGAAATTGTATCGGGGCGACAACTACCCGCCCTGCGGGATTGATCGGTACGGCGACGACGCGGAGAAAAGCGACCTCCCCAATAGTCACGTCCATCGCCGTGCTGCCGCTAGTCCCATGCGTCGAAATCGCGAGGCCAAAGTTGGTATCGGTGTCGCAAATATCGACACGCTCGGTTTCGCCAAAACTGACCGAGCCGCAGCTTGCCGTTGAGCCATGAACAAAAAACGCGATACCCGCGCCGTTGGCAGGGATCGCAATCGTGGCCGAAATTGTGTCCGCGCTCGCGCTACCGTCTACAGCAGTGCCATTTGGGGTGCCCTGATCGACTCCCGAGAGCCCCACGCAGCCTTGCGCGAGATTGGAGCCGGTGCTCTCCATCGTGACGACGGCATCCTGCGCGCCGGTTGCGGGAGCAGTTTTCCGGTACACCGCAACGGCGACGTCAACACCAACGTTGCTGGTGCCGACATGCGTCATTGCCGCGCCGCCATAGGTGTACGAACTCACACCGCGCGATCCCGAATCAGTCCAGCCGACGCCGCAGTACACTGCATTCACGCTCGCTCCAAGCGTGATTGAAGTTGTGAGACTGATTGGCTGGCCCGTCACCGATCCGCTGCCGCCGGAGTCATAGACAACCGCGCCAAAAACCGGAGATGCGATAAACAGGCAAAGGATTAAAGCTATCGCGCGCTTCATTTCAGTTTCTCGTGTACTTACCCGAGATAGTGACCTTCGTAGGCGCTCCGCTTGCCGCCGCCGTCACCATTAAAAAGTCGAGGTAGTGACCTTCTGAAATAATATTCTCACCGCTTGTAAATGACGTCGTGCAGGCTTCAGTGGTTGCCGCCGTGATGTTGGACGCCGCGATACTTGCCGCCGAGCCGTCGTTTCGTTGTAAATTAACCGTGCTGGTGCCAGTGTCCGTAGTTGCGCAGAGTTGAGTGATCGTAAACGCAAACGGCGCGCGCATTACCTTGGGGAAATCGTCGGTATCAAGCAACCCGCCGTCGCGCGCGATCGGGATTGAGAAGCCGCCTACAAGTCCTTTCGCCTTCGTGATAGCTTGCGTCGCTTCATCGATCTTAAAGACCACTGTGCCGTCGCTCGCGCGCTGTTCGAGCACTTTGCCGGAGGGGATTTCGGCTATCCAATCGGAGGCAACGCAATTTGTCATTCTCGCCCGATTCGCCGAGTCGGCAAAAAACTTCCAGCACTGAGTTCCGTTACCGATTATTAAAGCCGTCGTCTCGTCTACGGCGTCGGTGCGAGTAATAGCCGTTAGCCCGGCCAGCGTTGAAGCGCCGCTGCCGGACCCAATAGGCTCCCAATTGCCCGATGTGTTGTTCCATCGGCAATCTACCCAGTTCGAGCCAAGGCCAAGCTGACAATCAGTATCGTTGGCGCCGTCCGTTACCGTCGCGCGTTGATTCGCCGCAGGCGATGCCGGCAAGGTTGCCACCGTAACCGGGACAAGCCTGAGTTGTGTAAACGAGTTTGCCCCGGTCCATGCGTGCGTGCCCGTCATGTCCAGCCGCGCCGTGGGCAAGGTGCCGCTGCTAATATTTGAAGCGTTCAGCCCCGTCACGCCTGCGCCGATAACATTGAACTTCGCTTGCCCCGCCGTGCCCATGTCGCAATCGATCGTGGCGGTATCGGTGCAAACGCGCTCGGCGGAAAGATCCCCCGTTGCGGTCCCAACGATAAAATCCACCGCTTCTATGGATTGCAAATAATCCGTGATCGCCTTCATCAAGACGCGGATATCGGAGCCGGCGGCGCCAGGATCCGAAGGCGCGGCGGCAAACGCGGGGCTTGCCAGGATAAGGGAGAGCAGGATTGATACAAATAGTTTCATCAGCACCCCCCCACGCCGAGCATTGAAAGCGACCCACGGCAGGTAACAGCCGCTGGGGTATATTCCTCGAATGCGATGAACATGTTTGCCTCATCGCCTGCATTGCCTCCGATAGTTGGATCGCTGGTTGCTCCCGTACCCGTAAGAATCTGAAACTCTCCCGCTGCGCTCATTGAGTCGCTACCGCTACCACCGTCCGCTGTTCCTTCGGTTATCTCCGTAAAGCTCGCTGTGACGGTAAAAGATGCTCCCCGATATTCCTTCGCTAAAACGCGAACAAATAAATATTCCTTACTCGACAATCCGCTGATCGCCATCGAGTCCGGGTCAGCGTCGGCATCGGAGGCCAGGTCTTGCGGCGTGCCCGCCACTCGTATGCTGTTGCCGCTATCAACGGCAAACTCCCAACATGAGATTGCTTTAGCCACTATCGAGCCGGAAAAATTTGCGGTTATGGTTCCCGAACTGGCTATGTTCGTCGTGGCCTTAGTAAAAGCCAGCGCCGCCGTCGCCCCTGTCGCCGCGGTCCCGTTTCCGTTGGTGAACTCTCGCGCTATCGTCCATGTGTTGCTGCCCGAGTCCGTGACGCTACTAAGATTGGTGCTGTTCGTGTCGGTCGTCGTGATATTGTCGAAGGCAATCCAGCACATGCAGATATTCCCGGCGTCGCATTGGGCTGAAGTCGTTGCCGCTACGCTTGCACTTGAAGATGCGCTGACACCTGGGGTCGCCGTAAGCGTGCCTACGCTGGTAATCGCCGCCAGCGCCGGGCTTGCCGCAGCGATGACACAGAGTAGAGCAGCTAGAAGTTTCCTCATTGTCTCACCCCACGATTAACCGCTGTCCCTCTGCCCGCCGCCGTCCCTACCGATCCGCGCAAGGTTCGATTGCCGGCTGTTTGCGGCGGCGGTGCGTCTACCGGAGTTGTCGAAACCGGGACACAAACCGAATACCGATTCCCGCTCACCGACCTTGAGCACACCGCAAAGTGATAAGTCGTCGTGTTAGTGAGTCCGGTTTTCGTGAAGTTCGGCGTCAAAGGCGCGCCGTGGAAAACCACCGTCGATGATCCGATGGTATCGTTGACGCTGTAGCTTTGCCCATCCGTTGGGCGGTCGCTTCCCACCGCCGCGCCTGCGCGCATCAAGATTGTAGTTCCACCAACGTCAGCGCCGACGTTTTGCCACGCGATCAACGCCTGCTCGTCGCCGGGATTTGCGCTCACGTTCGTTGGTTGCATCGGCGGCGCCGTGATGCAGGCTTCGGTCGCAAAGGCCGAGTCGCCGCTGTTATTCGACATTAAAGATTTAAAACAGTGCTGCGCTCCTGCGGTCACTATCGGTGCACTGTAAGAGGTCGTGTTGGGATTGAGAGACGCCAACAAGCCGTAGCCTGCGGCCGCCACGTTTTGATGAAGCGCAACGCTTGTCTCGTCGTCGGCGTTGTCGTCCCAAGTAACGCTGAGCACATCGGCTGTCGTGGATCGGACAACGGCCATGTTGCTTGGCGCGTCCGGCGTACCTGCGCTGCAAAACGCCGCGATTTCTCCGTCCGTTAGCGCGCCGCGGTATAGCCATGCGTCATGGATACTACCTTGCCAGTAGATCGTGCCAGCGCGGTTGATGCCGAACACGTAATGGCGGAAGGTATTCCCAGCAGTCGATGAAACCGTGTGATCTCCGGTCAAGACGCAATCGTTGAACAGGCTCAATGTTGTCCCGCTCTTGCGTGCTACTAGAATTTGCCGGTTAGTCGTTACCGCGCCAAAGTTGCCGACGCCTGCCGAAGTATTGAAGCGATAGTTCCCCGGCGAACCTCCATCCACGTCGATTTGGAAGGAGTCGCTTGTGCCGCCGACAAACCAGTTCGCGTAGTTATTAAAGATCGTCGAGTATTGCGCCTGCCCGGTAGACGCGGCTTGAACGTCTAGAACGATGGTGAAATCATCGGTCCATTGCGTGCCGACCTGCGCATCCGCATAATCATTCTCGCCGCCTGCGAAAGTAATTTTCCCGCTGCCTAACGCAGCGCCGCCGCTACCGCGTAAGCTCACATGCCGCCCGTTGCCGCTGGAATCCAACGAAGTCGCGCCTTCGCCCGCACCGCTGGCTTCGTCGAATTGCCAGCGAGCCATCAAGCCGGCTGGCGCGGGATCGTCGTCGGTGATCGTCAAGACCGCCGTGGACGGTGAACCGATTGTAGCCCCGCCGGTGGCGCTGCTTAGAGCAAGGTCGACGGTTTCGTTGCCTTCGTAGGTCGTCCCCTCGTTGGCAATGGTAATATTGAAAGTCTTGGAAGTGCTTTCAGCATCGGACCATGAGAGCGTCGAGTTGACCGCCGTGTAATCGACGCCCGCTGTAGCGGTGCCGTTGCTACTCGTATAGGTCACGCCAACCGCGCCCGCAGTGCCGCCGCTGCGCGTCACCGTGATTGTCACCGAAGTGCCATCTTCCGCCACAGTGTAAGTGGCCGAACTGAATTGCAGAGTACCCGCGCTCGGCGGATCATCATCGTCAACGATCGTAAGGGTTGCCGTGTTCGGTGTTCCCAGCGTTGCCCCGCCGACGTTGCTCAAAGTGAGCGTGACGGTTTCGTTGCTCTCGTCGCTGACATCGCTGGTGATGGGTATAAGGACCGTCTTATTTGCGCTTTCGCCATCGGTCCAGCTAACGGTTGTCGATACCGCTGTATAATCGCTCCCAGCCGTGGCGGTTCCGTTCGACGTGGCAAGCTGAACTGAAGCCGCGCCCAAACTGCCGCCCGTTCGCGTCAAGGTGATCGTGGCATTGGTGCCGCTTTCGCTCACTGAGTATGTAGCCGACGACAATTGAACGCTTCCCGGTGATCCCGACGGAGCGCCGGTAAATTGCACCGCGCCGGCATCCGGTTGTGATCCCGAGAAATAACCAGGCAACATCCCTGGAAGAGCCGACTTGCTACCGCCTGCCCCGGCATCCCATGTCGTCGAAAGATCCTGCCCCATGTTTCGGGCATTGGACGTCTCGGGCAGGTTGAGCGTATTCGGCCCCTCGGCCCATATCCGCGTGTTGTTTTGGATTAGATTGTTTGCGTTGCCCGGTGGCGGATTGAACGCCCCCGCGCCACCGATCCAGTTGTAGTTGAAATAGACCGGGTTGGGGTTGCCCGGACATGAACCCCACGAGATAAACGGACCAACGAAAAACCGCTTACTGGAAAATATGTTGTTGATCCAATAGGTGTTGTTGCCACAGTCGTTCCAATACATCGCCGTGCCGGAACCACTGAAAGTATTGTGGTAAATATAGACGCCCGTTGCGGGGAATGGCGTGCCAAACGTCGAGGCGAACAGGACCGACGCGCCGCCGCTTGTGGTGATTTCAGCGGCATAGGAATCCATCGTGAACTTGTTGCGATACACATAAATCGGCCCGCGATACACCGGCCCCCAACGAAAGCCCTCGTGGAACTCGTGAAAAGTGTTATCCCGAATTTCGGTATTTGCCGCCGTAGTGAAGTTGGGCAAAACGCAGAAGTCCGCGCAGTTCTCGATGGTATTCTCGGCGATGATTGTGCTCGCGTTGAAATTGTCCGCGACCGACGAGCCGCCGGCAAGCCATATCCCGGCCATGTTGCGGTATATGCGATTTTGTTGAATCACGTTGCCGGTGCCAGCGCCGTTTAGAAAAACGCCGGTTCCGGCTAGATCCCCGTCTTGCCGCGTCACATCGAACGCTTGAGCATCCGCGTTTGATCGAGATCGCGGATGGCCAAAGTCGGTGTAAATCAGATTTTGGGAGATGTTATTGCTTTGAATCGTGTTGGCGTTGGTGGTGTCCGCGAGGTAAATGCCGTTGACGAAGTTCAGTATCGTGTTTGACTCTATGACATTATTCCCGCCGCCCGAGATCCGCACGCCATCGTAGCCGTTTTGAATCGTGAAGCCACGAAACGTAACATAGGATTTGTTGGTGAAAGTGATCGCTCCGACATTGATGGGCGATAGGGTTACAGTGACCGAGTTTGGGCTAGTGTTATCTCTATGGCGTATGTACGTAATGCCGGATTCCGCCCCAGCCTGCGCGATACGCCCATCCCAATAGGTGCTCGCGCCCGAGGTGCTGAGGTTCGCCATCGCCGCGGCATATTCTCCGGTATTCGGCGCAATCCAGCCAATACCAAAGCCGCCCCAACTCGCCGTGCCCGGCGTGAATCCAATCGCCGCGTTGCTCTTGGAGTAAACCCCGCTTCCTACCGAAGCCCATCCAGTTTGCACGTCGCCGCCATCGATGATTGCGCCGGACTCGCCTTGAAACGTGATGCGATTCTCGGCCGTGCCGGAAGTCATGACCGTCAAGCGTTGGCGATAGGTGCCCGCCCGCACGTTGACGGTATCACCTGCGGCCACGGTGTTGAGCGCCTTTTGAATTGTGAGCCAGCAAGCCGGGGAGCCGTCGTCAATGCCGTCCGCGCTGTCGGAGCCGGTCGTGCTAACGCAGTAGGTCGCGGCTTGAGCGCTGACGGCGAACGCGAGCAGAAATAGAAGCGAGAGAAGGATTTTCTTCATCGTTTTACTTGGCTCATCATTATGTCACAAGCTGATTCATCGGTAGGCCAGCAAACAAACCAAGGCGACGTTGGTTCTCCAATTTTGACGCATGGCCCACCATCAACGGGGCAATTAAATGAGTAGATAACCGTGCCCGCATTGTACCCCCACACAATGCGATCATCGTCGCTTGGCACATTACAGCCCAGCAAAAGCAGCAGTGCGGGGAAAAGGCGTTTCATTTAGAATTGTGCGTAAGAAATGTCCACGCCAATCGTCGCTGCGCCACTCGACGTGACACAGAGTGCATCACCAGCCGTACTCGTTTTGAGAATCATCCCTTCGCCACTACCACGAGCAACACCTACCGTGTTGGTCGCCGCCGTGAGCGGCATCCCGGCGCTTCGGTCGCTCTGCGAAGTACCACAGTTCGTTCCAGTTCCGTCCACGAATTTCACTGTAGTCGCCGTGCCACCGTTGCTCACAATCGAGAAACTGCATACGTAGATGATCGTCGAGCCGGACAACGCCACGATTTCAGTCGTAGTCGCCGTGGTCATGTTCAGGAAGGCGTTGTTGGTGCAGTTGATCTTGGAATTCGCGTTTGCACCTGAGATCATCACCGGGGTCATACCGGAGACGCCTTGTACAGTTCGCACTTGGGAATCCGCGCTGCCAGCCGTCCCAAAAGCTGCATCGTGAGCGGTAGTGGTAAGCAAGCCATGGCCGGCTTCGAGGTCAACTTGGAGCGCGCCGCCGGAATCGGTTTTCAGGATTCGCTTAGTCGTGCCACCGTCATCGCTGCCGTAAATCGTGATCGAATCGTTCACGGCATCCAGCGTATTGATCATCGTCACAGGGAATGGCGTGCCCGCCGATGCCAGTTCGGTGAGATCGCCCGCGCCCTTGAATCCCACCAGCATCGTTGTGGGAGTACCCGAAGCGTCGGAGCCAACGGCGTATTGAGTGACGCTACCGCCAACTGCACCAGCATTGCCGCCCTGCGGGATGACCTGCGCGCCAACGTAAAACCAGCCGGCAAGAAAGAGAGCCGCCGCCAATAATGGGATTCTCAAATTTTTCATCTGTTAGTCTCCGTAGTATTCAATCGATAGTGAGGCGTCCGTAGTCACCCGTATGGCGCGGAATGCGACAATCTGGCCGGGGCACACGGCGAAAGAACTGCCAGCGGCGAACGGCATACCCGATGCTGATGTCGGGTTGGTGCCGTCGGTGCGCACCCTAACGGCATCGGTTTCTACGTTGATGACCGCCATCCGCACGGTGCCGCTCGGTATAGTAAACCCAACCGCGGTACTGGAGACGCTGAGTTTCTGATAACCGAGAGTGCGCAGCGGCCCGGAGAAGCCGGAGCACTGAAATACTGCGAACGCTGGTGTTACTGGGAGAGCCGCCAGAACAGCGGCAAAGAACAGAAGGAAGATGAACCTTCGACCCAGCGATATAATTCTCCGCATAAAAAACCCCCAAGAAGCATTTGTGATTTGCGGGTCACAAACCCTCTTGAGGGTCTCGCCGGGTCAACAGCCCTGTTTGGCAGGGCCTCGCGAACAAATGGTTATTTTAGTTTACGCCGCTTTTGACACCTTCTTTTTCCTTATCGCCCTACATGCCTTGGCGTGATCTTTTAACTGCTTTGCCGTCACTATAAACCCGTTACCGCATTCTCGGCAAGTACGAAGTACGGCGCGGTCTTCGGCGGCCATCAGTCTCTACGCTTCCCTATGCCCGCCTCGTAGATCAATTGCAGCAGGTTGTCGGGATCCTCTTCGCCCTCGCCGACGCGCCGCAAGTAGCGCCCGGTTCCCATGACCTGCGCGGTTCCCGGCACGCCGAACACATAGCCGACGGTTTCGGCGACATTCTCGGCATACTTGAGAAAATCGATATCGTTGCCGTCTACTTGGTCTTTGTAAGCCCGGTCGACCAAGCGCGTGAGCTTTTCATAAACCGCCGTGATCGGCGTGATCCTGATATCGTAGCCGCTGTCAAAATGGCTGGCGAGATCGCGCAGGAGAGGCACCGTCATCAAAGGCTGGATCATCGCCTTGCGCGCCGCCCACCATGCCCAGGACTCGTCTTTGTCGTCATCCGGGCCGCGCAGCACGATCAAGTCGCCGAGCAGCGCCGGCACGACGAACGCGAAGAAGTACCGGGACAGCGCCCGCGGCAGATCGCCCTTGCCTTCGACCTGAAAGCCGATGTCTCTGCCCTGTGAGTAAAGCGCGGAGAAAAAGCTGTAGAACATCGTCGTCGCGCGCCAGAAGTTGTCCCGGCTTCGCTGGATCGCCGCAAGGTCCATCGACGAACCCGAGCCCTGAGTCAGTCTGACCGCCGCGTCGCCTGAGTTGATTGCGGTTTCCGCGTCCTTGCCTTCGGCCAATGCCTGCCGATAGGCGCCAAGCCACGTGACTCGCGCAACGATGGAGTCCATGGCCGCGATGCCATGGTAAGCGTATCGCTGGACTGCCACGAGCGGGCTTTGTTTGCCGATGAGATGCCGCAGCCGTTGATTAATATCGCGGTCCATCGTATCGGCGCGGTGACGCATCTCGCCGGAAAGTTCATTGACCGTGCGAGTCGTTTCGCCCGAGTTGCGCACATATTCACTCAACGCCGATGCCAAGTAGCTGGGCTTGACCGCATCCATGGAGTTGGACAGTCCAAGAAGCTGAGACAGTATCGTGGTCGCCTTAAAACCCATGATCGCGGCCACGGTATTGGCGCGGCCTGCCGTAAACAGCCGCTCCCAGGTAGACAGCCCGTCGGCAATGCTCCGGTTGCGCTCATTGGCGATATAACGCAACCACGGGTACATGGTCTGCTCATAGGCTTCGCCCAAGGTTTCCTGCAGTACGGAGCGAATCTCTTGATCGGACAGTATCTTGTTGGCGGCAACGATCGATTCCCGGTGAGTCACGTCTCGAATGACCTTGGCTATGTGGCTCGTAATCACCGCCTCGAAGTCGAACAACAGCGGCGCGGCAAACCCTGTGCGTTCTTGCGTATGGCCTTTCGGCGTGGTCGCCCTGACATAGCCTTCCTCGAATATCTGCCCGAGCCCGCCGCCCATCTCCTGGCGCTTGCCGGCGCTGGAAAACCTCGAATCATACACCAGCGGGAAATACCCGCCCTCGAGATCGGCGATTTCGTTGCCCTGCTCGTCGTAGGCTTTGAACGCCAACGGCTCGACTTTCTTCGGCTCAAGCCCGGTGGTGCGCTTTTGCAGCTCGGCAATCTCCGGCCAGAGTTCGTTGATGATGTCCCACGTGTCTTGGACAAACTTCCAATCGGCGGCATTGAGCTTGGCCAGCGCGCTGTCGACGATCGCTTGGTTCCACTGCATACCGCGCAGCATCTTGTCCAGGTTCTCGGCGTTGCCGCGGTTAAACGCGATCGAGATGATGTCCTTGCGGGTGAGCCTGCCGATGCCGTCGACATGAAACGTGTCGTGCATGGTCTCGCGCTGCTTTTTCGGCATCTTCTCAAGCGCGGCGACCAGCTTGGTGGTGATCGTTTTCGTCAGATCGTTTTCATGGTGCTGGCTTTCCTTGAGCGGATTCCAGACGTATTGATGCCATGGGCCGTTGACGTCGTTGCCGTCGAGCCACATGAACAGCCGCTCCGGCTTGATAAGTCCGGCATCGAAGCCCTTGAGCGCATCCGCGCCCCGCTCGCGCAGCGTCTCGGCATCCTTGCTAAAAGGCAGCGGTTCACGGTCGAAGTTCCCCTCGGCGGATGCAATCAAGGCGTCCTTGGCATCACGGAAATCGGCCTGCGCCTTTCGATAGACGAGTTTGTTTTTAAGCCGTGACAGGTGCTCGATATTCCTTAAGGCATCGCGCACGGCTCTGAGTTCGTCAATCGATACATCGCGGTAATTAGTCCGCCGGGTTTCGTCAAGCAGCCGTTCGTCAATCGATGGCTCCAAGCCGTCGTCAATCTGCGATTGGATCCATTCGGAAAGCGCTTGCCTGCGCTCAAGCTGGGTGATCGGCACCTTGCGAAACTCGTAGCGGTTAAGCAAATGATCGACCTGCGCCAAATAATCGGCGCCGGCCTTGCCCAGGGATTCGCGCGCCTTTCGCTGCTCGAACTTCCGCGCGTATTCTAAAATATCGTCGGCCTCTTCCCTGGCCTTCTCGGCTTCCATGTAGAGATAGTGCGACAACAATTCCTGGCGCTTGTTGTCGGCGGCGGTTTCAAAATCCTCTGCCGCCATGGCGTTGATCGCGCCGCGGGAGGCCCGGCGCTCGGCTTGCAGGTAGCGGTAGGGCTCCAGGTTTCTCACCGCGATATGCTGGATAATGTCGCGCGCGGTGTCCCTGAAAACCTTTTCCGAAGGCACGTCGGCCGCCGCTCTTGCCGCATGCCTGCGGGCTTTATCGAGCGGCCCCTTGATTTCGTCGACTTCGTTTTGCCGGCGCCGGATCGCCTGCAGTTCCATGCGGATGACTTTGGCGCGCTGATCGTTGTGCAGGGCATCCACCGCCCGGTCGGCAATCGTGCCGTCGGTGCGAATATCGCCGTAGCGCTCGCGCATGGTTTCCACGGCGCGCCGGTCGATATAGTCCTGGCGCGGCTCCATCTCGGCGAAGGCTTTGATAAGATCGTCGCCCGTGGCAAAGCCGAAGATCGAAGCCGCTGCTTCGGCGTCAAGGTTGCCCGAGTTGGCGAGTATCTTTTTCGGCAGCTTGTCGGCGATCGCCTTGGTGTACTTCTGCACGACGCTGGCCCTGTTGAGCTTGACCGGCGAGTCGTCCGGCAACTTCCCGGCGCTGAGCGCGGCCAATGCCGTATAGATCGGCAACGCGTCGGCCTCGGCTTCCAGTTCCTTTTTGACCTTGGCGATTTCCGCCTTGTATTGCTTGCTCTGCTCGCGGTCGTATTCCCGCATCAACTGAACCTGCAGCTTGTCCTTGGCGGTTTCGACCTCATCGCCGACGGCCTTGGTGTAAAGCGCAAATTCCTTCTCGGTCATGCCCGCGGCCTTGGCATCGGTGAACATCGGCCGGGTTTCGATCTGCGCCTTGGCAAACTCTATTTCCTGGTCGCTAGCCAAGAGGCGGTCAAAGACCTCGCGCACGTCGTCGTTGAGTTGAACCCTGAGATCCTTGGCCTGGCGGTAGATCATCATCAGCCAAGCCTTGAAGCGCTGAAACACGGAGCGGAGTTCGACCGTCGGTGATTTCCCCTCGCGGAGATACTGTTCAAACGCACGCGCGATTTTTTCGTGATCTTCGGTGGTTATCTCGCTGCGCGTTTTCTTGCCGACGAATGCCAACAGTGTGGCGTAATCGTCTTTGACTTGTTGCGATGTGTCGGCTTCGGCGGCGAAGTCGCCAAGGACTTCTAAGTACAGATGCCCGGTCTCGTGCAAAAAAGACGAGAGATCGCGGTTTTCGAGCAGGTTGATCGTGACCTTGCGGTCGGGGGATATTTCGATGCTGGCGCGTTTGCCTTTGAGGTCGTCGTCTTCTTGGGAGAATTCTTGTCCGCCACCGCTCGGCGGACTGGATGGGTTAGGGCGGGGGATGACACTAGCATTGAGTGGTATCAGTTCATCATTTTCCAGAGCATCTCGACCAAATTCCGTCAGTCCATCATCGGCACGAACCGCAAGAACTTGTCTGACACCGCCAAAACTAATAACTTCCTGCTCTGCAACTGAGCCGAGCCCTGTTTTTGGTAAAGCAAAAATATCCCTCGCTGGAATTTTGACGGCAATAAGAACTTTCCCGCCTATCCCACCGTTGTCTGCTGTAAACAACTCAGCAAAATCGTCCAGCCCAAAACTAAAACTCGTGATACCATCAAATTCTAACTCGATTACCTTTGCAGTCTCATCCGTTTTTTCCCACGGAATCCCTGTCATTCCGCGATACAACACTACAAAATCATCCGGCTGAATACCGCGTGTTTTTAACCATTTCTGAGTAGCGGCGTGTTGTGCTGCGATAAACCTTTCTAACTCAGGTCGTCGCGCCTTTACTATTTCGGAAATACTTGGCGATATTACAATCCGAGCCTCATCTGTTATTGTCTCTGCCGCTATGAAGCGGAGCGCTTTAGAAAGATCGTTGTTTCTCTGCCATGCACGCTTCAACTCAATCGCCAACTTTTTCTCGATGCCTCTCGCTACAAGCTGCGCAGTGGCCCGTTTCTTCATAGCTACAAGCTGTTTTGACGTATAATCATCGTCGGGAGTAAACCGTTCGGTCGCAGCCTGGTAAGCGCGTCTCGTTTTATTTTTCCCACCTTCGGGCTTAGGGGCTTGTGTTCCGGTGGGTTCTTGGCCCGAGCCCCCCTTGCGGGGCATGGCTGCGTCTTTATCAGATAAACTAGATTGAAAAAACCTCTTCGCTTCCGCCTTGCTCACCACCTCGCCGTTGCGCTTGACTTCGGTTATGACGGATGGGTCGAAGACTACTAGGTTGCGGGTGCCGGTCGTGTCTTCAACAAACTCGATCGTCGCCCCGTTTACATCGCGCCCTTGACGCTCGCTGGCATTGAGCGCGGCCTGCGCTTCAGCTTTGGTCTTCCAATGCGTATTGGACTCTTTACCGTCAGCGTAAACTATCTTGTATCCAGCGTCAGAGTTGCGGCTGAATTGATCGAGGTATTTGATGCCCGGAATGCCGAGACTGTTGAGAAGCATCGACGCGCCAGCCTTACCGGAACCAAATCGCATATTTCCTGTACCACTGAGGGCTTGATATAAATCGCGCCCTGTCGCTTGATCATGTCCAAATAGTCGAAGGGGAATACGATCAGAGTTGCCCCCGGTAAGCGCCCGCATGACTGACGTGCCTTTTAGCTTCTCGTTTAAAACCTCTAGGATTTCCGCCTGCTCACCGATCGGCTTATCCCAATCCAGCATCTTGGCAACGACTTCATCGGGGATTTCGACGGTGTAGAGGTTGCCGCGTATCCGTTCATAATTAGCCCGCCCCCGGAATTGTTTAGCATAGTCGAGAATCTTCTCGACCTCGCCGGTACTACCGGCCGCCATGACCGCTTCACGCTCTGCCCATTCATCGTAGTTCTCTATCTTCAGCACATCGGCGTCACGAGCAATCCGCGCGGCAACCAACTTTTCAAATTCCGTGACCTCGTGGCCATCGACGGTATAAGCAATGCGCTCGTTAACCGATAGCCGCTTCTGGTATTCCTCCGCCACCGCAGGGTTTTGCGCAAAGTACAATCCAAAACCGAAAGTTTGCGCGCCCTCGCCAGTTCCAATCTTCTCCAAGCTGAACTGATCGAAGGTGTGCGGCGAGCCGTGGTAAACCGCCTGAAAAAACCTCTTCACGTAATCGCTGGCAGGAACATCGAACGGCACGGCCTCTTCAACCTTCATGATCTCTGCACCGCGTACCGTGATTTCTTCGTCGCCGCTTAAAAGTTTTAGGTTATTGCCGTCTTTAACCGCTTTTTCGTAGGTCTTACCCTGGTAAGTGACGCCGCCTTCCGTGGCGGCCATGGCGCGAATGTGGTCATCGATCGCGGCGCCAACGGCTTGCTGATCAGTGCGGCCGATCGGCCCGGCCTCGCGAAGTTTCGCCAAAGTCTCGGCATCGCGCCGTGCGGCTTCGACATCGACGTTTTCCGGCTGATAGGCAGGCGACTGAATGCTGAGCCCGTAGCGCTCCCATGCCTTGGCGGCGGCCTGCAAGGGATTCATATCGGGATTGGCTCGGCTGGCCACGACGGCGATTCCCCGCATGACGGCAGCCTGATCGCGCGCCGTCGACGGTTCCATGCCGGCGGCTTCCAACTGCGCCTGGACGTTTTCGGTGATCAACTGAATCGCGGTTTCTAGCGGTTGCGCCTCGGCTTGCTGCTCGAGGATTTTATTGGCGCGTTCGGTCTGCTCGGCTTTGAATGCTTCGGCATTTTCCTTGGCTTCGCGCTCGGTCAATTCGCCCGGTTTGAGTCTGAGATCTTCGGCGAGTCCGGTAAGGTGCGGCGTCGGCGCGATCTTCTCGGCAAACTCGGCGATCGGTATCGCGACATCGGTCCCGGCAAGTTTGGCTTCCAGGTAATTGGCCGCGCCCAGCTGCCCCGCGACGGTTGCCGGATCCATTTCCTGCGTCTGGAAATAGCGCTCAAACTGCTCCACCGGCACCAAGACGTCCTTGACCGGCCCGTCCTCGGTTGCCTGCTCGATGAAGTTTCTAAACTTCTCCGGTATCCGGCTTCTGAGCATGGATTCCTGCGATAGCTGCCCCAGGGCCTCGAACACGCGCCGGTTGGCCCGGTGCTCCTGCCCCATCATGGCGGTATCCATGCCCTTGGCCGCGGCGGTTTGGACCGTGGTGCCTACCATCGTGGCGACAAAGGTCTGAAGCGCTGCGCTTGGGCGCTCGGCGAGGTAGTCTTTAAACGGCTTCTCGGGGTTGAGAATCGCCCACTCGTTTAAGTCCTGCAGCGCCGTGGCGACCTGTTCGCCGATGTTTTCCCGCCAGATTTGGTTGCCGAGAGTCTTCAGAATGTTGGTGTGAAGCCCGAGATCGCGGATTAACGCCTTTGCCGGGATAAGCTCGGTTGCGTATTCGATCAACGCCTGACTGCCCGCGTAGGTCAAAGCCTGCTCGACTGGCACGCCCTTTTGCCGCGCCTCGCCGTAGCTTCTACCGCCCGACGATCCGGCCATGAGCCCGAGCATGGCGCCCGGCCCGCCGGTTATAAGCGTATAGGGAAGCGACGCCAGTGTTCCGCCAGCGGACTCAAAGCCCGAGTAGGCGGCCTGGACCAAGGGATGCTCTTTCGACAGATCGCCCTTGATGCGTTCGCGTTGCGCGGTGGATTGGCGTTGCAGTTCGGCAAAGTCCCGGCTCATGCGCTCGAACGGGTCGGCCATCTCGTAACCGGTTAGCCCCTTGACCACGCTGGCCAGCGGCCGGCCGATAATCGTGGATTGCACGTCTGCCCCTGCCCTGAGCCCGCCGTAAACCAGTTGCGCCGGGGTATCGATGAATCCCGCAGCAAAACTCCGCAGCGGATTGACGATATAGGAGAGAGCGCGCTCAATGCCGCTCATGTTCTCGACGTCATCGTGCGCCACCGAAGCGTTATCGGGGTCGGCAAGAAAGCCTGCCGTCTTGGGGTTTCGCCGTACCAAGTCGTCGACGGCGAAGGGATCGGTCTTGCGTTGCCGTTCGATCACCTGGCCAAATTCCTTGGCCCAGGACGGCGCGACGCCGGTCTTGGCGGCGAGTTTCAGCGCCTTGGCGTACTCGTCGGGGTTTTGCTCCAAGCCGCGGGCAAGAGACTTGCCGAGCGTATCGGCACGGTTGCCCCGCTCGGTTTCCCGTGAAACAAATTCTTCTAGGTCAAGGAGTCCCATGCTATTTCATTTTCAGCCGGATATAGCCTTCTCTGATTTGCGCTTCGCTCGGGTTTTCGATTCCCGCGCCCTTGAGCGCCTTGACCACGGTCTGGCGGTCGCCCGCCGGGATTGCGATGTTGTGCGCATACTCGACTTCATAGAGCCGCTTGTTGTCGACCGTCGTACCTGTCGGGATGCCCAAGAAACTCGTCGACTGGCGCACCGGCACTTCGGTCAACAGCCGCTTCACTAAGGCGTCCTTTTCGTCTCGGTTGAGCGCCCGCTTGGCTTGGCGCTGTGCAACGTCAATCTCGGTTTCCACGCGGTACTTGAGCTCACCCAGGGTCGCCTTGTCGCCTTTTTTGCTGGGGTCGAACCCAGCCTGCCTGGCAAAGTGGTTAAACGAATCCTGATCGATCTTGGCCTCGATCACCTTGGTTTCGGCCGTGGATAAGCGCCGTTTGTCCTCAAGCGCGCGCTTGACCAGTTCCGTGCCCATCTGCGGCGCCCTGGCGAATATCTCGGCGTCGCTCATCGCCGCCAAGCGCTCGGGGTTTGACGCGACGGCCCAATACTCAATAAAGCGTTCCATGGACTGATTGGGGTCGGTTTTCGGCTTTTGAAACTCTTCAATCTGATCAATCATCTGCGCTTGGGTCTTGCCGTCCAGGCTTCTAAACTCCGGCGACCGCCTGAGTTGCGCCAAAGGCACGCGGTCGATGGCCTGCTTCCAGATACCGCCGACGATATCGTTCTGACGCTGTTTGACACTGTAATCATGGGCTTCCCGGCGCTGGCGGATTTCGGCAATCAAGAGCTTTCGCCCGTCGGCATCGTCGGTGAACGCCTTGCCGGCTTCCCGCTCCATCCTATCCAGATTGACCACATCGCTGTCGGCTTTCGGCCCTAAAGTGTTCCAAATCCGATCGGCTTCGGTCATTACCATGGCGTCACGGTTGTCTTTAACGATCTGCTTTCTGGCAACCTCGGCATCCTTGGCACTGATCCTATGCTTCATCTGCTCGAAGTACGCCTTGGCATCGGCCGGCCGGTTCTGTTCCAGATAGCGGTCAATCACGGTTTTGTGCATCGACGATTCGAGCTTTAATATCTCGCCTTGCGCCTGCTCCTTGCTGAGCCCCATCTGATTGACGTAGAAGTTGAGCGCGTTGGCGTTTACCCTGCCGACGGATTGGCCAACAAGCCGCTGCCTCACACCGGGATCGGGATCGTCGAGCGCCTGCGATAGGGCTTCGGTTTCCGATGCCACGACGCCCTTGAACGTCGACTCCCTGACATTGTTGGTTTCGTTGGCTTCATGAACCTGAAGCTGGCGGCCAAACTGGTTTTTGACGCGCCCGGCCATGATCGCGAAGCGCCGCTTTTGATTATCGTTGGCAAGCTGATCGCCGAGCGCCTTGGCCTCTTCGTCGTATTGCCGGGTGTAAAAATCGGTCAGCGGTTCGCCGAGCTTGAAAACATTCTCGCCCTTGAGCGTGAGCGCGCCCTTTTCTCCGTAGGCCAGTTTATGCTGAACGTCGTGCAGTTTGTTGATCTGCGCTTCGGCGGCAAAGATATCGTCCTGTTCCTGCTCGCGTTCGGCCTGTTGCTGGAGATGACCGCTTACGCGCGACATATCGACGCCGAGCCGGTCCAAGCCGCCGGCAATGGCAAGCCCTGCCCTCGGGATCCGGGCAACGCCGGTTGCGAGATTGGGAACCTGCGGAGCTATTTTGAGCAGTTCGGCCATTCAGTCCGTCTTTTGTTTTTCCGCCGCCTTTTTCTCTGCGGTCTCCTTGGCCTGCTTATCGATCCTGGCCTTTAACTCATCGCGCCGGGTTTTTATCTCGTTGAAGTCCCGCGCCATGATTTCCATGCGGAGTTCGTAGTTTTGCAGCCGCAACTGATCGGCTTCGCTCTGCGCCAATGCCAGCGCCGGCAACAAAGCCCATGCGGCGAGGAAAACAAAACCCTTCATTTGACCAACTCCAACAGGTTGAAACATTTCTCGGGATCGATCTTGCAGACAAACACGCCCTGATTGCTGGGATAGATACGAAACGGCACATCGGAGCCGCTTTGCAGCCCATCGAAGGCGAACAGCATAGGCTTGTACTTGCCGCCGCCGCCGGCTTCGACGTTGAATCGGTAGTGCCCTTCCCCTGCCATCGCCGAGATACTGAAGCGCTCGAAACGCGGCCAGTCTTGAAACCGCGTCCTGTACCAAACCTGCTCGGCTACGGCGTGCTCCGCAGGCAGCGGCCCGTTATGCGGCCAAATGTCGATTGCGCTACGCTGGTTGGCGATCTTGCCGGTGACGGTCACGGAGCCATCCGTCGGATTGCCGTTGAACATCGTCACGGCTTCGCCAAAGATTAGCTCGTTCAAACGCAGCGCGTTCCAAGCCGCCAGGCCAAGCGTCGAGCTCAAGGCAACGGCAAGAAGCGCGGCAACAGCTATTTTGATCATCAGCAGGTGCCTCCCGTGAGAACGCCGGTGGTAAAAATCAGAGTACAAGTGCCCGTACCCGCGGCATCTCGCACCGTCTTGGTCGCGTTGACCGGCGTTTGACCATTGACCGATATCAGGGGACCGCCGAGAAGCACGCCGCCGGTTCCCTTGGGTACTAAATTAATCTGGATATCGCTGTCGCTGCCTTGCGCCGAGATAATCGTCGGGTTCGTGGTCGTGCTCGGCGCCAAGCGCAAATAGTTGACCGCCGAGGCGACGCCGAGGATTTCGGCGTGCGTGGCATAGCTGGCGGCATCGATCTTGTTCTGAAATACAAAGCTCGACGCTCCGGCGTTCGATGTCACATCGGCAAACGCGCGCCAAGTGGCGGAATGCTCGCTGCCATCGTTAGCCTTGCCGCGCCACATGACCGCGTGAGAATCGCGCTGTCCCGCGCTGCCTAGATCCTGAGATATCAACTGGATGCAGTCCTTCGGCGTCGGCGACGTCGCGAATATGCAAAACCCGACTGTCCCTATGTCCGCGCCGGCCTGAAATCGCATCGGCTCGTAACTCGTAAAAGTCTCGGCCGGATCTTCCACGCCGTAGACGAAGAGAAATTCGGTCGGCGTCACGCTGCCGCCAAACTCGCCGTATAAGCCGCTGGTATTGTTGTAATCGCTTCCCAGCGCCGTCAGAGCCCAGCGGCCATAGTTGCCGCCGAAATCCTGCGCCAAGGTCCGGTGCAGGGTAAATTCGGTCAGCGTTCCGGTCGGCAGCGTTCCCGAGGTCGGTGTCAATTGCAGGGACGTAGTGACGCCATTGCCGCTCGACTGCGAGTTGATGACGCCCGGTGTCGCCGGGTCGACTCTGACTAAAAGCCCCGTGCCGCCGAATCTCAAACCGTCGCTGGCGCTCCTTGGGATATTGATTGAACCGCTGCCGATATCCAGGCGATAAGACGGGCTCGCGGTGCCAAGGCCGAGGCGTTTATCGGTATTGTTCCAAACAAAATTCGTGGCATCCGTGGTCAACTGCGTTCCCGAGGCAAAGGCGACGCCCGGCGAAGTCAGCGCCGCATCAACGTTGGACAAACTGGCCAGCGTGGCGCTTTCAATGCCGCTGAGATCGGATTTCCAGCGGAGAAACTGCGATGCCACTGGGTCATCGATCGTAATGCCGTTGTAGGTCGACTTGACCGCGAAGCGCGGCACCCGGCGCAAAAGCTCGCTCTGCATCTGATCGATCATGGCGTTCTTGTCCAAGTCCTGCATGACCGTGAGTGGCGAGTAAGACGAATTAGCGATGTAGTTGGTGAGCTGGCTTACCGGCTGCCTGCGAATCAAAGTCACCTTGGAAGTGTCCGCCGGCGCGGTGACGAAGGTTACTGTCCCGCCGCCGCTAGCGGCTACACCGCTCACGCTATAATGCGTCGTTTTGGTCTGCAGCGTATCGTTGACATAGACGGCAATGTCATCGTCATCCAAAATCTTGAACGTGTAGACAAATGCGGTCGTGGCGCCGTTGGCAGTGTAGCGGTCTTCACTATCCTGCTCGGCGACCGTGGCATGCGCCAGCGGTGCGAAAACCAGGGAGAATATCAAAACCAGTGAAAGCAAAACCTTTTGCATCTTTTATCCCCCCCAAGAACTGTCAAAGCTGCTCGCGCGCGTCGGGTATGTCGCGGTTTGCCGCGGCTTGGACAGCCGATACCAATTACTGAGCGATGCCCCGGCGCCGCTGGCCAGTCCGCCGAAGATAATTCCCGGCACTGAGTTTCGCGCATAGGACGCGCCCAGCCTTGCCTGACGCGCCCGTTCACCGCCGGCAAATGAAATCAAGCTATCGTTAAGTCCGGCTTCAAACTGATTGGAAAGCTCGACTTCGAGCGGCGTGCCGGTAAATGGACTGACTCCCGAAGCGCCAGCCGTGGCCCGGTTCCTGCCGAGCACTTGACGCACCCGCCGTTGCTGCGCTCTACGCTCGAATTGAGTCTCGGCGTCGATGAGATCGGCTTGATCCTCGAGCGCCTTGGCTTCGGCCTTGGTGCGCGACGCTTCACCGGCCGTACCAGAGGCGTAACCCGCGGCGCTGAGCGCCGTGCCTGCGTAACCGAGATAATCGGCGGCGCTAAGGCTGCCGAGGTATTCTCCAATGCTGGAATAGGCCGACGAAGCGTATTCCCCGACGGCGGTAAAAAAGCTGGCGCCGTAATCGCCGCTACACAGGTGTGGCCGTGAAACATCGCGATAATTGATAAATTCATCCATGTTTGGCCCAGCCGTAATGCGCTATCGGTAAGCGCCTCATGTCCAACTCTTGGAGCCACCGGGTAAACATCGGGTCATCTCGGGTGTCGGCCTGCACGACTTCGGCCTTGATGAGATCGCGAATGATCGGGTAGCGCGTTCGGATTTCGCGCGTGAGCCGCCGAATCAATAGTTTGCTCGCTCTTACCTCGGGCTTGATCACACACCACGCCAAAAACTCCCGCCCGACCACTCTTCCCAACCCCGCAGCGACTACAGGCCTGCCGTCCAAGAGCCAGCCATAGGCCGGCCCAGACATACGCCGAGAATTAATGAGCGGGTCGGTTTCGCCAATCTGTTCGAGCAGGTCCAGGGTAAGCGCTACGACTTCGGTGGTCATGGCTTAAAGCATGTCCTCCGCGAACGCCACTTTGTAAGCGCAGTTGAGCAGCGTGAACGGATAGGGCTGAGACTGGACTATCGTCAGCGCCCCGTCATAGGGATCCGCCGTCTCCAAATTCTCGTTGATCGTCCTGCCGGTAAACATGCGCGCGCCGCCGGGCTGCTTTTTCAAAGGCACGCCGTTGATCGAGCCGCCGATGGTGTTCTTGAGCCTGCAAACCGCTACCGGCACCTTGCGCTTCAAGCCTTCGGTCACTTCGCCGGGAAGCGCCGGAGTCATGGGCTTCAGCGTTGAATCGTAGTGTAAGCCGACCTCATAGACGGTATCGGCGCCAGGTATCTCCGCGCCTTCAAGCGTCACGACGCCGCCTGCGCTCACGACTTTCTCGCCGATGTAGGAATCGCCTATGATGACGTCGACGGTTTCCGTGGCGAGATGGGCAAGCCCGGTAATCTCCGTGGCGTTGGCCGATAGCGACCCCGCCTTGGCGCAATCGGTATGCAGCCCTGCCCATTTCTTGCCGTCGGTGATCCGGGTCTGTAGCGCCGTGGCGTCGTCCTCGTACCATTCCCAATAACGCTTGGTCCCGCCGTTGATCGTCCTTTTGCAGATCTGCAAAACCGTCAATCGCTTGCCGTCCTCATGCGGCACGACGCAAACGCTTTCGATCTCGTCGCCTGCGCGGGTCTTCGTGCGGGAAAACGCCGAGACCTCTTGGCGCGGCTTAAAGGTGAAGTTTGCCAGCTGGCCGTTCTCCAGCGGGAAGAAGATGATCGAAAACGGCTTGGCCGCGTAGGCCGGCGCATGGTTGGCGAAGATCATCTCGCCGATATGGCGGCTAAAAAGATTGGGCTCCGTGCCGATTAGCGCCGTGGCGTCGCTCGATTGCTCCAAGGAGTAGGACAGAATCACGATGTCCTGACCGAAGCGCTGGACGAAGACCAGGGCGTTATCGACCACGATCGGTTGCACGTGGCGCGAGCCCGCGAAGTTGATCGGCACGACATGGGGAATCTCATCGCCGCCGAGTGGGGCATCGACGCCCCGGCCCTTGGCCGAGTATTCGCGTTTGGCATCGCCGATATAAAGCGCCAGGTGGGAAACCAACCATTGGATGGAGTTCTGTTGTCCGCCTTGAATCGTGTACTCGTAGGCGTCGTCGGCAATCGACCCCACGGCGAAGTTAAAGACGTCATCGATGCTGGAACCCGCGAACGCAGTCGGATTGGCCGGCCAGCCGCCGAATACCAGCCTGCCGCCGTTGATACAGACCGTTCTCGGAAAGCCCCGAGTCGTCGACCATGCCGCTTCTTCCAAGCGCCACGAGCCGGCCGGCGCTGCGGCGGGATTGGCGTCGACGGTATCGAGCGCGCTCATGATTTCGCAGGTAATGTTATCGGCCGCCGATACCGTGATGATTTTAAGCACGCCGCTGTAGACCTTGACGAACCGCCCGGCATCTGACGATCGGATTGCGTCCAGCGAAAGCGTGCAGGTGGTAAGCGTGCCCACGGGTTCTTTTCGATCGGGGTCAAACGTGCCATCCGGCGTGCCGCGCAAGAACCAACTCCCCGCGGCGATCGGGTTGGTATTGGGAAACGCATCGATGATGTTCGCTGTAACTTCCGCCAAGCCGACGTCGACGGCGGTAATAATGGCCCGCGATGCACCGAAAATGATTTGCCGCCCGACATCGCCGGGAAGAAAGACAACAGCCGAAGCGGTAAACGTAACCGCTGCTCCAGTGGTCGCCCCAGGCGTCAAGGTGATCGTGCCGCCTGAGTAATCGATATCGGCCTCGAACGACGGCGGCGGATTGGCGGCGAAATTCGATATCGTCCAATCGTCGTCGGCGATACGGATCAACTTTTGAATGTCCAGGTTGGTGCGGAGACTCGTCAAAAACATATAGTCCGCGCTCTGCTCACGGTGAAGATCGCGGAGATCGTCGGAATCGTAAGGACTGACTATTTCGTATGGGCTTGGGCCGTCCATGATCGGTGCGCGGTTCTTGATGAAGCGAATCGTCTCATCGCCGAAGATCAAGGCGAAGGCATCCTCAACGCTGTATTCAAACGTAATCAGCCGGTGAAACTTGGTGGAGTCCTCGACCTCGCCGCCATACATCGTGCCCGGCCTGCGGGTAACGCCGCCCTCGGGAAGAATCCAGCAGTTTTCTACGGTGAGAGCGCCGTTGTACCTGCGCCCTACGTCTGGACGCGCGTCTACAAAATCGGACACCTCGCCCGCAGAAAAGTTTGTGGCATGTACGGGAAACTTGCGTGACAACTTTTACTCTTCCCTGATATCGCTAGTCAGCGCGGTAGACTGAATCTGCTCTAAACTTCCCTCGGCCCCATCAATCGCCTTCGCATCGAACAACTGCATCTGATGCACCTTGTAAAGATCGCTGGCCTTGGCGTTGTCGACATCGAAGGCCGGCGCAAAGCGCACCGCCAGCAGCGTCACGAACGCTTGGTGGAAACTCCCACACCAGATATTGGGGTCATCGATCCATCTTGTGTACTTGATGATGACCGTCGAATCGTTGGTGATCAGGTCCCGCCCTTCGATCTTCCACTGCGATGACGGGTGATCGGTCCCGTTCATCTGGCGCACAAACAGACAATCGTCCGGCAGCGCGTAGGCGTAGGAGTATTCGGACTCCGGCGCGGCGGCATTCTGGGCCAGCGTCCGCCGTGCTCTGGCAAAGTTCCAATCGTGATCGCGCAGCATCGTGCGCAAAAGCGAGAGAAAGTAGCGCTTGGCCTTGACCGCTACGGTGTCCGTCGTGTCGTTAAGGTCGGTGATGTCGGCCTTACCAAGTTGGCCCAAGGCTTCATTCACTACCTCGACCGGATCGGTATTGAAGGCTAACGCCATGTTTCTCAGTCAAACGTGATGCCATCGAACACATTGGAGAACGCGACCGCATACCAGAGCGTGCCATCGCACACGAGTTCAACCCGGTCGCCAATGGCCGCCTTGTTGGCCGCAAAGGTAATGACATCGACGGCTGTCCCGGCAGTGCCGTCCGTGTTCCCGCCGGCATCCTGCTTGGTCACGGTCAGGCCATGGATGACGTTCTGGGTCGTGCCGTTGGTAGTAATCGTGTAAGCCGTGGTCGGCGCTACCTTGACGACGAAGGTAAAGTTTAAGCCCGGTGAAGGAGCGGGCAACGCGACATCGAATCCGTCGGCATCGCCAAGGGTGAGCAGCTTGCCGGAATCGGCGGCGGTCAAGATGGTTTCCGCCGTCAGTGCTTCGACGGCTCGAGCCACCACTGCGGCGGCGGGAGAGATGACAAAGCCGACGCCAGGCAGGTAGAGCAGGGTATCGCCAGCGTTCAGGGTCGTTTGATACAACTCGTAGGCGACGCCCTCGATGGAAATCTGAAGAGTAAAAGTGACCGGATCGGTGGCGTGCTTGTTCCGCACACTGGCGAGCGTGACCTCGCGCGGGTTGCCGCCGCCGCCGGCCATCGTCAGGATATTCGTAGCCACGTCGGTTTCGACCGCGGCGGCCATCCTGCCGGGGGTCTTGTTCACGCCGCCATGACCGTGGTCGATATACGAGACATGGCAGTCGACCGGAACCGCCGTCGCACAGACGATTTGCAGCTTGTCGTTTGCAGCAGATAGGATCATTTTTTAACTCCCTTGTGGTGGGTTATGGCCCGAACACTCCGGTCCAGCTTTCCCAGGCGTCATTTGCTTCATTGCGCCGGTAAATCACTTTGTTCGCGGTATCCGCCCACCACTGGCCGGCATTCGGAATGTCGTCGACGGGATCGGTGGCTTGGATATAATCGAAAGGCGGCCCGGACTCGGCACTGCCAAGCCCGAGCGCCACGAGCGCGGATTTGAGTACGAGCCATTCAAACGGCGGCGCGTTCTCCGTGTTCCATTCGGGGAGAGCGTTGAACCATCTACCGCCGTAGATCATGCGTTTAAGGCTCCCGTGGACGGGGGCTGAAATATGCCCCCGTCCACAGCATTGAGAGGCGAGGGTTAGGTACGCGCGAGATTAAGCACGCCGGTTATGCGCCCCGCGGTCGCAAACGCTTCGACGCTATTGACGCACACCAGGAACAAGTCCGATGCAGCCACGTAGCCGAACGACAAGGCGATGGTCGGCGCCAGCACGTTGGCCCCGGCCGCCTCGAAGTCAGTTGCCGCCAAGAACTCGTCGGCATCGTCCACCGCGCCAAGCGAAACACCGTCGGAGAGCACAGCATAGGTTCCGTAAGAACCCGTCGCCGTGCTGCCGCCAGAGGTCAAAGCGCCGTGGCATTCACGCCCGCCAATGACGCGATCGCTCTTAAAGATCTTGCCGCACACCAGCACGTCGCCGATGTTACCCGCCGGCAGCGAGGCAAAATCCCAATAGAGATAACTCATGTTCCCGGTCATCACATTGGGACCGACTCGCCTTCCGGCGCGCACCTTTGTCCAGTCATCGCTATACACAGTCGCCATGCCGCGGCGATTGAGCAGCGCGTCGTACCAGGGCTTTTTGATGAAATGACTCTGCGGGTAAAGGCCGCGCGCGCCCTCGGGAGTTTCCTTCATGAACCACCCGCCGCCCAGGTCGTAAAACTTCTTCTGACTCGGCATTACAATCTTCATGTTAGTTGCCTCTTTCCGGCCCCGCTTTCGCGGTCTGGCCCGTGACAATTTAAGAAACAGTTAATCTTTCCCGCGATCGACTCAGCCCAACCGACGAATCGTGATCTCGTACTCCTGGTCGTCGGTTAATCCCGCGCCGCCAGCCACGACGCCGAACATTTCCTCCGGCGTAGCCGTGTAGGTGAACACGGCTTGCGTGGCGCCGAGATGCTTGGGTTTCCCTTCGGCATCGGCGCTGGTACTCGGCACGAGAGTGATCGTGGTCGAATCGATCGCGCTTTTCTTGTAGCGTTGAATTACTACGCTCATTTAATGCAGAACCTCCTTCGGTTGAGCTTCTTGGCAAATCGGTTTGCGCCTTCTTGCGTTGGCGCACATCCGACAATAACGGCTGCCCGTATGTGAGTTAATCATCAGATTCTCGCCTTCGTATGCGTGCCCATTCCTGCAATGGGTGGGGTGCTTATACGCGCGCGACTTCACGACGGTGCCAGGCTTTGGAGAGTTCTCTGATTCTGCGTATTTCGCGTAGCTGGGATAACAAACGATGCAATGTCGTTTCCCAAGTCGCCTGAATGTGGTCACCGTTCCGTATACATGCCCCTTCGGGCAACTAGCCTTCCACCTATTGTTTCTTCCTGGTCGGGCCTTCCAAAGCTCAACCAAGCGAGCAATCTGCGCCTTTCGCCGCACTGACATTAACGAAAAAATTACGAAGCCTACCGAAACAGCATGAGAACCGTTCACCGTCCACCTATGAACGAGCGTGCCGCGCTTATTGACGTAGGCTTTCAGGTGCCCGCCAAATAACCTGAGCAATCGTTCAAGAGGTTCGCGTTGAAGCTGAACCGCCGAGATGGTGAAAGCAGAATTGTCCTGTCCCGCGACAAAACCACCTTCACCCTCTAAAAATCCCGCCGCCCAATACACTTCATTAATCTCAAGCATGTCCCTTGAATAACTCCGTAACTATTTAAAAACTAAACGCTTTCGTCAATGTCAATTTTAATCACCCCAGGGTCGTCGATTCGCACCGATCCACCCGAGAGCTTGACCATCGCGAACGTGTTATTCCAGCGGCCGGGATCCTTGCCGATCTCGACGCTCTTGACCATGCCGAGCGCCAAGCCCATGCACATCTTCTGGATGCGCAGGCAGGACCGGATGTTGCCGGTCTTGTAGAGCTTGGTCGACTCGCGCCACTTCGCGCCGTACCACATGCCGTCCTTCGGGAAACTGCCGGTGGAGAGCGCGTTGAGCGTTGAGTAATCGGAACTGGTAGCGGTGGGATCGGTCAGCAATTGTTCCATGCCCTTGGGCGAATAGAAGAAAAACTGATCCTCGGGAAACACGTTCTCGTTTCCCATCTTGGTCTTGGACTGGCGCACCTTGCTCATGGTGAGCCCGGAGCCGCCGTTGGCGATCTCATAGTTCGCGGTATCGAAAGACGTGTTCGACGAGCTTTCCGCCCCTTCGTCCACGCTTACCGCGTAACCCAGAGCGCCACCGACCTGCGTCAGGCTTTGCGCCAACACCAAGTCATCCTTTTTCCGTTCCAGCGCGTAGCCCAAAATCTGCGAATGCTCGGAGAGCGGATCGGCCAGGGTCTTCAGTTCGTCGAACTCATCGATTATCACCGCCAGACCGAAGTCGAACAACTGCGCCCGCCTTTTGGACTGCGGCGGGTTGGCGTATTGGGTTTGCGCGTCGCGAGTCGTGATCTGCTGCATGTCCTGCGAACCGATCCGGTTAAACGGCTCGGACTTGCCTTTGACGCCGGTTTTCAAACGAACGGCGCCATCGGTGACGGACGTGCGTTGCTGGGAGAGTTGGGTAACGGTTGAGTTTACGGCATGTATAAACCAGGATTCGTTCTCGAGCGCCCCGGTTTGGCCAAGCCTGCGGTATGCTTCGGCGACGGCGAAGATCGCCCCGCCGATGCCGAGCATCCATACAAAGATGCAGCGAGAGAGATGTCTTAGAAGTTCCATTTCGGGTATCCCCTTTTGGTTTTTTCCCTCAGCAGTTTGGCAGGACTGAGGAACTGCCCGGTTGAGCTACCCGCTTGCGCGGACTCGTTCTTCGCTGAATCGCTCAGCGCTAAACGGCGACTTTCGTCGCACCCACCGGACACCAAAAGGGTGCTACCCGGATAATGATTCTGTTCTTCTTATACTCCAGTTTGCAGTTGCAGTAAAGTGCTAACTGCGAAACCTTATCATTCCCGCTTTTTCTGTTGCCCGCCCTGAGCCTGCTGCGACGGCTCCGGCGCCTGCGCAACATCAAGACGCTTGTCGTCGTAAACCAGGATCGCGTAATGCGGCGACCAGTCGATAATCAGGAAGTCGCCCATCTTGAGGCCGAGTTCGTTGCACGTCCTCGAGATGCCGTTTTGATGTCCCTGGTCTTTGTTGACGGTCTTTTGAACGATCATTTAGCCTCCATAGAAAGTCATTTCCCCCGGTTTCGACGGCGAGACTCGGCCGCGATGCCGTTCAGCCGTTTGCGATGTCTTCGGTATTCTCGCCTTGATCCACTGGGCCTATATTCAGTTTGCGGCGGTAATGGACCATCAAACAGCCAGTGGATAGGATGATACGGTATCTTCAACAAATTCCGTGCTACAGCGGCACGTCTCGAAATAGGCTGAACATTGATGTCACTCATCGCGCATTGCTCTCATTGCGCCGGCGCCGGCCCGGTTCCAAACTTCTTCTTTTCGAGCAGTTCCTTTTTCTGCATCAAGGCGATGCGCTTGGGATCCTGCGGGTTGCCGTGCATCCAGAGCTTGTGATCCTCGTGGTTGGGATCGCTCAAGTTTTTCAGCAACTCGTCATATTCGGTATCGAGCAGCGTTCCGCCCGCGCCGTGAATGACGCTGATGTCCTCGCCGGTATCCAGGCCCGCCTTGGCCACCAACTGAAGCACTGCGGGATGTTTATCGAGTCCGGCACGTTCAAGCGCCTGTATCTGCTTATCCGTGCAGTTCTTGGCCAGCCACGCGCCGCCGTAGGACTGAAGCTCATTTACGTCCTTACCGATCGATGCCGCCCAATTCTTGAACTCCTTAGCCGCTTCCGCATCGCTGATTTCGATAACCGGCTTGACGGTCTCGTTGTAGCGCTGGGTCTCGAGCGCCATGATATCGTTGACGGCTTCCTGGCTAAGTCCGTGCTTGTGGGCAATCTCCCTGAATGAACTGACAAGAGTATCGGAGCGCAGCGGTTCCGGTATGGCTTCAAGGTCGAGCTCGTACTTGTCGGCGGATTCCGGCGGGGCGGACTGCGCCTTGACGACGGCCAATCCATGGCTCTTGACCTTCTCGCCGAGTTCCTTGCTCCACTTCTCGATATCCTCGGGCTTGGCTTCCTTGCCGGGTAAGGCAATCGCGGTTCCGAGCTTGGCTTCCAGGTTGTGATGGTTTTTGATGAGCGTGGCGAGATCTTTATGACCGCCGCTCTTGACGCCCTTTTCAAACGACTCCCATACTTGCGGGTCGCTGGCCTTTAGCGTCTCGGCCGGCGCATACCATGCCGGACTTGGTGCGCCGCCGCCATTGCCGCCACCTGCAGCGGGAGAAGGCGCGCCACCACCGCCCGGAGCACCACCGGCGCCGGGATCGCCGCCAGCGCCAGCATCGGCTTCGGCGTTGAGAAGTAAACGGTTCAGAATATTGCGCAACATTAAGCAGACTCCTTCCGGTCAAACTCAATCTTCCAATGCGGGTCGACGAGCATATGCCGCCGGTTGATTTCCTCAATCGTCAGATAATCGTGCCCCAGCAGTTCGCGCTCCAAGGCACCGATGAATCGGTAATCCCCGTCAAGCGCATCGCCCAAAACGGCGCTACTATGAAGGCCGCGGAGGCATCGGTCATGCAAACGCGCCAGCCCTTCCATCGTCAATTCAAAATTGAGCAGCATCGCGGCCTTGCTCTGATCGGTCGAATAGACTTCCACGTCCGGCGCCCATCGCTTGGACTCATGCACGTGCTTGACGGTTGCCTCCGTCCAAAACCCGCAGCGAATAAGGGATTGCTCCATTGCTGCGAGCCAAAGGGCATCTTTCTCAATAGAGTCGCCGGCTTCGACCAGGGCGTATTCGATGCCCCTGAGATACGCATAGTAGGTGCGCGCCAAGCGATGAGCCGTGACGGCGAGGCAGGTTTTGTCTTTGGCGCGGGTTTCGTTAGGCATACACAGTTTCCAGATACCGCCATTCCCCATCTTGCATGATCGGTTCGCCGTTTTTGTCGTAAGGCACCACGCCATTAGGGCACCACCATTGCTGCAGTGCCGGTGCATTTATGTCATCACGGGCGCTCTGTGCTAGTCGTAGGTGACACGTCGGTCGAAGGGAATCGTTAGGCATTTACTCCCTCACTGCCGCATCTATTTCGCTTAGGATAACTACCTGCGACGTCCATCCTACGCCCTCACATCCATCGGCTTTTCATCGTCGCTTGACCGCTCGGGCTCAAACGCCATCGGGTGCATCCCCATGTCGTAGCGGGTGAGAATGTCGATTAGTAATTGCTGTTGCCCGTTGCGCTCGGCGAGCTTGCCGGCATCCGTGGCCCCGGCGAATTGAATCGGCTTGTAATACTCGCCTATCAGGTAATCGATCACCGCCTTGCCGTCCTGATTGCCGAACGCCCCTGCAAAGGCGCGGTTCAATAGTTCTTCGCTTTCTTCCGTAGTTTGCGGATGCCAGCGGGAGCGCCAGGCTTCGAGTTGCTTGATGGGCGCGTTGAGTTGCTGCGCCAGTAAGTTGGCGTTGTTCTGCGCGTGCCATTGAGTCGTGCGAGCGCTGTCCAGATCTTTCTTCAATGCGTCGATAGTCGCCAACGCTGAGTCTCGCTGACTGGTCAATGCAAATAGATCGGCTTGATATATTTTTACTGCCTCTCCAAGCTGATCAAACGCGCTAACCGTGCGCTCGTGCTCATTCACCAAGTCGTCGTGCGCCTTTTGCAGTCGATCGCAAGCAAAACTGCCCACGCAATCCCGATGCAGCCAGGCTTTGAGTTTGGTGAGCATTACGCTTACGCTAATTCCTGACTGAGCGATTGCAGCCCTTCGGCGAGCCTAGTGCTCCGATTAATCGCTTCCATTAAGCGACCACTTAGGCCAACCGGCGATGGAGAAACTTTCTCATTGTTTCCCGATGGAATTGGCCCAAAGTATTTCGCATGAAGTTGAAACGTCAAGGCTTCGCACTCGTTGAGAATGCCGAGAAGGTTGTCTAATCGGGCTTCCATGGTTCCCGTGGGCACGTTATCCGGTGGGCGCCCTGCGATGCCTTGGCCTTGAGCTAGGTTCATATTATTTTCTCCTTTTTAGTTCCCAATCAACGCAACGCGCCTAACGCATGCTCTACGTGCTCGGCAAACTCTTTAGGGTTTCTACTCGACTGCAATTCGGTGTAATCGTACCGCCTGCCGTCTTTCTTGAGCGTGGCCGTCCAAATCCAGGGTTTATGCACTACGGCATCGCCTGCCAGAAAGATTGCCGGGTGCTCGCAGCGTATTTCAAAATCGGTAATCACGCCGCCTCTTGGACGAGCTTCAACGCAGGCGCGGCTTTCCCGACAGCCTCGGCCCCGGCCATCAGTTCTTGCGTGACCATCTTCTGGCGTTCCATCTCGGCCCGGCTCTGCCGTATCGCCATTATCTGGCGCGTCGACCGCGTTACCGTCGCCGGCACGCCATAGTTGCGGTTGATCTTCTCCGTGTACTTGTCGAAATCGTAGGCGTCCAGAACCCAGTTCTCGGGCTGTCTGCCGGTCATCTTCCATTCGTTGAGTTGCATCTGGATGATCGGCGTTTGGGCCTGCATGGCCTGATTCATGGCGTCGATCTCTTCCATGCGCTGGGCTTTGGCGAGCGGCGATTCAAACCTGACACGCGGCTGTCCGCCCATCTCGAGGATGATCGACGGCACGGGAGCCAATGCGCCGGCCCGGTACATCATGTTGAAAAGACGCGCCACCCAGGGAATGCCGAACTCGGACTCCCAGCGGCCGTAGGTCGGCCCCAGCATCTTTTGCACGATGTTCTGCTTTTGCTGGAACACGTAGACGCGCATCTCCGACTGGCCTTCCATGGCCATCAGTTGCTCAAGCATGTCGGCGTAGAATATCCGCCTGATCGCCCGGCGCTTCTCTTCTTCCTTGATCTGGGAAAACTTGTAGTCACCAAGCGTATGGATCGGCGCCAAAGCGTTAGTGACGGATTCTCCCGGCGCAACCCTGACAATAGTCACGCCCCATGGCGTGAACCGCTTGGCGCCTATGACGGCATCGTGGCGCTGCGCCAGCGGCGGCTTTGATGCCAACGCGGCGGCTTCCAAGTCGAGCTTCTGCGCGGCATTGAGCGTGATCAAATCATTCAGCGCGATCTCACCCAACCCGCGGCCATAGGGCTCACCATGGCATCTCGTCCAGCGCGGCACGCAATCAGGAAATTCTTCATAGCCGCTTTCCGCGACGACCTTCTTGGTCCCGTAGTGGATATAGCAACTGGCCCATGGCATGGCCTTGTTGCCATACGCCTTTTCGGTTTCTTTTCTCGGGTAAACGCCGTGGATGAACTGGAACTCGTCCGCCTTGCCGTTATCGTAGGCTTGTTGGACGTCTTCCGGCATGTTGTCCCGGCCCCAGAGATCGACGGCCGCCTTGGCGCTGCGTCTCAACTCAACATAGGTCTCATCGACCTGACCGATGCCGTTCTCGAACACGACGAACCGGCCGGCCTTGTGATGCGTGAAGCGCGCGCCGCGGTAGCCAAACACCGCCTGACCGTGCGGCATGGGCTTTTGTTCCAAGCGCATGAGGCCCGTACCGAACGCGATCCAATCCATGTCGGATTCGTAGGACTCGGGATAAAACGCGCCGGCAGCGGCTTCCTTCAGCATTCGATCGCGGCTGTCTTCGTACCATTCGCGTGCTTCGTCCTGGCTGTTGACCGCTTCGTTCTCATCTTCCAGGTTAAACCACTTCGAGCCCGGACCATGGAGATATGAGCCCATCTGGCGCACGGCAAGGTCGGCGGAACTAATGCCTTCGCTGTCGTACATGCGGCTAAGGAGCGCCTGGCCGGGAGCCTGACCGGATTGCACGTTGCTTCTCGTCGCCTCTACATAAGGAGCAAGCAAATCGATCCGCTGGCGGAAGTTGGCGCCGTAGCGCACCCCCTCATCAAAACGAAGACACACCCGCTTTCCGATAGATTCCAAGTCTTGGGATTGACGTTTAGCCATCTTTGACCTTCTTCATCGTCGCATTGCCTTCAATTCGCGTAGCCCTATGTTGACATAAAGCCTGACCACTTCCGATTCCACGCCCGCATCTATGTCTATTCTTGAGACAATAAAATTGTAATCGTAGGTTTGGCCATTAACAGAATATTTAAATCCATAACGCCGCCCGCGTAAATTCGCATCAACGAACGGCTCTTTGATGACAAGATGATTAGGGTCAAGCCCGAGTTGCCTTGCTAATTCTCTTATTTCCGTAAGGAAAATCATCGGTAACATCCCATAAGCCTACGGTTTTACAGTTTCCCGTCTCGTCCTTCTCGTACACGGCCTTGAGAATACGCGGCGACATGCCCACAAGATGCCCCCACCTGTCGACCTTTGCCTCCGTATGCCTGCCAACGCGACACGGCAATCCCGGCCTTATTAGTTCTTGAACGAACTTCATCGGCTCCGTCACTTACCTGTAAATCCTCAAATCCAGAGCATCGTGCATCCACTGGTAAAGCGCGGCCTGCAAATCGCCGGGAAGCACAACGATATTTTCCTTGATCATCTCAAGGTTGCGCTCGGCCTGCGCGCGGCGCTCCTTGTCTCCGGTGTCGTCGACGGCTTCGAGCGTGACCGGGGCATCAGGATTGAGACCAGTTGCGCGGGCGCGGCGAATACGGGCAACGTCTTCCGGCTTACGCACCACACCGTAATCCTCGGCTCGCACGTAACCCATAAGCTCGGCTAACGCTGCCTCAGTCGGCGCCTTGCCGTAGACGTTCAACGGTGGACGCATTTACGCCGAAGCTCCCAAAGTTTGCTTGCCGGTATTGTACATCGACCGCAAGTTGAGCTTGTTCAGCCCGCGGCCCTGCCGGTTCTTGGGGTCCTCTGCCGGCGCTGCAGCCGCCGCTTCAGGCAGCTTGATCTTCGGTGACTTAGGATCCTTTGACGGAACAAACAATGATTTCATGAGACCGCCCATGGGTTAACCCTCCTTCACATTCTCGGATCGAACTCTTCAACCTCGTCGCTGCTCACGTTATCGAATCGGGCATCGAAGCGGGTGTAGGTGCGCGACACCTCGGCTTTTCTCGCCTCTTCCCATCCGACTGCCATCATGCGAAAACTATCCGCATAGTCATTGGTCCAGTTTTTTAGCGGGTGATCCTTCCAGACCTGATTCTTCTCATCCCATTCCTTGCGGTAATTCTTTAGCGCCCGAACCCCCTTGGCGCACTTCGCCTTATCAAACCAGCAACGACCGAGAATAGTCCGAACCGCATTGATACCGCTATCCAACCCGACGTCGGGAACCTGCTCGAACCGGATGCCGAGCTCTGCGGCCTGCTCCTGGCGGCTCTTGCCCGTCCCGAGTTCTTTAACTTGGATATCGTGCGGCGCATGGTGCGTGCCGTAAATGTAGCCTCTTTGCTGCAGCACCTTGGCATAAAACGGGAACCCTTCGCCGCTATTACCGTAGACATCGATCACCCGAATCTCGCGCCCATAGGTCTGCGTGAACCAAATCGTCATCGAGTCGCGCCCCTTGGCTATTCCCAAGTCCCACCATGTATCTACGCGCAGCCCCTCTTCGTAGGGAACATTGGCGATGCGGCCGGATTCTGCGGCGAGTTCCAGCAATCGACCGTAATACGATCCCTCCGGTGTCGGCTCATCCCAAACGCCTTGTTCCAATTGCGCCCTGGTGATCGGATCCAACTGCGCCAAGCTAAAGGCATACTGTTCTTGATCGATATGGGGATTGTCGAGCAAACGCGCCGAGATAAATGGCCGCGATGGGTCGCCTGGATCAACGAACCGCTGCTTGACGAACTCATGGCCTTCGTTGCCGGGGTTACTAGCCGAGCGCATACGAACGAAAGGAACCTTGGAGTCCTTGGTTTTACGCAGCCGGCTGAACATATAGGTGTACTGCGTTGCCGTGAATTGCGTGAGCTCGTCCATGCTGATGCCATCGAACTCAGCCGACTGGTAGCGGTACTTGTCGCGCTCGTACTGGAGATACCCGAAGTTGAGCGTAGGCGTGTCTTTCGTCGTGCCGTAGGGGAGCGGAAATTCCCACTGCTTATCCTGTTCTTTCCAGCGCGCCCCGGTGTCGGCAAGCCAGTCATGGGCTCGATCGAGGAGAGCGCCGGGGAGTGAAAGATCTTGATACGATCTGCGTAAAATGAGCGCCGAATATCCCGGCACGTCCACGAATTGAAGCGCCGCCATAAGCAGTGCGTCAGACTTCCCGCCGCCAGCAGCCCCACCGTAGAAAGCCTCATGATGGGGGAGGCTCAAGAAGGCCGCTTGTTTCGCCGTTGGCGTATGGGGAATATACTGATTCTCCAATACCGTTCGACGCAGGGCTTCCTTTGCCATAGCTAACTGCGCCGAGGAGAGCGGCGTATTGCTGCCAGTCGAATCCATCTACGCTTTTTACCTCAATAGGTTTGTCGGGATTCCCGGTTAACTCAACCTCTTGCTTCGGCTGCCCCACCGAGTAGGCCATGATCAACTTGCAGGACTCGCGCACTTCTTTGACCGACGGCACCACGTCAACCGTCTTCGCCTCGCCGTCGACAAACTCAACCGTCTGCTCATAGAGCTTGGCGTCCCTGATCTCACACAGCTTCTCAAAAGACTTCTTGGCCTCTTGGTAGCGCCGCTTTTCCGTAATCCAATACCGCCGCGGCCGCCCCTGATAGTTGCGCGTCTCGCCCTTTTGCATCCCGCCTATGCCCTTTGGATTGTTAAGAGGCATGATTTAACTTGTTTTTGCTGTTTTTAAACCCGTTTTAGGCCCTTACTCGACTGCAATCCGCCCCAAACTAAACGTCATCTCCGGCTTCCAGTCCCGCATATTCCTAAACGTGTGCTGCAGCGGCTTCAAATCGGCTAGGTAGCGGAGATCTCTGATTTCGTGAATCGCCAAATGCTTCTCCAACAAAGTCTCCGGCCACATCCTGGCGCCGCACCGTGGACATTCCACCGACTCAGCCAGCGCGGTTACTAAGTCCATGGCCATACAAACGAGAAATATCCTTGTTCGATCTCACACCTGGAGGCGGCTTGCCCGGCCCCCACACTGGATCAATTCTCGGCTGCACCTTCGGTTTCCACCATTTAAATTGCGGATGCGAGTTCTTTTTTAGCAGCCTACTCAACTGCTCGTTGGTTAAGCGATTACCATAAATATCAACGTAATCGTTCACGCTCTCCCCCGCTCGTCCCAATCATCCCAATCCTCCATGCCGGCCGCACTGATGCCGTACAGGTGCACGACCAAATCATCCAAAAACTGCCAGCGATTGAAACCTTGAGTTGAATCGAAAATACCAACGGGAGCCGTTGGGGTGTCCGGCTCCGCGTCAGTGGTGGGTGAATTCAACGGCCTAACCACGCGGCGATCCTACCGCTATTACTTGGGGTCTGTCAAGGGAAACTCAAGCTATTAGTGGGGTAGGTTTAAAAAAACTTGAGCTAGCTGATTCTAGCTCGAAGCCAATCGATCTGCCGCCACAACCGATGCACTTCGTTTACCAAACGCTTCAGCATCGGGTCCAACCCTTCCCATTCAGCGCAATCAACGCCGCATTCCCATAACGCCGTCTTTAGCGATTCCAGCTCTCGCTTTGTCATCTATTCGCCTTCTCCGCTTCCTCTCGGGTCATGGCCTTGGTGGGCACGTTGGGGACGGGGACTGTATATTTCTCGACGGGCCTCATGTCTCGATACTCCAACGAACAAACAGCGCCCCAGGGACAGTAAGGAATCTCCCCGATCACATAGACGCGGCGGTAATCTTTAACAATAAAGCAATTATGTAATACCCCTAGCACGCAATTCGCAACGCCTTCGGGGTGTGGCCTAACCTGCAAATACTCGGCACCAGTCGGCTCCCATCTCTCGCCCATCAAAACCAGCATCGCCACCAAAAGCAGACTCTTCACGGCTTGTTCTCCTCGTAATATCGCCCCACTGTGACCAGCACCCACAGCGTAATAAAAAACCCGAGCGCAATCCATGCAAAATCGCCTAGCACGTCTTTGATTATCACGATAGTCATCCACGTCCCGTACCAAACGAAAACGCAGAACATGATAAAAAGGCCGGTATAGATAGCGACCTCAGCCAATGCGCCAAGCGCAACACCGATGAACCTCACGGCCTGCCCACTTTCGCTTCCAACTCCCGAACACGCTCTTTTAGCCTCTCCGTATGGCATCCAATCGCTACAACGATCACGAATAGTCCGAGAATGAGCAACAAAACAACGCAGCGAAACTCAATCTCCGAAAGCGACTCCGCAAAACGCTTCAGACTCTTCACGGCTTCACCCCCGGCACGATAAACGCCTCCTTGACCCCATTCTCATGAATGATCTCAACGCGGGAAGGCTTATCGCGTGAGCATAGAATCGAGCCGTCAGGGAGCTTTGCGCCTGCGCAAATAGACGAACACCCGCTTAGCATCAGCATCGCCGCTATCAGGAATTGCCTCATTTCATCCTCGTTTGAATCTCAAAATCGCCCTGGCGTTCCGTCCACACCAATCCAGTGTTGTCGATACTAGAACACTGAGTTCCTGGACCGGCCACGATCCAACGGTTCAGGCTTGATTGATAGCACTCGCCAGGCTTCGCGTGATTTCTCACATGTAAAAACCGCCAAGTATCAAGCTCCGACTCGTCAAAGTGGTTTATCCACCATCGTTGCTGTCGCTGAATCGCCTCCAATGCTGCAACTAGCAACACGATTGCAATTGCTACCGCTATCAGGAATTGCCTAGCCATTGCCGCCCTCCGAATCTCCAAACACGCCTCGCTCTTTTAACTTTGCTAAAATCATAATCAAGATTGCACCAACGAAAAATCCCGTAAATGCAGCCTTACCCGCTTCTCCATTCTGGACTGTCAAAACCATCGCAACCGTGAAATAGAGCAACAAAATTAAATCAGTAATCACTTGCCGCCTCCTTGGCTATCAGCGCCGGTATTTCCTCCAGCGTGATGATGGTTTCCTCGGCCTCGCCGGGGCCAGCCCTTTCTTGCGCATACGATATTTCACCGATGACCGAGGCGTTATCATCGACAAGTACTCCGCCTGCTGTAAGTCCGTCAAGCGCGGCTTTAGTGTAAAGCCCATCGGGATCTGTGAGCCGCCTGCGGACTGAATGGAACCGGACACGAAATCTCTGATCCATTTTTTCACCATAATCCTTTGCTGCAAATCCATCGCTAGAATCGCGTTCCACGTAGGCAAGCGAAAGGGAAGGATGATTGTAAGCCTAGTCATCTAAAAGCCTCGCCTGATGCCGTTACCCTTCAATTTTGCCGATACCCCCCGAATTGGCGAGTTTGGCGTGGTTACTTTTCATTCTGGAAGCGTTTCCTAACCGCTTTGCCGCTTCCTTCTGCGCCTCCGACCGTTCTACATGCCTGCGCTCGTAAAACCGATGGCCGGGACGGTCACCGGGCGGCACATACTTAGCCAGCCCCGCGTGAATCCTGGCGTGAAGCTCGTCGCGCTCCTGAATGCATGGCAGGCAAATCAGACAGCGCCGGTCGGTCATCCGGCCACATTTCCAATGGCATTTACGGGGCTTCATTTCTCGCCTATTTTCAGCGCGCGGATGCGATTACCCCACTCGCTAATTATCTCTTGCCTGATTTCTTCATCAATTTCGGACCAAACTTGTCTAAAACTGCGCCGATCCGTCATGTCCACGATGATCCTATCAATGCCTCTCTCCGCCGCCTCTTCCAGCGCCTTGTCGTGGATTTGAGCGGCGAATTTAACAATATTGGGAACTATAAATTCTCGCCGTGCGTCATCCCACGCCTGCTCGATTCCTTCTCGTGTCATGGCTTCCCCCTCAGCAGGCGCTCAGCTTCGCGCTGCCAATCGGCATCCGTCCAATAGTGCGTTGGATCATCACAAATAAACGGCGGGGCGTTGTTATTACAGCCCAGATGATCCTCTGTAAACTCTAGCTTCAGCCGCGCCGCCAGCTGATCGCGGGCGAAGTCGATTATGGCAAGCATATCCACATCCGCATAAGCTGGAATTTCATGTGCTGCCTTCCAGATAGCTTTTACCTCGTCGCTTATCTCGATCATCGCTTACCCCCTCGGCACCCTTGCGCCTGGCCCGCTGATTGACGAGCCGATTAAATAATAATCCGGGTCTATCTTTGCGAGTTCGGCGCGCAGAGCGGCGAGTTCCGCATCACGCGCCCGCAGTGCGGCGGCGACGGCTGCTCTCAAAATATCAAACGGATTACCGAACGGCGGGCCATTCAAGCAATGCGATTTCGCCAGTTCGATCAAATCCTCCGCATCCCGCGCCGCTTGGTCGTTATCACTCATTGTTGCCTCACGCTTCCACCAGATTGCAGTTTAACTTCCTTGCCGTCCTTGAGCATGTTGAGATGATCGCGACATAACAATGTCTGCGCTACTTCGCGTCGCGGGTAATTGGGGCATGGTTTGCCTTTCGACCACGCCTCACAGCGCTTGTCGTCACTCATCGGTGGACTCCTTCCCGCTCGCCTTGTCGCGGGGTTCTTGCTCGTCAAACAATTCACGCAACGGCCCTTGCGGCAAATCGCGCCAATCTTTGCTTGCACAGGCTTTTTTAAGCGGCTCGACGCAAGCCTCGTGAGCGTATAAAGTCGCCTCTATACCGCCGATAGAAAACGGCTTGATTTCTTTCCCTGTAAGTACCTCTAGGGCAAAATCCTTGCCGCACACAGCACACTTGCCTAGTGATCCGCCTACACCTGGAATCCCCCAATGACTCATTTTACTTTGCCTCCTTGTCGCGGGCTTCGCTGGCCGAAATCATACGCAAGCGTTGCGGTTGATTATGTTCCGCCATCAAATCGTTGATTAGTTTCTCGCCGTCCTCCGCACTCAGCTTGCCTTCCAAAACCATCTTGACCATGCGTAGCGCCTCCATCCCGACTTTCCTGTCACGCACTATCGGCCCATGCACCCGCAGCGCTATCCGCGTTGCCCAATCGTGACAGCGCAAGCAAAGCAATTCCCGCGCTATCTGGACGCACCGCCTGCACCCCATGCGCTCATCGCAACGAAAACAAAAAACGTCGTCCGCGAGTTTGTGTTCTTCGTGCATACAGCCGAACGAGTTGCCGCCGTGACACTTCGGATAATCTTGTTTTTCGCGCCGCTCTTTAGGCATTGAATGCCTCGCTGACCTTGCGCAATTCCTCCTTGCGCTTGGCGTGCTCTGCGGCGTGCTTATCGCGGTTTAAATCTTGATCGGCCTTGTAGACGATCTTGTCCAGGTACGGATACCAGTCCCGGCATTCCGCCGCGTAGGGCAAAAACCGCCGCAACGCCTCGGCCATTACCGCGTCGCTGAAACCGTGCTTCTTGCCCTCCTGCAACCACACCGGCAGGCGGGCATACTTCTTGACGTCGGTTTTATAAACCGCGTCGGCCGCAACCCGTAGCTCCGGACTTAGTTCGAGCTTTCGATTTTTCGAGTCAGCCGTAGGCTCCGGCGTAGCGTTTAGCGGAGCCGGTTCCGGATTCTTCTCTTTCTTAAGAGAAGAATCGGAAGGAAGGAAGGAAGGAAGGAGGGTGTCAAAAAGGAAATCTTCTGGTTCCGCTCTTGGGTGATATTTCCAATAGTTAGGTGATCCGTAAACGCCTACCTGGCCGGTCTGTAGTCGCTGGGGAACCGCTAGCCAGCGGCTACGTAGCAGCCAGCCAACGGCTAGCCAGCCAGTAGCCAGCCGGATTCGAGCCTTACGAAACACCGCCTTGCACGACGATTCTGTCATCTCCCAACGGTTCTCTGTCTTGTCTAAAATCGCGCATATTTCTAGCCACAGCCTAAGCGATCTATCACCAAATTTTTCCGTAAAATCCCACAGGCTACCGTCGTCATTAAAGTCCTGCGAAACTGGAAACCAGCGTTTGATTCTTGGCATCTTTTAACTGCTCCCCCCAAGCAGCTTTACTTACTCGCAACCCGTCAACGCGCGCCGTGACCGGCGTTTTCTAAACCTATGCGGCGTAGGGTTTTTAATAGTTACCGTGATGCTGCCGAATCCGTTTGTTGGGATTTCTATTAGAAATCCGAAATCCCAATGGATGATTACCTTCAACATATGGCCGCATGAGCATTACAGCGTCGCCTTTACACAGCGGAACCCTAGCCGTCTTGCGCCAATACTTCATATTTTTATTCTCCCCCCGGCGTGGCGGCGGCTAACTCAATTTATGCCGCTTTGGGCGTAGCGGCAGGAATCACTTCCTCACCGAAACTAACCGTCCAATAGTCCTCTCCGTCGTCGAACTCTACGTTTGCTACCTTTTGGCAGCCGACAATTTTCTTGCTCAAATATTCCTCGACGGCGGTAAAAACCTCGTCATTGGTTAATGTAATTTTGATCATATTTTGTTCTCCTTTATGCCTTTTATTTTAAAGTAGCTCTGCCCTTACCCATCCGCGCATCCTGCGGAACAGCTTCCAATTAAAAGACTCTGGCCCTTTTTGACAGTTGCACCGCTTACAAACCGGCTGGATATTTTCGATTGAGTCGGAGCCGCCTTGGTAAGAGCGGAAGACTTCCCTGTTTTAGCTCTAGCAATTCCTGCTCACTAAGACGCCTCTCGACGATCTTCTCGGCTAAATCATGAGACTTGATGACACCGAGCCGATGGCCGCCCCATAGATGATGTTGGATCGCCTTGCGCGGGTCTTTTTTATAGGTGTCAATGTGATTTCCGCATCCTGGACATTCCATGATTAGTCCTCCTTCGTCATCGCTTTAGGCGGCCTTGCGGTTCACGCGGCTGCCGTCAATTCCTTCTCGCGCTCAAGGTAAATCTGGCGCAAGCTCGCAACGTCATCGGGCATCATTTCGGCTTTCAGCTTGGGAGTGATCTCGGCACCTATCGCCTTTAACTGCTTTTGATCCATCGCCAAGGTGATGCGCGCCATCATCCCCTTGTAAATATCCCGCGACTTACTTACCCGCTCAGCGTCCTGTTGGGCGATTGCTTCGGCGTCCTTCGATGCCGTTTCGTCGAGTGAATCAATCTTTGCCTGCTCACCGCCAAGCAGGTTCATGATCGGCGCGCACAGGGTTTCAAAGTTCGGGTTTACAAACGAGCGTCCGGCTAGTACTCCAGTGCGATCCTTTTCCGCGTAGGCGACTATTGACGCGATCTCGTTTGTTTTCTTCGGCTTGACCGCTTCCATTCGGATGAGAATGTGCGGTTCATACGGGGTTTCACCCTCGGCTTTCATCTTCAACCCAACGGCCTTGAGTTCGTCGGTTTCCTCGTCCGTAGCGTATTCCGTGCCCTGCCGCCCGCAAATGATGACGTGCGCATTCGATGACAACAGCGTCGCCATGATGCTTTTGTAGGGCTTCTTGATCTTGCCCCAAGCGTGCATGGGGATAGTTCCGATGCTGGTTTGCTTGCCGCCGTAGCTCGCAATTGCTGATTCCCAGATGTGCGTTATGGAGTCGAGCACAATGACGCCGTACTCTTCGCCGAGCGCCTTGAGCGCCGCCTCGACTTCAGTAATCGAGCGGGTATAAAGCGCGTCGAAGTCGAACGCCTCGGGATGCACGCGCCTCGATGGAACCGCCTTGCAGTAAAAGTCCGTGCCGTGCTCGGTGTCCACGTAGGCGACTCGCTTGCCGGTGAGTTTTGCAAGTCCCTCCGCTATCAACAGCGAAGTGAAAGTTTTGCCCGAGCCTGGAGGCCCGTAAAGCCCCATCTTGAGTGCCGCTTGTTTTGCTTCCGCCTTTTTAAACGCTGCCATGATTCCCCCTCCTGTTATTCTTCTATTGCGTCCTTTACGTGGTTGATAAACTTCGCCATTTCTTTTCTATAGAACCCCTCGAAGTCATCCTTGGGTTCTTTCTTCTTGTTCCAATACACGAAGAGCACGGAGCGGAGCCGCTGCGACGGGGTTTTAACTTTTCCCGGCGCGTCCGTTGGTGGTAAATCGTCGTCGTTGAACTGATTGGGTGAAAAAAGAACGTAGCCAAAGCTGTTCAACATTTCCTTGAGCTTGCCGAAGTCGTCGGCGGTTAACTCGTTCGTGGCAAATCTCAAGCTCGCCCCACCGTCAACGCGAGAACCGAAGCCCACGAAATGAGCCGGCACTTGGATGGTGTCAGGCTTCACTTGATTGCTCGTCCTCCCTGCATAAATGCTTGTCGATGCATTGCGGATGGAAGGTTTCGTTGCACTCTAAACAACGGGCTTTCTCGCGGCTCCACCCGCCACAATAGGAGCACTCGGAAGGAAAGCAGCCTTCAAGGACAATGCCCACTACTTCATTCCTTTTCGGCTACCGCTTCGCTGCATGAAATGTCATCAAGGTCAAAGCCGTCTGCGCACTGATGGCAAAGCGACAACGAATTAGCATCGCTTCCCAGCGCCGCCTGTATTGCCTGTTCTTCATTCTCAGCTTCAAACACGCCTAGATATTTCGTACCCCTAACGATTCCATAAACAGCATATTTCATTGCATCACCCTCGAACCTTGACCGCTGAAATATTCTCCAACTGCCGCCCGCGCATTCCACGCCTGCCGGTCCTCGGGGAATATGTAATGCACGCCGGCATCATCGAAGCACCAGCGGTCATAATTCCATTCTTGAAGGTTGAGATTATTGTACATGGCGTCGATGGTGCGCGCGCCGAGCATGAGATTTTGATAATCGCGGGCGGTGATGGTCATTCGTCTTCGGCCTTCGTTAGCTTGCCGTTTATAATTCTGCTGCGAGCCATCGGCACTGTCATAAAAAGTTCCCAAATCGCCTGTAAATCTGCGTCGGTATTTGCCAGCAATAAAAACTCAATGCCGTTTCTACGCGCCCCGGTAACTCTGCCAACTATGCCGCCACGCACGCGCTTTAATGATTTCGGTATCCGCTCATTGATGGTCATATCGTCCCGTCCATCCATAAGCCGACAATGAAAATAGCCAGCGCCAGCCAGAGAACGAAGGCGGTTAGGTATTCAATCCGCTTCATGCTTCTCTATCCTTCCTGCCGAGCGCCTTACGGATATTTGCCCAGGGAATCGTGATGACGGCTGAACCGCTTGCGAGAATTGCATCACGATGGACGATTACAGTGATTCCCTTGACTTCCTCGTACCACCAAGCATGGCGCTCGTTGGGTATCTTGTGCGGCTTGCCGGATAAGTGCTTATTCGCCATCGGCTTGCTCCTTCCTAACCTGCTCAAGCCTGCGCTGTAGCCAGGTTTGACGTGGCCACTCCCAGCGATACGGCGGCAACCTATCGCCATCGTAGGGCGCGCCATTTACGACGCTGCGCCAGATAACGAGTGAGTCGAAGTGGAGTTTGTCGATAGAGGGCATGGCTAGTCCCGCGCAGGGATAGCTTTCAGCGTTGCTTCTGCTTCATCGCAGCGGCGCAGCCAGTCTTCATAAAATCGCTTGCTCTCCCGCCGCAAAAGGCTGATCGCTATGTAAGCCCGATGAAGCGGAGTAGCCTCAATCTTGGGATTAATATCGCAAGAGGCGCAGTAATAACCGTCGCCAGACCCCGAGAAGCCGACGCTGTGGCTATATTCCACGCCAAGGGGTTTCCGGCATTGCCAGCAGTGCTCCTTTTCGCAGCCAAGGCATTTTTCGCAATATGCTTCTGCGCCGCAGCCATCGCAGAATTGAACCTCTTTGGTAATGAGTTTCTTCATCGCTTCCCCCTCCTTATCGCCTGCCTGCGCACCAAAATTGCGCCTAGAAAAATCGTGAAGGTGATTAGGGTCTCAATCATAGATTTTGCCTTAAATACCCCGCCACGTTTCTCAAACCGGGAAGTATTCCGGTTTTAAAACCTGTGTGCTTGTGCAAACAGTTCCAACAGTAAATTTTCTGCCTATGCGCGCACGCCCAGTAATGACCGCGCAGCACGCACTCTATAACGCGCCGCCACATAGCTATTTCGTAGCGCCATAGACTCAACAGTCACCCCCCCCTCGCCTTGCGCCACGCGGAGATGGCGGCGGTTGCCGCGCTCAACGATGCCGGCGTGCAAATACAACAATTAAATCCCGAACACTGATGCGGTCGCTGGTTGTTTTCCACGTCGTAAGATAAGTCTTCCAGCGCCTTCGCCAAATCTTCGGCGGCGGCAAAGACTTCAGCGGCATTAATCGCCGCTTGCTGGATTTGCCCGGCGCAAGACTCGCCGTTTTCGTCCGCCACGGCGGACAGAATTTTATCCACGGGCAAGCAATTTGTTGGAGTAAAGGCAAAATAGTATGCGTTCATTCTTAGTTTCTCACTCATCGTCCGGCGCGCTCCTTGTCGATTGGTGCGGCTCTATCCATTCCCTGCGTAACCCACTGGAATAGGCTTCGGCAGTTTAAGAACTCGCCTTCTATCCGTGCCATGTCGCTGACAATAACCAAGCAGTTCATGTTTAAACTGCGCCACCATCGTACAGCCACAGGTGGTGGCGGTCACTGCGTCGTCGATATTCATGGCTATTCGTTCCCCGCTTTCTCCGTGACGGCCTTGGCGAGTTCATTCACAGCCGCCTTTTTCACCGAGTGTTCCATTAAATCACCACCAGCGGCCTGCTTCATAAATACAATCCAATGTGTCTTGGCAGTCGTGCCGCAGCGTTGGCCAAATAGCGGCCGCTCATCGGTAAGCGACAACACCGCAGAAACAGGAACGCGATGTTCATTCCACTTAAAAATGAGAGTCCCTAAAGGGCACAACACGCGAAAGCACTCAGCGAACCCGGCGCTAATTTCGTCGCGCCACCCTTGTTTTAAAGAACCGTACTTCTTAAACATCCATCCACGCTCGCCTGAAAATGTGTGCGGCGGATCGAAAACTACTAGCGAGAAAGACGCATCGGGGAATGGTAGCGCCTTAAAATCGCCCAACACATCGGGATCAACTACAATGATGCGCCGGCCTTCTCTGGTGTCGGCTGTGCAAACTTCTCGACGCTTGTCCACGAAAAGCGCTCGCCCATCAGCGCGATCAAACCAAAACATTTTGGAGCCGCAGCAAGTATCTAAAACCGACGGCTTCACTTCACCACCTTGGCAAGCTCACGGATCGCTTGCACTTGCTCTGGGGTCAGCACGCGCCCGTCAAAATCATCGCCGCCAGCAACGTACACGAGGATGGCAGGCACTAAATCGCCTCGCCCGCGACGGTAGAACTCCGCGCAGAGCTTGCGCGCCTGCTCTAACGGGTCGTTCTTTTCGCCGTTCATCAGCAAGTCAATGTAGGTTTTCGACCAGCCAAATAGGTGGGCAAGTTCCTTCCGTGTGATCCCCGAGGCCCGCACCATCAAGCCGAAGAACAGCCCTTGCTCACCACCCTGGTGTGCAGGTGGTTGGCTACCTGGTGTGCTGGCTAGTGGGATTATTTTCTTGCCTGCTAAGTTCATGGATGCTCCTTCAAAGTTGTAGGTTGCGCACATGACAAATCCGCTTAATCGGGAATATGCCCACTACGAAACAGCATTCGAGTTCATCAAGGGTGTCTTGGTCCGCCTCGGCTACCGCCTTCTCAAATCGAGCCTTAAAATCCGCGTAGGTGAGCGTTTCACAGTCGTGCAATTTGCGTTCGTGGTGCGCCGTTGACATCACACCACCCCCAGCGCGACGGCGGCCAGCAATGCGGCGATGAGAAGAGAGGCAAGGATGCACTTATCGAGAAAGCGGACGGGGGCGTTCATTTAGGCGATCCTTTCACCCATGATGTTGACCTTAGCGGGAACATGGACACGTCTTGCCTTGCGACGATTACAGGCGCGACACCCACGAAAACCATTTTTGGTTATGTAAAGATTGTCGCCGCTAAAAGGATGCCCTTGTGGACAGTGCGGCCTTGTTCCTTTACCAATACCACGCCGCAAATTTTCTTTTCTCGTAACTGGCTCTAAGTGGGATGGGTTAACGCATGCACGATTCCGGCACAGATGATCCAAATCTAATCCAGCAGGAACCGGACCATGTGCAAGTTCGTATGAGACTCTGTGGGCGAGCACTACTCGCCCCCTATGACCGCCACTGCCAAATTTTCCATATCCGTTATTTTTTGCTGCGATCCACTCCCAACATTCATGAGTACCCGCCTTTATCACTTTGGACCAAAAACGGGTCTCCAAAGGCTGGCGATGGCCACTGTTCCAACGCTTACTCATATTGGCTCCCCGTTAATGTTGACTTCATAGACTGGCTTGGAAACGCCGCGACACTTTACCTTCTCGGGATACATTGCGTTTTTGTGGACCTTGATGCCGGAGATTTTTACAGGGCAGGCAATGAAGTGTTTAGCTTCGGTATTGAATCTCAACGCATGATCTGGCGACGGCGAGAAATGCAAGCCTCGTCCGCATTCGATCAATCCGCCATCCCAATCGTCCGCAATCGGCTTTTCGCCAGGCTTATAGAAAATCCCCCTGGGCCGCGCGTTGCTCGTGGAGTAATCGTCATCAACCGCTTTGAACAGTACCGCGATGCCTCGTTTGACTTCGACGCCGTGAAAGTCGCACCACTCTTTAGCTGTGGCGATTTGCGGGATGTCTATTCGCACACCGCCGCTGCATTTGACTTTCTTCCCATGCACGGTAACGGCGTTGTATTTGCCGGCCACCACGACGGCGCTACCCGATGCGAT